>Ga0193728_1000500_pt1 | contig 19007 bp, 16 predicted proteins | sample U1c1metaG_FD_143037 | JGI IMG/M metagenome (GOLD analysis project Ga0193728, IMG submission 143037) | Soil microbial communities from a riparian zone of the East river system, Colorado, United States - U1c1 | ecosystem: Environmental > Terrestrial > Soil > Riparian zone | place: USA: East River...
TGCGCGGGGTGGGCCGGCGCTGGCCGGCCACGAAGTTCGCAAGCTCTCTCAGTTCGGGCACGCGCCCATCTCCTGTTCTGCGGCCGGACGTGCGGGCCGCGGTCCGGCGGCCTACCTGATCGCGTAGCCGCCACCGACGTCGATGGCCGCGCCCGTGATGTAGGCCGAGTCGTCGCTGGCGAGAAAGACGACGGTGCCGGCCACGTCCTGCGGCGTCCCGATCCGGCCCGCGGGCACCGCGGCCAGGTACCGGTCCCGGACGGCCTGCTCGGAGACGCCGCGCAGCGCGGCCTCCCAGGTGACCTCGCGTTCCTGCATCGGCGTGGCGATGAGCCCCGGGCACACGCTGTTGACCCGGACGCCGGTGGCGGCGACCTCGAGGGCGACGCTCTGGGTGAATCCGACCACCGCGAACTTGGACGCGCTGTAATGCGAGAACATGCGCGATCCCCGCTTGCCCGCCGCGGAGGCGATGTTGACCACGCTCCCCGCGCCGCGGCCGATCATCGACGGGAGCACCGCGCGGGTCATCAGGAACACGCCCTTGGCGTTGACCGCCATCGTGCGGTCCCAGTCGTCCTCGGTCAGGTCGACGGTCAGGGCCATGGTCGAGATCCCGGCCGCATTGACGAGCACGTCGATCCGGCCGTGCCGGGACAGCACCACCGCGACCGCCGCCGCGACGCTGTCCGCCGAGGTGACGTCTGCCTCCGCGGGCTCGAGCCCGCCGCGATCGCCGGGGCCGCCGCGGCCGAGATGTCGCTGCAGGTCGGCCAGGCCAGGCCCGTCCAGGTCCAGGCCCGTGACGCTGGCTCCCTCGGCCGCGCACGCGATGGCCGCCCCGCGCCCGATGCCGCCGGCCGCTCCGGTGACCAGGACCACCCGGCCCGCGAGCCGCTCACCCGCCGCGCTCACCGCCGGCCCTCAGACTTCCCGCTTGAGCAGCGAGGCCCGCGCGGTTTGCTCGTCGACGAAGTCGGCCAGGGTGACCGCCGGGGGATCGCCGAGCGCGCGGGCGCAGATCGCCAGCCGGGCCAGGTCCTCGGCGATCTCGGCGACGCTCAGCGCCTCGGCCATGTCCCCGCCCAGGGCGACGGCACCGTGCGCGGCCAGCAGGACCACCTTGGAGTGCTGGCCCAGGTGATCGACCGCGCTCATCGCCACCTGGTCACTGCCGGCCGGCCCGATCCGCGCGCAGCCGATGCCGCTCGCGCCGGTGTACTTGAACTCGTCCATCATCAGCACCGGGAGCGGCTGGCGGAGCGCGGCGAACACCCGGGTCCACTTCCCGTGCGAGTGCACGAGGGCATTGGCGTCGGGCCGGTGCTGGTAGATGCGCAGGTGGGTGAGCAGCTCGACGGTCGGGTGCACCTCGGCGTCGCCCACATTGCGGCCGTCCATGCCGACCACCGCGACGTCCTTCGCCGTGATCGTGGCCCAGGTGTCGATCCGCAGCGTGCTGCTCGGCATCGGCAGGATGTAGACGTATCCGGTCTCCGGGTCGCGCACGCTGGTGTCGCCGGCATCCCGGCCCCAGGTGAGCCCCTTGTCGTAGAAATCGCGCCCGGACTGGGCGACGGCCTCCTTCAGCTCGTCCCTGATGGCGCTCATCGCGGCGTTCCTCCGTTTCCCGACTCGTCCTGCAACTGCTTCAGCGCGGCGGTGGCACTGGCCCCGGACCGGAAGATCGAGGTCAGCGCCCGGGTCATGGCCTCGGGATGGGAGTGCTCGAAGATGTTGCGGCCGACCGAGTAGCCGATCGCGCCGGCATCCCTGGCCTTCTCCATCCGGCCCAGCAACTCGGCGTCCGCCAGCACCGGGCCCCCGGCCAGCACGACCGGGCGGCCGCAGGCGCTGACGACCGAGGCAAACGACGCCTGGTCGCCGCTCCAGTTCACCTTCACGATGTCGGCGCCGAGCTCGGCGCACAGCCGGGCGTTGCGCCGCAGGTAGCTGGGGCCGAACCGGCTGTCCACCGAGTCCCGGCTGGCATAGGCGTTGGGAAACTCGGCCTCGGCAATGAGCGGGATGCCCAGCGAGTCGCAGGTCTCGCCGACGGCCGACAGGTACCTGATCATGTCCGGCTCGTCCTCGCCGCTCAGCGCGACGTAGACCACGACGGCGTCGGCGCCGGCCCGGAGTGCTTCCTCGACCGAGCTGATCGGGGTGATGGTGGCCCCGCCGGGCCGCCCGGCCGCCGCGGCGGTCAGCATGAGCGCCAGCGAGGCCCGCCCGGCGAATGCCTCCCAGCAGGATCCGGCGATGCCGCGGCCGAGCATCAGCACGTTGGCGCCGCCATCCACGGCCTCGCGCACCCGGGCCGCGGTGTCAGTGAGGCCCTCGAGGAACTCCGGGGAGGTCATGCCGTGGTCGAGGGCGACGATCCGGCAGGAGCCGGTTGCCGGGTCGATCAGCCGGCGCAGCCGGATCCGCTTGCCCGTCAGCGCCGCCGGGCCGGCCGGGGCGGCGGCCGTCGCCGGAGCGGACGGCCGGGTGAGCTCATTCATCGATGGCGCTTCCTGGTCCGATGCGCTCGACGGTGAAGCGGACCCAGTCGGGGAGGTGGTGTTCGATGGAGTACATGACCGCCTTTCCTGTGTCGTCGTAGTCGACCTGGCTTATGCACAGGAGCAGGTCGCCGCGCCTAACCTCGAGGGCGGCGGCCAGGTCGGCGGTGGCCTTGACGGGGGTGAGCTCGGCCAGGCCGCGGTAGATACCGATGCCGCGGTGGCGGTAGAGGTAGGCGTACAAGGACTGGTGGGTAGCGGTGAGCTGGTCGGCGTCGGCGGGGGACAGGAGGCGGGCGGGCAGGATCTCGGCCGACCGGACCACGGGGCGCTTGTCGGCCAGGCGGGTGCGCCGCAGGGTGGTGACCGGGTCGCCGGGCTCGAGGCCGAGCTTGTCGGCGGCCTCGCGGGTGGCCGGGCCGGTAGTGATGAGCTGCCCGGAGGTGCCCGGGTGGTAGCCCGCGGCGCGGATCATGGCGGTAATGCCGAAGTTGCGGTGCAGGTCCTTGACGATGGGGGCCTGGCTGACGAAGGTCCCGCGGCCTTGCCGGCGGACGATCAGCTGACGGTCCTCCAGGGTCCGCAGCGCCTCGCGCAACGTGGCGCGGGACACCTCCAGCTCGTCGGCCAGGTCCGTCTCCGAGGGCAGCGGGCTGCCCGGCTGGTAGACGCCCCGCTCGATCGCCTCGGTCAGCGCCTGCACGCACACATCCGTCAGGCTCACCCGAGCTGGCTTGGCCGGCCTGGGTGACAGGACCCGTCGGTGGCCGGCCCCGTCCTCCGCTGGCTTAGACATGCCCGGCCTCCTCTCGCGCGTAGAGCGGATCAAGCGCGATCGTGGCCGCCCGGTAGGTGGCGTACGCGTCGTCGTAGCGGGCGGCACTTCCGGCGGCGGGCTCGAACACATCGGTCATGGTGACCATCCTGTCCGCGGCCTCGGCGATGCTGTCGTAAAGGCCCGCTCCGTTGCCGGCCAGGATGCACGCGCCGAGAGTGGCGGCCTCTGGCTGATCGGTGATCCGGACCTCGCGCCCGGTCACGTCGGCCTCGATCTGCTTCCACACCCGGCTCCGGGCGCCGCCGCCGGACGCGCGGATCGAGTCAACCCGGACGCCGAGTTCCTCGAGTACCTCGACATTGCGCCGGATGACGAAGGCGACAGACTCGAGAATCGCCCGGGCCAGGTGATCACGCCCGTGATGCAGGGCCAGGCCGAGTACGACGCCGCGGGCCTCGGGGTTGGCATCAGGGGCCATGGCGCCTTGCAGGTGCGGGAGGACGACCAGGCCGTCGGATCCGGGTGGCACGGAAGCAGCCCGTTTCGCCAGGAGGTCGTAAGCATCCTGGCCGGTCCGCCCAGCCGCCTCGACGTCCGCCTCGCAGAACTCGTCACGGAACCAGCGCAGAACCAGGCCGCCGCTCGTGAAGGTGTGGAACATGTAGGTGTCCGGCACGCCGTGGTAATGGCACGGCATCCGCAGCTCGGGATCCAGGCGCGGGCCGTCGAGGGTGGCGCACAGGGCGACGGCGGTGCCGGTGTTCTCGCTCAGGATGCCCGGCCGCACGTTCCCCACCCCGATGGCGCCGCAGGCCTGGTCAAGGGCGCCGGCGCACACCAGCGTGGCCGGGTCCAGCCCGAGCTCGCTGGCGATCGCGGGCCGCAGCGGACCGGCCGGGCTGCCCGGCTCGGTCAGGTCGGGCAGCTGCCCGGCGTCGATGCCGATGGCCGTCAGCATCTCCGGCCACCACTGCTTGGACCGGAAGTCCCAGTAGCACGTCGAGGTGACCAGGGAGCCCTCGCAGACCGCCCGCCCGGTGAGCCGGCCGATGAAGTAGTCCTCGAGCAACAAGAACTTGGCCGTCCGGGCGAAGGTCTGCGGCTCCTGCCGGGCCAGCCAGAGGATCTTCGCCGCAGGCCAGGTCGGCAGCATCCCCGGCTGGCCGGTGACCTGGTAGGTGAGCTCGCGGCCGAACCGGTCGTCCAGCTCAGCCGATTCGTCCTGCGCCCGGTTGTCGAGCCAGACGATCGCGTTGCGCAGCGCCTCGCCGTCCGGGCCGACCGGCAGCAGGGTCTCGCCCTGGGCGGAGATGCCGATCGCCGCGATGCGCCGGCGGTCGACGCCGCTGTCACGGAGCAGCGAGTGCACCACGCCGGTGAACGCGCTCCAGTACGTGGCCGCGGGTACTTCCACGACGGACGGACTCGGGGTGATCAGGCTGTAGTCCCGCGACGCGCTCGCGACCACCGAGCCGTCCAGCCGGTGCAGGCCGCCCTTGATCGCCGTGGTGCCCAGGTCCACCCCCAGAAGGAGCGGCGCGGCGTCAGCCTTCACCCGGCGCTCCGGCCCACACGAGTATCGCGGTGGTGTCCCCGACGTTGGTGAGCGCGTGCGGCAGCCCCTCGGGGACGATCACGGCCTCGCCGGCCGCCAGCACATAGTCACGCTCGCCGTCGTTCATGATCACCCGGCCCTGGCAGCAGTAGAAGACCTCGACCGACGTGGCGTGGCCGGGGTCGACATCACCGCGCTCGCCGGGCTGCAGCGTCGAGGTGCCGAACCACATCCGGGGCTCGCGCAGGTACTCCCGGCACAGCTCCTGGCCCTCCATGAAGCTCTTGGCCGCGGCCTCGCGGACGATGACCGCAGGTGTTGTCGACATGCCGACCCCTAACGTCAGACAACTTGTTAGACGACTTAGGAGCAAGCTAGAGGATCATGATGAACCGGTCAAGAGGCGTTTGATCTCGGCATTCTGGCAAGTTGTGCTGCTGGCTGCTGGCGTTGACGACTCCTCGCGGTGCGGGCGGTATCGGCCAGGTCCTGGGCCGGCGGGCCTGATCAGGCAGCACACTGGCAACCCGCCTGGATCGGCCGCTGCCTGGCATGGCGCGTTCCATGTCAAACCTGAAGATCGCCGCCATGGCAGGACGTCTCTCAGGTGCTCCCGTATTGGATGCGCGTGGGCTGTCCTGCCGCCGCTGCGGCCAACTGGGGTATCTCTTCGACCTCGCCGCCGCCGAGTTCGCTGATGATGTCGAGGTGGCGAGGGCACTGCAGCAAGGTGGCGGCGATCATGGCCGTGGGAGCGACGATGGGAGCGCGCTTTGCTCGCCGCGGCTCGGCGTTGCTTCGCTGTGCTCTGTCCTGCTGCCGTTGATCTGCGCTAACGGGCAAGCGAGGGGCCGGCCGTTCGAATCCAGCTGTCTCCAACCTCGGTAGTTCTGGCGACGACCGTTTCGTAGACGCAGGCCTGCTGGGCGTCGAGAGCCTCGATGTCGTATCCGGCGAGTCTCCGGGCCAAGAGGCTCTGGCGGCCGTCGCCACCCGAGGCGGGCTGTGACGGGAACGGCGCGTGGGCCGACAACGGCACTATTCGGCACTCGGCGGCATCACTGCTATTCTGGCCGTGCAAGCCCACGACCAGCCTCTATGCAGGTGGATCGTGCTGATGGCATCCAGAGGGTACGTCGACTTCCGGCGTGACAGACCTCCTTGTAAGCGGTATCCAGCTTCCGCGGTTTGACTTCGCTGATCGAGGCAAGCTGCCCGGACGGGCAGCATGTCGCTGACCGGGTTCACCCGGCTGGTTGCCTCCGCCTTCCCAGCCAGAGGCGCAGCCACGCCGACGAGATCGATGAGCTGAAGAGCGGCCTGGAGATGTACTCGGTCGGCCAGTGAACAGCCAGGAATCCCCAGAAGCTAGCACCATTCAGTTATGCCGATCAAAGGTTCCAAGTGGGCGCCAGCGATGTCGCCGGGTAGCGTGCGTGCCGCTGGGCGGAGCATGGGGGCAGGGACTCAGAGCGACAAAGGACTCGCCGACTTCGCCGTGGTCCAGTCCTACTTGTCCACCGCCGCCAAATGGGGCATCGACCAGCTCGACGCCCTCACCCAGCTCTTCACCGACGGCCCCTGGCTACCCAACGCCATCCGGCCCGGCTGACCAGCCACGCCACGCCATCTCATCACCTATCAGCCGATCCACACCCGCTGATCTCGCACACCCCAGCTCCTTCAGGGATGAATAGCTACCCAACGGTTTGGGTCAGGCCCAGATGAGCCCTGAGGTAGGGTTGAGAAAGACCTGGCATCAGGTCAGGGGACGTGTTGTGGCCTGACCTGACGCCAGACCGGGCTGGGTGCTTCGTCCCACGGCGGGCGCCAGACTGGTCGCGCAGGGAGGTGGGTGCGTGAGTGTTGCGCTGACTGAGCACACGGGACCGTGGACGCCTGATGATGTCGAGGCGCTGCCGGATGCTGGTGATCATGCCCGCTTCGAGGTCTATGAGGGCGGGGTGCTTGTCGTGAGCCCGGCACCCGGGGTGCCCCATCAGCGGGCGTCGTACCGGCTGCACCGCGCCCTGGCCGACGCGGCAGATGCAGCGGGAGCCGCCGTGGAGGTGCTGGAAGCGGTCAACGTCGCGCTGCCGGGCGGCAAGCTCGTGGTGCCCGACGTGGTGGTGGTGGCTGCTGAGGCCGCTGACGTGGCGGCCACGAGGCTGCCGTGCGAGGCTGTCGCTGCAGTGATCGAGATCGTCTCGCCGTCGACGGTGTCGATGGACCGGGCGATCAAGCCGCTGATGTACGCGGAGGCAGGGATTCCGGTGTACTGGCGAGTGGAGCTGCAGGGGGCCGCGAAAATCGTCGTCTGCTCCCTGAGCCGCGGCAGGTATATCACCGGGGCTACGGTGACGGCCGGAACGCGGGGACGGATTACCAGGCCGTTCGCCGTCGAGATCGACCCTGGCGAGCTGACCAGGCCCGCGGGCTAAGTGGGTGGCCCCGTAAGTTCGTCGGGGGTGAGCAGCGGATCACAGATCTGGCTCGTGGCCGAGCCCGGCGAGGTGGCGAGTCTTGGTAGCGGTCGCGGGCGGCGGAGTAGATCGCGAAGCCTAAGGAATGAGCTGAGCCGCCGTAGCGCAGGCGGCATAGCGGGATCTGCTCGCCGTCGCGCAGCACGCCGGTGACGTAGCCGAAGGCGCCGTAGTTCACCTGGGTTCCGCCTGCGGACACCTGAGTTACTAGCAGGATGCGACGATAGGAAGATGCAGCTGGACCGGGACGCCCCCTACGTGCAGATCATCGAGCACTACCGCCGCGAGATCGCCGCCGGGCGGCTCGCCGACGGGGACATGCTGCCGGCCGGCCGCGAGATCGCCGCGCAGTTCGGCGTGTCCATCGCCACCGCCGCCAAGGTCGCGACCGGGCTGCAGGCCCTCGGCCTGGTGGTCGCCCGGCCCGGCGCGGGCACGGTAGTGATCGCACCGCGGCCGCCGGCTGACCGGGCCAGCGGCGGGCCGCTGCTGATCGCGCTGACCGCCCCCGGCCCGGCAGCCGCCGGGGCCGCGGCCCGCGTCGTGGAGGCCGGGCTCGTGTCCGTGCCGCAGGGCGTGGCCGTCCAGCTCGGGATCGCGTCGCCCGCCGAGGTCGTCCGCCGCCGCCAGGTCACCGTCCGGGACGGCGCGACCGTGGCCGTCCTGACGTCATGGTTCCCCGCCCGCCTGGCCGACGCCATTCCCGGCCTGCTCGCGGCCGAGCCGCTGGCAGCGGCCGACGGCTACCAGCCGGCCTGGGGCGAGGACTGGGTCGCGGCCCGGCCGCCGACATCCGCCGAGGCCCGCGAGTTCGGCATCAAGCGCGGCGTGCCAGTCGTCGTGGTAACCAGCCGCCGCATGGACGCCGCTGACACCGTCATCGAGTACGCCGAGCTCATCGCCCGCGCGGACACCCGGGTGTCCTATCGGTATGAGTTCCTGGCGGGGAAGGCGTAACTTCGGACAGCATTCCTTGCGCTACGGTCTGGGCGCCATCCGCGCTGGCCGCCTGGTGGGCGCGCCAGGTGCGCTGGCCTTATATGAAGTGCAGGAGAGCTCCAACGGTGAGCGCGAGCAGCGCCGGAGGCCCCTCGTAGCTGCCGGTGAGGCGGGTCGTCTCGCGGCCGGGCGGGTCCGGGTCGCGTCGATGCGGATCTGAGTGCCGGCCACGGTGCCGCGGATCTTCCCGGACGTGCGGTTCCCTTCGATGGCGGCATAGATCGCCGGCGGCCCCGCTATGGGCAGGCACGTTCAGGTCCAGGCGCACGGGCAGCCCGCCCGCTGACCCGGTGAGCAGCCGGAAGCGCTCATAGGTGAGATCCAGGCGGGCGTGGCCGGGGATGGAGCCGGCCGCCCCGGAATCGGTCGGGAACTCCCGGGTCGGCGTTTCTGGCCGCTCTATGTGCAGCCGTGGCTTTGGCACGGGCAGGTCCGTGACCCGGGCCAGCCGAAGGCCGGCCAGCGGGACACCCCGGCTGTCGAGCGTCAGGCCGGCCTCCGCCGCCCGGCCGACGGCCACCCACCACCCCTCCCGCACCTCGCACAGCTGGAACGACGCGGGATGGCCGTCGACGGGGATCGCCACGTCCGCCCAAGTCAGTTCCCGCCTGGCGCCCCCCGCAGTGTCCCGGGACGCCCGCCGCCGCAGCGCCACCATGCCACTGTCCTGCAGGCGGTGCGAGGTGACGGTGATCGAAGCGCCCCCGCATCGGTGCGCCACCGCCACCGATATGAGCGTCACGTCCGCGCCGCGGCCGCGCACGCCGGCAGCGGTGACCTCGCGCTGGCCCGGCCAGCCCTCGACCCCGTACAGCGGCGGTTCCGCGGCCGCGGGCAGTCCAGGATCGCGCTCCTCGCCGGAGGTCATGCCCTCGAGTGTCGCACGCTGAGCTGCCAGAGGGGCTTCAGCGGCCAGTGACCGATCGCCCGCCGAGCCCGGGGGCCGGCACCGGACGCCGTGCGGCTTGGGACAGCTTTCCTTCCTTTCCGCAATGCACCTGGCGCGGGGACGGCTCAGGGTCGGATGGCTCGGAGTGCCGCCCGCGTCAGCGACGCTCACTTGTGCTCGCCGGTTCCCCGACCGGCACGGGCCGAGGGCCCCGGCCTCGAGAAACTAGCGCAGGATCTCGATTGCTGATTGTCGCATAAGCTAGGTAGCTTGGTATTTGACACGCGACGTCGGACGCGGAAGGGGGCCGTCCTATGAAGCCGACGGCTGAGGACCCGCGCTGGAAGCGGTCGCGCGACTACGAGACGGAGCCTGACCGGGCTTCGAAGCCGGAACCGTCGCCGGTGGCACGAGGCGTCGGCCTCGGCCGGCCCAAGCTGCGCAACGTCTCCCGGGTTGGTTACCTGGTCGACGTAGTTCCGGAAACGAGCCATCCGATGATGTGTCGCGGGTTGGCTCGGTCGAGCATCACAGGTATCGAGCGACCGTGTGCGCGCAGTTCCGTGGCAACGTCAGAGAGCCGCGTGAGGAGAAATCCGCGTGCCGCGGACCAGGATCCGGCGTCTATGCCGAGTTCCGACGTCATCAAGCTCGTTCCTTCGGAGAGGACCCGTCGATCCCGCGGGTCGTCCAACGAGAAGGCATCGGCGGACAGGAGGTGCGAGATATGGTCCAACACGACTCGGCTGCCCACCGGTCCGGCCCGACGAACCTGAGCCAACAGCGCCTGCCCTGCGGCGTCGTCGAGGTAGATGAGGAGGCCCTCGATCACCCAGCACGTCGGTCGTTCCGGAGCGAACCCCGCGGCAACCAGGCGTGTTACCCATTCTCGACCGAGATCGGCTTCCACCGGCACACGCCGGGAGTTCGTGATTCCGTGCTGAGCGAGGACGGTTGCCTTGTAGGCGAGCACGTCGCCACTGTCGACTTCGAAGACAACGCTCCCGGCTGCGAAGTCCAGGCGCTCCGCCCGGGCGTCCAGGCCGGCTCCGAGGAGCACGAACTGGTCCACTCCCGACTCCTGCGCACCGAGAACCTCGGCGTCGATGAATGGGGTCCGTCCGACGAAGAAGCCATCGAGGAGACGCCACATCTCGTTGGGCGGGGAGCCGTCACCGCCGGGCCCGAGCCGTGGCACCCGCGGCCCCTCCTCGCCTGCTGCCGCGTCGAGGAAGAGCGAGGCCCACGGGTCGTCGAACAACGCGTCCGGCCGTTTCCGCTCGCCGGCACGCGCAGCTGCTCCGATCAGCGCCGTCCAGCCGACTCCCGCGGGAGCGTCGAGTCTGGTCACCGAGGGCTCGTTCTGGCCACTCGTCATTACCTCATCGGTCACGGCCTCACATCATCCTCTTGCGCCATCCCAGCGCCGCGATCTGCCCGTGTCGACCGGTCGAAGATCGCGGTGCTGTCGTCGGGTGCCATGCAGTGGAACGTGGGCTTGCCGCACCGCCGGAGGCCCTGGTATACCACATACCGTGATAACGGTGCTTGGGGCGACGGGTAACACCGGCGCCCGGATCGTGCGCCGGCTACGCAAGGCCGGGGTCGGCGTCCGGGCGGTGGGCCGCGACGCGGGGCGGCTGGGAGCGGCGGGCCGGTTGGGTGCCGAGACGTGGGTCGGCGACACCCACGACCGCGCGTTCCTGACCCGTGCGTTCGCCGGCGTCGACGGAGCGTACGTGCTCAACCCGTCCGACCTCACGATGCCCGGATACGCGGCACGGCAGGAGGCGGGCGGGACGGCGATCGCGGGAGCGCTGCGTGCCGCGGGTGTGCCGAGGGTGGTCGCCCTGAGCGCGATCGGCGCCGAGTTGGCGGCCGGCACGGGCTATGTGGCGACCCTGCACGACCAGGAGCGGCGGCTCGCGGCCGTGGGCACCGATCTCTTAGTCCTGCGCCCCGCGCTCTACTACGAGTGGTTCCTGCCCGCGCTGCCGCGGATACGCGCCGAAGGCGTGCACGTCGACGTCGTCGACCCGTCCGTCGCTGTGCCGATGGTGGCCACCCGGGACGTCGCCGATGTCGCGGTGACGGCCCTGCTCGACGGGTTCACCCCCGGGATCCGGGAACTGCTCGGCCCGGCCGACCACACGTTCGCCGAGGCCGTCGCCCTGATCGGCGAGGCCCTCGGAAACGGCCCAGTGTCTTACGAGGCGTTGCCCGAGAAGGCGATGCGCCCGATCCTGGCGGCGGCGGGTTTGTCGGCCGAGATCGTGGAGCTGCACCTGGAGATGACCGCCGCGCTCTCCGCGGGCGTGATCCGGCCCCTCGCCGGTCGTGGGCCGGCCTCGACCACCCCGACGACGCTGGGCGAGTGGGCGGCCGACCTCGCTACGATCACATCGTAACCACGGTTGGCCGAAACCAGGCTAAAGTCGACACACACCCCCAGCAGCAGAGGTCGCCTGTGGAGCCCGTCAAGACCGAGACCGCCACCCCCGTCGCCGTGATCGGCGTCGGGTGCCGGTTCCCTGGCGGGGTCGAGGATCTGGACGGGTTCTGGCAACTGCTCGCGGACGGCGTCGACGCGATCGGCGACATCCCGCCCGACCGCTGGAGCGTGCTAGATTTCGCCGATCCTGATCCGGCCACTCCCGAGCGCACCGAGGTCCGCCAAGGCGGGTTCCTACGTGGGGACGTCACCGAGTTCGACGCCGCCTTCTTCGGGATGGCGCCGCGCGAGGCTGCGGCGCTCGATCCGCAGCAGCGCGTCCTGCTGGAGGTGACGTGGGAGGCGCTGGAGGACGCCGGCTTACGGCCGAGCAAGACCGCGGGAGCCAACATCGGCACCTACATCGGCGGGTTCACCTCCGACGCCGCGCACCTGCAGATGGAGGAGGCGAACAGGCATCTGCTCGACGCCTCTACGCCGGCCGGGGTCAGCATGTTCATGGTGTCGGCGCGCCTGCCGTACACGTTCGACTGGCGCGGCCCGTGCTTTACCCTCGACACCGCCTGCTCGTCTTCGCTGGTCGCGTTTCACCAGGCGTGCGCCGCGTTAGGGCGCGGTGAGTGCGAGCTCGCGGTGGCGGGGGGCGTCAACATGATGATCCACCCGGTCTCGACCGTCGTGATGTCCAAGGGGCGGTTCCTCTCGCCCGACGCCCGGTGCAAGCCGTTTGACCAGCGAGCGAACGGGTACGTCCGCAGCGAAGGGGTCGGCGTGGTCGTGCTCAAGCCGCTGGCGGCGGCGCAGCGCGACGGCGACCGCATCCACGCGGTCGTCCGGGGTACCGCGGTGAACCACGACGGGCGCACCCCCGGGTCGGCGGTGCCCAGCGCCGAGGCCCAGGGCGCGGTGGTGCGCCGGGCGTGCCGGGTCGGCGGAATCGACCCGACGTCGGTCGGCTACTTCGAGGCGCACGGCACGGGCACCCCGGTCGGCGACCCTATCGAGGCCGCCGCGATCGCCGGCGTGCTTGAGGGCTCGCCGCACGAGCACCTGATAGGTTTCGGTCAAGTCGAACATCGGGCACACCGAGGCCGCGGCCGGGATCGCAGGCGTGATCAAGGCGATTCTGTGCCTGCAGCGCGGGCTCGTCCCGGCGTCGCTGCACTTCGAGACGGCCAATCCGCGGATCCCCTTCGACAGGTGGCCGCTGCGGGTGCCGACGGCTGTGGAGCCGTTCCCCGAGCGCGACGGACCGCGGCGCGTCTCGGTCAACTCGTTCGGAGCGGGCGGCACCAACGCCCACGCCACGCTCGAGCAGGCACCACCGCCGGACGAGCCCGAGCCCGTGCGCGACGCGGTGACACTCCTGCCGTTCTCGGCGCGCACCCAGGGGGCCCTCGCCGCGCTCGCCGAGGACTTCGCGACGCTGCTGGAGGGCGACGGCCCGTCGTTGCCGCGGGTGGCCAGGGCTGCGGCCCGACACCGGGACCACCACCCGATGCGGTCGTTCGTCGTCGGGGACGACGCGACCGACGCGGCGCAGCGGTTGCGTGGCCTCAAGGTCGAGGTGCAGCGCGCGTCGCGACCGTCGGTGGCGTTCGTATACACCGGCATGGGTCCCCAGTGGTGGGGGATGGGCGCGGATCTGCTGGCCGACGAGCCCGTCTTCGCCGCCGTGGTGGACGAGTGCGACGCGGTGCTGGCGCGTTTCGGCCTGTGCATGGCCGACGAGCTGCGGCGCGGCGAGGAGGAGTCGCGCCTGACCAGCACCCTGTACGCGCAGGTCGCCAACTTCGTCGTGCAGGCCGGGCTCACCGCGCTGTGGCGGCACTGGGGCATCGAGCCGTCGGTGGTCGTCGGTCACAGCGTGGGCGAGGTAGCCTCGACCTGGGCCGCGGGGGTGTACTCGCTCGAGGACGCGTTGACGGTCAGCTTCCACCGGGCCCGTCTCCAGGCGCAGCTCGCGGGTCAGGGCGGGATGGGTGTGGTCGGGCTGTCGGCCGACGAGTTCACGCCCCGTCTGCGCGACGGTGTCGAGATCGCCGCGACGAACAGCCCGAGCACGACGACGCTCGCGGGCGAGGTCGCGGCGCTCGACGCGGTGGAGGCCGACCTGCTCGCGGCCGGCGTCACCATGACCCGCCTGCGCGTCGAGATGGCCTACCACAGCGCGGCGATGGACCCGATCCGCGAGCCGCTGCTCGAGGCTTTACGAACGATCACGCCGCATGAGCCGAACGTCCCCTTGGTGTCGACCGTGACCGGTGACCGGGTCACGGCGGACGAGCTCACGGGCGACTACTGGTGGGGCAACGTGCGCCGTCCCGTCCGGTTCGATTCCGGGCTGCGCCGTGTGCTCGGCATGGGTGTCACCGCCGTCGTGGAGATCGGGCCTCACCCGGTGCTCGCCACCGCCATCGACGAGGTCGCCGGCTCGCGGGCGGTGGCGACGCTGTCCTCCCTGCGGCGGGACCGGCCCCAGCGGCGGCACCTGCTCGAGACCCTGGGCTCGCTCTACGTCCTCGGCGCGGAACCGGCCTGGGAGCGGGTCGATCCGGGCCGCGCCGAGCACCTGGACCTCCCTCACTACCCGTGGCAGCGGGAACGCAACTGGACAGAGTCGGCCCGGTCACGCTCGTGGCGGCTCGGCCCGAACGGGCCGGCGATGGCGGGGCGCGCGGCCGACGCGTCGCTCCCCACCCGGGAGGTGGAACTGACAACCGCTCGGTTCGGCTACCTGGCCGACCACCGCATCGGCGACGAGATCGTCCTGCCCGGCGCGTCCTATCTCGAGGCGGCGTTGGCCTTCTTCGACGGGGACAGCCCCTGTTTCCTGGAAGGGATCACGTTCCGGCGGCCCTTCGTGCTCCCGCCATCCGCGGTGCCGGTGCTGCGCGTCGAGCACGACCCCGTCGAGCGACGGGTCCGGATGCTCGGTCGGACCGGACGGGAGAGCGGGGACTGGACGCTACACACCGAGCTGCACCGCGCCCACGTCAGTGCGCCCCGGCCGCCCACTGCGTGGACGCGGTCGCCGGCGGACATGACGCATGGGTTGCCTCGCCTCGGCTCCGACGCCGTGTACGCGCGGCTCGGCGCCGGCAATCTCCACTACGGCCCCGCGTTCCGGGTGGTGCGGGAGCTGTGGGTCGACCGTGCGGGCGGGGAGTTCTTCGGGCGGATCGACCTCAACACCGTCGACCCGAGCGGCCACCGGCTGCACCCGGCCCACCTCGACGGCGCGCTGCAGGCCGTCTTCGCGGGGGCGCTCACCCTGCGCGACGAGGCCGACGCCGGAACCTACGTCCCCGCCGCGATCGAGGAGCTGCGGTTCTTCCGCCCCCTGGGCGAGCAGCTGTGGGTGCACGGCCGGGACCGCCATGACCCCGTGGCCGGGCGGTTCCGCTGCGACCTCACGCTCGTCACCGACGGCGGCGAGATCGCGGCCGAGGTGTACGGCCTGCTCGCCGTCCGGATGGCCGAGGACGACGGCATCGTGAGCGCCGACTCGGAGCGGCTCTGGTACGAGCACCGCTGGGTGGCCGAGGAGCCCGCGGAGCTCGAGGGCACTCCGGCCGGCGACGACGCCTGGCTCCTGGTCGGGACCCCGCGCGCCGGGCTCGGTGACCTCCTCGGCCGGGCGGGCGTCACGGTCGAGGAGATCGACACGACCGGGCCGGACGGGCCACAGCGCGTGGTCTCGGCACTCGGCGCCGAGCCCCGGCCGCGCGGGGTGATCCAGGTCGTCGGTCCCACCGACGGTGAGCGCGGCCGCTCCTCGTGCTCGCCGGTGGCCGACGCGCTGCGGCTGGTGCAGGCGCTACCCGGCGCAGGTGAGCAACTGGTCCTCGTCACTAGCGGCACCCAGAGCGTCGAGCCCGGCGACAGAACCGACGACCCCTTCGCGGCGTCGCTGTGGGGCTTCGCCCGCGTGGTCGGCGCCGAGCGTCCGGAGCTGCGCGTCCGGCTCATCGACCTGGCACCCGGTGCCGCTCTCCCCGCGCCCGCACTAGCCGCCGAGCTCGCCTCCGACGGCCTGGAGGAGGTCGCGCTACGTGCCTCGGGCCGCTTCGTGCGACGACTGCTCCCCGCGGAGGACCTCTCAAGCGTGCACCACGTCGAGACCTCCACCGACCAGACACCGGTGCGTTTGCGCGTGCACCGCGGGGCGGCGGACAACCTGCGCTTCTTCGCCACCGATCGTCGCGAGCCGGAGCCGCACGAGGTCGAGATCGAGGTGACCTACGCGGGCGTCAACTTCAAGGACGCGCTGAAGGTGACCGGGCTGATCTCCTCCCGCGCGGTGGAGGGCTCGCACTCCCGTCGAGCACTCGGCCTCGAGTGCTCGGGATCCGTCGTCCGGGTCGGCCGCGACGTCACAGGGCTAGCCCCCGGCACGCGGGTGTTCGCACACAGCCGGGACCTCTTCGCCTCGCACGTCACGCTCGACGCCGCCCGCGTGGTCGAGGTCCCGGAGCGGATGTCGCTGGCAGAGGCTGCGTCCCTGCTCCCAGTGCGACCGCCCATCTCACGCTGGCCCGCCTGGCTGGCGTCCGCCCCGGACAGCGCGTGCTCGTGCACTCGGCCGCAGGCGGTGTCGGCCTGGCCGCGGTGTCCGTCGCAAGGTGGCTCGGCGCCGAGGTTTACGCGACCGCCGGCAGCCCGCGCCGTCGGGACTTCCTGCGCGAGCGGGAGATCGTCCACGTGGGCGACTCGCGGTCGACGTCGTTCGCCGACGACGTACTGGACTGGACCGGCGGCGCGGGCGTCGACGTCGTCCTGAACTCGCTGCCGGAGGACATGACCCGTCACAGCCTGCGGCTGCTGCGCCCGTTCGGGCACTTCATCGAGCTGGGGAAACCGGGCGCGGGCGCGGGCCACGCCCTGCAGGGCGTGGCGGCCGGCCGGTCCATGACCGTGCACTCGTTCGACTACGACCAGATGATGGCCCTGGACCCCGTGCAGGTGCGCGAGGCCATGGTCGAGGTCGCCGGGCTCTGTGCGCAGGGCGTCCTGGAGGTTCCGCCGATCACCGAGGTGCCGGCCGCCGCGGTCGACCGCGCCTTCCTGTCGCTCGGCGGGCCCGATCACGTCGGCAAGGTCGTGGTGCGCATCGCGGACGAGCCGGTCACCGTGCCCGCGTCGTCGATGTCGGACAGCCCCGTGCATGGCGACGCCACCTACCTCGTCACCGGCGGCACCGGGGGCCTCGGCCGGACCGTGGCCGCGTGGCTGGCCGCGCAGGGCGCGCGGCACCTGGTGCTCGCCAGCCGCGGCGGCGCCGCAACCGACCCCGCGCGGGAGGCGGTCGCGGCCCTGCGCGAGGCCGGTACCGAGGTCCGGGTGGAGCAGGTGGACGTGGCCGACCACGACCAGGTCGCACGGATGCTGGCGCGGGTCCGGGAGACGATGCCGCCGCTGCGCGGCATCGTCCACGCCGCCGCCGACTTCGACGACGTCGTTCTCTCCGACACCGACCCCGACCGGTTGATCATGGCGACCCGGCCGAAGGCGGACGGGGCGTGGAACCTGCACGTGTCGACCGCTGCCGACGAGCTGGACTTCTTCGTGCTGTTCTCCTCGGTGGGCGCGCAGCTCGGGTCGGTCGCGCTGGGCGCGTACGCGACGGCGAACGAGTTCCTCGACGCCCTGGCCCGCTACCGCGCCGCTCGCGGCCTGCCGGCCACCAGCATCGGGTGGGGCATGATCGACGACGTCGGCGTCGCGGTCGGGGGCCAGGGTGAGGTCGGCACGTTCCTGCGGCGCAACGGTCACGTCGGGCTTTCGCCGGAGCGCTTCCTCACCGAGCTCGGCATCGCGCTGCGGACCCGGCCCGTCGAGGTGTCCGTGGCCGACATCGACTGGCCGCGCTGGGCCCGCGCGAACCCGCAGCTGGCCGTCCACCCTCGCGTAGGCGCGGTGGTCCCGGCCGGGACAGGGGACGGCGGCGACGGCTCGAGGGGAACACTGCTGCAGGCCGCCGACGCGGCTGAGCGGGCCGCGCTCCTGCCGGCGCTGCTCGCCCCGCTGCTGCGCCAGGCGACCGGCCTGAGCCACGAGCAGCTCGCCGACGGCGCGCCCGTGGACATCGACTCCCTCACCGCGGTCAGCCTACGGGTGCTCCTGCAGAAGGACCTCGGCGTGGCGGTGCCCGCCGTGAAGCTGCAGCGCGACCTCACCCTGGCGAGCCTCGTCGAGCTGCTCGTCGAGGAGCTCGACCGCGACACCGAGGAGGTGTTCGCCCCTGAGGACGACCTCACCGTCCACGAGTTCCCGTCCGCGGACGGGACGACGGTATACGGGCACGTCAGCCTGCCGCCCGGTCCCGGCCCGCACCCAGGCGTGGTCGTGTGCACGGCCGGCGAGGGCGGAGCCCTGAACGCGGACGGCGAGTACCTCCAGATCAGTGAGCACGCCCCGTTGCGGGCCGCGGGGTTCGCCGTGCTCACGGTCGACCACCGCGGCGCGCCCTGGGCACGGCGCGGACTTCACGGCGGCGGCCGACATGGGCGGGCGTGACGTCGACGACGTGCTGGCCGCGGCCCGTCACCTGGCCACGTTGCCCGAGGTCGACCAGACCCGGATCAGCGTCATGGGCACGAGCCGGGGCGGCTATGAGGCACTCTGCTCGCTGGTCCGTGAGCACGCCCCGTGGCACCGCGCCGTCCTGATGATGGGGCTCTTCGACCTGGAGATCGTCGTGGCGGCTGAGCGGGCCGACCCGGGCTCGGTCATCCCCCGACGGGAGGGGCAGGACACCAGTGACCTCGCCGCGTACTTCGATGCCCCCGGCCGCCGGCCCCTCGACCACCTCGACCGGCTCGCCGCGCCGCTGCTGATTGTCCACGGTGACGCCGACTCGGTCGTCCCGGACGCCCAGGCCCGCGACCTCGCGGCGCGGGTTCACCGGGCCGGCGCGTCCGCGGAGCTGCTGATCGCTCCCGGGCTCGCGCACGACAGTATGCGCGCCGACAGCAGATGGGAGTCCATCTGGCCCGAGGTCGTCCGGTTCCTCCGGGGGTGACCCCGCGGTTATGACCATCGAGACGAGAGGGGGACGACCGTGCAGACCGACTACCTCGTGATCGGGGCCGGAGCAACGGCGATGGCGTTCGTCGACACGCTGCTCGACGAGACCGACCGCCGGGTGGTGATGGTCGACCGTCGAGACCATCCCGGCGGGCACTGGAACGATGCCTACCCGTTCGTCCGTCTCCAACAGCCTTCGATGTACTACGGCGTCGAGTCCCACGAGCTGGGTCGCGGGCGCAAGGACGAGGTCGGACCCAACGCCGGGTTCTACGAGCTCGCGTCGAAGGCCGAGATCCTCGCCTACTACGACCG
>Ga0193728_1000501_pt1 | contig 18999 bp, 14 predicted proteins | sample U1c1metaG_FD_143037 | JGI IMG/M metagenome (GOLD analysis project Ga0193728, IMG submission 143037) | Soil microbial communities from a riparian zone of the East river system, Colorado, United States - U1c1 | ecosystem: Environmental > Terrestrial > Soil > Riparian zone | place: USA: East River...
CCCAGGATCCGCCACGGGTCGCGGCGGGCGACGCGGGCGGCGCCGGCCAGGATGCGCCCCGCTCGAATGGGCGGCCTGGGCGGCCTGGGCGGCCTGGGCGGCCTGGGCGGCCTGGGCGGCCTGGGCGGCCTGGGCGGCCTGGGCGGCCTGGGCTCGGGCGACGCGGCACTGTGAGTACTCGAAGCATTACCTTCAGTCACAGGAGCACGGTACCCGGGCGGGAGCGCGGTGGCGGGCAGCGGCCGCGCGCGGCGCGGCCGGCCGGGTGCCGCTCATAGCCGCCTCAGAACCCGGTCGCAGGGCCTGACCAGCGTCAACGGCCAGAGTTCTGGCCATGAATACTCCAGCGATTACTCTGCAGCCCGGCGCGGATGCGGGCTCAGGCCGGCCCGCGCCCGCCGACCCCCGGGCCGGTGCGACGGGCTGGCCTACATGGACGTGGACCTGTCCACCGACCTGAACGCGCTGCTCCCCTGGTGGCCCCCTATGTCGGGCCACAGCGACGTGGCCTCGGGACCCGGCTTGGCCCGCCTATCGCCTGCTCGGCTTCATCATCAGTTAGTCCAGCCCCGCGCACAGACCTCGCCCGTCACACGGATCCCGCCCGCCCCTGTGGTTGAGTTCTCCGCAGCTGGCAGGTCCGGTCGGAAGGCGCCTCCCCGGCTGGCTTTCATGATCGTGGGAAGATCACTCACATCAGAGTGTGAGCAACCTTCCCACGATCATGAGGCTGCAGGAGTTGATCAAGAGCTCCTGGGACCGGGGATGCTGGTGCGTTTCGCGGGGAGGCTGTTGCTCGCGTCAGTGACGGTGGCCGGTGCTGGAGCAGCACTTCGCGTACCTCACCCAGGGATGGCGCTGACCTGATGCTGGAGCAGTCCGCTGCGCGCGATCGCCGCTACCCCCGCGACGTCGAGGAGATCCACGCCGCGCTGGTGCAGGCCGGTCACGAGCTGTTCCTCCCCTGGAGGAGCGCTGGTATGACCGCGCCGACGACGCCGTCGGCGGCCGGCAGTTCGCCGTGCAGGACCCTGACGGGTACCTGCTGCGGATTACGCAGAGCATCGGCACCCGCCCGCGGCCCTGACCCACAGGGCAGGCAACGCGCCGGAGCCGGCCTGCTCCGCACGCCAGTCTTCATGGCTAGCTGGGAAAAGCTGGAGCGACCGCCCGTGGCCGGGAGTTGGCGCTGCCCCGCGGGCCGGGTGGCCAGCAGGGCAGCGCCTCGTTTCGCCGGGTAGCGGGCTAGGTGGCGCGGATCCAGGTGTTGCTGAACGCGCCGCCGCTGCCGATCGCGCTCGTGGAGTCCTTATCGCGGTTGCTGCTGTCGATCATGATGATCTCGGTCGGGTTCTGCGAGGCCAGCGAGGTTCCGTTGGCCGTGGAGGCGGAGTAGCTGACGGTGCCGAAGTTAGCCAGCGGCAGGACGCCGCTCTGCGAGGACGGTGCCTCGGTGATCACCTCGGCGGAGGACCGGGCCAAGCCGGACTGGTTCTTGGTGATGGTCTGGGTCCACCCCTTGGTGACGTCCTTCAGGACCAGGGTGTAGGTCTCGGTGCCGCTGAAGGTGACCGACGCGGTGAAGCTGTCGCCGGGCGACACCGGGTTGGTGAAGTTCACCGGGTAGGCCGGGTACATCTCGTACCAGCCGTAGTACTGGGGCGTCCGGCCGCTGCAGTCGGAGTCGGTGCCGGTCTGCTCGACCGAACTGCTGGCGAAGCCGTCCAGGCCGACCCAGAACGAGGCGTACTTAGCGGACCCGCCCGAACAGGTGGCCGTCGGCTCCTTCCAACTGGCCGTGACACTGCTGAAGGCGCCGTTGCCGCCGGTGGCCGCGTACCCGGACCAGTTCGTGCTCTCGGCCGTGGTCCTGGCGCCGCGGCCCTGGGCGGCGGCACTGGCACTGGCCCCGGCAGGCCGGGCCATCAGGCCGCCCGGCTGGAATCCGGGTACCGATGCGCCGGGGGCGGCCTGGCTGGCCGCCGGGTGCGCGGGCGCGGCACTGGCTGTGCCGGCCAGGGCCATCAGGGAACCTAAGACCAGGCCGGCGGTGGTGAGTGGGATGGACCAGCGACGGATCATGCAGCCTCCTCAGGCCGTCGTTGGGAATGCAGGCCACGGCGAATTGCCCGGCTAGGGAGCATTTCACCGTAACTGCGGGGCGTCGCCGCGAACGTACAGTGACCATTGGTAATGATTAAACAAGCAAATGGTAAAGATTTGGTATATTGGCCACTATGTAGGGCAATGCCCAGGTCAGGGGGTTACTGACGAGGCAAGCGATTGCGGACCCCGGCACAGACGCACTGGCAGCCGGAGAACTTGCGGCAGGGCACGGCTGGGACAGGTGAATTACGGCCGGACGGCGGAACTGCCGACCGGGTTACGGGCGGCCCACGCGCACGGAACCCGGACCGACTCCGGCCGCAGCGCCCATGGAGCCGGACTGACTTCCCGGCCGGCGAACTCACGCCGGCGCGTTACGGCCGCAGAAAGGCTGACCGCATCGGCCAGTTATTAGAGTGTCCCGCGTATCTAAAACGCAACCACCACGGAACTGAGCTCATGGAGACTACCGGGTACATTCCCCGGCATTCCGGACGGCACGCAGCGGTGCCGCCCGGCCGGCACGCGAAAATGATGGTGAGCGTCATCGCGGCCATCATCATGATCAGCGCCGGGGTCGCGATCGCAGCCGCCGCCAGCTCCGGACTAGCTCCCCGGGCCTGCCCCGGCGCCGGCGCCGTCGGTGACTGCGCCAGCGCCCCCGCGAGCCCATCGACTCTAGCAGGCAAGACACCCGTAGCTCAGGTTTTATCGAGCCCCAACTACGGCCTGCACGGGCCGAGTGCGGCCGCCGTCAGCGGAGGACGGCTGTGGGTGGCGAATGTCCTCGGAAACTCGGTCACCGAGTTGTCTGCGAACAGCGGGGCGCACCTGCGAACGCTCGGGTCGGCGGCTTATGCATTCCGCGGGCCGAATGCGATCGCGGTAGACGGCGACCACGTCTGGGTCGCCAATGTTCCGGGCAACTCCGTGACTGAGGTAAGTGCGAGAAATGGCCGCCGGGAGCGGAGCCTGTCGTATGGCTACGGGTTTTCCAGCCCGTATGCCCTGGCATTGTCCGGGTCACGATTGTGGGTGGCGAATGCGGGCGGCAACTCGGTCACGGAGATCGACGCGGCGACCGGGCGGCGGATCGCGGTCATCTCCGGGCACCGCTACGGCCTCGACAACCCCTACGCGGTGGCGGTCGCCGGAGGGCGGCTCTGGGTGGCGAATGCGGGCGGCCGCTCGGTGACCGAGATCAGCGTCCGGACCGGCGCGTGGATCGCGACGCTGTCGGCGGGCTACGGGCTGGACGACCCGGCCGCCCTCGCGGTGGCGGGCACGAGCCTGTGGGTGGCCAGCGAGGCGGGCAATGCGGTCACCGAGATCAGCACGACGACGGGACGGCTGACCCGGACCCTGTCCGGGCGCCGCTACGGCTTCGACAATCCCGCCGCGCTGACGGTGTCTGCCGGGCGGCTGTGGGTGGCCAACTCGCTCGGCGACTCGGTCACCGAGATCGCGCCGGGCACGGGAGCGCTGCTCGGGACGCTGTCGGGCCACCGGTACGGCTTCAGCAACCCGACGGGCCTGGCCGCCGCCGGCCGCGACGTGTGGGTCACCAACCTGGGCTCTAACTCGGTCACCCAGTTGCGGGTCGGCTAGGCGATACGGGGTTGCGCCTGCGGGCGCCGGGTGCCGCTATCGTTACGCGGGCAGGCGATCTCCAACAAACGGAGGGCAGGAGCCAGTGGCGAGTGAGGACGCCCCGCCGGACCGTGACGAGCCGGCGTCCTTCGACACCACGCGCGCTCATCCCGCCCGGGTCTACGACTACTGGCTGGGCGGCAAGGACAACTACGAGGCCGACCGGGCCACCGCGCAGGAGGTCATCTCGGTTAACCCGGGGATCCTGGAGGCCGTGCGGGCCAACCGCGCGTTCTTGCGCCGCGCGGTCGAGTACCTCGTGGGGGAGGCCGGCATCCGGCAGTTCCTGGACATCGGCACCGGCCTGCCCACGGCCGAGAACACCCACGAGGTGGCCCAGCGAATCGCGCCGGAGTCCCGGATCGTCTACGTCGACAACGACCCGATCGTCCTGGCCCACGCCCGGGCGCTGCTGACCAGCACCCCCGAGGGGGTCACCGCCTACCTGGAGGCCGACGCGCGGAACCCGGAGGAGATCCTGCGCGAGGCCGCCGGGACGCTCGACTTCGGCCAGCCCGTGGCCGTCATCATGCTGGCGCTCACCCATTTCATCCCGGACTCCGACCGCCCGCACCAGATCGTCTCCGCCCTGATGGACGCCGTTCCGCCGGGCAGCTATCTGACCCTGTCAGCGGCCACCCGGGACATCGGGACCGAGCGCATGACGGGAGCCGCCTCGCGGTACAACGCGCGCCCGGTCGTGGCCCAGTTCATCCTCCGCACCCGGGCGGAGATCGCCAGCTTCTTCGACGGCCTGGACCTCATCGAGCCGGGCCTGGTGCAGCCGCAGCGCTGGCGCGCCCCGGTCAGCACGACGGAGGTGTCCGGCTACGCGGGGCTCGGCCGCAAGCCGTGATGCGCCGCCCGGCCGCAGCCTGGTGACCTGTCTGCGGGCTAGCACGATAGGGCGATGACGGCTGCGTTGCGCCGCGGCGGGGCATGGGATTCCGCACTGTCAGCCGGCGAGCTCGCCGCGATCAGGAGCGTCGGGTTCGAACCGGAGAGCAGGTATTTTAACCGGTTTGACCACAGGGCTGGCGGCGGGAGCGCCGCCGCGCCGCTGGGGTTACGGCCTGCGGACCGGCTGACCCCCGGGGTTACGGCGCGGTTACGGTCGGTGCCGGGGGTATGACGCCGGGGTGACGGAATGGCCGGCGGCCGACGACCGCAACCGATTCGCGCGACGGCTGTTCGCGCCGCTGCCCGCACGCTACGACCGGCTCGCCGAGTTGCTGTCGCTGGGCCAGAACGGCCGGTGGCGGCGGGCCATGGTGGACCGTGTCACGCCGGCCGCCAGGCCGGGCGGGCTGGTGCTCGACGTGGCGTCCGGCACAGCCGGGGTGGCGATCCAGGTCGCCCGGCGCACCGGGGCGGCCGTGGTCGGGGTCGACCTGACCGAGCCGATGCTGCGGCAGGGCCGGGACCGGGTGGCCCGGTCGGGGCAGGGCGACCGGGTCCGGCTGGTCACGGGCCGGGCCGAGCAACTGCCGTTCGCGGACGGCACGTTCGACGCGCTGACGTTTACCTACCTGCTGCGCTACGTTTCGGACCCGCAGGCCACGCTGGCCGAGCTGGCCCGGGTGGTGCGGCCGGGCGGGCTGGTGGCAAGCCTGGAGTTCGGGGTGCCGACCGCCCGCTTGTGGTGGGTCGGGTGGTGGCTGTACACGCGGCTGGTCCTGCCGGCCGCAGGCCTGGTCACGGGCGGGCGGGAGTGGTACCGGGTGGGGCGGTTCCTCGGCCCCGACATCTCGCGGCACTACCGGCGCTATCCGGTGGGCTGGACCATGCGCGCATGGCGGCAGGCCGGGCTGCGGGACGTGGGCGTGGCGGCGATGAGCTGCGGCGGCGGGCTGGTCATGTGGGGCACGCGAGCGGCCGGCGACGGCGCGGGCGGCAGCGACGGCGCGGGCGGCAGAAATGGCTGAGGAAAGGCCGGCCTACTACGCGGCCGGGCACGGCCGGTGGCGCGACTGGTGGACGTTGCTGCATCCGCCTTACACCGCCTGGCACCTGTCCTACGTCGTCATCGGGGCGTGCCTGGCGCCGCGAGTGCAGCTGGTCCCGCTGCTGGCCGCGGTGGCGGCGTTCTTCCTGGCCGTCGGCGTGGCGGCGCACGCCCTGGACGAGCTGCACGGGCGGCCGCTGCGGACGGCGATCCCGGCCGGCGTGCTGGCCGCGGCGGCCGGGCTGAGCCTGGCCGGGGCGCTGGCCCTGGGCGTGGCGGGCGTGGTCCGGGTCGGCTGGCCGCTCATCCCGTTCCTGGTGGCCGGGCCGGTGCTCGTCGTCGGGTACAACGCCGAGGTGCTGGGCGGCATCGTGCATAACGAGTCCGGGTTCGCGGCCGGGTGGGGCGCATTCCCGGTGCTGACCGCGTACGTAGCGCAGACCGGCACGCTGGCGCTCGCGCCGGTGCTGGCGGCGGGCGCGGCGCTGGGCCTGTCGGCGGCGCAGCGCAGCCTGAGCACACCGGCCCGGACCCTGCGGCGGCGGGCCCGGTCGGCGGCGGGCACGGTGACGCTGGCGGGCGGTGGCGCGGTGCGGCTGGACCGGGCGGCACTCCTCGCGCCGCTGGAGAGGGCACTGCGGGCGATGTCGTGGAGCATGGTCGCGCTAGCGACGGCGCTGGCGGTGGCCCGGCTGGGCTGAGGCCGCCCGGGGAGCGGTGCCGGACGGCCTACAGCGCGTCGCGCCGGATCAGGTAGTTCATCGAGGCCCAGCCGAGCGGGACCGGCAGCCAGAAGGTCAGCAGCCGGAAGAGCAGGACGGCGCTGACCGCGGTGGTGCCGGGCAGTCCGGCGGCGGTCAGGCCGGCCGAGAGCGCGGCCTCCACCGCGCCCAGGCCGCCGGGCGTGGGCACGACCGAGCCGATCGCGTTGCCGGCCAGGTACACGACCGCGATGCTGGCCAGCGGCACCGAGCCGCCGAGTGCCTTGACGCAGGTGTCCAGGCACAGGATGTAGGCGGAGGTCAGCAGCAGCGCGCCGCCGATGCCCTCGGCGAGTTTGGCCGGCTGCTGCGCCACGTCCAGCAGCCGCGGGATCATCTGGCCGAGGGCCGGCGCCACCCGTGACCGGGCGAGCCGGCGGCCGGCCGGGAACGCCAGGCCGATGAGCGCGCCGACGACGAGCACGCCCAGCGCGATGTAGACCCAGCCCGGTGGCCGCAGCGAGTGCTCGCGGGAACTGCCGGTCAGCGCCGCGAAGATGATCAGCAGGATCAGGTGCAGGGCGAACGCGAAAACCTGCGAGACGCCGACGCTCGCCGCAGCGTCCGCGGGGGCGACACCGGATTTCCGGAGGAACCGGAGGTTCAGCGCGACGCCGCCCACCGCCGCCGGGGTGACCAGGGTGACGAACGAGCCGGCGATCTGGGCCAGGAAGGTCTTGGTGAAGCTGAGCCGCTCCAGCACGAAGCCCGACAGCGACCAGGTAGCCCCGACGTACGTGGCGAACGACAAGCAGAGCGCGACCAGGGACCACCGCCAGTCCGCGTGCCGGAACAGGTCGCCGAAGCTCAGCTTGGTCAGCTGGCCGACCAGGATGTCGGCCGCGACCACGCCGATGACGAGCGTGAGGATGGTCCGCAGCCGGAAGCGCTCCAGCTGGACCGGCGGGACCTCGCCGTCCGGGTCCTCCGCGCTCAGCCGCTTGCGCAGCGCGGGCAGCACATCCTTGCGGCGGCGCAGCGCGGCCCGGGTCGAGCGGTGCAGCGCGACAGGCTGGAGCAGCGGGACCAGGCCGGGCAGCTCGCCGCCGACCCGGTCCCGGGCGACGTCAACGGCCCGCTCCGGGCCCACCAGGAGCGCGGTCTCGGCCAGCAGCTGGGATTGGTCGAGGCGGAGCTGAACCTCGCTGGCCGCCACGTCGCCGTTGCCGGGGTCCAGCAGAATGACGTCCCGGTGCTCCGGCCCGGTGAGCAGGATCCGGTCGGCTGTCAGGGTGCGGTGCGTGACCCGCCGCTCGTGCAGCTGCCCTAGGGCATCCCAGACGCTCTTGAGCTGCTCGTCGGACGGCGGGCCGGGCAGTCCGTCCAGCGGCGTCCCGGTGAGCCGCTCGCAGCTCAGCACGGCGGCCTCGCTACCGACCCGGACGGTGGCGCGCAGCCGCGGCGTGACCACGCCGGCGTCTTCCACTGCGTAGATCAGCAGGGCGTGGCGCTCCAGCGCCCGTTCCATCGTCAGCGGCGCGCTCCGCGATACCTGGGCCTTGAGCCGGACCTGGCGGTAGATCCGGTAGAGCAGGTCGACCGCCTGCTGGTCCCGGTCGAACACGGTCACCTCGCGCTCCTCGCCGCCGGCGATGACCGCCAGGTAGCGCCGGTTCTCCGGGCTGGTATCCCAGATCCGGGAGATCGCGGTCACCGACTCCCCCACGGCGCTGATCGCCGCCGCGATCTGCCGGGCGGACGGGCGCTCGGACACCGAGCCGAACACGAAGCGCAGGCCTGAGCCGGCGCACGATCCGATGAGCAGGGTAATGAGCGCGGACAGCACGGTGGTCTGCGCGTCGGTCAGGCTGGTGAGCGAGTAGAAGCCGATCGCGATCCAGAAGGCGGCGCGCCACTGCGGGCGGCCCCCCAGCCCGATGACGGTGATGTAGGCGACCACGCCGGCCAGGTACCCGTCGAACAGCACCGGCCGGGTGCCGTCCCTGGGCGCCGCAGCGAGCCCGTCGTAGAGCAGCGAGAAGGGCGCTAGCCGGACGACCCAGTTGAGCAGGGCGACGAGGCCGATGACGACCAGGGCGGTCGCCACGGCCTCGCCAAGCCGCCGCCACTGACGGCGGTAAACCATCCGGGCGGCCAGCGCGAGCGGCAGGACATAGATGGCCAGATGGGCCAGGAAGCCGAGGATCGTCAGGACCGGCGTGGGCAGCCTGCGGGTCGCGCCCGCCGCGTTGACCTGCACGCCGACCAGGCCGATGGTGGCCAGCACGATGAGCTCGATCCCGGTCAGGATGCAGCGCAGCAAGTCGGCCGGCATCCGCACCCGGGGCTGCAGGTCGTCGTCCACCTGCAGCACCGGCGCCGCCGCCGGCGGGGGTGCCGCCGCATGCTCGCCGTCCGGCGGCGGCTGTGGTCGGGGCAAGCTCACAATGTCGATCGTTTCACCTGGCTGCCGGTGTTCCGAACAGCACCCGTGTATTACGTGTACTGAGCATTGTCCGCAATCGCGTTTGCGCAGGAAAGCCGCTGGCCATACGAGCTTGGTTATACCTCATTACGCCAGCCCTCGGCGGCCTCCCGCGCTTAGCGCGGACAGGCAGGTCAGCCGGACAGGGCGATCTGCCCGGCTGCGGGCCCCCGAATTGCGGCTAACCAAGGCCGAGCTCGCCGGCTCGCGCTCGACTCAGGGAAATACCTGTCGCTGCGCAGGTGAGAACACCAGTGCCTCGCCCTCGGGAATCCGGCTGTCGCGGGCAGCGACCACGCCGGGCAGGCTGGCCACCGGTGGCGGCGGCCAGGTGGTGGGGGCGGCGCTCGCGCGGTGCGCCCGGACCCGCTGATGGACGCCGCGCGCGTCTCATTGCGGCCTTCCGCCTCCCGCCCAGGCCGGGTGCGCCGGAGCGTCGCCCAGCAGCTCGCGGTAGACCGCGGCGGTACCCGGATGAGGCTCGCCGTCCGGTGCTATCTCGCTGATCGCATCCAGGCACCGGCTCCAGGCCTCACGGACCCCCGACAGGTTCCCGGCCGCGTGCTCGGCTCGCATCAGCGCCCGCCACAGCTGCTCGGCCCCGGCGTCCCCGGCCAGCCCGATCCGAGCCGCTCGGGCCGCGGCGGCCGGATCGCGACCGGCCAGCTCCAGGGCCGCAAGCACGTCAGCCGCGTCCACGATCTGCGCCCGGACGGTCTCGGTCAGGGCCAGGTCGAGCCACCAGTAGTAGCAGCCGGTGAAGGGGCGCCCGCGGATCAGGCCGAGGGCGCGCCGCAGCCGGTGCGCGTCCCGCGAGCGCATCCCCTCCGTGGCGAGTGCGTCGAACTCGTGCCAGTCGAACCGGGCTGTCGGGTGCAGCGCGTACTGGCCGCCGCCCAGATGCTCGATCCACTCCCGGCGGTCCGGCGCCCGGCCGAGCTGGCGGCGAGTCCGGACGATGAGCTGCCTCAGCGAGTCGCTCGGCTTGGGGCGGTCCGGGTCAGCCCCGAGCAAGTAGCACAGCTGCTGGTTGGACAGCCCGCTGGTGCCGTTGAGGGCCAGGGCCAGGACCAGCTGGCTCTGGGCCGGCAGCAGCGCGCCGGGCTGGCCGTTGATGGTGAAGGTGCCCAGGACGCCGATGCGCAGGCTCTCCTCGACGGCGGCCGGGGCGGCGCTGCCCGGGCGGCCGTCGTCCTCGCTGGCACCGGCCGGGCCGGCTACGTGGGGAGCCACGGCGGCCGGGCTAGCGGCGACCGGGCTTGCCGTGACCGGAGCCACCGAGACCGGAGCCACCGAGACCGGAGCCACCGAGACCGGAGCCGCCGAGACCGGGGCCGCCGAGACCGGGGCCGCCGGGGCCACGGCCGCGGGCGGAGCCGCCTCGGATGCCTCCGGAGGGTCCAGTCGGACCTCCCCGGCCGGATCGCTGGGCGGCTGGGCGGCCTGGTCCAGCTGGGCCGGGGGCGGGTCGCTCAGCCACGCGGCGGGCGCACCGGGCAGGCCGGTCACGGCCGGGTCCTGCGCCCAGCCCGGCTCATCACCGGCGGGCCAGCCGGCCTGAACTCCGGGCTCGCGGACGTCGCTCCAGCCCTCCGCAGCGTCCAGGCCCTCATCCCAGCCCTCCGCAGCGTCGAGGCCCCCGGCCTCAGCCCAGCCCTCCGTGGCCTCCAGGCCCGCGGCGCCGTCCCAGCCCTCCGCAGCGTCCGGCCCGGGCACGGCCGTCATCATGCCCGGCTCGGCGTCCTGGGCGTCGGAATCGGCCCGGTCCGGACCCGCCGCCGGGTCCGCGGCGGGCGCCTGGGCCGGATCGGGCGGGCCGCCGGGATCGGGCGGGCCGCCCGGATCGGCGGCCCATCCCGGCTCTCCGGCCCAGTTCGGCGCGGCCCAGGTGTCGCCGACCAGGACGGGCTCGGTGGCCCATTCATCTTCGTCGGACCAGCCGCCCGCGGCGGCCTCGCCGAGATAACCGCCGCCTTCAGGGGCACTGTCGCCATCGCAGGAACGATCGTCCTCGTAGGAACCGTCGTCCGCGTAGGAACCATCATCCGCGTGGGCACCGTCGTGCTCGCGGGCACTGTCGTGCTCGCGGGCACTGTCGTGCTCGCGGGCACTGTCGTGCTCGTGGGCACCGTCATCGAGCGTGGCGGTGCCGGCGCCCGGGTCGTCACCGGCCGGGTCACCGCCGGCCGGGCCGCCGCCGCCGCCGGGCAGGTCGGGCGGCCAGAGCCAGCCGTCGTAGGGCGGGTCGGCGGGGCTGAGGTCGTGCGCCTCGGCGGCTGTCACGAACAGGCTGGTCAGAGCCTCGTAGTCCGCGTCGCCGAGGGACTGGGGGCGGGCCTCCAGCTGGAGCGGCCAGAGCCGCGCGACGATGGCGTCGCTGCCGACCGGGCCGGCGGACAGGCTGATGGTGGCGGGCAGCCGGTGGCCGCTGGAGGGCTCGGCTCCGCCAGGGACGAGCGCGGCGATCCCGCCCGGGTCGGCGGACAGGTCGCTGAGCAGGGCCAGCTGGCCGGACGTGGGCGGCACGGAACTGACCAGCAGCGTCAGGGCCCAGTCCTCGTCCGCGGGGTCGTCGAGGCGGTGGTACCGGACGTCGGCGAGCGGGGCCTCGCCCAGCCGGCGGCGCAGGGCCACGGCCTTGGCCGCCAGCTGGTCCAGCCCGGCATCCAGGGAGTCGCAGCAGCTGCCCCGGCCGCCCAGGGCGGCCAGCTCGGGGAAGCCGACCAGGATGAGGTCGTACCAGCCCGCCAGCTGCCCGGTGGCCAGTTCGGCGGCGGCGCTGCGGAGCACGGCCGCGGTCATGCTGGCCGGGCCGTCGACGGTCGTGACCTGCAGGTGCTCAAGATCGGCCAGAAGGTAACCGCCGCCGGAAGTGCCGATGGTCAGCAGGCCGGGCAGGAGATCGCCAACTCCGTCGACCGGTTCGGGCGGCTCGCCGTCCAGCCACAGCTGCCAGGCTTTGCCCTGCCGGCCGCCGGCCACGGTGAACGGCGGCGGCGGAGGCTCGGCGGCCGGGCTGGCCAGCAGGACCTCCAGCAGGTCGGGCTGCACCAGCAGCGCGGCGATCTCCGGCATCTGCTGCGGCGTCGCGATCAGCGCGGCGGCCAGGTGGCTGAGCACCCCGCGCAGCGCCGTGACGGACTCCTGGGCCGCGGCGACGTTCAGGCGCTGCTCGGCCATGGCGACCGGCGCGCTGGCCGGCACCGGGATCCGGCGGCCGCGCCGCCGTGTCTGCCGCTGCCGGTGGCGCAGCCGGGCCAGGCTGGCCGCCGCGCCGCCGGCCAGCACCCCGGTCCCGAACGCGATGCCGAGCGGCAGCCTGCTGTCCCGCGCGGGACCCAGGCTGGCCACGGAGCTGACCTGGGTGGCCTGCCCGACCTGAATGCCGGGCGGGCCGGACGGCGCGGGGCCGGGGGCCGTCGGCGTGGTGCCGCCCGGCGGGACTGCCGGGGCCGAGGCTGCCGGGGACGAAGCCGGCACAGACGAAGCCGGCACAGACGAAGCCGGCACAGACGAAGCCGGCACAGACGAAGCCGGCGCGGCTGAGGCGGCGGCCGCTGGGGCCGAGCCGGGCTGCGCCGGGACCGACGGGGCGGACGTCACGCCGGCGGATGGCTGCGCCGACGGGCCCGCAGACGGGGTCGCGACGGGAGCCGCCGACGCCGACGGATGCGGACTGCTGAAGGGCGGGCTGCTGACGGGGTGGCCGGAATGGGTCCCGCTGCCCGGACCGGGCGACGGCGTGCCGCCCGGCGGCGGCGCTCCGCCGCCGGGCTGCGCCACGCCCAGGGCGGCGGGCAGGTGCAGCACCCAGCCGGGCTGGATCACCGACGGGTTGGTGAAGACCTGCCCGTTCCCCATGTCGTGGCCCAGGTTGAGCGCCACGATCTCGTGGTAACGGTCGCCGCTGCCCAGGTGCTGCTGGGCAATTGTCCACAGGCAGTCGCCGGGCTGGACCGTCACCAGCTGGATGATGCCCATGCCGTCCTCCCGGGCGGCCCCGGCCTCGGCGCCGGACGCCGCCGTGTCAAAGACCGCGGCGACCGTCTCCACGCGCGGCGCGGCCGCGGCGGCGGAACCGCTGCCCCACCCGCCGCCCGTCCAGCCGGCCCAGGGGCTGACCCCGGACGTAGCCGGGGGCGGGATGGCGGGACCCGGCTGGATCTCCGGCCGACCGGTCGCCGGAGCCCACGGCGGGGTCGCCGCAGCCGCAGCCTCCGTCGGCGCAGCCGGCGAAGCCGCGTCCCACGAAGCCGCGGCCGGCGGCGGCACGTCTGGCGACAGGCGGGGCGCCACCGTGAAGTGCAAGGTCGGCATGGCCGTCACGTCGGCCTGCAGGAAGGTCGAGACCGGCTGCGGCGTGGCCAGGAGCGTCGCCACCGGAGCGGCGCTGAAGGTCAGCGCAGCCAGCGCCACCAGCCGGGCGGCGACGGTCTGCATGCCGCCCAGCCACAGCCGCGGGGCCGACCGGCGCCGCAGCACGGCCTGCACCTCGGCCAGCGCGGCCAGGGTGAACAGCGCCCAGGCAATCCAGGTGACGTCCCGGACCGCGGCCAGCACGACGCTGGCGCTGTCGCGGTGCAGCAGGGCGTGGCCGACCTGCGCGGCAGCCGGCACGTGGCCGGGCAGTGGTGATCCGCCGAGCCGGTAGAGCAGCACGGGCAGGCCCACGATGAGCGCGAGCAGGATCAGCAGCGCGCCCAGCCCGGCGGCGGCCGACCGGCCGCGGGCGCGGCTCACTGGCCTGGTCCCGTCACGCCGCTGACCAGGTTGGCCGTGGCCTGGCCGGTGGCCTTGATGGTGTCGATCCCGATGATTGACAGCACCTTGGTCGGCTCGCTGACCTGCACCGTAACCTTGATCTCGTCCGTGCCCGGTCCCGGAGCGGCGCGGCCGGCGTAGCCGGCGCTGCTCAGGTAGTCGTTGGCGGCGGCGATGGCCTGGTCCTGGTCCACCACGAAGCTGCCGTTCGCGTGGGCGGTGGCCTCATTGACCATGCCGGCGCCGGCCCGCGCCGCCTCCTGCGCGACGGCAGCCGCGTTCTCGGCCGCGGTGAGCTTCGCGCCGCCGTCGATGACGACGCCGGCTAAGGCGAGCAGGGCCACGAACAGCACGGCGAGCATCAGCGTCAGCGAGCCGCGGTCGGCGTCATCGCCGTGCCGCTGGATCATTGCGCGCTCCTGGTTCCCGGGCTGGCCAGGCCCGCTGGAGTGGCCCTGGCCATCCGCCGGTTCAGGGTGCCGGGCGGGTGTGACGATCGCTGTGACATCCCCGGCCGCGGATCGGCCGGCCGCTGCTGAGCTGGGTACGGCCCTGGTGGCCGTGGCTGATGGCATCAGGCCCCTCCTGATCCGAGGGTCCGGCCCCGGAACGGGTCTATCGGCGAGGTGAACTTGCCGGTGAGCAGCTTGCTGCCGGGCAGCCCCGGCACGAGCAGGTCCGACAGGCTGACCGTGCACGAGACGATGGCGGTGACGCTGGCCGGCTGGCCCACCGGGGTCGCGAAGGCCTGGTCGAGGCCGGGCATCTCGATGACGGGCGTGCAGTCGAGGTTCTCCCCGGCCAGCGCCGCGCTGGCGCTGGCCTGCGCCGCCGTCAGGGCGTCAGCCGGCGACCGGGCGATAGACGCCTGCCGCGCCGCATCGCGGGCGGCCGCGTCGACCGAGCCCTGGGCGATCGTGGTCCGGCCCGCCGCGACCACCATCCCGATCAGCAAGACGATGACCGGGGCCAGGATGACCAGTTCCAGGGCGGCGTTCCCGCGCTCGCCGCGCCAGGACCGCCGGGCGAACCAGGGCCGCCCCCCGCGCCGCGACCGCCCGGCGAACCAGATCCGCCCTCCGCGCCAGGACCGCCCGGCGAACCACGGCCGCCCCCGCCGCCGCGACCGCCCGGCGAGCCAGGGCCGGGCCCGCCCCCGGGGCCAGGACCGCCCCCGGGGCCAGGACCGCCCCGGGGGCCAGGGCCGCGGCGGCCGGGCGCCTGCGCGCCTGCGCGTCATGGCGTCGTGAACCTTTCTACCGGTGCCTGGGCCACCTGGCTGACCGTGATCGGCACGCCGGGCACCAGGCTCGGCACGCGGCCGGTCACGGTGATCACGATGGTCGTGGCGCTGCTGCCGCCCGCGGTGGCCGCCGGGCTCAGCAGGTAGCCCGAGGCCGAGGTCCGGGCGAAGCCCAGTGCGGCCGTCGTCCCGGCGCCGGCCGGGGCGCCCTGGACGCGGGCCGCGTCGACGCCCTGCCGGGCCGCCGCCAGCGCCGCCGACCGGGCCAGGTACCACATGGCCGCCTGCGCGACGACCATCAGCGACAGCAGGAAGACCGGCACGATGATGACGTAGCTGAGGGTCAGCGCGCCGCGGTCGCGCGCCCGGCCGCCCGCCGCTACGGGATCTTGGACTCCCAGGAGGAGATCTGCGTCGTGAAGAACGCGCCCGCCGCCACCGCGGCCACCACGAGGATGCCGGCGATGACGATCCACTCCAGGCTGAGGGCGCCCGACTCGGGATGGCCCGCCCCGGCGGAACGCGCCCGCTGGCGGACCCGGCCAATCAGGTAGCTGACGCAGAATAGGAACGGGCTGGGTATCACGGCGGAGTCTCCTTGTCACAGGCACCTACTGGGCCAGGAACGTGCGGTACAGGATCGGGAAGATCAGCAGGAGCAGGAAGCCGACGGCGAGCAGCGCGATGGGGACGACCATCGTGGTGCCGCGCGAGCCGGCCTTAGCCCGGTCGGCGGACAGCTGCTGGGCGCGCATGGACGCGGCGCGGGCCGCGAGCGTGTCGAGGATGCGCGCGCCCTCCTGCCCGGCCACCTCCGCGATGTCGGCCAGGTCCGCCAGCTCGGTGACGCCGGTGTCGGCGGCCAGGGTGGCCAGCGCCGTCCAGGGGGCACCGCCGACGCGGCGGGCGGCGTCCAGGGCCGCGCCGATGCGCTGGAACGCCCAGCCGCCGCCGATCTCGGCCGCCGCCTCCAGCGCCTCGGTCGGCCCGGCGCCGGCGCCCCGCTCCAGCCCGACCAGGTCCAGGTAGCTGCTCAGCGCGTGCCGGAAGTCGTACCGCTTCTCGGCCGCGTTGACGTGCGTGACCAGGTCGGGGGCGAAGAACAGGCCCGCCCCGATGAGCAGCGCGCCGCCGACCGGGACGGGCCAGCTCACCGGGTGCCCGCCGGCCGCCAGCAGCGCGGTCACCAGGACCGGGGCGGCCAGGCCGAGCAGGCCGCAGGCCACCTTGCTGGCCAGCCAGGCCGACCGGTCCTGGTTCAGCAGCGCGAGGTCCGCCGACGGGACGGGCAGCCAGGGCAGCGCCCGCGCCAGGCCGCGCCCCATCCGGTGCGTGATGCGCGCGGGCGGCGGCTCGGCCCCGCCGGCGTCCTGCTCGCCCAGCCGCGCCAGCGCGGCGCCGACCCGGTCGCCGGCCGGGATCAGCTCGCTGACCAGCAGAAAGACGCCGAGACCGAGAAGGGCGCCGAGAACCAGGACCCAGTTACTCATCGGGGCCTCCCGAGGTCGGCGGCGACGCCCGGCGGAAGCTGCGCCGGGACGGCGGGCCGGGACGGGTCCCGGGCGAGCGAATCGTCCAGGAACCGGCCGGCGGTCGGGAGGTTGCCGAGCCGGTGCAGCCAGGCCAGGCCCGCCGCGTAGAGCAGGGCGACGAGGGCCAGCACGATCTGCCCGGCGACCGTGCCGAACGGGGCCGAGTAGGAGTGATTGAGCACCGAGAAGACGGTGAAGCCGCCGACGAACATCCCGATCCAGCGGACGGTGGTCCGGTGCTGGGCTCGCTCCGCCTCGATCTCGCGGCGGGCGGCGACGTCCCTGGCCAGCAAGACCGCGAGGGCGACGAGCACGTCCCTGGCCCCGCCGCCGCGGCGGCCGGTGGCGATGATGAGCGCGGCGGCGATCCGGTCTCCCGCCGGGTCGTCGATCTCGGCGGCGAACGCCCGCAGCGACGCCTCGGTGCCGCTGCGGGAGGCGAGCCGCCCGGCCAGCCGCTCGACGGGCTCGGCCACGGCGGCCGGGGCGGACCGGGCGCTGGCCCCCAGCGCGTCCTCCAGGCCGCGGCTGGCCGTGACCATGTCCGCCAGCCGCCGGATCCACTGCTCCAGGCCCTCGAGCATCTCGGTCCGCTGCCGCTGGCCGCCGCCGCCCAGCTTCGGCAGGAAGAGCACCGCGGCCGCGGCGGCCAGCCCGCCGACCGGCCAGCGGGTCAGCAGGTACACGAGCAGCGCGGCCGCGGCGGCGAGCACGGCGCGGCGGCGGCCGGAGCGGGTCAGCCGCGGCTGTCCCCGGCGCGGCGGCGTCCCCGGGTCCGGGCCGCGGCCCAGCAGCCCGCGGCCCAGCAGGACGATGCCGCCGGTGACCGCCAGGCCGGCCATCGCGGCCAGCAGGATCATCGCCAGCCTCCCGTCCGGGTCACGGCCGGATGCCGGTCCAGCAGGGACGGGTCGAACCCGGCCGCCGCCAGCCGCTCGAGCATGCCGGGCGACGGGGTGTGCGCGACGACCGCCCGGCCGCCGGGTCCCTCGGGCAGGAAGAGCCGGTTGACGGCGGGCCGCTCGGTGTCGGCCGGCGGCAGGACCTCCAGCACTTCCGACACGTACCGGATGGTCCGCTTCCCGTCGAAACGCTTGCGCACGTGGATGATCAGGTCCACGGCCATGCCGACCAGGATGTGAATGGCCCGCTCCGCGAGGGCCAGCCCCCCGCGCAGTGCCAGGATCAGGATCCGGTCGAACGCCTCGGCCGGGGAGTTGGCGTGCAGCGTGCACATCGAGCCGTCCTGGCCCGAGTTCATGGCCTCGAGCATCGGCATGATCTCCCCGCGGCGGACCTCGCCGACGAGGATCCGCTGCGGGTTGTGCCGCAGCGCGTGGGCGAGCAGGTCATGCAGGGTGATGCTGCCGGCGCCCTCGGAGTTGGCGTCCCGCGCCTCGAAGGCGATGACGTCGGGGTGCTGCGCGGTGCCGTGCAGGTAGAGCTCGTACTCCGACTCCAGCGTGGCCAGCCGCTCGCCGGGCGGGATCTCGCTGGCCAGGGCGCGCAGCATGGTCGTCTTGCCCGCGTTGACGCCGCCGGTGACAATGATGTTGCAGCGGCTGCGGACCGCGGCGGCCAGGAAGGCGGCCAGCAGCTGGTCGATCGTGCCGAGCTGGACCAGCCGGGCCAGGCTGGCGTCCAGGTGGCCGTGGCGGCGCAGCGACATGCACGGCCGCGGCGTCACCGACATGGTCGCGGTGAGCCGCGCGCCGCCGGTCAGCGCCACGTTGACCAGCGGGGTGGCGGCCGAGAAGTCCCGCGAGGTCTGGCCGCCGCGCGCGGCCCAGGTGCGGATCATCGCCTGCAGGTCCTCGTCGCTGGCCGCGACCGGCGGCCCGGCGACGCGCTCCCCGGTGGAGTAGGTGATCCAGACCTGGTCGCAGCCGTTGACGTCCACGTTCTCGACGTTCGGGTCGCGCAGGTAAGGGGCGAGCGGGCCCAGGCCGTAGCGCTGGTCGTAGACGGCCTGGGCCAGGGCCTCGCGGTCGGCGGGCGAGGGCACCAGGCCGCCGGCCCGGATCTGCCGCTCGGACCACAGCCGCACCGCGTCCCGGATAATCGCGGCCGCCTCCGGCTCGCCGACGCCGTCGTGCAGCCGGCTCGCGACCTGGGCCAGGACCTCGGTGATGGCGCCGCGCAGCCGCGGGTCGGCCAGCGCGGCCTGCGGCAGGTGCCGGGGAGCCGGGCCGCGCGGCACCGGCGGCGGGCCGGTCACGGGCGGGTAGACGTCGGTCATGGGCGGCTGCCGTTCTGCGCGGGGCCGTACTGGGTGCCGTCGGTTTCGCCGGGCTCGTCCGGGCCGGCCCGGTGCTGGTCAGCGCCGAAGGCCCGGTACTGATCGGGCATGAGGGAGGGCCAGCCGGCGGTGGGCCAGCCGGCGTCCGCCGGGTCCCAGCCCGACCGGCTGGCGTCGCGGTAATCCGGCTCCGGCCCGGGCCCGGGCCCGGCCTCGCGGCGGCCCGGGTCATAGGCGTCCAGGCGGGGCGGCGGGGGCCGATAGCGCTCGGGCTCGGGCTCGGGCTCGGCCTCGTACTCGGCGGGCGCGTACTCGGCGGGCGCGTACACGGCGGGCG
>Ga0193728_1000502_pt1 | contig 18943 bp, 13 predicted proteins | sample U1c1metaG_FD_143037 | JGI IMG/M metagenome (GOLD analysis project Ga0193728, IMG submission 143037) | Soil microbial communities from a riparian zone of the East river system, Colorado, United States - U1c1 | ecosystem: Environmental > Terrestrial > Soil > Riparian zone | place: USA: East River...
GCAATTCTCGATCCCAATTCGGGGCCAGAACCTGTAACTGAGACAGACAACTCTGAACCCACACCCAAAACCGATAGAAACGCGACGGCTCCGAATCGGCAGCCGCGAAAAGATAATTCGAATAAGCAACCGGCCAAGAGCGGCGCCGCCAAGACAACGTCTCCGAGGACAAGCGTGGCGGCTCTGCCTCCTCCTCCGCGCGTGGACTTCGATCCGAAACAGTTAGACCCCAACGCCAACGCGAAGTTAAAAATTGAAGCCGATCACTTTCCTGCCAATGTGGCCTTTACAGTGGAAATGGGCGGGAAAGTTTATTTTGAACGCGGCGGAAACAACAACCAGCAGTTGTTTGAAGACCTCTACGTGCCGCCGGGAGTTACCGAGTTTCGCGTGATAGCCGGGGAGGGCGCGAATCGAAAAACTTCCAACATTGTCAGCGCCGAATTTAAGCCCAAGAAAAAGAAAACCCTGCGCATCGAATTGCGCACCCAGGGCCAGAAAAATACGTCAGAAGTGCCGTCAGGGGTTTATACCGATTCGCAAATCGTCGTGACCCTCAAGTAAGGCCTCGAATCGCCCGTCTGGCCGAAAAGCAAATGTTCCGCAAAAAAAATGTTCACATGAGCACGACGGTACTAAGTATGGTGCGCAGCGACGCGCTTTCGTTCTACGGTAAGGACAGACAGAACGAGATGTGGAAGGAATTCTGGTTAACACTCAGGTGGACCGTAAAGTAGACACTCTTTTGACCAGCTTAATCGCCACGCTGGTAGCCCACGGCGGTCATTCTCCGCGCGTTGATTCTGAAAATCTCGTGCGTCTGCCGGGATTTGACGACCTCATTGCCACATTAAAACTGCTGGCCCACATCACCGTTCCCTTTGAACCGGCACGCGAACTTTCCCCTGAGGCAGCCGCGGGTGCAATTCACGAAGCCATGGAAGAAGCCAGTCATGATGCGGTGCGGCTGCTGCTCAGCGCGATTTCGCAATACTCGCCGGAGGAAGGTGAGCTGCCGCAGTTTTATGTGAAGCGTCTTACCGAGAGTCTAATATTTGAATATTTGCTCGCCGAATTTGCGGCGGGTTCGTTGACGCCGGTATTGGTGCGGCCAACGTTTGATCGTCTGGGCGAGGTGTTAGTCGCGGCGGGAAAGTTTCCAAAGGCGCATGGCCCTGGAAGTCAGGCTGCTTCAACTTCCATGATGGGCTCATCATTAGCGACGACGTGGGCTGCGGAAAGTTATCGCGAAAAATTGGTGACACGGTTCTGGCTGGAGCTCCCGCCGCGCGAAAAGTCCATGGTGTTACGTGGGCCGGATCTGTGGAGCGTCCCGGTGCTGGCGCTACGCCAAACGTTGGGAAATCTCGCGGATGCCGGCGCCGATGCGCCCCGCCGTGAAGCACGCCACATCGTTTTGAATTACGCCAGACGACTGGAACATGAAGATCCCCGGGCGCGACAAGCAGTAGCCGCGGGACTTAATGCATTGCTGCCCATCGTCGAATCGTTGTGGCCCAACCAGTTGCCCGAGGATTTGAGCAAGGTCGCGCTGACAGCGCTGCAAATCGAGCGCGAGCCGCAAACGGCTGCGGCGCTGGCCACATTTATCGAATCACTAAGCCACATCGCGGTAGTACGCGGAGACTATGAAGGCTTCGAAGCGATGCTTCTGGCATTGGAGCAGCCTTCCCGAGAGTTCGACCACGCCAACCCTTCCGCATTGGCAAAACGCATCTTCACGCAGGAGCGCGTGTTCCTTTTGGTGGACGCTGGACTCGCGCATCGGGCGCTTGACCCGGTGCTGCCGAGATTGCTGGTGCGCGATCCTGACAAATTGCTGGACCGGCTTACCTTCTTGTTGGCGGAAGACCGGGGCGGGAACGTGTTGCCAGCCATGGCGCGTCTTATACGAACCATCGGCGTGCCGGTGTTGACCATCCTGGAGACCAGACTTTACGAGGCTCGCCCGCAACGCGTCACCGCCGCCATAAAGTTGCTTGCGGCCGCGGACCCGGACCGGTTGCTGCGCGGCCTCACGCGAGCTTTAGCCAGCTGGGAATGGAACATGCAGGATTTGGCGGTTAGCGAGTTGTCACGGCCAGCCAACACCCCAAACGCGCAGAGTGCCGCGTCAGTATTTTCCAGCGTGCTGGTAAATGCTCATCCGTTGGTTGTGCCGATGATGATCGATCAGATCGGGCTGAGCGGCGAAAGCCGTTCGATTCCTCAGTTGATGGAGATTGCCGCCGGCGAACACGGCAGCCTGCGCGACCAATTCGTGCGCATTAAGGCGATTGAAGCGCTTGGCCGGTTAAGGGCCACAGAGGCCATGCGGAACCATCGGGTCTGCGTGCAGCGGCGCATGACGCCTTGGCTTTGATCGAAGACCGCGCGACGTCGGCATCCGTTCGTGCCACCTTCGACGCTCCGAACGCGCACGGCCTGGTGTATGCCGTTCCGCGACGGTACACACGGGTACCCCTGGATGCTCCCTTGCGGGCGCAGGTCAGCGCCAAAGCCGCGGGTGCCAGTCTGGCGCGAGTGAAGACCATCAGCCTCGGCGGAGCCTACCTGGAAAGTTCAAAGACTCTTTCTGTGGGAGAGTCCGTACAATTGGAAGTGCGTTCCGGTTTGGGGAAAAAGATTCATTGCACGGCGATCGTGCGCAACAGCACCCCGGGCGGCAACGGCGTGGAATTCGTGCACATGCAGGATGAAGACCGCACCAAATTGCGCAAATTGGTCCTGCGCAAAATGCCCGCCTAGTTTTCTCGTTGGCGCTAGAGTTGCTCTAGCTATAAGCCAGGCCCTGAATTCCAAAGCGCATCCTTTCGCCTGCGAAATTTGTACTCGCTAAGCTACAGGATATTTGGTACGGTGATGCCGCGATTACCTTATCGACGTTTTGTTGATAAGAGGCGTAGATTGTTACGTCCCCAGCTGGTGCCCTTCACACGAGGTGTTACATGCTTCTGGCTATCGTAGGAATTTTCCTTATCCTCGGGCTGCTGGGGATGGCCGCGTTCTTCTGTGGTAAAGAATGTGGCAAGGAACAGTTGGATAACCTGTTGAGCGATGGGCAGGTAATAGGCAGGCCCCCGGCCCGCCGTGCGCACTCGAACTGAGGCGCTTGGGGCGGCAGAAAATGCGCGCTGAAATAGCCAATTCGCCCGTTTCAATACATTGGAACCGAAAATTTGTCATAATTTTGCCTCTGCTGTTGGCGCTCATGCTGGGATTGTTCGCAGTCAGCGCAACGCCGCAGACCAAGCATTCCGGTGCGGCTCCTTCTTCCACAACGAAACCGGGTAATTTGAACGCTCTAGTTCGCGACATCCTCCAGAACGAACTCCGCGCACAAGCCGACGATCACTCCTTGTGGTGTTACCGCAAACTTATGGACAAAGATGGCAAGCAGCAATTGTTTGCGGCGTGCCAAACAAAAGCGCTGGAGATTGATCGGCTGATGGCAGTCGACGGCAAGCCTTTGACCGAGCAGCAATGGACTCAAGAAAATCAGCGCATCGAACGACTTTTGAACAATCGGTCTCAATTGAGAAAAGAAAAGCAGCAGCAGCGCGAAGACGGTGAGGAAGCCACTCGGATGCTGAGAATGGTTCCTGACGCCTTTGTGTTCCAGGAGGAGAGTAGCGAAGGAACTCGCATCAAATTGCACTTCACTCCCAATCCCACCTTCCGGGCTTCCGGTGCGTCAGAAGTGGTTTTTCACCATATGGAAGGAACTTTGACGCTGGACGTCAAACAAAAGCGCCTGGTGGAGATCAGTGGCCGATTGAATAGTGAAGTCAAATTCGCAGGCGGACTTCTGGGACATCTGGATAAGGGCGGCACCTTTTACGTGAAGCAGCAAGAAGTCGGCCCTGGTTGTTGGGAAATGACGCGCATGGATGTGCAGATGAATGGCAAGGCGCTCTTCTTCAAAACTATTTCGGTACGCACCAGGGAGATCGATACGGATTTTCATGCCATACCGGAGGCCGCCTCCATTCAACAAGTCGCGGCGCTGACCAACGAAAACGGCGGGAAAAACATGATTCGCGAGGAAAGATAGCGACACCTTCACTCCTCTGTTTGCTTCACTGTGTTCTGCCCTAGCTCATCGTTTCCGTTATTTCTTCTTTCCCATTGAATTAGATCGACAACCGTTCCGCCAATTTGCTGCTTGGGAAGCCGCACCTAAGTTACGATTAACTTTATTCCAGCAAATGGAGTTGTGATGACCGCGGATTCATGGATTATTGTCATTGGAACAGTGGCCGGATTTTGCACCACCTTCGCGTTTGTGCCGCAGTTAATTAAAATCTGGAGGCAGGGTGGCCGGGACTTATCCTATGGAATGCTCGCGTTGTATTTGATTGGAGCAGTTCTGTGGTTCATCTATGGAGTTCTGTTGCACGCGCAAGCCGTGATTATCACGAACTTTGCCACGGCGATCGTGATTGCGCTCGCTACCGCGATGAAAGCGTGGACCGCGAGACGCGATGTCATTAGAGCTTCCATCGTAGAAGCGACCCAGCACGACTGAAGTAGTGCAATCTAAACATATCTACTATTTTCTCTACATGCAGACGTGTTCCTAGCAAGCCTAGTTTTTCTCTTTGCGCCATTGCTATAAGATAAGTACATAGGTTACCGGCACGTAACAGGAGAACGAATGACGGTTGTGGCCATCACGATGGGAATTCTGGTTGTCGCGCTGGTGGTTTGGCTGCTGCTGCATAGCACTCAAGCCGAACGGAAAAGCGCCGTGCTGGAATCGCAAATGACTGAATTACGGCATGAGTTGCAGACCATCGCCACGGCACAAGCGCAAAGCAGCGGACAAGTAGCCGCCATCGGCCAGACCGTTTCGCAGCGCCTCGAAAGCGTGACGAAGGCACTGCAGGATGGGGTAGCCAATTCCGCTACCATCGCCACCTACGGCCAGACTGCCATCGCCACGGAGCTAAAAAACGCGCGGGAACAGATGGGGCAAATTCAGAAACAACTGGGCGAGTTTCAGGAGTTAAGCCGCAACGTCTCCTCGGCCACAAAATCGCTCGAAGACATCCTGGGCGGGGCAAAAAGTCGCGGCAAATTTGGCGAAGTGACGCTAGAGAGACTTCTGGAAGATTGTTTGCCGCCATCGCAGTTTTCCACACAACATCGGTTTTCGTCGGGAGAAACGGCGGACGTAGTGATTTTTTTGCGCGACAGTAAACTAATGTGTATCGATTCCAAATTTCCTCTGGATGCGTTTCGCCGGATCTCCACCGAGGGCGACGATGCCAGAAGGCAATTTGTCACCGCGGTCAAAGGCCACGTTGACTCCATTGCGAGAAAATATATCGTGCCGGGAGAAGGCACGCTGGATATGGCGCTGATGTTCGTTCCGTCAGAGAGCGTTTATTACGAACTGCTGATGCTGGCCGACAGCAAAGGCGAGCAACTGGACAGCTATTGCCGCAGCAAAAAGGTTATCGCGGTTTCACCGAACACGCTTTACGCCCACTTGTGCGTCATCGCCATGGGCCTGCGCGGCATGCAGATCGAAGAAAACGCCACGCGGATTTTTTCAAGCCTGTCAGGGATGCACAAGCAGATGGAGACCTTCACGGATGTCTTCGAGAAGCTCGGCACGCACATCAAAAATTCGCAGCAGTGTTACAACGATGCCGACAAGCGGCTAGAGAAAACGCAAAACACGCTGGACAATTTGCTGGGAACCAGCTCCACGCAAGCCGCGCTCGAAGTACAAGGCACACTAGCCCTGCCGGTTGATTCCACCAGCGCAGCCGCCGCGGCAAAGAAAAGCGCGTAATCCTGCCGCGAAAAGGTTCCGACGTTCAGCGGTTTCTTAAACGTGGTTTCTTCTTAGAAGAACATCTTCAGTGCGCGGGTTGCGACGAGTTCGCCTTGGGATGCGCGATCACCGGAACCAAGCGAATCGAAATAAGAAAGCTCCCGCGTTTACGCCCCACCACTTCGAAGTGAGCAGCATTTCCCGGGCCGCCGGAGGACAATTGCCGCACGGCATCGCCGCCTGATAATTCAGCGATGTCCGGCGCAAGGTTTTTAGCCTCCAGCGCGATCTTGGCGTCCGTTCCGCGCACGCTGACGGTCAGCCCGCGATGCACGCCGGGCGCGAGCGTGGAAGAATCAGCGTGCAACGCCAACTCAAGAAAAGTGATGTTGAAAGCTGGAAAACTGTTCTTGCCGCAGCTGATTTTGACGGGCGCGAGGCCTGGTTCCAGATCGGCGGGCGGCAAAACGACGAGAGACGTAGCCGAAGAAGCCAGGACAATCGCCCTTAGCCCGCCGATCGTCACAGTATTCGCATCGGCATCGCCGCAAAATCCGTGACCGAGAATATCGAAGCGATCACTCAGCGACACGACGCGCGGCACAGAATTTATCTCCACCAGGGAAAGCTCCGTCTCCGTGGGCGCCACGATGGTAGTGGGCACGCGACCGCGTCGTCCCTCAATTGCGCCCAGCAAAGCACGACCCGACTGGTCGGTAGTAAGCCGGTCGCCATTGGAAAATGCCACGGTGACGCCGGGGGTCAGCCGACCGTTCGCGTCCAGCACCGCCAACGTCGCGCGCTCGCCAGAAACAATTCGGCGTGGCAGCAGCAATATCCTGGCTCCCGCAGGATTAGGGGCCTGCTGCGCGTGCGTGCCCCAAGCGAACAGCAATACGCAGAGGCCCAAGAAGATGACAGCGCGGCGTGAGAACATTTAAGAATTGTAGATTACTGGCGGTGAAAGAAGAAGGTCCGAACGGAATTCGAATCATGCTCGCGGCGGGTTTTCATCCGGTCAGCTGGGGCTCCCGTTGTGGCCAAAACACTGCTAATCATTAAGGTTCAAAGGCTTACGGGCAGCGTTACTGTCTGTTAGCGTGAGAACTGGGGTTATTGGCCCCAAACGCTCCGGGTGTAGCTCGCGACCACGCGATGGCGCGACCATTCGGAAAAGGAGATTTGTGCGCATTGTCAGCGGTGGACAGAGCGACGTCGGGCAGCAACGCGCTAACAATGAAGATTGTTTCCGCATCGTGCCGCTTCTGAATCTGTTCGTAATTTCCGATGGCATGGGCGGCGAAGCGCACGGAGAAATCGCCAGTGCGATGGCGGTTGAAACGCTGGTTAAAGCTTGCGCGGGTGAAGAGCCGGAAGCGCTTGCAGCCTCCGCGCAGATGCAGCCAGGCTGGAGCGACAAAACGAGGCGTCTTTTTAACGCCGCGCATCTGGCGAACAAAAAACTTTATGAATCAGCGGAAGCAAACCCGGAACAACAGGGCATGGGCGCGACGCTGTCGGCGGCATGGATCAACGAAGAAAAACTGAGTGTGGTGCACGTGGGCGACAGCCGGGCATACCTGCTGCGCAGCGGAGTATTGCAACAGCTCACCAGCGATCACTCGCTGGTGGCCGAACAAGTGCGACGCGGAATTTTAACCGCGGAGGAGGCGGAGCATAGCGAATTGCAGAGTGTGCTGCTGCGCGCTCTGGGCACCCAGCCGGAAGTCGAAGTAGACGCGGAGGAGCATGCACTTTTCCCCGGCGATATTTTGCTGCTGTGCTCTGACGGCTTGACGCGCATGGTTGCGGAACAAAAAATTGCGGCCACGTTGCAATCGGAATCCGACCCCGGGAGAGCGGCGGAAAAACTGGTGGCGCAGGCAAATGAAAATGGCGGCGCAGACAACGTAACGGTCGTGGTGGCCCATATGGAGCCGAAAGAAAACGGATTTTTGTCGTGGTTGCGCCACGGGGCGCAGAAAAATGCGGGCAAAAACGGCTCAGCATGAGGAAGTGAAATGGCGAAGCTTACACTGATGTTCGAAGAAAAGACGGTAAAAGAAGTCTCACTGGGCGCGCGGCCTGTGGGAATCGGCCGGTCGCCTGACAACGACCTGACGGTCGACAATCTAGCGGTTTCCAATTATCACGCGCGTGTGTACGTGGACTCCGGCAAAATGGTGGTGGAAGACCTGAAAAGCTTGAACGGCACCTTCGTCAACGAGATGCGCGTGGAGCGCGCTACGCTTAAACATGGCGATTCCATCCACATCGGCAAGCACCATATCAAGGTAGATGCGACCGGCGAAGCACCAGCGTCTTACGGCTCCGGGCGCCAAGCCGCTACCCCCAAAATTAACGAAACGATGGTGCTGGATACCAAGATGCGTCGCGAGATGATGCAGCAAGCCGCAGCGCTGGGCGAGCGCACCCAGTTAGCGTCGGGACGGATGAGGGTTCCCACGCTGGTAGTCCTAGGCGGAAAAACCGACCGGCAAGAATATCCGCTGACCAGCAAGTTGACGGTCATAGGAAAGTCCCATCTGGCCACGGTGCGCTTGAGTGGATGGTTTAAACCAAAGATGGCGGCGCAAATCAATAAGCAAGATGACGGCTATTATTTGGGTGCCGGTGATAAAGTGCCCTCGGTAAATGGCGCGCCAATCCAAGGACCGGTGCAACTAAGGGATGGCGACCAAGTGGAAGTTTGCGGCGTGCGCCTGAATTTCATCTTCCGCGAGTAACGCGAGAGGCGATGGCAGAATCGTCAGGCGGAAAACAACGACCGCGAGGATTTGCAGTTTTCGTGGAGCTGCTGCAGGAATGGTGGCAGCATCGCGTTTCGTTTCTGATCAGCCTGGTCATCACACTTAGCGCGCTTGGCCTGTATGTTGTTACGTACATCGGCGAGCACCCCAGTCCCCTGCTGGTTTTTATGGAGCGACTGGAACTCAATGCGCTGGATACGCGCTTCCGGTTGCGGCCGGCGAAATACACTCCTCCCGATCCGCGAATCGTAATCGTCGACGTCGATCAAAAATCGCAAGAAGGGCTTGGTAAATGGCCGTTTTCCAGGAGCAACTTTGCCACCATGCTCGATGTTCTGCGCGAAGATGGCGCGAAAGTGGTGGGTTTCGACATCACCTTTGACAAGCCCGATCAAACCGCGGCCCCCATTCGCGCGCTGGCTGAAAAACTGGAGAAGCGCAAAGCCGCGGGCCAGCCCATAGATCCAAAGCTAGAGGAAGAAGTGAAGGCGTTGGCGGCGGAATACGACGCCGACAAACAATTCGGCGAAGCGATCCGGAAATTCGGAAATGTAGCGCTCGGGAATTTCTTTTTTCCGAAAGAAGAGCTGCAAGGAACTGATCAGGCAACGCTGAATTCCTACGGGGACCTGGTGGAATGGTATTCGCTGGCACAAAACTCACTGAATGCATCAACAGGAAAGCAAGATTTTGTAAATTTGATGCAGCGCTATGAAGCCAACAACATTCTCTACACCGCGACGATGGCGAATATTCCGGCGCTGCTAAGCCCGGACAATGGCAATACCGCCACCATGGGATTTTTCAACGTACTTCCGGACGCCGATGGTGTTCTGCGCAGGGCATTGCTGGTGGTTCCCTTCGATCGCTCCGGCAAACTCACGGATGCGGAGCTTTACGGATCGCTGGAAGTACAAACCATAAGGCTCTACCTGGGAGTGCCTGCCGAACAATTGATCGTGAATTACAACCAGACTGGCATCGTCAGCTTGCAATTTGGAGACAAGCTGCAAGTAAAACCGGATAGCATCGGCCGCCTGGCCATCAACTATCGCGGCCCGGAGCGTACTTATCCTTATTATTCGATCGTGGATGTAGTGCAGCGCAAACTCCTCCACGGAATTTTCAAAGATAAAATCGTGCTGGTGGGCGCTTCCGCGACGGGGATCGGGGACCTGCGCACACCGCCTTACGGAGGCATCACCTATCCGGGAGTAGAAGTTCACGCCAACGCCATCGATAACATGCTGAATCAGCAGGCGCTGACCAGAGGCGCGGCGCAGGAATTGTCGGACCTCGCGCTCATTCTGTTTTTTGGTATACCGGTCGGAATCTGGATGGCACTGGTAGCTCCACGATGGATGTGGTTCGGACTCAGTTTCCTGGTGCCGCTGGTATTAATTGACTACGGGGCGTTTCTGCGCGGCTGGTGGCTGAACTTCAGCGCCCCGGCGCTCACGCTGGTGTCTAACGTTTTACTGGTGTCACTGTATCGGGCGTTAGTGGAAGAAAAAGAAAAACGGCGCATTCGAACCGCGTTTGGACAATATCTCAGCCCGGAAGTGATTCGGCGGCTACTCCGGAATCCCAAGCTGGTAGAACCGAAGAAAACAGAAATCACGGTGATGTTCAGCGACATTCGCGGCTTCACGACTATTTCGGAGAGCCTGGATGCGCAAGACCTGGCCCTGTTCCTCAATCAATATTTATCCGACATGACCGGCCTGGTCTTTGAATACCAAGGAACTCTGGACAAATATATTGGTGACGCGGTGATGGCTTTTTGGGGCGCCCCTTTTGAAGTGGACGACCACGCCGTCAATGGCTGCAACTCCGCGTTGAAGATGATGCAACGGGTGCGGGAAATGCAGCGCGAGTGGGAAGCACAAGGCAAGCCGCAGCTCGATATCGGCATTGGATTAAATAGCGGAGTAGCTAGTGTTGGAAACATGGGCTCCGCGCTGCGTTACGGATACACGGCGCTGGGCGACACAGTGAATTTATCCTCGCGGCTCGAGGGCCTCAACAAAGATTACGGCACGCATATCATCGTGAATGAGACGACCTATGCGGCGACGCGGGAAGGAAATTTTGTTTATCGCGAGCTAGACCTGATACGCGTAAAGGGAAAGACGCAGCCGGTAATGATTTACGAATTGATCGGACGCGCCGGAGAAGAAAGTCTCTACGGCAGCGTTGCAGATGTGCAGTCGAGGCTCGATCAGTTCGCGCGAGGACGAACTCTTTACCGTGCGCGGCGGTGGGAAGAAGCGCAGCGTGTATTTCAAATCATGATCGATAAATGGCCCGATGATGGGCCCGCGCGGACATACTGGAAACGTTGCCAGGACTATCTGTTTGATGAGCCGCCTTCCGGGTGGGACGGCGTTTTTACCATGACGCACAAGTAAGTCTGGCAGCGAATTTCCTTCTGACGTGAATTGAAGAAATTGCTCGAGGTATGCTTCCGGGCGGGCGTTTAAAATTTCTAACCTACCGTAACAAGTGAACCGTCATGGGCATCCAAGCGTCAGTAAACGGGTGCTGTCATTCTCGGTTACGGGTCTAATCTACCGCGTACCCAAAAGAGCATGCAGAGGAATCTAAAGAAAGTAGCAACCAGGGCGCCGAACAGTGCCGTGGCTGAAATCGGACCCGCTAAGGAAAATCAAACAACAGTATGTGGATTGTCCGTTTAGCGCTTTCGCGCCCTTATACGTTTATCGTGATGGCCATGGTGATCATACTGCTGACACCAGTGGTGCTGATGCGCACGCCCACGGACATTTTCCCCAACATTGATATTCCGGTTATCAGCCTGGTGTGGAATTACACCGGCCTTCAGCCGCAGGAGATGGAACAGCGCATCACTTCCAACTCTGAGCGAGCCGTCACCACGCTCGTAAATGATGTGGAGCATCTGGAATCGCAATCGTTGAATGGAATTGCGGTAGTAAAGATTTATTTTCAGCCCAGGGCCAACATTCAAACCGCGCTGGCGCAAACTACCGCCATCGTGCAGACCATTTTGCGCACGCTGCCTCCGGGTACCACCCCGCCATTGGTGGCCATCTACTCCGCTTCCACAGTTCCGGTCATTCAAATCGGTTTGACAAGCGACAATCTCAGCGAGCAAGCTCTTTTCGATTTTGGAAATAACTTTATAAGAACGCAGCTGGCCACCGTGCAAGGCGCCGCACTGCCTTTCCCGTATGGTGGCAAGCAACGCCTGATTTCCGTCGACCTGGACACGACTACGCTGCAATCCAAAGGGCTTTCCGCCACGGATATCGTGAATGCCGTTAATGCTCAGAATCTGATTCTTCCTACCGGTACAGTGAAGCTGGGAACCCTGGAATACACGGTGGAAATGAACGGGAGCCCGCAAACGGTGGCGGGCTTGAACGACTTGCCGATCAAAACAGTGAATGGTTCGACAATTTACATGCGCGATGTAGCGCACATCCGCGATGGATTTTCGCCGCAGACCAATATCGTGCGCGCCAATGGGCAGCGCGGCGTGCTGATGGCGGTATACAAAACGGGTTCGGCGTCCACGCTGGACATCGTGAGCCGCGTCAAAAAATCCATTGAAGACTACGCAGGTTCCGTTCCCGAAGGCGTGCACATCGGCATGCTCTTCGACCAGTCTCTTTTCGTGCGAGCTTCCATCTATGGCGTTCTGCGGGAAGCGCTGATCGCGGCTTGCCTGACGGCGTTCATGATTCTGGTATTTTTAGGAAACTGGAAGAGTACCTTAATCATCGCTGCTTCGATTCCCTTGTCGATTTTGGTCAGTGTGCTGTGCCTCAGTGCGCTGGGGGAGACGATTAATATCATGACGCTAGGAGGGCTGGCGCTGGCGGTGGGCATTCTGGTCGACGACGCCACGGTGGAAATCGAGAACATTAACCGCAACCTGGCCATGGGCAAGGAAACGGTGCAAGCCATTCTGGACGGCGCGCAGCAAATCGCTGTACCAGCGTTTGTGTCGACGTTGTGTATTTGCATCGTGTTTATTCCGATGTTTTTTCTGTCGGGCGTGGCGAAGTTTCTCTTCGTGCCGCTGGCTGAAGCGGTGATTTTCGCCATGTTGGCCTCTTACATGTGGTCGCGCACGATCGTGCCGACCATGGCCATGTATCTCTTGAGCGCGCAGGACGAGGTAGTGCCGGAGGAAGGAAAGCAAGGGTTCCTTCGCCGTTATCAGCAGAAATTTGAACACGCCTTCGAGCGCATGCGCGAACGCTATCGTGATGCGCTGCGCGCCGCACTGGCTACCCCAATTCTGTTTGCGGGTTGCTTCCTGGCGTTTTGCGTGTTGTCCACATTGCTGGTGTTCGTTCTAGGCAGGGACTTCTTTCCTTCGGTGGACGCTGGTCAAATTCGTTTACATTTTCGCGCACGCACCGGGCTGCGGATTGAGGAGACCGCGCGGCTGGCCGATCAGGTCGATGGTGTTATTCGACAAACAATTCCGCAAGGGGAAGTCGAAACAGTGCTGGATAACCTCGGCGTGCCTTACAGCGGCCTTAATTTGAGTTACAGCAATGCAGGAACATTCGGCACTTCTGATGCGGAAATTCTCGTGCAACTCAAACCGAAACGCCAGAAACCGACTTCGACATACATCAACGATCTGCGCGAACGGCTACCACGGGATTTTCCTGGGGTTCAATTTTTCTTTCAGCCGGCCGACATCGTCACCCAAATTTTAAATTTTGGATCTCCCGCGCCGATCGACATACAAGTCACCGGCAACAACCAGCAGGGCAACTATGTAGTGGGCGAGAAACTTGCCAACGAACTTCGGCACATTCCCGGAGCAACTGACGTGCACGTACAGCAAGCCTTCGATCAACCGACACTGCACATGGATATTGAACGCACGCGGGTGCAGAACCTGGGATTGCAAGCCAAGGATGTGGCGCAGAATTTGCTCGTATCGTTGAGCTCCAGCTTTCAAACCGCGCCGGCCTTCTGGCTCGACCCAAAAAATGGCGTCAGCTACAGCGTGGCGGTGCAAACGCCGCAATACCGCGTCGATACTTATCAGGCTTTGCAGAACACTCCGGTGACCGCGAGTACGCCTAATTTACCTCCGCAGATTCTGGGCAACCTGGTGACCACATCCACCACGGCACGGCCGGCGGTGGTCTCGCACTACAATGTGCAGCCAATGATTAACGTGTACGCCTCGGTGGAGGGCCGCGACCTGGGCGGCGTTGCCGACCAGGTTGAGCAACGTGTTAAGGAAATGGAAAAACAGTTGCCCAAGGGAAGCCACATCATCATTCGTGGCCAAGTTCAAACGATGAAGACCTCTTTCACTGGGCTGGGATTCGGGTTGCTGGGAGCGATCGGGCTGGCCTATTTATTGATCGTCGTGAATTTTCAATCCTGGCTGGACCCTTTCATCATCATCACCGCGTTACCCGGCGCGCTGGCGGGAATTTGCTGGATGCTGCTGATCACCCATACAACGCTGAGCGTTCCGTCATTGACCGGCGCGATCATGTGCATGGGCGTGGCTACCGCGAATAGCATTTTGATGGTTTCTTTCGCACGCGAGCAGATGGACGAAGGCAAGAACCCGCTAGATGCCGCCGTAGAAGCCGGTTTCGTGCGCATGCGTCCGGTCATCATGACCGCGCTTGCGATGATCATCGGCATGGTGCCGATGGCTATCGGCTTGGGCGAAGGCGGTGAACAAAATGCGCCGCTGGGGCGCGCGGTAATCGGCGGGTTGCTGTTCGCAACGTTCGCAACGTTATTTTTCGTGCCTTGCGTTTTTTCGGTGATTCACGGGTGGCTGGAAAAAAGAAAAGCGCATGGAAAAGAGGCGGCTACGGCATAAAATGAGGCACGAAGGATGAGTCAATACGTCATGGAAGAGAGAGAGCAACGCACGGCCAGTGATAGAGAGCCGGTAAGAGGTCAAACCCCGGCACAGCAAGCCCCACGGAAACCCGAGGGCAGCGGTCTGTTCGTAGTGCTGGTGGTCTGCGCGGTTTTATTGCTGGTTGTCGGCGGGATCACCCTGTTGATGCGCCGCTCGCAGTACAAAGCTCTTGCTAAAGAGACGGAAACCCTCGCGGTACCTACAGTGTCGGTAGTTCATCCTATTGCGGAGTCGGACTCCGAAGACCTGGTATTGCCATCGACGCTGCAAGCCTATGTGGAATCGCCGATCTACGCGCGCACTAACGGCTATCTGAAAAAGTGGTACCACGACATCGGCAGCCGCGTAAACAAAGGCCAACTTCTCGCGGACATTGATACGCCGGAAATCGCCCAGGAATTGGCGCAATCGCGCGCGGAGTTGGGAACTGCGCAGGCCAATCAGAATCTTTCGCAAATTACCGCCTCGCGTTACGAAGGGCTACTGAAAACCGATAGCGTATCGAAACAGGAGGCGGACAATGCATCAGGCGATCTGGCCGCAAAAAGGGCTAATACGCAATCGGCGGAAGCCAACGTGCGCAGATTGCAGGAGACCGAATCGTTCCGTCATATTTATGCGCCATTCAGCGGGGTGATCACGCGCCGAAACGTGGACCTCGGCAACCTGATTAATGCCGGAAACGGGGGGACGGCGCAGTTGTTATTCACGCTGGCGCAGACCGATCCCATTCGAGTGTTCGTTAATGTGCCGGAAGTTTATGCTCCAGCGATTCGCCAGGGGCTTGGCGCGTATCTGGAATTGCAGCAATATCCCGGGCAAAAATTCTATGGCAAGGTTGCGCGCACCGCTGATTCCATCGACCTGAATACGCGGACGCTGTTGACGGAAGTCGACGTGCCAAACAAGTCGGGGCAATTGTTACCGGGGGGCTATGCGCAAGTGCATCTGGAAGTAAAAGTGAACGGCTCGCGGCTGGAAGTTCCGGTGAACGCGCTGTTGTTCCGCTCCGAGGGTTTGCGCGCCGTGGTCATTGATGACAATCACAAAACGCACCTGCAGCCTTTGATGATCGGCCGCGACTATGGCACCACATTGGAAGTACTGCAGGGCTTAAAACCGAGCGATTGGATCGTGATCAATCCAGCAGATTCGCTCGACGAGGGTGTGCAGGTAAACGTAAAACAGATCGCACAACCTCGCGCGCCTGCACCCGCGAGCACGGGGACTGGCGGTTCCAGCGCACAGGGGAATCCCACAAATAATGGAACGCGGCCACCCAGTGGGACGCCCGCCGCAAATCCGAACGGCAACAATAATAACGGCCAGTCCGCGCCTAAAAATCAATAATTTCGGCTAATGGCCTTTGTATCCATTTATGAGTAGCTGGAACTTCAAAGAAAATTATTTGGTGGTTCGCGCGAGCGTGGCTATCGGCAGTTTCTCTCTAGCCGCGTGGCTCGCCGGTTGCACCGTGGGTCCAAACTATCACCGCCCAACTGCCCCGGTTCCGGCCACGTGGGATGTGCAGGAGCCGTGGCGCGAAAGCGCGCCCAAAGACCTGATACCAAAAGGCGAGTGGTGGACAGTTTTTCACGACGATGAGCTGAGCGGGCTGGAAAAGCAGGCCATAGATGCGAACCAGACGATCAAGGTTTCGATAGCGCGCCTGGAGCAAGCTCGTGCTACCGCAGCGGTGCAAATCTCCACACTCTTCCCAACTCTTGGTTTGACTCCCGGCAGCACCACGCCCACAGCGGAGCGTCAGGGACTTTCAGGCGACCGGCCCACTTCTGGCATACCCGTCAAAGGAGCAGTGCAACAGAACTCCTTCTCGCTGCCATTCGTAGCCGGCTATGAGCTCGATCTGTTTGGACGCCGGCGCCGTAGCATCGAATCGGCCGAGGCGGCGTACCAGGCGAGCGCTGCGGATCTGGAAAACGTGCGGCTGGTGGTCACTGCGGAGCTGGCGGGAGATTACTTTTCGCTGCGTGAGCTCGACAGCGAGATTGGTATTTTGAATCGCACCGTGCAGGCGCTGCAAAAAGGACTGGACTTAGTAAATTCGCGTCATAACGGCGGCGTGGCTTCCGGCCTGGACGTCGCACAAGAAGAGACGTTATTGCGCACTACGCAAACTCAGGCGCAGCTGCGGCTACAACAACGAAAAAACTTCGAGGATGCCATTGCGGTTTTAATCGGAAGGCCTGCGCCGGATTTTCATTTGCCTTCGAATGAGCTGAACGCTGTAGCTCCGCCGCCGTTAAACGCGGGCTTGCCGTCAGATTTGCTGGAACGGAGACCCGATGTAGCGACAGCAGAGCGGCAGATGGCGTCGGCCAACGCACAGATTGGCGTAGCCAAGGCCGCCTATTACCCGACCATTGATTTATTTGCGACCGCGGGCCCGCAAGTGTCGGACCTCGCGAAGCTGGCAAATTTATCTAGTATGTTTTGGGCTGTAGGCGCCAACGTATCGGAAAGCATATTTACCGGCGGAGCTCGGCGCGCCCAGCTGCAGTTCGCGCAGGCCGGATTCGACGCCAATGTCGCGAATTACCGCGGCACGGTGTTGAATGCGTTTCGCGAAGTGCAGGACGATTTGACAGCTTTAGACATATTCATTCAGGCGCAACAAACGCAGCAGCAGGCGGTCGACGCCGCCCAGCGCACGTTGGACATTTCCACCAATCGGTACACGGGCGGCTTGGTGAGTTATCTCGATGTGGTGACCGCGCAGCAAAATCTCCTGAGTAACCAGCAAGAACTGGTGACCATTCAGGGCCAGAGGCTGACTACCAGTGTTCTGTTAGTCAAAGCATTGGGCGGCGGCTGGGATGCATCGAGCCTCGCGGCCATCCAGGTAAAAGCAAAGTTAAGGGACATCATCGCCCCGTAACAATCTTCGCAAGCCGTACAGATCCTGGTCAGCCTTTGATGGCCGCGCGAATCTTCGGTGACCCAACCACCCCGGCCTGCACTTCCGGGTCGCTTTGAATCACCTCCAACACCTTGCGCGTTACCTGCTCGTCGGTGACCGATTCATTGCGAATTTCAACCGGGTAGCGCACCAGTAACTCCAAGCCGGTATCGCCGAATTGCAGCCGCGTTTCGGGGGTTGGCGTTTTCAATTGCACCTCGATGCGGCGTTCGATAAAGCCCTGCTGCCGTTCGAATCCTTCACGGTACTGCTCGTGAACGGATTTGACCGCTTGAAACAATTTATCTTGGGCCAGCTTATGATCGCCACCTGGAACCAGATTGAAAACTACTTCGTGCCACGCGTATTCGGTACCGGGGATTTGTTTAAACAACGGAGTGGTGGCTTGAAACAGCACCGAATTCGAAAACACCACTACTCTGCCTGTAGGAAACAGATCGATGCCGGTGCCCGCCAACTCCATCAGGTAAAGTCGAACCAGGCTGATATCGATCACATCGCCAGTGACACCGGAAACGCTCACGCGGTCCCCTACGTGAATTCCATAGCGCCCAACAACAAAGAAATAAGCAGCCACGGATAACAGCACGGTCTGGAGCCCTACAGCAATACCGGCGGTAACGAACCCCGCAAAGGTGGCTAGCGAAGCGAACTGGCTCACGAATCCCATGATCAGCACTACGCCGATCAGAAAACTCATTACAAATCGGCGCAACAAAAGAAATTGGCGCCTGCGCCGGGCGTCCTGAATATATTTGTAGGTGAGACGGCGCCATGCCTCCGATAAAGCCAGAACGATACCTAACGCCAAGAGGATCATGCCCACACGCACAAACAAAGCTCGTGCCTCATATTTCGACTCACGAAGAATCGAGGTTCGCCATTCCACAAGGTTGGCGCTGGATTGATCGAGCACCATGATTTCCTGGCTTAGCGGCAGTACCACCGCGGAAATTCGTTTGAAATGATCGGTCAGGTCCTGAAATTGTTGCGGCGACGCGGGAGGAATTTTGCCGGAGGACGCTTGATCGGTAAGATCACGCCCTTTCTTGATGTCCGCAACGAGCGAATCGCGCAGAGGTTGCCGCAAATCGTTTACCCTCTGCCGCAAACCGCCAGTCTGGTCGTTCAATTGGTCGATCTGATGAACACTGGTTATGGCGTCGTAGAGCGCCATCGCTTGCGATACCAGGCCTGAGGGAGACTGTTTGGAGGCTTCCGATTGTGGAGTCGGCTTCGCTTGAGCTCCAGGCTTCTGGTCGTTCACAGTCGCGAACACACCGGGCACCGAATGGGCCAATTGATTGATCCGTCCATCCAATCCTTCGGAGCCGGTATCGTTACCGCTTTCCATGAAAGCGGCGCGTTTCTGAATGACCTCTTGAACAGCATTGTCGAGATTCAATTCGCCTTCGAGGGCTTGCTTCTGAGCAATCAGCGGATCGCGCTTGTTCTTTGGAGCGGCAGCAATTTGTTTGTCGATACTGTCGAGCTTTGATTGCACGTCAGCGATGCGTGCCTTG
>Ga0193728_1000503_pt1 | contig 18921 bp, 16 predicted proteins | sample U1c1metaG_FD_143037 | JGI IMG/M metagenome (GOLD analysis project Ga0193728, IMG submission 143037) | Soil microbial communities from a riparian zone of the East river system, Colorado, United States - U1c1 | ecosystem: Environmental > Terrestrial > Soil > Riparian zone | place: USA: East River...
AATATCTGGTGGCCAAGGCAGATACGGATCTGGAAGGGCGCGCTGGCGTTTCAGGATTGCCACCGGGAAGTTACTGGGTTAGCTCTTTGAATCTGGATGCCAATGCCGGAGATACGCGGGTGAGGTGGGATGTGCCGGTGGCGATTCAGCCAGGGCAGACCACGCGCGTGGAGTTGAACAACTTGAACGCAATGGACGCACGCGCAGCTTCTGCTCCCTGAAATAAACCGACGCGAATATGAGTACCCTCTCGCGCTGGATCTTCTTTAACATTTTCGTACTGATTGCGGTCGCTCTGGATCTGGGTGTATTTCATCGCAGGCCGCACAAAATCAGGCTGCGCGAAGCGGCGCTCTGGAGCGGCGCGTGGATCGGGCTGTCGATAGTTTTTGGTGTGGGCGTGTTCTGGTTTCTTGGCAGGCAAACAGCGCTCGAATTCTTCACCGGATACCTGATCGAAAAAGCGCTGAGCATTGACAACCTGTTTTTATTTCTGGTTATTTTTCGCGCCTTTTCGGTGGACGAGCGGGTGCAGCATCGGTTGCTGGCCTGGGGGGTGTTGGGCGCGCTGGTGATGCGGGGGGTCATGATTGCCATGGGCGCTGCGCTGGTGGCGCGCTTTGAGTGGATCATGTATGTCTTCGGAGCGTTTCTGGTGTATGCGGGAACCCACATGCTTTTGATGCGAACGCGAGAGACGCATCCTGAACAAAACAAGATTTTTCAATTGGCAAGTAAACATTTGCGGATCACTCGCGAATATCATGGCGAGAGATTTTTTGTGCGTTCGAAGAAACGATTATTTGCCACGCCTTTATTCCTGGTGCTGCTGGTGGTGGAGATCACGGATATCACGCTGGCGGTTGATTCCATTCCGGCGATTTTTGGCATCACTCACGATGCATTTATCGTGTACAGCTCTAATGTGTTTGCGTTTCTGGGATTGCGCGCTATGTATTTTTTGCTGGCGGGAGCTTTGGGACGGTTGCGATACCTGACGGTGGGACTTTCTGGAGTATTGGTGTTCATTGGCGCAAAGATGATCGCGGAACCGTGGATACACGTTCCGGTGCACATTTCGCTGGGAGTGGTGACGGGGATACTTTTGGTGGCGCTAATAGCTTCACTGATGTCGCGTGGGCCAGTGGCGTCGGCTGACAAAACGCACGATAAAATCAAGCAGAGCCCTGATCGATAGGTTCGGAGCATATGACGGAAAAGGCGATTTCTTCCGCGATCAGGAATCTGTCGGCTGCTGATGAATCCACGCGTGTGGCGGCCGCTGCGGAAATTTACCGGCAAGGGCGGAGTTTCGCGGATCGAGCGGTATTTGATTGGTGGAAGGATGCGGAATTATCTGAGTTGCTGTTAAGCCCAAAGCCGATTGTTACTGTGGGTGTAGCGGTGCGGCGCGAAACGTTCGGAAGGATTCGCGCGACTAATGGACAGGCGGCACTGGCGGATGTGCCTCCAGAGCAGGACGCTGAGGAATTTGAGCTGCATTTTGCGGATGGCGTTGAATTGGATGTGCTGACGAGCCGGGAGCCAAGCGGTCAGGGGGCGATTGCGCGATTTCTGGCGAAATTCGGCGAGGGCGTTCAGCAGGTGGAATTTCGGTGCCTCAATGTGGATCGTGCGATGGCAATAGTGCGCGAACGGTTTAGGCTTGCGCCCATTTATCCAGAGGCGCGGGCCGGGGCGAACGGTTCGCAGGTGAATTTTGTTCTGGTAGCGGTTCCAGGCGCAGCTGGTGAGAGCGCCAAAGCGCTAATCGAGTTTTACGAATTGCCGTAAGCAGGATCACTCGCCACTTTGTTGAATCATTTTGGCTACCAGGCCGGTCCATCCGGTTTGATGATTGGCGCCGAGGCCGGCGCCGTTGTCGCCATGAAAAAACTCGTAAAAAAGAACGAGATCGCGCCAGTAGGGGTCGCTCTGGAATACCTCGGTGTCTCCGTAAACGGGGCGGCGGCCATTATCATCGCGGAGAAAAATGTGGGTGAGCCGTCGTGATATTTCCGCGGCGACTTGCCACAGATTGGTTTGGTTGTTCGAACCAGTGGGACATGCGAGTTTGAAATCTTCGCCATAGTAGTGATGGTATTTCTGCAAGGACTCGACCAAGAGATAGTTCACGGGAAACCAGATGGGCCCACGCCAGTTTGAATTGCCGCCAAATGTTCCGGTGGCGGATTCGGCGGGCTCGTAATCCACCCTGCTTACGGTGCCATTGAACCGCAATTCGTAGGGATGATCCTTGTGAAAGCGGGACAGCGCGCGTATGCCGTAGGGAGAAAAAAATTCCGATTCGTCCAACATGCGAGAGAGTACGCGGCCCAGTTGCTTCTTGCTCACCAAGGAGAGCAGCAAGCGGGTGCCACGAGGCGAGAATTGCGACATATCAATGTGGTCCGGGACGTCAGGATGATTGTCGATGAACCACTGCATGCGGCGCTTAAAGCCGGGCAATTTATCGATGACTTCGGGCTCCAGCGTTTCCACGGCAAACAAGGGGATCAAGCCCACCATGGAGCGTATCTTCAAAAAATGATCTTCGCCGTTAGGGAGGTGCAGAACGTCGTAGTAAAAGCCGTCTTCTTCGTCCCACAACGATTTCGCGTGAGTTCCGAAATTGTTCATGGCGTGAGCGATGTAGACGAAATGCTCAAAGAATTTGCTGGCGATGTCTTCGTAGGCGCGATCTTCTTTGGCCAGTTCAAGCGCAATAGCCAGCATGTTGAGGCAATACATGCCCATCCAACTGGTGCCATCGGACTGTTCCAGGTGGCCGCCGGTGGGGAGAGGCGCGGAGCGGTCGAAAACGCCGATGTTGTCGAGACCCAGAAAGCCGCCCTGAAAAATATTGGAGCCATCGGGATCCTTTCGATTCACCCACCAGGTGAAATTCAAAAGCAGCTTATGGAAAACTTTTTCGAGGAAGACGCGGTCGGCCACGCCGCGAACGCGTCGCTCGATTTTATAAACGCGCCAGGCGGCCCAGGCGTGGACCGGGGGATTCACATCGCTAAAAGCCCACTCGTAGGCAGGTAGTTGGCCGCTGGGGTTCATATACCATTCGCGCAGGAGGAGTACGAGCTGATCCTTGGCGAAGTCGGGATCGATGACGGCGAGGGACACGCAGTGAAACGCGAGATCCCAGGCCGCGTACCAGGGGTATTCCCATTTGTCGGGCATGGAAATAATGTCGTCGTTATACAGCTGGGTCCAATCTTTATTCCTGCCGTTCCAGCGTTCTTGCGGTGGAGGCGGTTGAGTAGGATCTCCGGTGAGCCAAGTAAGGACATCGTAATGGTAGAACTGTTTGGACCACATCATTCCAGACAAGGCCTGACGCATTACCGAACGAGCATCTTCGGAAATATCCTTAGGCACACGGGAAGCGTAGAAATCGTCGGCTTCTTTTTGGCGCAGTTCGAAAAGGGGTCGGCAGGGGTTGGCGAAGGGATGGTGGCCACCTTTTTGGAATCACTGTTTGTCCGCGCAAGTGGCTCGATATCGGTCAGTCGCAACTTCAGCGTAGTGGTGTCACCGGGGCCCAGGGTGAGTGGGTAATAAGCGGCCATTTTGGTACCGGCTTGCTGGGGATTTATTGCAGCTTGGCTTTTATGAATGAGATATTCATGGAAAGCGTCTTTAACAAAGGGAGTGGGACTTTTTCCAGCAAAAACGCGCTCATAATTCGTTTCATTCTCAGTAAAAAGCAGTTGCGGCTGACCCGCGCACAACAGCCAACGCTTGCCGTATTGCCAATGTTCGACTTCAACGCATCGACAATTCTCCGGTCCGACCGTTTTGCGCATAGTGGGGCGCCGAACATCTTTGCCCCACGACCACGTATTCCGAAACCATAGCGAGGGCAAGAGATGGAGTGTGGCCGCCTCTGGGCCGCGATTGACGACGATGATTTTAATGAGAATATCTTCGACGCCGGCCTTGGCGTATTCGACGAAAACGTCGAAGTAGCGATTCCCGGCGAATACACCAGTGTCCATGAGTTCGAACTCGGGCTGAGTGCGGTCGCGACGGGCGTTTTCTGCAACTAATACATCGTAAGGAAATTCCGCTTGCGGATATTTGTACAGCATCTGCATGTAGCTGTGCGTGGGGGTGGAGTCGAGGTAGAAATAATATTCCTTCACATCCTCGCCATGATTTCCCTGATGGCCAGTAAGGCCGAACAGACGCTCCTTCAAGATATGATCGCGGCCGTTCCACATGGCGAGGCCGAAACAAATCATCTGGTGGCGATCGCTGATGCCTCCAATACCATCTTCGCCCCAGCGATACGCCCGTGATCTGGCGTGGTCATGCGGAAAATATTCCCAGGCGGTGCCGTAGGGGCTGTAGTCCTCGCGTACGGTGCCCCATTGGCGCTCGGATAAGTAGGGACCCCAGCGCTTCCAATATTTCTTGCGCGTGCGGGTTTCTTCGAGGCGCCGGTCTTCTCGCGTCAGCAGTCTGGGCATAAGGCTTAGGTCAGCTTATATTCGCATCTTATAAGAAGGCCAGTTCATTAGTTAGCGGTAAGCAAATTTGCCAACACGCAAGAGTTAGCCATCGAGCGTGGGTATTTATTAGCCAAGCAAAAGGCAAAATCAAAAACCGGGCCATAGAGAAATGACAAACGATTCCGCGGCCGCTCTGGGTTACTATCTGGGCCGCCCGGCGGTTAGTTTCGATCGGTGCTGAGATGAGGTTAGAGGGAAAACGATGAAGAAGCTGGTGTGGTTGGTGTTGGGGTGTGTGGCCTATGCAGGTTGTGCGAAGGAACCGGCGACGGTGGCGGACCTGGTGATTCGGCACGCCAATATTCACACCATGGACTACAAGAATCCGCGTGCAACCGCGCTGGCTGTGAAGGAGGACAGGATTCTGTGGGTGGGCGACGATCAGAACGCCGGGCAACATATTGGCGCGCAAACCCGGGTGGTGGATGCGGGAGGGCGGTTACTGTTGCCGGGATTTATCGACAGCCACTTTCACGTGAGCCTGGGGAATGATCCGAATGTCGCGCGAATTAGTGGGAACTCGCTGAAGGAAATTCAGGAGCAAGTCAAAGCGTATTCGGACAGCCGTGGGGATTTGAAATGGATCGAGATGGACGGCTGGAATTATTCGGCGTTTCCAGATGGGACGCTTCCCACCGCGAAGGATCTGGAGGGGCTGACGGGCAAGAGGCCGGCTTTCCTGGTGGCTTACGACTACCACACCATCTGGATGAACAAGGAGGCGCTGGCCGCGTTCGGGATAACCAAAGCAACCAAGTCGGTGAAATTTGCGGAGGACGTGCTGAAAGATAAAAAGACCGGCGAACCAACCGGCATCGTGGTGGGATTCGGAAGCACCGGGCTCTCAACGGAGGCCGAGGAACAACTGAGCAAAATACTGCCGTCGCATTCGCACGAGGGTGCTCCGGCGCGTGTGGAGCAACTGCTGAAGCGGGCGGTGCGAGCGGGGATCACGACGGTGATCGATCCGCAAACGTATCCGGAGGTGGTGCCGCTGTACGCGCAACTTGAGAAAGAAGGGCGATTGCCGCAGCGATTGCAAGTGGCGCTGTTCCACCGGCGGGGGAGCAGCGACGCGGTGATTGAGCAGTTTGTGGAAATGCGCAAGCAATATAACGACGACAGGTTTCGGGTGGCGGCGGTAAAGCTGTATATAGACGATGTGATCGAGCCGCACACTGCGGCAATGCTGGAGCCGTATGCAGACCGACCGGACACGCGCGGGGCACTCGATTACCCGGTGCAAGAATTTAACGAGGTAGTGGCCAAGCTGGACAAACGAGGGTTCCAGATTCTTACGCATGCCACTGGAGATCGCGGGATTCGTACGGCGCTGGATGCGTATGAGTACGCACGCAAGGTCAACGGGCCGCGCGATTCGAGGCATGAGATTGTGCACAATGAGTGTTTGTCGGAGCAGGACATTCCGCGATTTAAGGCGCTCGGGGTGAAAGCGGTGGGGCCGCGGCGGTGGAAATATGCGTGGGCGTTTCGAAGCTTGCGGGATGCGGGGGCCACACTGGCGTTTGCGAGCGACTGGAACGTGGCGGAAATGGAGCCGGAGATTGGAATTTACACGGCGCTCACGCGTAAGGGGCTGGATGGGAAACCGGAGGGCGGATGGATACCGGAGCAGACCATCGACATCGAGACAGCGGTGAAGGGCTACACGAGTAATGGAGCGTGGGCGAATTTCGTGGAAGACAATCGCGGCTCGTTGGTTGCCGGGAAGTATGCTGACCTGGTGCTGCTATCTGGAGATATGTTCGCCATGGAGCCGGACAAAATTAAGGATGTCACTGTCGTGTGGACGGTGGTGGGAGGGAAAGAGGAATACCGAGGATTTTGAGATTTCAGCGGACGGGGCAGCCAATCGAAATCAAACCGACGATGTCAGGCCTCGACTCAAAAACAAAAATTAAATCAAGATCCTTGTTCGGCGCCGGGGACGACTGCGCGGGTTGGCTGCACGACAGGATCCGAAGCTACTGAGAAAGATTTCCAGCCGCGGCGGGAGAGGCTCCAGTAGATGAAGTAGCCGGAGGAGGCGGCGCCGACGAGGAGTATTACGCCTTGGAGCCATTCCTGAAGGACGAGGCTGCCGATGGCGAACATGGTGCAGTAGACTAGGGTGCAGCCCATGATCCAGTCGAAGGTGTTGGCGCCCAGGTCGCGGACCGGGGTGATTTCGGGTGCTAACGTGGCGATTCTTTTCCAGCCGACAACGGTGGGTTGAACGCGACGATAAAATTTGACGAGGCGCTCGTCGGATTCGGGCTTGGTAATCATGGTGGTGACCAGCCAGACGATGGTGGTGGTTACCGTGGTGATCAAGGCGGCTTTGGCGAAGACTACCGAATCGTTGCCTTCGAAATGCACGCGTTGCAGGGAGATGGAGACGACGAAGGCCGCGATCATTGCGGAAATTTCGCTCCAGGCGTTGATGCGCCACCAGTACCAGCGAAGGAGCAAAACGCTGCCCGTTCCCGCTCCCATGCCGAGCAACAATTGCCACGCGGATTGAATGGAATTAATGTTTGCGGCTGCGTAGCCGCTGAGGATGACGAGCAGCACAATAAAAACTTTGCTGACGAAGACGTAGTGCTTGTCGGTGGCTTTGCGGACGAGAAATCTGCGGTACAGATCGTTGATGAGGTAGGAAGTGCCCCAGTTCAGTTGGGTGCCGACAGTGGACATGAAGGCGGCCAGGAATGCGGCGACCATCAATCCACGGAGTGCGGGGGGAAGAAAATCGCGCAGGACCATGACGTAACCTTTTTCAGGCTCGGCGGCAAACTCCATACTGGGACGCAGGCCGCCATGAGGGGAATAAACGGCGACCGCTACCAAGCCGGTTAGAATCCATGGCCAGGAACGCATGGCGTAGTGGGCGATGTTGAACCACAATGTTGCGCCGAGTGAGTTTTTTTCGTCTTTCGCGCTGAACATGCGTTGTGCTACGTAACCGCCGCCACCGGGTTCCGCACCTGGATACCAGCTGGCCCACCACTGGACCGCGAGGTAGAGACAAAAAGTAATGACCGGCAGGGTCCACAACGCGTCCGTGGTCCAGCCGAGATGGAAGGAAGGAAAAAAGGAGAGAATCGATCCGGTGGTTTGTCCCGATTGGCGCACCATGCTGTCCACGTGGGACAGCTGAATTTTGAGCATGGTCATGCCGCCAAGTTTGGAGACGGCGATCCAAGCGAGGACCACGATCATGGTCATCTTCAAAATAAATTGGAAGAGATCGGTGACCAGCACGCCCCAGAGACCGCCGATAAATGTGTATATGCCGGTGAAGGGCACGAGGATCAGGACGCAGATCAGCAAAGCGGTGTGCGCGGGTGCTCCCAGGGTGTAATGAAGCAGCACATGCCCACCGACTGAAATTTGCAGCACGCGGCCAGCGGCGATGGCGTCGCCAAGCAAGACGGTGGTGATGCTGATCATGGCTTTGATGACCCAGCCAAGAATCAGGCAATTCATCAGTGCGCCAAGATAAATGGCGCGAAATCCACGCAGGAAGGCCGCAGGCTTGCCTTCGTAGCGGAGTTCAACAAATTCAACGTCAGTAAGAATTTCGGCGCGGCGCCAATAGCGGGCAAAGAAAAAAACGGTCATCATGCCGCAGAGACATTGCGACCACCAGAGCCAGTTGCCGGAGATTCCGTTTTTGGCTACCAAGCCGGCTACCAGCAGAGGGGTGTCGGCGGCAAAAGTGGTGGCCACCATGGAAGTGCCGGCGAGCCACCAGGAAACATTTCGTCCGGAGACGAAAAATTCTTCGGTGCTGCCGGAGGAACGGCGGCGGTAATACAAACTGATCAAGAGATTGAGCAGCAGGTAGGTGGCGATTACGATCCAGTCGGTGGTGGTGAGTGCCATCTTGGGTGTCTACCCCCCTGCCTGACTGCACTGAGCGGTGGCGCAAAATAAGATGCGTTTAGCCGGTCACGCGACCAGGTTGAATCGTTTTAGTAATGGTCCGGCCAGCAATTGATGGCGCGGATGTTGTAGTCTATCGGGACGCTGCGAAGCACAGCATGGTGGCCCAGAAAAGTCTAAATGGCAAGGGCGACCACGCGAAAAGTTTGTTTGCGATGGGCACATCGCTGAACTCCAAAAAACAGGTGGGCGTACTTTAAATGTTGGTGGTCCTAAAATCGAATTATGAAGAGTTGAGTCAGGAGGCGGGACGGATTGTGGCCAATTCGATTCGCCAGAATCCGGGACTGCGGCTGGGGTTGGCGACAGGGAGTACGACCGTTGGCGTGTACCGGGAGCTGTCTCGAATGCACCGGGAGGAAGCGCTGGATTTTTCTCGCGTGGTGACATTTAACCTGGACGAATATTTGGGAATTTCTCCAGAACATCCGCAGAGTTTTCACCATTTCATGATGGAACATTTTTTTTCGCATGTGAATCTTGAGCCGCGAAATATTCATATTCCAGATGGAACGATCAGCGGGGACTACGAAAAATATTGCGCGGGTTACGAAGCGGAAATTCAAAATGCGGGCGGGATCGATCTGCAAATATTGGGCATCGGACGCAATGGGCACATCGGGTTTAACGAGCCCACGTCAAGTTTCGCGTCAAAAACGCGGCTGAAGGTTTTGAGCAAAGCGACGGTGGAGGACAATCGAAAATTTTTTGGCGCTGGAGAAAACGTGCCGCGTCTGGCGATCACCATGGGTATCGGCACGATATTGGCCAGCAGGCGCGTACTTATGTTGGCTACCGGAGCGGCAAAAGCTGGGGCTGTGGCAAATGCCATCGAGGGACCTATCACCGCTTCGGTGACTGCTTCGGCGTTGCAACTTCATGCCGACGCTACCGCGATTGTTGACGAAGAAGCTGCCGCGCAATTGAAGCAAAAAGATTATTATCGCGATGTGATGGAAATGACGGCGCTATTTACGCCGGGAAAATTGTCGTAGCTGGCGTGATGCGGCCTGCGAGCGTTGACAAGTGGCGGGGAAGAAAAATGAAAATACTGACAAGCGAGATGCGTGGTTGCCGCAGGGGACCGCAAGACTGGTTCACTGGGACGGTGTGGATTGATGAGATCGTGGCCGCGTCCGCGCCTGCTAGATTTGCAGTGAATCGCGTTTCGTTCGAATCGGGGGCGAGGACCGCTTGGCATACGCATCCGATGGGGCAGGCGTTGCATGTGTTAACTGGCGTTGGGCGCGTGCAACTCGAGGGCAAGCGGCCGCAAATTATTACCGCGGGTGATTCGGTTTGGATTGAGGCGGGGGAGCGTCACTGGCACGGCGCTGATGCGAGTCACACGATGGTGCACCTGGCTATACAGGAAGCGGACCAGAATGGCGTCAGTGTAGTGTGGCTGGAACACGTGAGCGAGGAAGAATATTCGGCGGAAGTTGAACGTTCTTGAGTTGCTTGATTCGCGGTGCGTGGTTCTGCTTTTTTTGAGGAAGACTGACGGCAAATTCAAAAACTAAATTCAAAAACTAAATTCAAAAACTAAATTCAAAAACTAAATTCAAAAGTTAAATACAAAAACTAACTTCAAAAGCCAAGTTCCAAAACCAACTTCAAAGGCTAACTTCAAGACCCAGGCTACAAGATGAGATTCAGTTATTCGGGCATGCCCAGGCGGTAGCCTACGCCGCGCACGGTGTGAATTAATTTTGGGGCACCGTTTATGTCGATTTTTTGGCGCAGGCGATTGATGTATACCTCAACGAGATTGGTTTCGCTGTCGAAGTGATAATCCCACACGTGTTCGACGATGGCGCTGCGAGTGATCAAGTCCGGCGCGTGTAGCAGGAAGAGTTCCAACAGCGCAAATTCCTTGGAGGTTAAAGGAATGATTTCCTTGCCGCGCATGGCGCGCCGACGATGGCGGTCGAGCTCCAAATCGGCGTAGTGAAGGCGGGCATTTCCTTTGTGGAAGCCACGGCGAACCAGCGCTCTGACGCGGGCAAGGAGTTCGGCGAGCACGAATGGCTTGGTTAGATAATCATCAGCACCGGCATCCAGGCCCTCGACGCGTTGCTCGACGAGAGTTCGCGCAGTGAGCATCATCACGGGAGATTCGATTCCGCGCTGACGCAATTCGCGGCAAACTTCAATTCCGCTTATGCCTGGCAGGCGCACATCCAGGAGGATGGCGTCATAATTGACTTCCCTGCCCAGCTCGAGAGCTTTCTCGCCGGTGTCGGCGATATCCACGGCATAGGAATTTTCTCTAAGGGTGCGGGCGATGAAGCTGGCAACTTTTCGTTCATCTTCGGCGAGTAGGATGCGCATAAGCTTGGTGACTATCATTATATCGCGATCGCCCGGCTTATGGCTGCAGCGGCTATGCCGAGATGCCTGCTATGCCAGACTCAGTTCTTGCTTGACAATTCCGCAGCCAAGCACTATTTCACAAGCGGACTATATGCCTGATTTGTATTTCTTCCGAAAGCTCGCAACCCTCGCAGGTGGCGATGCTCTTCGGCGGAGGACCCTGTGACCTGGACGCAAGTGTATGACCCTTTCGGTCATTGGTGGTTATCCACGCTAGTAGCCGCCATACCAATTGTCCTATTGCTGACTCTTTTGGCAGGGTTCAAAGTGCGCCCTCACCTGTGCGCAATCGCTGGCGGGGCGGCGGCGGTGATTATTGCCATCGTGGCGTTCGGCATGCCCGCACGGTTGGCGGTGGTCAGCTTTTTGTACGGGGGCGCGTTCGGATTTCTGAAAATAATATGGATCGTAATTGCGGCGGTCTTTCTGTACGACATTTCTGTCGATACAGGCCAATTCGAAATAATGAAGCTGTCCATTGCGGCGATCACCCCTGACCGGCGATTGCAGGTGCTGTTGGTGGCCTTTGCTTTCGGGGCGTTCCTGGAAGGAGCGGCGGGGTTTGGCGCTCCGGTGGCCATTGCCGGAGCGTTTATGATCGGGTTGGGATTCAAGCCATTTCAGGCGGCGGTTTTGAATCTGATAGCCAATACCGCGCCGGTTGCGTGGGGGGCGATTGGAACGCCGGTACATGTGCTGGCGGCGGTTACGGCGCTACCAGAATCGGACCTGAGCGCAATGGTCGGTCGGATCTTGCCGTGGACGGCAATTATTGTGCCGTTTTGGCTGGTTCGGACTTTTGTGGGCTGGGCTGAGACTTTCGAAGTATTTCCAGCGATTTTGGTGGTGGGCATATCTTTCGCAAGCGTGCAATATTTCTGGTCCAATCATGTGGACAGCAATCTGGTGGATATCGCCGCGGGCATCGCGTCCATTATCGCGACGCTTTTGTTTTTGCGGGTGTGGCAACCGAAGCGCATCTGGCGTTTTGAAGATGGTAGTGCATACGCCTGGGCAGCTGGCAAAAGCGTGGATGCCGTTCGCGCTGCTATCTCTATTTGTTTTACTTTGGGGGCTGCCAGTCATCAAGACAGCGATGGGCAAGGCCACGACCCCGGCGTTCAAAACTGGGGGATGGGCCGTTCCTTATTTGCATCAGGCAGTATTTCGGGCGCAACCGGTAGTAATGAAGCCCACGGCGGAAAACGCCAAGTTCGATCTTAATTGGCTATCCGCGACGGGAACGGGATGCTTCCTGGCTGCGGTTATTGCAGGGCTTTTGCTGGGTCTGAAACCGGGGAGAATATTTCAGATATTTGGGCGCACGATGTATCGGTTGCGGTTCGCGATAATTGCGATGGCATGCATGCTGGGGCTGGGATATGTGACACGGTACTCGGGCATGGATGCGGTATTGGGACTGGCGTTCACGCGGACCGGCTGGTTCTTCCCATTTTTCGGCGCCTATATTGGGTGGCTGGGGGTGGCGCTGACCGGAAGCGATACGGCTTCGAACGCGTTGTTTGGCGGACTGCAGCGCATTACGGCGCAGCAATTGAATTTGAGTCCAATTTTAATGTGCGCGACGAACAGCGCCGGCGGGGTGATGGGCAAAATGATCGATGCGCAATCCATCTGCATAGCAACCGCGGCAACCAACCAGGTGGGCAATGAAGGCTCGATTTTTCGGTTTGTGTTTTGGCATTCGGTGGCGCTGGCGGCCATTATTGGCGTGATTGTGATGCTGTACGCTTATGTGTTTCCACAATTCATACCGCACGGATTGAACTTCGTGCATTGAAATTGGTGCGCTAATAGTTTTCGCACCGTTTGCTAACGAGAAGAAAGCCTTGATCTAATTCGCGGCCCAATCTTTGGGAATGCGCACGTAGGAAGAATCGAGGGCTGCAACGCTGGGACAGCCTAATAGGACAAGGGTGCGTTTGACGTCTTCGCGCAAAATTTCGATAGCGCGGGTTACTCCTGCTTCACCGGCGGCGGCCAGTCCGTAGGCGTAGGCGCGTCCACAGAGCACGGCGCGGGCACCGAGGCACAATGCTTTCACGATATCGGTGCCGCGTCGCACGCCTCCGTCCATCAATACTTCTATTCGGCCGTTAACGGCGGCGACTACTTCGGGCAATACCCGCAGCGTTGCGGAGACACAATCAAGTTGGCGGCCCCCGTGATTGGAAACCACAATCGCTGCGGCTCCTTCATCCACCGCTCTTCTGCCGTCATCTCCGGTGAGCACACCTTTGACGACGATAGGACCGTTCCAGTGTTCTCGGATCCAGGTCAAATCCTTCCAGGTCACCGTGGAAGCGACCAGGGCGCGGCCTATATCGGTGAGGGGCATGGGGCCCTTTCCGGGTAAAACCACATTGTGTAAGGGAGGAACGCCGCCATCCTTGAGGAAGGAAAAGAGCCATCCGGGATGCGTTAAGAATTGTTCGGCGTAAGGAATTTTCTGAAAGAGGCCGGGGTTCAGCAATTCAACCATGCCATTGCGAGGATCGCGCTCGCGAATTCCGCTGACAGGCGTGTCGATGGTGATCACCAGTGCCGCAAAGCCGGCACGCCGTGCGCGATCGATGCACGCTTCGGCCGCGGCGCGTCCGCCCATGAGATAAAGCTGGTAAAAGACCGGGCCGCTCGAGCCTGCTTTCACATCTTCGAGTTTGTGGCCTGAAATGGTAGAGAGGATATAACCGGTGCCGGCCTTGCCCGCAGCGCGCGCAGCTGCAACTTCGCCCCCGGGATGCATCAGTCGGCTATAGCCGACGGGAGCCAGCATTGCTGGAATTGAGAGTTCATGGCCAAGTACGCTGGCGCGCAAATCGCAATTCGCAAAGGCTACCGCGTGGCGGGGACGAAACGTTATATCATCAAAAATGCGGCAATTCTCCCGTAGAGTAACTTCGCCTTCCGCGCCACCATCGAGATAATCAAAAACCACCTTGGGAAGCCGCCGCTGCGCTACGCGCCGCAAATCATGGATATTCACGACATGCGGTGAGTTAACGGAAGGCATTCGCATTCACTCCAGTGAAGAATCGTAGAATGGCGGAAACAATTAAGCCACAATTCGGCTGCTGACGCGATACGGGAATGACGCGCGAGTGTTTTGCAAAGGGCATCCAATTCAAGAGTGCCAAGGTGATAGGGAAAAGGATGGAGCCACCGATTAAATATTCGGTGGGTTGCTGTGCGTTTGATTTGCTGTCAGTCCGCCTGTTTTAACTTTTCCAGATACCAGTTATATGCGGCTTTAAGCGCAGCCTGATCGGGGGCGGAAGCCCCATGCGCGACTAGCGGAGTTATGAAACGATCCATGGCTTTATCGATCTCATCAAACAAAGCATGATTGGTCTTGGAGAGTGCGGTCTCTCCGCCATAATCTTCGGCTTTGTCCCAGTCGCGCTCAAGGATCCGCGCGAGCTTGGCAGCCAAAGCATTATCGCCTTTCTGGGAGGCCGCGAATGCGAGTTGAGCCAGCGCTCGATATGGTCCCATCTTGCTATCGTCTACTCCGGCAGTTTGCGGAAAGTGCTTTTCCTGGGCCATGGACGTCAAACCCATGGCGACGCCCAGCGAGATGACTATTGCGCCCACCGCCACCCAGTCACGGACCCTGCCCAATTGAAATTTCACTTTGCACTCCTTCTATGCGCTGAGAGGGTACTTGCTTTGCAGGAATAGTACATTTTAGAGCACTCCGCCCAGGAACTATTTAGCGCCGAATATATAAAGAGTAACTATAGGCGTGGGCTGTAGAGGTTCGGTGCAGCGCGTGCGGCGGTCCGTGTGCAATTGTGGACATTTTTCTGTTAGCGACTGGCGTATACCAAATGCTTGAAGAGAAGACTGGAATTGCAGTTACAATAAATGAAGTGACGGTCTGTAGGACGCGTCGGCCTCCAGGTAGTTAGACCCTAGATCGCGGAACGGTGCGGAGCCGCGGCTAAAATTGGAGGCAGCGATTGACGCCCTCGAAGATTTCGTGCGCGTGGAATCAACCACAAATTGCGAGAAATTACCGCGCCGCGGTTTCTCTGCATAGCCACACCAATTTCTCCAAAGAAAGCCTTCATTTCATTCCAGCGTTCGCTGAGAAGTGGCCGGTATTGCGGCGCGCTCTGGACAAACAGTGCCAGAAGTCGTGCCGACCCGTTGATTTTTCCACGGCGTACTGGCGACCGCCCGTTTCGGCCAAGGTGGCGTTCGAATTGGAGAGTAAGCAGATTGAACACAGACTTGACCTGATGAGTCTGGTATCGCTTACCGATCATGACAGCATGGGAGCGCCCACCTCGTTGCGGCAACTGGCGGAAGGCATACAGATACCGCTTGCGGTGGAGTGGAGCGTACCGTTTGAAGACGCCGTTTTTCATCTGGGCGTTCACAACTTGCCGCAGAACCTGGCGGCGACGGTTATGGAGGGCTTTGCGGAATATACCCGGAACCCGTGCAAGTCTCGTTTGCTGGAAATAATGGCTGGGCTCCACGAAATGCCGGAAGTGCTGATGGTATTCAACCATCCGCTATGGGACCAGTTAGGGCCGGGACAGCTTCCATTCCAAGCCGTTCTGGAACGGTTCTTACAGCGGCATATCGAATTTCTTCACGCTTTCGAATTGAACGGCATGCGCAACTGGAGCGAAAACAAAAGAGTCGTACAGTTGTCTGAGTTTTGGCAACGGCCGGTAGTGTCAGGCGGAGACCGGCATGGATGCGAGCCGAGCGGAGCACTGAATTTGACACGTGCCACCGACTTTTCTGTGTTTGTGCGGGAAGTCAGGGAAGAGCAACTAAGTCATGTTCTGTTTATGCCGCAATATGCGGAGCCGCGTAGCTTGCGTTTTTGGCAAACGGTGATCGATGTGCTTCGCGATTATCCGGAATATCCTGTGGGTTCGCGCCGCTGGGACGAGCGGGTATTTCATATTGACTGTTATACCGGTTGCGACAGTCCCTTATCTGCGTTGTGGAAAGCGCCGCCGCCATTTTTGGGGCGGATTTTTTCGATCATCCGCATGGCCGAAAAGAAGTCAGTGCGTCACGCGCTGAATTACACTTTTGGCGGAAACACAGAATTAACTCTGGCCACGGAGATTCCTTGCGATGCAAATGCGTAATTCCAATTGTACAGGGCCGCATCCAGCACACCACACGAGACGACCGTGGATGGCTCGACGGGCGACCGCGTTCACGGTTCTAGCTTGTCAGCACGGGCTAGTGATTATGCTGGTTCTGCTGATGCAGGCCTTGACTGGCCAGTCGCAAATAGTCGTTCGTGAAACGGGGGCGGCAGGGCGACCAACGTTGGAGCAAGTGGTGGACAATCTCGTGGCAAAAAATGCCGAACGTGCGCTGGCGTTGCAACGATATCAAAGCAGGCGTTTTTATCGTCTGGACTACACGGGATTCCCGACCTCACTGAAAGCGGAGATGGTTGTAGACATGACGTACGAGGCGCCCGCCACAAAGACATTTAAGATCGTTTCGCAGAGCGGACCCAAATGGATGATTGACCGGATTTTCAAAGGGCTGCTGCAAGCCGAACAAGACGCCCTGAATAACAAGAATCGCGAACGTGTGGCGCTGAATCGCCACAATTACGAATTTACTGGGATCGAGTTTCAAGACGCCAGTGATGGTTGCTCTTACGTGCTCACCGTTCAGCCAAAAATAGCGAACAAACTTCTATACCGCGGGCGGATCTGGGTGAATAGCAAAGATTTCGCGGTGTGCCGCATTGAGGCGGAGCCCTCGAAGAATCCCTCGATATGGATTAAAAACACCGCCATTCATCATATCTACACGAAATTGGGTGATTTTTGGTTTCCTTCAGAGAATGAATCCACGTCCACCATGCGCGTCGGCGGACACGCGGTATTGTCCATCAAATATAGCAACTACGAAATCCTGGCGGCGCGCACTCCTCAAGACACAGATTCTCGACGATCAGATGCCCGGCCGTCATCCGGCGTTTCGCTATCGAATCGGGTGGATTGAATATTTTTTCGCGCGCTAGTAAATATATACCGAGAAACGATCCCGAGATACTCACCCTGCCCGAAAATATGCCCCACTCATTTTGAAATAGAGCCGGTTGTTCTCAATTCAGCTTTAGCCTTCAGGTTACGTTCAGCTTATAATCCGCGCACCAACGGTGGCCTGACCCTTGCCCGATCCCAGTCCCACTCCGGAACGCTATTCCCTGGCTGTCATCAGCGATGACGCAGAACTATTTCCGGAGGTTCGCAAATATCTTGGCGGTGAATTCCGGACCTCGCTGGCCACCAATGAGCAGGAAATCAAAACCCTTCTCGAGCAGCCGGACTTACACGCCATCTTGTTCAACCTCGATTCGATTGGAAGCGGACCGAGCGACAGTTTTGATGTTGTGGAGCAGATCCGCATAATTCGAGATGACGTCGTGATTGCGGCGTTCACACGCAGCAATCAACGCACTATTCCACTGAAGGCTAGCCAAGCCGGCGCCGACGAGTTTTTTCGTTTCCCCATCAATTACGATGAACTGAAAATAGTTCTGTGCCGCGCCATCGAAAAGCGCGCATTGGAGCTGGAAGGGCGCCGTCTGCTACAGCAAGTGGAAGACAAATCCGCTTTTTGCGGATTGCTAGGCATCAGCCGCGGAATGCAGAAGCTTTATAGAGCTATTGAAGCTGTCGCCAGCACCACCGCATCCGTGGTGCTGCGCGGAGAAAGTGGAGTCGGCAAAGAATTAGTCGCCAAGGCGATCGTTCAGTGCAGCGATCGAGCGGAGCGACCCTTTATTTGCGTAAATTGTTCCGCGCTGCCCGAATCACTAATGGAATCGGAGTTGTTCGGCTATGAGAAGGGCGCGTTCACCGGCGCGGACGCCGCCAAACCGGGACTGATCGAACTCGCCCAAGGCGGCACTTTGTTTCTCGACGAAATCACCACCCTCAACCTGAATTTGCAAAGCAAATTGCTGCGCGTACTACAGGAAAGGTCGGTGCAACGCTTGGGCGCTCGCGCGTCCAGGAAAATCGACTTCCGGCTGATTACCGCCACCAATGAGAACTTGGAAGACTGCGTAAGCAAAGGCCGCTTTCGCGAAGATCTGTATTTCCGCATTAATGTGGTGCCTATTTTTGTGCCTGCTCTTCGCGAGCGGGAAGGCGACATCGCCCTGTTAGCCGACCATTTCCTGAGGACCTATTGCGCATCCGCGAAAAAACCGCTGAAGACCCTGAAGCCCGATGTTCTGGAGACGCTGGAAGCATACGCATGGCCCGGGAACGTGCGGGAGTTGGAAAACGTGATGCAGCGACTGGCGGTAATGGTCGCCGGCCCAACGATAACGCTGGAACATCTGCCGCAACAGCTGTTACAGCACAGCGCTACCGCCCAAGAAGCTATTCTGATGCCCGAGGGCGGCGTTGATTACGATGCCGAGATGGAGCGCATCGAAGTTGCCTACCTGAATGCCGCGCTGCGACGGACGGGCGGAAAGAAGAGCGCGGCCGCTACGCTATTGCAGATCGACGGGCAACGCATGAAGTACCTTTGCCGCAAGCATAAGCTCGAGTGAGCTGCGGACAAAATAGTTTAAAAATCAACCTTTGGTAGTTAATTTTTAACCGTAGGTTGAGTTTCAAAGCCACCAGGGCTGTGGTCCCAAGAACGAGTTGGGATAAGTGCTTTATTTTAAACTGCATGGGTGAACACAAAGGGCCGGAGGAGTTTGGCCCTTGCCATGCACGTCAATGGGCTGTCGATAACAAACGGAACGAATCGACAACTTTCAACAGGAGAAAAGATCGATGAGTATTGAAAAGAAGAGCTTGATTAGCACCCTGAAGACCACCAAGAAAGCCAATATTGCCAAGGATGATTTTAGTGTGAGCCCGGCTACGGTCAACCCGGTCTCGAAGCACGCCGTCAGCAAAGCTGCCGTGAGCAAGGCCGCTGTGAGTAAAGCCGCTGTAAGCAAGGCTGCTGTAAGCAAAGCTGCTGTAAGCAAAGCTGCTGTAAGCAAAGCTGCTGTAAGCAAGGCCGCTGTTCGAAAAGGATA
>Ga0193728_1000504_pt1 | contig 18912 bp, 16 predicted proteins | sample U1c1metaG_FD_143037 | JGI IMG/M metagenome (GOLD analysis project Ga0193728, IMG submission 143037) | Soil microbial communities from a riparian zone of the East river system, Colorado, United States - U1c1 | ecosystem: Environmental > Terrestrial > Soil > Riparian zone | place: USA: East River...
CTCCGGCGTCACCGACGGATCGGCGAGCTGGCTGGCCAGCACCCCGACCGTGAACGTGGCGACGGGACCACCGGGACCAGCCGGGGCGCCGGGGGCGGCCGGGGCGCCGGGGGCGGCCGGGGCGCCAGGGTCGGCCGGGGCGCCGGGGGCGGCCGGGGCGCCGGGATCAGCCGGCTGGCCGGGATCAGCCAGCGCGGCTAGCAGGTCGGCGGTGCCGGCCACCGTCGCGGTCAGCGTGCCGGCGTGGTCGCAGCTCGGCGCGAGCGGGAAGACGCCGTCCAGCGGGATCAGGCCGTAGCTCGGCTTGAGCCCGACGATGCCGCAGTACGCGGCGGGGATCCGGATCGATCCGCCGGTATCGGTGCCGATGGCCAGGTCGCAGACGCCGGCCGCTACCACGGCGGCCGAGCCGCCGGACGAGCCGCCGGAGGTGCGGGACGGATCGCGCGGGTTGCGGGTGTCCCCGATAGCCGGGTGCGCGAACCCGGCGGCGTACTCCAGGCACTGCGTGGTGGCGAACACCTCGGCGCCGGCGGCCCGCAGCCGGGCCACCAGCGCGGCGTCGAAGGCGGCCGGGGCCGGGTCGCTGGCCGGGCTGCCGCAGCCGGTCGGCACGCCCGCGACGGCCACGATGTCCTTCACCGCGACCGGCTGATCCCACAGCGCGCCCGGGCCGGCGCCGCCGGCGCCGCCGGTGCCCTCGCCGCCGGCGCCGCCGGTGCCCCCGTCCCCGGCGCCGCCGGTGCCCCCGTCCCCGGCGGCGTCGCCCTCGTGGGCGCGGGCGGGGTCGCCGAGCACCGAGGCGACGGCGTTCACCGGCCGCCCGAGCCGGTCCAGCCGCTCGTAGGCGGCGAGCAGGTCGAGGTTGGCGCGGGTGCAGCGGCGCCGGCCCTGCTCGATGGCGGCGACCAGCTCGGCGACGCGGCGGACCAGCGGGCCGGTCAGCGGGCCGAGGATGGCCGGGGCCTCGGTGGGCCGGTGCCGGATGGCCAGGTCCCGGTAGACGCCGGAGTGGGTCTTGGCCGAGCCGCGGTTGAAGGCGGCCAGCCGGGCCAGCGAGCCGGCCAGGTCGGCCGGGTCGAAGCCGTCGAACGGCATCGGGGTGACCGGGGCCTGGGCCAGGACCTGCCGGGCCAGCTCCAGCAGCAGGTCGCGGTAGGCGGGGTCCTCGAAGACGGCGTAGATCGGCAGGTCGCTGACGGCGGTGGCGAACAGCTGCGTGCCGTAGGCCTGCTTGGCCCACAGGTAGCCGAGCACCGAGGTCGTCGGCTCGGCGTCGGCGATGTCGGCCGTCAGGGCGGCGACCCGGTCGCTCAGCCGGCCGTCCGGCTCCCCGATCACGAACGTGGCGCGGTTGCCGCGCAGCACCACGCCCGGCTCCGTCATGTCCGCGCCGAAGTTGACAAACGCCTCGACTACTCGGCCAGTGCCCACCGCATCGGCGATGACCTGCGTGTTCAGGCCGTTCTGAAGCGAGACCACGTACCCGCCCGGATCCAGCCGCGGGGCCAGCTCGGCCATCGCGGCGGCGGTGTGGTGGGACTTGACCGCGAGCAGCACCGGCCCGTCGATCCGGGCGGGCAGGCCGGCCGGGAGCACCGCGGGGAGCCGGGCCGTGAACTGCTCGACCGGCCCCTCGACGCGCAGGCCGCGGCCGCTGACCGCGGTGACGATCGCCGGATCGGCGTCGCAGACGAGGATTTCGTGACCATCACGGGCCAGACCTGCGGCAACAGTCCCGCCGATCGCCCCACACCCAACCAAGAGGTAGCGCACGGCGCGCAACGTTACAACACGGTAAAAGCTATGGTCTAGTTACTAAACCACTATTTACATCTTGCGAACTTGCCGTCACCCTAGGTCGGACAAAGGTTTGCGTACCGGTTGCACCCGGCGCAAGACTCCCCCTAGTCCCCCGAACCCCGGGAGATCGCAGTGACACATCGAATCACGATGCGGGGTACCAGGCGTACCCCGCGCGCCATGATCGCCGGCGTCGCCGTCGCCGCCCTGGCCGTCCTGGCGGGCTGCGGGTCGTCGTCGTCCGGCACCTCGTCATCATCCAGCGGCTCGAGCGGCGCTCCGGTCCACGGGGGCAACCTCGTCATCGCGAACAACGCAGACGCCCAGTCCATGAACAACACCACCGTGTTCGACAACGACTCGATCTGGATCTTCGAGCAGATCTTCCAGCCGCTGTACGCGGTGTCCAAGGACGGCAAGAGCACCGTCCCGAACCTGGCCACCGGCTACACCATGTCGGCGGACAAGAAGACCTACACCTTCACGCTGCGCCCGGGCGTGAAGTTCTCCAACGGCAAGCCGATGACCTCGGCGGACGTGAAGTTCTCCATCGAGCAGAACATCAAGGCGACCAAGGGCTGGGGCTACATCGACACGGCCATCAAGTCCGTCGATGACCCCACGCCCAGCACCGTGGTGATCAACCTCAAGTTCCCGTGGGCGCCGCTCATCGCCGACCTCTCGCTGTTCGCCAACGACGTCGTGCCGAACAACTACGGCGGCGAGACCGAGGACGCGTTCTACCAGCACCCGATCGGGACCGGCCCGTTCAAGTGGGACTTCTGGCACAAGGGCCAGGCCCTCAAGCTGGTCAAGAACCCGTTCTACTGGCAGAAGGGCCTGCCGTACCTGGACAGCGTTACCTTCACCGACGTGCCCAGCGACAACACCCGCGAGCTCCAGCTCAAGGGCGGCCAGGCGTCGATCGACGAGTTCCCGGCCTGGTCGACGGTCTCGACCCTCAAGTCCACGCCCAACGTGAGCATGTACCTGTTCAACTCGACCCAGACCAACTACCTGTCCTTCAACGAGAAGGTCAAGCCGTTCCAGGACGTCCACGTGCGCCGCGCCATCTCGCTCGCGATTGACCGGAACGCGCTGGTCAAGGCCGTCCTGTTCGGCAACGGCAAGCCGGCCAACTCGCTGTTCCCGCCGCAGGTGCCGTACTACGACCCCAGCACGCCGGGCCTCCAGCTCAACACGGCGCAGGCCAAGAAGGAGATGGCGCAGTCCAGCGTCCCGCACGGGTTCACCACGACGATCCTGGTCGCGTCCGGCAACTCGGACTACGCGACCATCTCCACCATCCTGCAGTCTGAGCTGAAGCCGCTGGGCATCACGGTCAAGGTCCAGACGCTCGACCCGAACACCGCCAACACCAACCAGCAGACGCTCAAGTACGACATGACGCTGACGCTGTGGACCATGGACATCCCCGACCCGGACGAGCTGGCGACCTTCGGCGTCGACCCGACCTCGGGTGCCCAGTCGTTCTTCACCGCCTACAACAACCCCACGGTCGTGAAGGACACCCACCTGGCGGAGCAGACCACCACGCCGGCGACGCGGCAGTCGCTCTACAACACCATCCAGGCCGACGCCGCGCAGGACGCGTTCATGGCCTTCCTCTACTACTCGCCCTACCCGTACGCGACGTCGACCAAGGTGCACGACTTCTTCGTCACGCCGCTCGGCAACTACCCGCTCCAGAACGTCTGGCTCAGCAAGTAATCCATCAACACCGGCACCCGCCCGGGCAGGCCGCGCGCCTGCCCGGACGGGCCAGCCCGGGCCCGGCCTTCCGCAGGCGGGCACCCGAGGAAGGTGAGGGTCCGTGGGTCGGATGACCTTCGTGGTCAGGCGGCTGCTCCTGCTCATTCCCGTCGCCATCGGCGTCACCATCATCGTTTTCTTCATGATCCACCTGATCCCGGGTGATCCGGCGCGCACCATCCTCGGCATCCACGCGACCCCGAAGGCGATCGCGATCCTGCACCAGGAATGGGGCCTGAACCGGCCGCTGGCCAGCCAGTACTGGCTGTTCCTGGACCGGCTGCTGCACGGCAACCTGGGCACCAGCCTGTTCTACGGCCAGTCCGCGGCCAGCCTCATCGCCGGGCGGCTGGCCCCCACGATCTGGCTGATCGTCTACGCGGCCGTGCTGGCCATCGCGGTCAGCGTGCCGCTGGCCATGATCGCGGCCAGCCGCAAGGACGGCATCCGCGACCAGCTGGTTCGGGCCGTCCCGCTGTTCGGCCTGGGGATGCCGCCGTTCTGGGTGGGGCTGCTGCTGCAGTACGCGCTGGCCCTGAGCCTGCACGCGTTCCCGGTGACGGGCTACGGCACGGGCTTCGTGGGCCACCTGCACTCGATGTTCCTGCCCAGCCTGACCGTGGCCATCGGGCTCTCGCCGGTGGTCATCCGCAGCCTGCGGGCCAGCATGCTGAACGTGCTCGGGGCCGACTACATCACCACGGCCCGGTCCAAGGGCGTGCCCAATGGCCGGCTGTTCGTCCGGCACGTGCTGCGCAACGCCGTCATCCCGGCGGTCACCGTGCTCGGCATCAACATCGGGTTCCTGATCGGCAGCACGCTGATCGTCGAGAACGTCTTCGCCATCCCCGGCATCGGCAGCCTGATGATCCAGTCCATCTTCAACCGGGACTTCCCGGTCGTGCAGGGGGTGACTCTCGTCTTCGGCGTCATGGTGGTCCTGGTCAACCTGCTGACCGACGTGACCTACGCATCCCTCGACCCCAGAGTGCGGTTCGACCGGTGAGCGCCGCCTCCCTGGTTACGGTGGCGCCCGAGCGCGCCCAGGCCCGCAAGTCCGGCTGGTACCGGCAGCCTGCCCTGCTGGTCGGCCTGATCCTCCTGGCCGTGATCCTCTTCATGGTGATCGCCGCGCCGCTGCTGACGTCCTACAACCCCGTCACCCAGGACCTGGGCGCCACCCTGACCGGGCCGAGCGCGCACCACCTGCTTGGCACCGACCAGCTGGGCCGGGACACCTGGTCGCGGCTGCTGTACGGCGGCCGGGTCGACCTGCAGGTCGCGTTCATCGCGGTGCTGTTCCCGTTCGTCCTCGGCACGATCCTGGGCAGCCTGGCCGGCTACTTCGGCGGCTGGGTCGACCTGATCATCATGCGGGTGGTCGACATCGTCGTCGCGTTCCCGTTCTACGTGCTGATCATCGCCCTGGTCTTCGTGCTGGGGCCGGGCGAGCGCAGCATCTACATCGCCATCACCGTCGTCGGCTGGGTGTCCTACGCCCGGATCATCCGCGGCGAGATCCTCGTGGCCAAGCGCCAGGAGTACGTCCTGGCCGCCCAGTCCGGCGGCCTGTCGAACCTGCGCATCATGGGCCGCCACCTGCTGCCCAACGTCATCACCCAGGCGATCATCTACGCGATGTCCGACATCGTCCAGGACATCCTGGCCATCGTCACGCTGAGCTACCTGGGCCTGGGCATCCAGCCGCCGACTCCGGACTGGGGGAGCATGATCGCCAACGGGCAGAACTTCCTGACCACGCACTGGCAGCTGACCACCCTCCCCGGCCTGGCCGTGGTGGTCACCGGCCTGGCCCTCTCCCTGATCGGCGACGGCCTCGCCGACCTGCTCCGGCCGGGCCAGTCATGACCGCCGGGCCGGCCAGCAGCAACGTGCTGGAGGTCAGCGACCTGCGCGTGGAGATCTCCACGCGCCGCGGCGTGGTCCATGCCGTGGACGGCGTGTCGCTCGAGGTGCCCAGGGGCGAGGCCGTGGGCCTGGTCGGCGAGTCCGGCTCGGGCAAGAGCATGACGCTGAAGGCGATCCTCGGCGTCCTGCCCCCCGAGGCCAAGGTCAGGGCCGGGCAGATCGTGCTCGACGGGGTGGACCTGGTCCCCCTGCCGACGTCGGCGCTGAACCGGATCCGCGGGCCGAAGCTGTCCATGATCTTCCAGGAGCCGATGAGCGCCCTCAACCCGGTGATGCGGGTCGGCTGGCAGATCGCCGAGGGACCCCGCGTGCACCTGGGCTACAGCCGGTCCAAGGCCGCCGAGCGGGCCGTGGAGCTGATGCGACGGGTCGGCATCCCGGACGCCGAGCGCCGGTTCCGGGCCTACCCGCATGAGTTCTCCGGCGGCATGCGGCAGCGGGTGATGATCGCCATCGCGCTGTCCTGCGACCCCGAGGTCATCTTGTGCGACGAGCCCACCACCGCGCTCGACGTGACCATCCAGGACCAGATCCTGCGGCTGCTGCACCGCTTGTGCAAGGAATCCGGGGTGAGCCTGCTGTTCGTCACCCACGACCTGCCCGTGGTCGCCCAGCTGTGCCAGTCGGTGGCCGTCATGTACGGGGGGCAGATCGTGGAGCAGGGCGCGGTGGAGCAGGTCTTCGCCCAGCCCTGTCACCCGTACACCCTCGGGCTGCTGCGCTCGGCCCCGGACGTCGAGCAGGTCCGGGCCTCGCTGGTGCCCATCCCCGGCTCGCCGCCGAGCCTGATCAGCCCGCCGGCGGGCTGCCGGTTCCACCCGCGCTGCGGGTTCGCCGAGCTGGACTGCACCGAGCAGATGCCCGAGCTGCGGCTGCTGCCCGCGGGCCGGTCGACCCGCTGCCTGCACTACGAGCGGTGCCTGGAGCCGCTGACCGCCGAGGGAGCCGCCCGATGACCGGCCCGGAGCCGTCGATGCCGCCCGAGGGCGTGGCCCTGGCCGGCCCCGTTTCGAATGATGAAACCGATACCGGGCCGCTGCTCGTCGCGACGGGACTGAAAGTCGGGTTCCCGATCGGCGGCTCGATCGCCGCCCGGCTCCGGCACGAGCAGCGGGTGCTGCGGGCCGTGGACGGGGTGGACCTGGAGATCGAGCGCGGCGAGGCGCTGGCCCTGGTCGGGGAGTCCGGCTCGGGCAAGTCCACGCTGGCCCGGGCGCTGACCGGGCTGGTGCCGCTGGACGCGGGCGAGGTCAAGCTGGGCGGGCGGGTCCTGAAGGGCGGCCGCCGCTCGCGGGCCGACCAGCGGCGGGTCCAGATGGTCTTCCAGGACCCGTACTCGTCGCTGAACCCGCGGCTGACCGTGGGCGGCATGCTGCACGAGCTGCTCCGCGTGCACCACATCGTGCCGCGGTCCGAGGTGGACTCCTACAGCCGGGAACTGGTCCGCCTGGTCGGCCTGGACCCGGACTCGCTGCAGGCCTACCCGCGCCAGTTCTCCGGCGGGCAGCGGCAGCGGGTCGCGATCGCCCGGGCGCTGGCCCTGTCGCCCGGCCTGCTGGTGGCCGACGAGCCGGTGTCGGCGCTGGACGTCAGCGTGCAGGCCACGATCTTGAACCTGCTGCAGGACCTGCAGGCCAGCCTGGGCCTGACCCTGCTGCTCATCTCGCACAACCTGGCCGTGGTCCGGCACCTGTGCGACCGGGTCGCGGTCATGTACCTGGGCCGGATCATCGAGGTGGCGCCGACCGAGGAGCTGTACGCCGCGCCCCGCCACCCCTACACCGCTGGCCTGCTGGCCGCCATCCCGCGGATGACGCCCAGCAACGAGGACGAGCCCCCGGCCGTCGAGGGCGACCCCCCGAGCCCGCTGCGGATCCCGGCGGGCTGCCGGTTCCGCACCCGCTGCCCGATCGCCCGGGAGCGCTGCGAGCACGAGGACCCGGAGCTGACCGCCGCCCCGGGCCGTCCCGCCCACGTGGCCGCGTGCCACTTCCCGCTGGAGCGGCCCGCGTCCGCCACCGCGCCTGCCGGCGCCACGACGAAGGAGCAGACATCACCGAGCCCATCATGATCGCGAGCGAGCGCGGCGAGGTCGGCCTCGCCGCGGGGATCGCCCGGCTGCGCGACGGCGGCGGCGCCATGGACGCGGTCGAGGCCGCCATCCGGGTCGTGGAGGCCAACGAGGCCGATCACTACGTGGGGGTCGGCGGCCTGCCCAACCTGGTCGGGGAGGTCGAGCTGGACGCCTCGATGATGGACGGCGCGACCCGCCGGGCGGGCGCGGTCGCGGCCGTCACCGGCTTCCCGCACCCGATCACCATCGCCCGGGCCGTCCTCGAGCAACTGCCCCAGCACGTGCTGCTGGTCGGCCGCGGCGCCGAGCGGTTCGCCGACGAGACCGGGATCGAGCGCGGCGAGACGCTGACCGACGAGGCGGCGAAGCTGTGGCGCGAGGGCCTGGGCGGCGACGCCCTCACCCCGGCCGGCGACGGCGCGGGCGCGGGCGAGGTCGCCTACCGGCAGGACATGCTGCGCCGGCTCCAGGCCATGACGCCGCCGCCGGGCCTGTGGGGGACGGTCAACGTGCTGGCCCTGGACGCCGCCGGGAACCTGTGCGTGGGCGTGAGCACCAGCGGCTACCCCTGGAAGTACCCCGGCCGGGTCGGCGACTCCGCGCTGATCGGGTCGGGCAACTACTGCGACAACCGGGTCGGCGGCGCGGCCTGCACGGGCCGGGGCGAGCTGGCCATCCGGGGCAACACCGCCCGGTCGGTGCTGCTGGCCCTGGCCGGCGGCGCGGACCCGGCCGCCGCCTGCGCGACGGCGCTGCGCGAGACGCTGGAGCTGCCCGACGAGTACCGGTCCGGGCTGCAGGCCCTCTGCCTGACCCCGGACGGCGGCCACGGCGGCGCGTCGACCCGCCCGACCGCCACCTACGCCGTGATGGCCGCCAGCGACGAGAGCTACCGGATCGAGAAGCGGAGCCAGGTATGAAGGTGTTCCTGTCCAGCGACATGGAGGGTACCGCCGGGGTCGTCGACTGGGCGCAGTGCGTGGGCGACGGCCCGGAGGCGGCCGCCGGCCGCGCGCTCCTGCTGGCCGAGGTGAACGCGGCCATCGAGGGGGCGCTGGCCGGCGGCGCGACGGAGGTCGTGGTCAACGACTCGCACTCGACGATGCGGAACCTGCCCGCCGACCAGCTGGCCGGCGGGGCGTCCTACATCTCCGGCAGCCACAAGCCGCTGTACATGATGCAGGGGCTGGACGACAGCTTCGACGCGGTCCTGTTTGTCTCCTATCACGGCTCGGTGGGCGCGCCGGCCGGGCTCTCGCACACCTATAACCCGCGGGCGGTGACGGAGGCCCGGCTCGACGGCCGGGTGACCGGCGAGGCGGGCATCAACGCGCTGGTGGCCGCGCACTACGGCGTGCCCGTGGTGCTGGTCACCGGCGACCGGGTGGCCTGCGAGGAGACCGCCGCCCTCATCCCCGGCGTGCACCGCGCGGTGGTCAAGGAGCACGTCAGCCGGCTGGCCGCGCACAGCCTGCACCCGGACCGGGCCCGCGAGCTGATCCGGGAGGAGGCCGAGGTGGCCGTCCGCGGCGCGGCCGCCGCGGCGCCGCCGCCGCTGGAGCCGGGCGTGCTGGAGGTGTCCGTCCGGACCACCGACATCGCCGAGGCCGCCACCTGGGTCCGCGGCGTGGAGCGGACCGGCGACCGGGAACTGCGCTTCCACGGGCCCGACCGGCTGGCCACCTACCGGTCGTTCTGCGCCGCGATCCTGCTGACCCGGACCGTCGCGGAGGCCACATGACGGCCGGCCGGGTGGCGGTGGGGCCGTTCCTCGCCTGCCGGTGGGCGGCCACCGTTCCCGCCGGCCGTATCGGCACCGCGGGCGAGATCGCCGACACCGTGGCCTACCTGGGCTCGGACGCGGCGAGCTACCTGCACGGCACGGTTCTCATGGCAGCTGGCGGGGTAACGGCCTGACCCGAACGTGGAGGCCAGCATTTCGAGGCAGGGACATGAGCGGGCGGACGGTACGGTACTCCCAGGAGCGGGGCCGCCACGAGAAGAACCGGGGCATGACGAAACCGAGCGAACCGTCGGCGCTGGCTGACCAGGAGACTTGCGCCGGCCAGCCAGCGCCGTCGGGCCCAGAGGGCAGTCCGCCGCCGGGACCTGACCCGCCGCCCCGGCACCGGGCCTCCCGGCTGATCGACATCGCCGCCGCGGCCGGCGTGCACGTCTCCACGGTTTCCCGGGTGCTCAACGGCGACCCGGCGCTGTCCATCCGGCCCGAGACCTACGAGCGGGTGCTCGGCGCCGCCCGCGCGCAGGGCTACCGGCCCAATGCCCTGGCCCGGGCCCTGAAGCAGCGGCGGACCGGCGCCATGGCCCTGGTCGTGCCGCTGCTGCGCAACCCGATCTGGACCCGGCTGCAGCGCGGCGCGCTGCAGCAGGCCCGCGAGCGGGGCTACGTGGTCATGATCATGGAGGAGCCGACCGAGGACCCGCGGCCGCCCGGCGACTACCGGTACCTGGTCGAGGAGAGCCGGGTCGACGGGCTGCTGCTGGCCACGGCCCTGCGGGTGCCCGAGCATCACACCGGCATGCCGGCCATCCCGCACGTCTACGTCAACCGGCGCGGCCCGGATCCGGGCAATGACGTGATCATGGACGAGGCCGGCGCGATGCGGCTGTTCGTGGAGTACCTGGCCGGCCAGGGGCACGAGCGGATCGCCCTGATCGACGGCCCGGCCGAGGTCGACACGGTGCACCGGCGGGTGGCCGCGGCCCGGCGGTTCTGCACCGCCCGCGGCATCACTCTGAGCGTCCGGCACGCGGCCGCCACCGAGGAGGGCGGCTGGGACGCCGGCCTGCGGATGCTGCGCCGCGACCCGCGCCCGACCGCGTGCGGCGTGGGCAGCCTCAACCAGCTGTTCGGCCTGATGAGCGCCCTGCGCACGGCCGGGGTCGACGTTCCCGGCGAGATGTCGGTGGTGAGCTTCGACGAGGACGAGTGCCTGGCCTTCCTGGACGTGCGGGTGACCAGCGTCTGCATGCCGCTGTCCGATCTCGGCCAGGCCGCGGTGGACGCGCTGGTCGCGCGGATCGACGGACAGCCCGCCGCTGACGTGCTGATCCGCGAGCCCATCCGGCTGCTGATGCGCGACTCGGTGGCGGCCCCGCCCGGCCGCCGCCCGGCCCGCGCGGTCCCGCTGCAGCGGGCGCCCGGCCGCACCGCCGGGTAGCGGCGCAGGCATACGAAACGGGGCGCTTCCCCGGCCGCCCGCTCCCGCCGGCGAGCCGCCCGCCCGGTCCGGCCGGGCCGCCGCGGGGCTATCTCGGCCGCGGCGCCGGGCCGGCCTGGGTGGCGGCGCGCATGGCCTCGGCCAGTTCCTCGAGGGCCGGCAGCGCGGCGGTCAGCGCCGACTCCTGGTCCCCGCTGAGGGCTTCCATGCACCGGGAGACGGCCGCCGCCCGCCCGGCCTTGACCTGCTCGTCGATGCGGTGGCCCGGCTCCGTGACCGCGACCGAGGCGCTGCGCAGGTCGGCCGGATCCGGGATCCGGTCGATCAGGCCCATCGACTGCAGCTTGCTGACCACCCGCGACAGCATCGTCGGGTTGAGGCCCTCGAGGTCGGCCAGGTCGGCCAGGCTCAGCGGCCCGCGCGCCACGATCACGCTGAGCACGGAAGCCTGGGACGGGGTGAGGCCCGCGCCGGTTGATGACGCGTTGAGCTGCCGGGCCAGCTTGCTGATGACCCGGCGCAGCCGGATCACCCCGTCATCGTCCATCTGGGCGCTCCTTCAGCGACAAGGGTGCACATCCAAGGGTAGTTGCCTGCCGGCAAGCAGGGTACTGTTCGAAGCGTGGTGGCGGAGCAAAACATCAAGCCGGCAGCGTCGCTGGCCGAGGTCGGTGCCGCGCAGCCCCGCCGGTTCCTGGTGTTCGCCATTGTGTCCCTGGCGCTGATGATGGCCTCACTAGACCAGACCATTGTCGCCACCGCGCTGCCCACTCTCCAGCGCGACCTGCACAGGCCCCCGTGTTCGAGGTCTTCGCCGCGATCCTGATCCTGGCCCTCCCGCTGATCCCGCTGGTTCCCGAGCACCGCGGCAGCTGGTAGGCGGGCTGCGAGGCTATGAGATCACCGGCCCGGCGTGGGACGCCGGGCAGATCAGTGGAGGCAGACCCCTCGCCAGCCCAGTCCTGGCGAGGGGCCTGCCGTCTATGGTGCCGCCGGGTCAGTCTCTGACCGGCTCCGGCGGCAGCGGATCCGTGGCCAGGCTCTCGTCGCCCTCCAGCAGTGCCGGAGCCTTCTCCAGCACCCCCGGCCGGACGGCGCCGAGGACCAGGGCGTAGACCGCGCCGACCGCGATCAGGCCCAGGGCGAGCCACGGCAGGATGTTGTACGGGCTCGCCTGGCCCGGGCGCAGGTCACCGTACACGGGGATCGCCAGCACGATGATGCCGATGATCGGCGTGACGACCCACAGCAACGGGTTCTTCCTGACCCCGCGGCGCCGGAACCGCGCCCACTCAATGATAAGCGCGAGGTTCGCCACCAGGTACATGATGATGAGCCCGAGAATCCCGTAGGTGCCGAGAAATCCCGAAGCGGTACCAGGGTCGGTGAACGCCGTGGAGACGCAGCCGATCACGATGCTCGGCGCGACGAACGCGATCGCCGCCCAGGCGGGCGTGCGGAACCGCGGCGAGACGCCGGCCAGGGCCTTGCTCCACAGGCCGCCGCGGGCGCCGGCGAAGATCACCCGCGAGGTCTGGGTGTTGGCGGCCACGTACGAGCTGGTCACGCTGGACAGGAAGACCCAGGTGACGAGGGGCGCCACGAACGGCAGGAAGGCCTTCGCGGCGGTGTGGAACGGGTTGGCGTCCGCGGCCAGCGCGCCGGCGTGACCGACGCCGAACGCCGTGACCAGGGCGTAGGACCCCACCACGTAGATGATGCCGCTGACCACCACCGCGCCGACGACGGCGAGCGGGACCAGGCGCCGCGGGTTGCGGGTCTCCTCGGCCAGCGGGGCCGCGGCCTCGAACCCGCCGAAGGCCAGCACGGCCAGGCTGAACGCCAGCAGCACGTCCTTGGTGGAGCCGCCCCCCGGCCAGTGGAACGGCGTCGCCGACAGTCCGGACGCCCCGCCCCGGAACAGGATGGTCAGGCTGAGCGCGAGCAGCAGGACGACCTCGAACACGTACAGGGCCACGGTGATCCGGACGCCGAACTTCAGCCCGACGATCACTGGCGCCACGACCAGGATGCCGTAGGCGATCGTCACGATCGGCGTGATGCCCCAGATGTGCGGGTTATTGAACACGTTCTGCACGATGTAGCTGCCGACGAAGATGTAGATCCCGCCGAAGGCGATCATGTAGCCGAGCAAGGTGATCACGCCGACGGCGACGGCGATCTTGGTGCCGATGGCCCGGGTGATGTAGGTGATGAACGAGCCCGCGCTCGGGTAGACGCCCGCGAACTGAGCCAGGCTGCTCGCTGTGGCCAGCATCCCGACCATGCTGATCAGGAAGATCAGCGGTGCGGAGGCGCCCGCGAAGCCGACCATGACGCCCGTGGTGAAGAACAGGTTGAACGCCGGGGCCACCTGGGCCAGGCCCGGCATGATGACGCCGAACAGGCCCAGCTGGCCGCGCTCCAGGGTGCCCTGCTCCGTGGACCGGTGGGAGTGGTGCGAAGCGGCCATGGCTTATCCCCTTCCGTGCCGCTTGACAAACGCAAGGAAGGCCTCGTTGAACGGGGCCGGGTGCTCCCACAGGCAGGCATGGCCGCCCGGCGTGGTGGCGAATTCCGATCCGGCGACTCCCTCGTGCAGCCGCCGGGACAGCGCGACCGGGATGAGGATGTCCTCCGCCCCGGCCAGCACCAGGGTGGGCGTGGTGATCTCGCCGAGCCGCGCCGTGGTGTCGTGATCCTGAATCACGGCGAGCTGGGCCAGGTAGGCGTGCACCGGCTGGTCCAGGTACCGCATCCCGATCTCGAACTCGGCCAGCTCAGCCTCGCGCTGCTCGAAGAACGGGACCGTGAAGGCCCACAGCGTCACGTCGCGCATGACGAACGGCACCCCGACCACCGGCGCCAGGTCGGCCCACATGGCGAACATCCGGGAGCAGAACGGGCCCGGCGCGGCGTAGGTGCAGCCGAAGGTGACCGAGCGCAGGTCCGATCCGTAAGCGAGGGCGTATTCCTGCGCGATCATCCCGCCCATGGACACGCCCATCAGGTGGAAGTCGGTGATGCCGAGGTGGTCGACCAGGTTCTTGGCGTCATCGGCCAGCATCCGGCTGGAGTACGGGCCGGCCGGCTTGTCGGTGCCGCCCACGCCCCGGTTGTCGAACCGCAGCACCCGGTACCCCGCGGCCAGGAAGTCGTCCAGCTGGAACGCCCAGGTCTCCAGGTCGTCGGCCAGGCCGTTGACCAGCACGATGGTCTCGTCCCCCGCCCCTTCCAGCCGGTAGTGGACGGTGCGGCCGTCAATCGTGGCTACGGGCATGGATTTCCCCTTCGGTCCGGAGCCGGATGCGGGCGTGCAGTTCCCTGAGCAGGTCCTCAGTCAGGGAGAAGTGCTGGGCCGCCACCCGGGCGGCCGTCTCCGGATCTCCGGCGATGATCGCCTCGGCCAGTTCCGGGTGCTGGTGCATGGCCCGGCGGCGGACCTCGGGCGAGTACGGCTCGGCGTCGAACCCGAAGCTCACCTCGCGCCGGATCCGCAGGCTCAGCGAGGACAGCCGGGTGTTGTGCGCCGCCTGCGAGATGGCGGAGTGCATGGCGCCGTCGGCCAGCCGGGAGGCCTCCCGGTCGGGAGCGTGCTCGTAGGCCGCCACCGCGCTGCGGATGACCTCGATGTCGTGGGCGTCCCGGCGCTCGGCGGCAGTCCGGGCGATCTGCTGCTCGATGAGCTGCCGGAAGTCGAGGATCTCGCTGAGCTCTTCCCAGGCGGGCAGCAGCGTGCGGCGGATCATCTCGTCGGACTGGGGGCCGACGCCGGTCTGGACGAAGGTGCCGCCGCCGCGGCCTCTTCGAGTAGTGACGTACCCGGCCGCGTGCAGCCGCTGCAGCGCCTCCCGGACCGTGGTGCGGCTGACCTCCAGCATCGCCGCCAGCTCGCGCTCCGACGGCAGCGCCTGGCCGGGGACGAACTCGCCCAGTGCGATCGCGGTCACGAACCGCTCGGCGATCCGCTCGCCGGCCGTCCGCAGCGTCAGCGGGGCCAGCAGCGGGCCGAACGGGTCGGCCGCCGGGGCATCGGCGGGCGCCGCCCCGCCGCTGGCCTGCGCCGGGTTGGCCTGGGCCGGGTTGGCCTCGCTGCGTCCAGGCTGACCCTGGCCGACCTCCGTCATTCGCCGGCCCCGGCCGCGGCGGGCCGGATGACGTCCGGCTCGCCGGGCAGCCCGCCCGCAGCGAAGTACCGGGCGATGAACCGGGCCAGGGTGCGGGCTCCGCCGACGATGCTGGCCAGCTCGACCGCCTCGTCCGTGCCGTGGATGTTGCGGGCCTGCGGGCCGTAGGCCAGCGCGGGCCGCCCGAACTGGTTCAGGTAATACCGTGCGTCGGTCGTGGAGCCGATGACGTGCCGCCGCGGCGAGACGCCGTGCGCCCAGCCGTGGGCATCGGACATCGCCGTGGCCAGCGGGTGGTCGCTGCTCAGCAGGTAACCCTCCGCTCGGTAGCCGGCCTCCCGGACCTGCGGCGGGTGCTCGGCCAGCCATGAGTCCTGCGCGGCGGCCGCCAGCACGGCGTCGCGGACCCGCTCGAGCGCCTCCTCCGGCGTCCGGTCCCGCGGGTAGCCGACCCGGACGCCGAGCCTGGCCTGGCCCGGCACGCTGGAGGACCAGTCGCCGGCGCGGACGGTCCCGACGTTCACGTTGTACGGGCTGGCCACGTCGCTGAAGGCCGGGTCGCGCGCGCCGGCCCGCAGCTCGTCCTCCAGGCCGGCCAGGGCGGCCAGGATGGCCGGCAGGTAGCGCACGGGATTCACCGCCCGGTCAGCCGATTCCGCGTGCGCGGCGACCCCGTCGATAATGATCTCCGCCCACAGGACCCCGACGCCGCCCAGCAGCAGGTCCAGCCCGGTCGGCTCGACCAGCACCACCGTGTCCGCCAGCACGCCCGCCTGGCAGGCGGCGAGCGTGCCGTTGCCCGTGCACTCTTCCTCTATCACGCTGAGGAACGATAGCTCCCCGGTCAGCGCGCCGGGCATCGCCGTGCGCAGCGCGCCGGCGGCCAGCAGCGCCATCGCGAAGCCGCCCTTCATGTCGCCCGCGCCCCGGCCGGTCAGCCAGCCGCCGGAGATCGCCGGAGCGAAGGGATCTGAGGACCACAGCGAGGCCTGGGCGGGCACGACGTCGACGTGCCCGTTCAGCAGGAGGGAAGGCCCGGCGCCGGGATTGATCCGGCCGAGGACGTCATACCGCCCGTCGTAGGAGAGCTGCGCCACCCCGCCCGGCGATTGCGCGGCCGTCTCTGGAGGTACAGGGATCTGGGAGACGCCGAAGCCGAGACGGGCGAGCTCGGCGGCGACGATCTCCTGGGCCTGGGCCTCGTGCCCGATGACGCTGGGGGCCGCGACGAGCTTCTCCAGGAACCCGAAAGCTGCGCTGGTCCCGGCCTTGATAGCCTGGTCTACGGCCTCGAAGCTGCCGGGCGCGTAGCGGGCCGCGTCGGGGTCGGCGGACGCGAAGCCAGTAGCCACACCGCCCCCCTGGTCTCGTGTCTCATCACGCCAGCGGTCTAAAGGACTGGACTTTAGACATTTAAGCCTGGCGCGCGTCGTCACGTCAATACATCATGCCCGGGAAGTGGCAGGTTATTGCCTGGTCAGCCAGCCAGGGGCGTCGTCCCCGGATCCGGGACGGCGGGGTGCGCCGGGCGGCTAAGCGGGGGGAGCCGCCCGGCGCACGTCCTGGCCGGACCCGGTGTATACGGTAATAGGAAACTTTCCTACTAATTAGCAGGTTATGCCCGCGCGCCCGGTGCCGGCAATCGGAACGATAAACTGCTAGTTCCTCCGATCTCATGCCTTATGCCCAACGGTCACCAGGCGGTCAGTTGTCAGTAATTTTGTCCCGATCGCCCGCGTGAGGCACTTCCCTGCGCTGCGCGTCCGCGACTACCGGCACTGGTGGCTGGCCCTGCTGTCGATGCAGCTCGGCCTGCAGATGCTTGAGGTGGCGATTGGCTGGGAGGTCTACGCCCAGCACGGCAGCCCGCTGGATCTGGGCTGGATCGGGCTGGCCGAGTTCATCCCGATGTTCGTCCTCGCCCTCCCGGCCGGCCACCTCGCGGACCGGCTGCCGCGGCGGCTGGTGTTCAGCGGGGCGCTGCTGCTCGGGATGGCCGTCGGTATCGGCCTGGCGCTGCTGACTCTGTCGGGCGATACCTCCGTGCTTCCGTACCTGGCCCTCGCGACCGGGGCCGGGGCGACGATGGCGCTCGGCAACCCGGCCGCGCGGGCCATGGCACCGACCCTGGTGCCCGCCGACGTGCTGCCGAACGCGATGACGCTGCGCTCCATCGCGACCCAGGCCGGCATGGTGGCGGGCCCGGCGCTCGGGGGACTGATCTACGGGATATCGCCGGCCGTCGTGTACCTGCTCACCGCGGTCATGTGCCTGCTCGCGTCGCTGTCCGTCATGTCGATGAGCAGCCGCCCCGCCGCCGAGAGCGCCGCGGAGGGGGCCGCGGGCGCGGCCTCGCCGCCCGGCCTGGCCCGCGTGCTGGAGGGCCTGCGCTTCGTCCGGCGGACCCAGATCCTGCTCGGAGCGATCCTGCTGGACCTGATGGCGGTGCTGTTCGGCGGGGCGGTGGCCCTGCTGCCCGTGTTCGCCCGGTCGATCCTGCACACCGGCCCGGCCGGCCTGGGCGTCCTGCGGGCCGCGCCGGCCGTGGGGGCGCTGCTCGCCGCCGCCGCGCTGACCGGCCGCCCGATGGTCCGCCGCGCGGGACGCACCCTGCTGCTGGTGGTGGGGCTGTACGGGGCCAGCATCATCGTGTTCGGGCTCTCCCGCTTCTACGTGCTGTCGCTGCTCGCGCTGGCCGTCAGCGGATTCGTCGACATGTTCAGCATGAACATCCGGTCCACCACGGTGGCCCTGGCCACGCCCGACCGGCTGCGCGGCCGGGTCGCGGCCGTCGAGATGGTGTTCGTCAGCGCCTCGAACCAGCTCGGCGCTTTCGAGTCGGGGCTGGCCGCCTTCCTGGCCGGCACGGTGCCGGCGGTAGTCGGCGGCGGCGCCATCACGGTGCTGATCGCCGTGACCTGGAGCCGCTTCTTCCCCGACCTGGCCCGGGTCGACCGGCTGCAGGACCTCCGGCCGTCCGCCGAGCCCGCTGCGGGGGTGCAGCCGGCTTGACGGCTCAGTGCGCCGTGGGGTGATCTTGAGGCACACGCAACGAAGACGAAGGAGCCCGCCATGCCCGGACAGCCCGCCAGCGCCGCCGCGAGGGAGCCGCTCACGCACGCGCCCGCGCCCCCGGTCGACGAGTCGCAGCTGATCGTCGCCCGGCCGCCGGCGTTCGAGGACCCCGCGGCGGAGCGCCGGCACCGCAAGGAACGGCTCGCCGCCGCGCTGCGGCTGTTCGGCCGGTTCGGGTTCGAGGAAGGCGTCGCCGGCCATATCACCGCGCGCGACCCGGAGTTCACCGACCATTTCTGGGTCAATCCATTCGGCGTCTCCTTCAAGCACATCCGCGTCAGCGACCTGCTGCTGGTCAACCACGAGGGCCAGGTCGTCCAGGGCCGGCACCCGGTCAACCGGGCCGCGTTCGCCATTCACTCCGCCGTTCACCAGGCCCGGCCGGACGTGATCGGCGCCGCGCACAGTCACTCCCTGTACGGGAAGGCCCTGTCGGCGACCGGCCAGTACCTGGAGCCGCTCACGCAGGACGCCTGCGCCTTCTACGAAGACCAAGGCCTGTTCGACGACTACACCGGGGTCGTCAATGACCCGGCCGAGGGCCGCCGGATCGCGGTCGCGCTGGGCTCCGCCAAGGCCGTGATCCTGCGCAACCACGGCCTGCTCACGGCGGGTGCCACCGTCGACGCGGCGGCCTGGTGGTTCATCACCATGGAGCGCTCGTGCCAGGCGCAGCTCATCGCGAAGGCGGCCGGCCCGACCGTCAGCATCAGCCACGAGAACGCCAAGCTCACCTACGGCCAGGTCGGCAGCGAGGCGGCCGGCTGGTTCCAGTTCCAGCCCCTCTACGAGCAGATCGCCCGGGCCGAGCCGGACCTGTTCGACTAGCGCTAGTGAGCCGGTCTTGAGTTCCTCAGTCGCCACGTGAGTCGTTTCGTGTCCCAGTTCCGGGTTCGGGGCTGTCGGCTGCGGCGTGCTCTGCTCCCCCGGCGAGCTCACCACCGCGCCC
>Ga0193728_1000505_pt1 | contig 18901 bp, 11 predicted proteins | sample U1c1metaG_FD_143037 | JGI IMG/M metagenome (GOLD analysis project Ga0193728, IMG submission 143037) | Soil microbial communities from a riparian zone of the East river system, Colorado, United States - U1c1 | ecosystem: Environmental > Terrestrial > Soil > Riparian zone | place: USA: East River...
GACTCGATGCGCAGCTGCTTGCTCAGGCCGAATGCGCTGAGGCCGTAGGCGAGTCCGTAGGACATGGCTTTGACCTTGGTCCGCATGATGGGGGTGACCTCTGCCGGTTCCACGCCGAAGATGCGCGAACCGACGAAGCGGTGCAGGTCCTCGCCCTCGTTGAAGGCGAGGATGAGCCCCTCATCCCCCGACAGGTGCGCCATGATGCGCATCTCGATCTGGGAGTAGTCGGCGGTGAGCAGGGTTTCGAATTTCGATCCCCGTTCGAACGCGGATCGAATCTCGCGGCCGACGGAGGTCTTGACCGGGATGTTCTGCAAGTTCGGATCGTTCGACGAGATGCGACCGGTGCTCGTGCCGGTCTGGTCATAGGTGGTGTGGATGCGCGCCTCGGTTGCCTGGGGGCCGTAGCTCAGTCCACGCTCGAGGGTCTCGATGATCTGCTTCAGTTTGGTCGCATCCCGGTGCTGCAGAAGCAGGTCGAGGAACGGATGCGGTGCCTGGTCCTGCAGGTCAGCGAGGGATGCGGCGTCTGTGGAGAAGCCGGTCTTGTTCGACCTCGTCTTTGGCATGTTGAGCTCGTCGAACAACACCTGCTGCAGCTGCTTGGGCGAGCCGAGATTGACCTCGTGTCCAATTTCCGCGTAGGCCCTCGTCGCGAGGTCGGCGGCACTTTCCGTCAACGATGCGTTCAGTCTGGCGAGGACCGTGGCGTTTACCGTGACGCCGGTCGTCTCCATGAGTGCGAGCACGGGAACGAGGGGAAGTTCGATCGTCTCGAGCACGCGGAGGGATCCCGCATCCAGCCGCTCTGCGAGATACAGGGACAGCCGCAGCACGTACCACGCCTCGGTCGCAGGACTGGGCGCCTCGACGTCGGGCACCAGCTGGTTCGGATCCGCACGCGGCAGGGACTCAGACAGAAAGTAATAGACCTGGTCGACGAGGTCCTGGTTCTTGCCGCCGGGCTTGAGTAGCCAGGCCGCGAGGGTGGTATCGAAGGCGATGCCATTCAGCTCCAGGCCAGAGCGTTGGAGCCACTTGAGCTCACGCTTCGAGTCGAACAGATACTTGGGCGCAGCGCTGCGCATCCAGTCTTCGAGCGCAACGTAATCGGGGCGCCCGGGAGCCCACGGCACAAACGCCGATTCCGTCGCGCTGGCAATGCCGAGCCCGGTCACCTCACCGGAGGTGAATTCAACGCGGAGTGCGAGCGGCGCGGTGCCATGCACCGACTGGGTGTCGAGCCACTTGGCCAGTTCCTCGTCCACCATCGTGCGCACCGGCGGGGCCCCGTTGCCCGCATCGTCGAGCAGGGCATCCGTCGCGTCGTCATCGGCGCCGTCCTGTGCGGCAATCTTGAGGACCCGCTCCTGAAGCGTTCGAAACTGCAATCGGTCAAAGACATCGCGGATTGCCGCGGTATTCATCGGCTTGCGCTCGAGATCGGCCGGACCATACGGCAGGTCAAGGTCCGTGAGCAGGTGATTGAGCTTGCGATTTCGGACCGCGCGGTCCTTCTGGTCACGCAGGTTCTGCCCGACCACTCCCCCGATCTCATCGGCGTGCTCGAGCACACCGGCGAGACTCCCATACTGCGTAATCCACTTGACGGCGGTCTTCTCGCCGACCTTGTCGATTCCGATCAGGTTATCGCTGGTCTCGCCCACGAGCGCCGCGATGTCGGGATACTGGTGCGGCTCGATTCCGTAGCGTTCGAAGACGGTATCCCGGTCGTACCGCTTGAGCTCGGAAACGCCGCGGGCATTCGGATACAGCAGGGTGACGTTGTCATCGATCATCTGGATCGCGTCGCGATCGCCGGACACGACGAAGACGTTGAAACCCTCGGCCGATCCCTCGTGCGCGAGGGCTGCGAGAATGTCGTCCGCCTCGAAGTCTTCCTTCGAAAGGGTCGGAATGCTCATGGCGTGCAGCGCCTCTTCGAGCAGCGGAACCTGGCCGACAAACTCGGGAGGAGTCGCATCCCTGGTCCCCTTGTACTCGGGATACTCACGCGTACGGAAGGAGTAGCGCGAGATGTCGAATGCGACGGCGACGTGGGTCGGCTTCTCGTTCGCGAGAAGGTTGATGAGCATCGAAATGAAGCCGTGAATCGCGTTGGTGTGCTGCCCGTCCCGCGTGACGAAACTGTCGACCGGAAGGGCATAAAAGGCGCGGAACGCCAGCGAATGGCCGTCGATGACCATGAGGGTAGGCTTTTCTGAGTCCGTCACTTTAGTCAGCCTAGTGCGCACGACCGACGATAAAACTGCCCGAGAAAGTAGCAAATGACGACGTATCCAGACGACCTCGACCCCGAGCTCTACCGTCGGTTGATCGAATCGCGTGGCGGCACACTCACCGACAAGATGGGCATCGAATTCCTGGAGCTGGGCGCCGACCGATCGATTGCGCGGATGCCCGTCGAGGGCAACACCCAGGTCATCGGGCTCCTGCACGGTGGCGCGCACGTCGTGCTTGCGGAGTCCCTCGGCTCGATCTCCTCGGCCATCCACGCCGGCCCGGGCCGCTACGCGGTCGGAATCGAAATCAACGCGACGCACAGCCGGTCGATCACCGAGGGCTGGGTGACTGGAACATGCACGGCTCTCGTCCTGGGCAGAACCCTCGCCACCCACGAGATCGTCATGACGGATGACCAGGGCAGGCGCCTCTCGACCGTGCGCATGACCAACATGCTACGAGACCAGTGATCCGATAACGGTTGTGCAGGAGAAACTGCCCGCAAGTAACATTTCTTCTCGCAGAACTGGCGTTTAGAGCAAAAACTCCTGCAAAACCGTTACTGCGGGGGCTACTTCTTGGCGCTCAGCTGCTCGATGATGGCCTGCGAGACATCGTGCATCGTCAGGCGGCGATCCATGGATGCCTTCTGGATCCAGCGGAATGCCTCTGGCTCGGTGAGCCCCATCTTCTCGTTCAGGAGGCCCTTGGCACGGTCGACCAGCTTGCGAGTCTCGAAGCGCTCGACCAGGTCGGTGACCTCCGCCTCGAGCGTGATGATCTGTGCGTACCGGGCCAGTGCGATTTCGATCGCGGGCAACAGATCGTTCGGCGTGAAGGGCTTGACCACGTAGGCCAGCGCGCCGGCCTCGCTCGCGCGCTCGACCAGCTCCTTCTGACTGAAAGCGGTCAGAAGTACCACCGGGGCGATGTGATTCTTGGTCAGACGCTCCGCTGCGGAGATTCCGTCGAGCTGCGGCATCTTGACATCCATGATGACGAGATCGGGCCGGAGTTCTGTCGCGAGAGCGACGGCGGTCTCGCCATCGGCGGCCTCACCGACGACCTCGAAGCCGTTGTCTCGGAGTGTCTCGACGATATCGAGTCGAATCAGCGACTCATCCTCGGCGACGACGACTCGACGGGGGGCCGCTGACGTTGATCCCTGATCGCTCACGAATCAACCCTACGGTATTGTTTCCCTCGGTGTTGTGCGCCGGATTGGCGGAATGGCAGACGCGGAGCACTCAAAATGCTTTGCTCGAAAGGGCGTGTGGGTTCAAGTCCCACATCCGGCACAGCGGGCGGTTCTAGACGCCCTCGGACACCTCGAAGATCGAGTCGGCGACCAAACCGTGCGCCTCACGATGCACGGAATTGGCAGCGTCAGCCGATGGGGCCTCGACAAGGCAGAAGATGCGCCCTGCGCCCTCGTCGACCCAGTACTTCAGGTAGTGAACGTCGTGGGCGCCCTCCGTCTGCAGGTCGGCCTGGTGCGCCTTCGCTACGTCATCGATGCTGACGCCTCCGGCGATCTCGTGAATGTCCATGTACAGCGGCATGATGCTCTCCTCTTCGCACTATTAGTCGAGCCACGCTTCGGATTGATCGGGCGGGGCTGCAGCTGCAATTTGGGCGAGCGACTCGAGAGCTGCCTCTCGCTCCAGCAGCTTTGTTCAAGTCTGCTCCGACGGGAGCGCGAATGCGAGCGAAGGTGTCCGGCAGGTTAATTTTGTCGCGATTTTTTTGTCCGCCGTGCCACCTCTCAGCGTCGCCGCGCTTGCGCCCCACCCGACTGCGCGCTCGAACCCGTTTTTCGCATGGTCCGCGCGGTCTCCGATCGCTTTTCCGCTGGCTGATCTGGCATTTTCCCGGACAAAGGCGTCGCGCAAGCGGGTCAGCCAATGGGAGGACAGCACGCAAATCTGATCCGGACCGATTCGCTCACCGTCTACCCACGGGGCCGCTCGAACGATCCCTCCGTCAGCCGCTCGGCCTGCTTGCGTCACCCAATTGGGGGGTGTTACATGGCTGTTACCCGAGCACTACGTACGACCTCAACGGAGCGGATAACCGTCAGGCTGAAAAGCCTTCCCCCGTAGAGGTCAGGTACCCCTGTGTTCATTTTTATCCTTCAAATTCGACAGATGATTGAAGGTCACGGCGAGATCTATCTGTTCGCGGTGTATTCAGCGATCATCTGGTTCCTGTGGTTGATCAAGGTCATCCTGTCCTCGCGCTACCGGCCGTTCACAGGCGATTACGCCACCACGACAAGCGTCGTCGTGCCCGTGGTCGATGAGCCGCTTGATCTCTTTCGCGATGTCATCGGTCGCATGGTCGAGCAACGGCCCGGAGAGATCATCGTGGTTATCAACGGCGCAGAAAATCCGGCACTTGTTGAGGTCTGCGAGGAATTCGCCCCGCTCGTGCGCTGGACCCACACACCAATCCCCGGCAAGCGAAACGCGGTCATGATCGGGACCCGGCTGTCAAGCGGAGCCGTCACGGTTCTGGTCGACTCCGATACGGTCTGGTCGCCAAATACCCTGAGCGAACTGGTGAAGCCGTTCAAGAATCCCCGCGTCGGTGGGGTAACCACACGACAGCGGATTCTGGATCCGACCCGGAGCTGGATAACCCGCTGGGCGGACTGGCTCGAAAATTCGAGAGCGCTGTACTCGATGCCCGCGCAAAGCGTTCTCGGCCAGGTCGGCTGCCTTCCCGGCCGCACGATCGCGTTTCGACGCTCAATCCTGATGAAAGTCATGCACAAGTTCATGACGGAGCGGTTCATGGGTGTGTTTCTCGAGGTCTCGGATGATCGAACGCTGACCAACCTGACACTCAAGGCTGGATATCGCACGGTCTATCAGTACACAAGCCTCGTCTACACCGATGCGCCCCTGCAGATCAAGAAACTGTTCAAGCAACAACTGCGCTGGGCCCGGGGCAGCCAATACAACACCCTGCGAATGTTGCCGTGGATGCTTGGCCATGCGCCGATGCTGGCCTTCTTCTTCGTCACAGACATCGTGATGCCATTCATCCTCGCCGGGGTTGTCGGCGGCTGGATCGTCCGCGGGTTCGAGCACAGCGGCCAGAATCTCTACCTCGGGTTTCTTCACACGTACGGAATCAACGGCGGACTACTGATGGTCGCGGCTCTCATGATTCTCTCGTCCGTTGTCAGTATGGCAATCCGCCAGATGCGGCATCTCTCTGAGAAGCCCAGCGACTTCCTCCGGTTGCCACTGTTCATCATCGTGTCGACGTTCTTCCTCATGCCGATCCGCCTCCTTGGATTCTTCAGAATGGCGCACGCGAGCGGATGGGGAACGAGAGCCGGTGCCTACTCGGGCGGAGGGGATGATCCGGCCGCGTTCGTTTCCCCCGGCGTCCAGGCCATCGCGGCACCCGGCGAATTGTCACCGCAACAGGCGTTCGGCAGCGGAGCGATCTCGGGGAGCCCAACGACAAGCCTGCTCACTCGTGACTCCCCAGCGCCGAGGGATCTCACGACCTGGCCGTTAGCGGATCTGTCGACGCAACTCATTTCTCGCCCGACGGTACGCCGCCGGCGGGTTCGACGGCGCTACAACATCTACGCGGCGATCCCCTATCTGATCGGTATCACGATTCTCGTTGTGGAGGCGATTTTCATTGTCTAGTTTTACTCTCCAATCCTGGTGGGCCGCCAGCCCGGCGCGCGCCCACCGAACCGCAATCGCGGCGGGCGGACTTGTGGCGGTTCTCGTCGCCCTTTCCTGCGTCATCTGGACCTCGCCCAGTGTGCGAAAGGCCATCTCAGCGGGAGCGCAAGCAGTGGTCACCGCCGATCCGTTCGCGGCGAAGAGCGCCGCGCTCGCCAAGCGCGTGTCGACACTGCAGCAGCAACTGTGGCAGGAGCAAGGGAAGATGACGGCGCTCCAGGCGGCCTCACTCTCCCACCAGTCGCAATCGGCCAGCCAGCTGGCGCACCTGCAACAACAGCTCATCTCGACGCAGCACGAACTCGCTGCGGCTCAGGCGTCACACGGGGCAATCACGAGCGATGCGGGTACGAGCGTCACGGCACCATCCAAGGCACAGTTACTCGATCCGACATCGCGCTACTACGGCATGTACACGCAGCAGTCCCCGTTCAACTACGCCGACATGAACGCAACGAGCCAAAAGGTCGGCGTTCAGCCCAATCTGGTCGGATATTTCCAGGGCTGGGACCACAATTTCCGGGCGGATGCTGTGACGGATGCGTGGTCGCATGGACAGCTCCCCCTGCTGACCTGGGAGTCGCAGCCGAGCACAGCCGGCAACAATGACCCGGACCAGCCCGCCTACTCACTGCCGACAATCCTTTCGGGGCAGTTTGACGCGTACATCCAGAACTACGCCAAGAGCATCACCGCAACCGGGCTACCGCTCGTGATCCGTTTCGACCATGAGATGAACGCCGTCTGGTACCCGTGGTCGCAAGATGACGGACACGGCAATTCGATCAATGGCAACGCCTCGGGAGACTACGTCAAGGTGTGGCAGCACATCTGGAATATCTTCCAGGCCGCGGGGGCCAACCAGTACGTCATCTGGGATTGGTCGCCGAACATCGTCAACAATCTGACTGCGAGCCACACGACCCTCGCGTACACCGAGAGCCTCTACCCGGGTGACCGCTACGTCGACTGGGTCGGCCTGTCCGGCTACCTGCGGCCGCCATACAGCGCAGGCCAGAGCTTCACGTTCAACGACACGTACGGACCGAGCCTTGCCATTCTTCGCGCGATCACGAACAAGAAGATCATCCTGTCGGAGATCGGTGCGTCCGACACCGGGGGTCACAAGCCAGCGTGGATAACAAGTCTCTTCGCGGCGCTCGCTGATCCACAGAACGCTGACATAGTCGGCTTCGCCTGGTTTGACGAGGCGGTGACCACCTATATCGACGGTGTTCTGGGCACGAACGACTGGCGCGTCGATTCGCGACCGGAGGCCCTCGCGGCCTTTATCGCCGGACTGACAAACCCCGCGGACAATTTCGTCCTCACCCCCGCGCCATCATGACCGCCCCGGACATGAGCCCTACCACCAGCCAGCAACCGTCGAACCGCAAAGGAATGCATTCATGACCAGAAAGCCAGCTCAAGCAGTCGCGCCATCCCCATCGGAGCGGCGGGAGCGGCCACGGATCAACGTCGTGGGGACCGGATATCTCGGCGCAACCCACGCCGCCGCGATGGCCGAGATGGGCTTCGAGGTGATCGGGGTGGACTCGGATCCCCGAAAGGTCGATGCGCTCAGTCGCGGGATCGTCCCCTTCTTTGAGCCGGGTCTTCCCGAGCTGATCAGGAAGCACGTCAATTCCGGACGGTTGAGCTTCACGACCGATCTCGCCGAGGCCACCGCCCTCTCGGACGTTCACTTCATCTGCGTGGGCACTCCCCAGCAGTCGACGAGCTTCGCCGCCAACCTCAGTTTTGTCGAAGAGGCCACAGTCCAGGTCGCGCGCAGCCTGAGCCACGATGGCCTGATCGTTGGGAAGTCTACGGTCCCGGTCGGGACCGGAGCCCGCCTTCGAGAGCTGATTGCCAACGAGATTCCGGACGAGATTCGCGTCGAACTGGTGTGGAACCCCGAGTTTCTGCGCGAGGGTAAGGCCGTCCACGACACCCTGTTCCCCGATCGCATCGTGCTCGGCGGTACGACACCGGCATCCGAGGCGATGCTCCGCACCGTCTACTCGGTGCCGATCGAGGCGGGAACACCGGTCCTGTGCTGCGATCTCCCGACCGCGGAGTTGGTCAAGGTGAGTGCGAATGCGTTCCTGGCGACCAAGATCTCGTTCATCAATGCGATCGCGGAGGTCTGCGAAGCGGCAGGTGCCGACGTCTCCCTGCTTGCGGATGCACTGGGATACGACGCGAGAATCGGACGACAGTTCTTGAATGCCGGGCTCGGCTTCGGCGGTGGATGCCTCCCGAAGGACATTCGCGCCCTTATGCACAGAGCCAGCGAGCTTGGCGCATACTCCGCCGCCAATCTGCTGCAGCAGGTCGATGAAATCAACATGGCACAGCGCCAACGCGTGATCGACCAGGCGATCGATATCTGCGGCGGATCCGTCCTCAACCGGCGGATCGCTGTTCTGGGCGCGGCGTTCAAGCCACACACGGACGACGTACGGGACTCCCCCGCCCTCAATGTCGCTGCGGCACTCCACCTTCGGGGTGCCCAGGTGACCGTCTACGACCCCCAAGCTGCGGAGACCGCGCGTCGAGACTTCCCCACTCTCGGATATGTCGACTCCATCGAGGAGGCGGCGGTCGCGGCAGACGCGGTACTCGTGCTCACAGAATGGGACTCGTTCCGGGACTATGACCCGACTCGGCTCGAGGGTGTCGTGAGGTCACGCAGGATAATCGACGCGCGAAACTGTCTCGACGAAGCGGCCTGGCGGGCCGCCGGGTGGCATTACCGTGCACTCGGCCGCACCCCGCAGGTTGCCGCCATTGCGGGCGTCCCCGAACGGTACGCCGCGATCGCCGGTGACTTCGCGCTCGTGTAGGCCAATGACACGTCTTCGTCGGCATCGCGCGCTCATTGCGGGAATCGCTCTCGGTCTCGCCGTCGGCGTCGGCCTGCTCGTCCTGGTCGGCGGCACGCACCCGCCCAGGCACGAGCAGGCCCACCCGTGGGAGGACAGCGCGATCAACAGCGCAGTATTTCCCGGCGGCCTCTGGGTGAACCCGAACTCGTTGCCCGCCAACGAGGCCAGGCAGCTGCGTTCGTCCGGTCAGGTGAGTGCCGCGACAGCCGTCGGCGTAATCGCCAGCCAACCCACCGCGACCTGGCTGACGGACTCGAACACGACCCAGGTACTGCGCACGATCAGAACTGATCTCGCCTCGTCCAGGGCCGACGGTACGACGCCCGTCTTCGTCACCTACGCGATTCCGGATCGCGATTGCGGGGACTACTCGTCCGGCGGCTTTCACACCAACCGTGCCTATCAGAAGTGGAACGACGCAATCGCGGGTACGCTCCGCGGGCATCCGGCGATAGTCCTCATCGAGCCGGATTCGATCGCGATGCTGGGCCGCTCATCCTGTGCGATCGATACCGGCGCTCGCCTTGCCGTCATTAGGTCGGCGGTCCAACGTTTTGCCGGAGATCACATCGACGTCTATCTCGACGGAGGAAACAGCCACTGGCAGAAGCCGGGGACGATGGCGTCGCGCCTCCGACAGGCGGGTATGCGCTACGCCCGAGGGTTCTTCACGAACGTCTCCAATTTTTACCCGGTCGACCAGGAGCGTTCCTACGCCGACAAGCTCAGCGCTCTCCTCGGAGGCAAACACTTTGTCATCGACGTGTCGCGCGATGGCTCCGGGGCGAATGGTTCGTGGTGTAACCCGGACGGAGCCGCACTCGGACAGAATCCCCACGTGACTGCCGGGTCGACGCAACTCGACGCCCTGCTCTGGGTCAAGACCCCCGGCGCTAGTGACGGGACGTGCGATAACGGTCCACCCGCCGGCCACTGGTTCGAGTCATACGCCCTCGCGCTGGTTGCCAACCGGCTCCCCGGCTGACCCTCGTCGCGAATTGCTGCGTTAAACCGGAGACGCAGGCGCCTACCCGAAAGGCGCCTGCGTCATCCAACCCCCCGGTTGGACCCGAACTTTCCCCCGCAGCTCTAACAGATTCGAGAGCGGTTGGAGGTCCCGTCATGACCCGAAACAGACAGAACGAAACTCTCACGCGAAACATATTACGTTTGACGTCTGTTGTCAATTGTTCCGGGCTGGTATATCGTGACGGCAGAATTGAAGGGACCCCAAGTGACGACACCCGCAGTCGAAACGACTGGGGCCTGGCGCCCCAAGCGCTCGGCGAGGCTCAGCTCGGACGTCGTTTCCGACGTCGTGGATCGGATCGTTCGAGGCACTATTCCTGTCGGCAGTACCATGCCGAACGAGGCGGGACTGTGCGCCTACTACGACGTCAGCCGTCCGGTAATCCGCGAGGCCCTCAAGGTCGTCGAGCAGAAGGGCCTGATCCGAATTCGCCAGGGCGACGGCACGACCGTGCTGCCGAAAGAGGAGTGGCTACTGCTCGACGCCGACGTCCTTCGGATCTCCCTCGAACTGGATGACGCGGGCACGTTGCGCCGAGATGTGATCGCGCTGCGTCGCGACCTTGAAATGAGCATGGTGGCGCGAAGCGTGACCCACTTCACCCCGGCTGATTTCGACGAGATCGAGCGATTGCTGAATGAAATGGATGCCTCGCCGGATTCGATGGTCGTCGACGCCATCGACTACGAGGTGCATCGCAGAATCCATCGCGCGTCGGGAAACGATGTTGCGCGCACTATCGCGTTCCAACTGGTTGACGAGGTTCGCCGGGTCTATCCCGCCCTCTATCCGCGCGAGGACTACGACGAATCGAATCGCTCACTTCGCCGCGTGTTCGACCACCTGAAGGCAGGAGACGGAGAGGCCGCCGCACAAGCGATGGACGACCACATCTCCGCCAACTGGTTCTTCAGTCGGGACACATTCCTCGCCGACTAGTCGTGGTGAACCGGCTCCGGCGCGTTCGCCGCACTGCCGACGACATGCACTCGCAGGTCATTCGTCGATCCCGAGACTCCGGGAGGGGATCCCGAGATTACGACCACCTTGTCGCCGACCTCCGCCAGCCCCTGGCCCAGCAGAATCTCATCGACCTGGTGGTACATCGCGTCCGTGTGGCTCACCCGATCGACGACAAATGATTCGATTCCCCAGTAGAGCGCCATGCGACGACGGATGGCCGGATCCGGCGTAAAGGCCTTCATCGGTACCTTGTAACGGAGGCGGGACATCCGCCTCGCTGCATCTCCGGACTCCGTGAAGACGCAGACGATCTTTGCATCCACGAAGTCGGCGACCTCGACGGCAGCAAGCGTGATTGCACCACCCTGCGTGCGTGGCTTAGTGCCGAGCGGTGGGATGCGCTCGAGACCGTGATCTTCGGTCGACTCCACGATGCGTGCCATGGTCTGTACCGTGATCACCGGGTAGGCCCCGACACTGGTCTCGCCGCTCAACATGACGGCGTCGGCGCCGTCGAGAACCGCATTCGCGACATCCGAGGTCTCTGCCCGCGTTGGAACAGGAGACGAGATCATGGATTCCAGCATTTGCGTTGCCACGATGACCGGCTTGGCCATTCGCCGAGCGAGCTCTACGGCACGCTTCTGCACGATCGGAACAGCCTCGAGCGGCAGCTCCACGCCCAAGTCACCGCGAGCAACCATGATCGAGTCGAACGCATCGATGATGGCCTCGAGGTTGTCGACCGCCTGTGGCTTCTCGATCTTCGCGATGACCGGAACCTTGCGGCCCTCCTCCGCCATGATCTCGTGGACCCGACTGATGTCTGACGCATCCCGAACGAACGAGAGTGCGATCAGATCGCAGCCCAGACGGAGTCCCCAGCGGAGGTCAGCCTCGTCCTTTTCCGACAGCGCGGGCACGTTGACCGCGACTCCCGGCAGGTTGATTCCCTTGTTGTTGGACACCGGTCCCGCGACGATGACCTCGGTCGTGACGACAGTGCCGTCGGTCTCGAGGACCTTTACCTTTACCTTGCCGTCGTCGATGAGCAGGAAGTCGCCGGGAGTTACATCCTGGGGCAGCCCCTTGAAGGTTGTGCCCGACAGCTCCTTGGTGCCGATGACGTCCTCGGTCGTGATCTTGAAAATGTCGCCGACCGCGAGTTCGTATGGGCCGGCTTCGAACTTGCCCAGCCGGATCTTCGGTCCCTGCAGGTCGACGAGCACAGCAACGGCGCGGCCGGAGTCCTCCGCCGCCTTGCGCACGTTCTTGTACACCTCTTCGTGAACCTCGTAGGTGCCATGGCTCAGGTTCATGCGCGCAACGTCAACGCCCGCATCGATAATCGCGCGGATGTTCTCGTAGCTCGACGTGGCTGGGCCAAGTGTCGCGACGATTTTTGCTCGTCTCATCGGGTCCTTCTGTGGTGGTGGTGGTTGGTGGTGGTGATATTAGAGAGACAGAGCTCGGTCGGTGGGCCTCACCGGGAATGGCAGTTCCGTCGATCCCTCGAGGAATCGATCGACAGCGGATGCGGCCGCCCGCCCCTCGGCAATGGCCCAGACAATGAGCGACTGCCCACGACCAGCATCGCCGGCAACGAAAACGCCAGATTCGCTGGTTTCATACTGCTCATCGCGAGAAAGGTTACCCCGATCGTCGAAGGGCAGCGACAACTGCTCGTCGATGCTCGTGCTCTCCGGCCCAAGAAAACCGAGCGACAGCAGCACCAGGTCGGCCGGGATGTCGCGCTCAGTCCCCGACTTCGGCACGCGGCGGCCGTCGAGATACTCGGTCTCGGCCACGCGAATGCCGCGAACTTCACCCACCTCGTTGGAGAGGAATTCCACGGTCGAGGCCAGGTACACCCGCTCGCCGCCCTCTTCGTGTGCGCTTGAAACCTCGAACAGGTTCGGATGCACTGGCCATGGCTGGTTCTCGGGGCGCTCGCTCGGGGGCTGCACCCCGATTGCGAGGTTGGTGACGGAAAGTGCTCCCTGGCGGTGGGCTGTACCGATGCAGTCCGCCCCGGTGTCTCCACCGCCAAGGACAACGACGTGCTTGCCTTCTGCGGTCAGCTGCTCGGCGACGAAGTCGCCCGCGCCCACGCGGTTCTGCTGCACGAGATAATCCATTGCGAAGTGCACGCCGAGCAGGTCCCGGCCGGGAACGGGCAGGTCCCGAGGCTTCATCGCTCCGGTCGCAACGATCACGGCGTCGTAGCGAGACTTCAGCTCAGTCCAGCTGATATCCACGCCAATCTCGACACCGGCACGAAAGCGCGTGCCCTCTGCCTGCATCTGCGCGATACGCGTGTCGACATGCTTCTTTTCCATCTTGAAATCGGGGATGCCGTATCGCAGGAGCCCGCCGATACGGTCATCCCGCTCGTAGACGGCGACGGTGTGTCCGGCGCGGGTGAGCTGCTGGGCTGCCGCGAGACCCGCGGGCCCCGACCCGACGACGGCGACGGTCTTGCCGGTCAGCCGCTCCGGCGGATGGGGCGTGACCCAACCGTTGGCGAACGCCTGGTCGATGATCGACACCTCGACCTGCTTGATCGTCACCGGGTCTTGGCTGATGCCAAGCACACAGGACGACTCGCACGGAGCGGGGCACAGCCGCCCTGTGAACTCCGGGAAGTTGTTGGTCGCGTGCAGTCGCTCGATCGCCGCCCGACCCTCGTCGCGCCAGGTCAGGTCGTTCCACTCGGGAATTAGGTTGCCGAGCGGGCAGCCGTGATGGCAGAACGGGATGCCGCAGTCCATGCAGCGGCCCGCCTGCTTCTTCAGCGTCGCGGCATCGCCCTGCTCGTAGACCTCTTTCCAGTCCATGAGACGGAGCGCGATGGGACGGCGCGGTGGGGTTTCCCGTTCCGGAACCTTGAGGAATCCCTTCGGATCAGCCACCCGTCACCTCCAATATGCGGGACCACACAACGTCTCCGTCGGGGTCGAGTCCTTCGTCGAGCGCCACCTGGCGAGTCTCCAGGACCGCCGCGTAGTCGCGGGGGACCACCTTGGTGAATCTGGCGATCGCCGCAGGCAGGTCCGCAAGCATCCGTTCCGCGACGGCAGAATCCGTCTCCGCACGATGCCGTTCGAGCAGGTCGCGCAGGATCTCGACGTCTGCACTGCCGAGGCTCTCGAGCCTGAGCTCACCGGTTCCCAGCGACTCGCGGTTGACCCGCCCGGTGTTCAGGTCGTAGATGTACGCGGTGCCACCCGACATGCCCGCGCCGAGGTTGTGACCGGTGTCGCCCAGGATGACCGCAAGTCCGCCGGTCATGTACTCGAGCGCGTGGTCGCCCACTCCCTCTACGACCGCGGTGGCGCCGGAGTTCCGAACCAGGAAACGCTGGCCGACCGTGCCGCGGAGGAACATGCTGCCCTGGGTAGCGCCGTAGCCGATCACGTTGCCCGCAATGACGTTGTCTTCCGCTGCAAGCTTCGCACGAACATCGGGCCGGATAATGATTTCGCCGCCGCAGAGCCCCTTGCCAACGTAGTCGTTGCTGTCGCCGAACAGTCGCAGCGTGATGCCGCTGGGCATGAACGCACCGAACGACTGGCCGGCGGAACCGTGCAGCGTGACATCGATGGAGCCTGTCGGCAGCCCGTGTTCCCCGTGTCGCAGCGTGATTTCGTGGCCCAGCATTGTGCCCACTGCACGCTCGGTGTTGCGGATCGGCAGGTCGATCGCGATCGCTCCCCCGCCGTCGAGAACATCGGCACTCAGTCGAATGAGTTCGTTGTCGAAATGCTTGTCGAGATCGTGGTTCTGTCCGTGCTCGTTATGCCGCGGCTCGTCGTCGGCGAATTCCGGTCCGGTGAGGACAGGCTCGAGGTTAAGTCCGGACGCCTTCCAGTGCTCGATGGCACGGTCGACATCCAACAACTCGGAGTGCCCGACCGCCTCCTCGAGACTGTGGAATCCCAGTTCGGCGAGATACTCGCGCACCTCCTGCGCCAGGAACTCCATGAAGTTGACGACGAACTCCGGCTTGCCCGTGAAGCGCTCGCGCAGGACGGGGTTCTGCGTCGCGACACCGACCGGGCAGGTGTCGAGGTGGCACACTCGCATGAGGATGCAGCCGGATACGACGAGCGGCGCGGTGGCGAAGCCAAATTCCTCCGCCCCGAGCAGGGCGCCGATGATGACGTCCCGCCCGGTCTTCAGTTGGCCGTCAACCTGAACCACGACGCGCGAACGCATCCCGTTCAGCATGAGCGTCTGCTGGGTCTCCGCCAGCCCGATCTCCCACGGTGTTCCCGCGTGCTTGAGCGAGCTCAGTGGGCTCGAGCCGGTCCCGCCGTCGTGCCCGGAGACCAGCACGACATCCGCAAGCGCCTTCGTCACGCCGGCCGCGACTGCACCGATTCCGGACTGGCTCACGAGCTTGACGTGAACCCGAGCACTCGGGTTCGCGCGCTTAAGATCGAAGATCAGTTGCTTGAGGTCTTCGATCGAGTAGATGTCGTGGTGCGGAGGCGGCGAGATGAGACCGACGCCGGCGGTTCCGCGGCGCGTGCGCGCGATCCAGGGGTATACCTTGCTCGACGGCAGCTGGCCGCCCTCGCCAGGCTTCGCTCCCTGCGCCATCTTGATCTGGATGTCCGTGGCATTGGTCAGATAGAGGCTCGTGACGCCGAACCGACCGGAGGCGACCTGCTTGATCGCGCTCCGCCGGGTCGGGTCGAGCAGGCGGTCGACGTCCTCGCCACCCTCTCCCGTATTCGACTTCGCACCGATCGAGTTCATGGCGATCGCGAGCGTCTCGTGGGCCTCCTTGGAAATCGAGCCGTAGCTCATCGCTCCCGTCGAGAACCGCTTCACGATCGATGACACCGGCTCGACGTCGTCGATCGGGATGGGCCCCCGCACTCCGGTACGCAACTTGAATAGGCCGCGCAGGGTCATCAACCGCTCGGCCTGGTCGTCGACCAGACGTGTGTAGTCGCGGAAGATATCGTAGCGACGCGCCCTCGTGGAGTGCTGCAGCTTGAAGACCGTCTCCGGGTTGAACAGGTGCGGTGGTCCCTCGCGACGCCATTGGTACTCGCCGCCAGTTCCGAGGCGCTCGTGGATGCTCACGGCGCCGTCCTCCGGGTACGCAGCGGCGTGACGCGCGGCGTTCTCCGTGGCAACAACCTCGATGCCGATACCCCCGAGGAGGCTCGTGGTGCCGGTGAAGTACTGGTCGACGAACTCCTGGGCGAGACCGATGGCCTCGAACGCCTGGGCGCCGGCGTAGGACCCGACCACAGAGATGCCCATCTTCGACATCGTCTTGAGTACGCCCTTGCCGAGCGCCTTGATCAGGTTCTTCACGGCTTTTTCGCCGCTCACCCCCGAGATCATGCCACTGCGAACCAGCTCTTCCGCAGTTTCCATGGCGAGATAGGGGTTTATCGCGGACGCGCCATACCCGATCAGCAGTGCGACGTGGTGAACCTCGCGCACGTCCCCCGCCTCGACGACGATGCCGACCTTCATCCGGTTTTCGGCCCGGATGAGGTGGTGATGAACGGTGGCGAGCATGAGCAGAGATGGGATCGGTGCGTAGTCCTTGTTGGAGTCGCGATCCGAAAGGACGATGAACTGCGCGCCAGCCTCGATGGCTCGATCGACCTCCACGCACATCTTGGCCAGCCGCTTCTCCATGGCCTTGGGACCCTTGTCGACCCGGTAGAGCCCGCGAATCGTCGTCGTCAGGGTCGATCCCGGCGTCGGATCGATGTGCTGGATCTTCGCGAGCTCATCGTTGTCGATCACGGGAAAATCGAGGATGACCTGCTTCGCGTGATCCGGCGTCGCCGTCAGCAGGTTGCGCTCTGGACCGAGCCCCAGACTCATCGAAGTGACCGTCTCCTCGCGGATGGAGTCGAGCGGCGGGTTGGTGACCTGGGCGAACTGCTGCGCGAAATAGTCGAACAGCAGGCGCGGACGCTCGGAAAGAACGGCGATCGGGGTGTCGGAACCCATCGCGCCGAGCGGCTCCGCGCCGTTCTGCGCCATCGGCGCAATCAGGATCCTCACCTCTTCCTCGGTGTAGCCGAAGGTACGCTGCCGGCGCGTGACGGAAGCCGGTGTGTGCACGATGTGTTCGCGATCGGGCAGGTGCTTCAGGTTGATTCGTCCCGCATCGAGCCATTTGCCCCATGGCTTCGACGCGGCGAGCTCCGCCTTGATCTCGTCATCCTCGATCAGGCGGCCAGCCTCGGTGTCGACCAGGAACATCTTGCCGGGGCGAAGGCGTCCCTTGCGCACCACCTTCTCTGGAGCAATGTCGAGCACGCCAATCTCACTCGCGAGAATGACGAGGTCGTCGTCGGTCACCAGGTAGCGGCCGGGTCGAAGCCCGTTGCGGTCGAGTGTGGCGCCGACCAGGGAGCCGTCGGTGAAGACCAGCGCGGCGGGGCCGTCCCACGGCTCCATGAGCATGGAGTGGTACTCGAAGAAACTGCGTCGCACCGGGTCGATGTCCGGCTCGTTCTCCCAGGCCTCTGGCACCATCATCATGATCGAGTGCGGAAGTGAACGCCCGGTCAGGCTGAGCAGTTCGACGACCTCGTCGAAGGATGCCGAGTCGCTTGCGCCCGGCGTCACGATGGGGAACAGCGGCTCGATATCGCCGATCAGTTCCGACTCCAACTGCGACTGGCGTGCCTGCATCCAGTTGCGGTTGCCCTGCACCGTGTTGATCTCGCCGTTGTGCGCGATCATCCGGAACGGCTGCGCGAGCGGCCATGACGGGAACGTGTTGGTCGAGTAGCGCGAGTGCACCAGCGCGAGCTTCGACGCAAAGCGCTCGTCGGACAGGTCGGGGTAGAACGGTTCGAGTTGGAGGGTCGTGACCATTCCCTTGTAGACCAGGGTGCGGCAGGACAACGACGGGAAGTATGCCCCGAGTTCACGCTCGGCGCGTTTGCGAAGGCGGAAGGTCAGACGATCCAGTTCGATTCCGCTGCGCTGCGCAGAGCCCGCGGATGCCAGGAAGACCTGCTCGAAGACCGGCATGGCCTCGCGCGCCAGGTTGCCGATCTGGTCAGGATCAATCGGAACCTCGCGCCAACCGAGCACGGTGAGGTTCTCACTGGCAGCGATCGATGCGACGCCTGACTTCAGTTGTTCGCGCTCGTCATCGATCGTGGGCAGAAACGCCATTCCCACTGCGTACGCGCCCACCTCGGGGAGTTCGAAGTCCACGACTGCGCGAAGGAAAGCATCCGGAATCTGGGTGATGATGCCCGCGCCATCTCCCGTGCCGGCGTCAGAACCGATTGCGCCGCGATGCTCGAGGTGGCGAAGGGCCTCGAGCGCGAGCGAAATGATGTCGTGGCCCGCAGTACCGCGTAGCGTCGCGACCATCGCGAGCCCGCAGGCATCCTTTTCGCGGGCAGGGTCGTATAGCCCGGCCCGCGCCGGGACAACACTGAAGCTCGCCCCGGGTAAACCCGCCGGGAACTTCGACATGGGTGGCGTAAGAGCCATGTCATACCGTCCTCACGATGACGCTAACTCGTCGGGACTACGGCGGCCCAGGAATGAAAGGGAACTACGGCGTTGAAAGGCACAGCGCACCGAGACAACTGCGCCGGGTGAATTGTTCCGCGAAATGATTGCCTGTCGCGGAAGGCCCGGTGTCATGAGCCCTGGTGTCAAGAGCCCGGGTGTCATGAGCACTGACTTGCTAGACGCCTGCTCCGCTTGTGGCGGCAACTTCGGGCGCACGCGCGACATCATTGTCGTCATCGCTATCCGAATAGGTCTCCTCGGAGTCTACCTTAGACAGCGGCGGCGACCACTCTTTGCCGGGCCGATACACGCTCGGCTCGAGCCCAGGGTGACGACGTGACTGCACGTTGAAGATGATGATCCCGAGGATGATCGCCCCGATTGCACCCCAGACGTTGGTGCGCAGACCCAGGAACACCACGCTCGGGTCGATCCTGATCGACTCGAACCACACGCGGCCAATCCCATAGAAGATGAAGTAGAGGGCGATAAGCCTGCCCCAGTGCAGGCGATACTGACGCTCGATAAGCAGGAGT
>Ga0193728_1000506_pt1 | contig 18885 bp, 18 predicted proteins | sample U1c1metaG_FD_143037 | JGI IMG/M metagenome (GOLD analysis project Ga0193728, IMG submission 143037) | Soil microbial communities from a riparian zone of the East river system, Colorado, United States - U1c1 | ecosystem: Environmental > Terrestrial > Soil > Riparian zone | place: USA: East River...
ACCGGCGCGTGGAGAGCGACCAAGGTTTTCGCGCGTTGACGGCTTCGGAAGCCATTGCCGCGGCGGGAGACGTGCCCGTAACGGCGGGAATTTTTCCGGCTTCGTGGATCAATGCGAATTTCGATGTGTGGATCGGTGACAGCGAAGACGTTACCGCGTGGGAATTATTGTGGGATGCGCGCGAGACGTACACCAAAGCAGTGGAGTCGGAGAAAAAAGGTCGCGCCGACGCTCCAGTAGCCACAGCGTTAAGCAGTGCGTACGAATCGTTGCTGGCGGCCGAAGGCAGCGACTGGTGCTGGTGGTTCGGGCCGGAGCACAGCACCGCGAATGATGCGGAGTTCGACGCATTGTATCGCAAACATCTCACGGGAGTTTATCTGGCACTCGGGCGCGTGCCGCCCGCGGAATTAGCCAAGCCCATCAAGCGCAAACCGGAGCATGCACTGGAACTGGCGCCCACGGGATTTGTGAATGTGCGCGTGGACGGACGCGACAGTTCGTATTTTGAGTGGTTGGGCGCGGGCTTGTATTCTCCGGAGCGGCGCGGCGGGTCCATGCATGGACGCGTTTTTTATTTGCATGAATTACGTTATGGCTTTGAGGAAGAGCGGTTCTGCGTGCGCGTGGATCTTTTTCCGGAGGTGCTTGCGGAACTGGAAGATACGGAATTTCACATCAGCATCGTGGGCGCGGAGGAATTGACGGTGGTGGCGAAGATCGCGCGCGGCCATTTGCGAGAGTTCGCGGTGGAACGAAAAAATCTTTGTTTGCTGAATCCGAAAGATATTGTGGAAGTGGCGTTCGACCGCATTCTGGAAGTAGCCGTTCGACGCGAAGCGCTGGACATTGCTGGAAAAACCAGCTTGCGGCTAGGAGTTGCGCTGTGGCATTGCGGGTTGCCACTGGACGTGTTGCCCGCGTCGGGTTTCTTGGATGTGAGTTTCGGTGAAGAACACGCCGCTTGGGAGGTGGAAGAGAAGGCGGGCGGGATGCTGAGTGACCGGAAGAACTAATGGACGGCGACCGTAAAGCTGAGTTGCTAGTTGATATGTTCCCTGAATTATCAGCAGAGTTCGAGCAGCTTCTTAGAGTTTCCGGCAAACCCGCTTTGGCAGAGCAGATTGCGGGATTGCGCGTTTTAGACCGAAGCCGCTGCGGCGATGATTTTTGCGCCACATTTTATACGCAACCCAAACCCAAGGGGTCTTATGGACCCAGGTTGCGGACGGTGGCTCTTGAACCAATTACTGGGCACCTCATCATTGATGTGGTCGGCGGCGCCGTCGCCCAGATTGAAGTGCTTTACCGACAAACCTTGATTAAAAACTCTGTTAGTCAGTAATCGTGAATTTGTGATGTTTTAGAAAAGTTCTCGCGTCGTTTTCGTTGAAAAAAACGAGACGTACTTGCTCGACCGGCGACCCGGCAGACAGAACAGATTCGATTGTTTCTGATACTACGGGTGCGGCGCGCTCCGGTGGATAGCCGTAGGCTCCGGTTGAGACAGCGGGAAATGCGATGGAGCGAAGGCCGTGTTCAGCTGCCAAAGCGAGGGAATTTCGATAGCAGGCCGCGAGCATTGATGCGTCAGGTTCCTTTCCGATTGCTGTGATTGGGCCGACGGTATGAATTACATGGCGCGCGGGGAGTTGACCTCCGGTAGTCAGAACAGCCTCGCCGATAGGCAGGCCGCGTGGAAAGCGTGTGCGGCGTAGCTCACGGCAAGCTTCCAGGATTTTTGGTCCTCCTTTGGCGTGAATCGCGCCGTCGACACCGCCTCCGCCTAAAAGGGTGCTATTTGCGGCGTTCACAATTGCATCGACGTCCTGCTTCGTGATGTCGCCTGTCACGACGTGAACTTCCCCCCCTAGGAAGCTGGCTAGAGTTTTTGAAGGGTCCATGACCGAAGGCTCCCACGGCGTCGTTATCTCTATGTATCCACACTGAGATGATGGCTTAGTCCGAATGAGTCCGAATAATCGGACATTGAGAGCTAATTCCGATTAATGCTTATAAGCGCGAAACGCTATCTAGCACGAAGATTGGCCTTCTTGGCCGCCTTCCGTTGTGCCTTCGCGGATTTCTTCATTGCTTTCCGCTGCTTCTTGGCGGCCTTCTTATTCATCTTTTGCTGCTTCTTGTCCGCCTTCCGGGACCGGCGCGCACCTTCTGCGACACTGATGCGTTGAGCTTTGACCGGTATTGACCATGGAACACTCAAGGCGACCAGCAGCGTGAAAGAAGCAATGCGTTTCATCTGGAATTTCCTTCTCGACTCCAAACTCCGAAAGTCCAGTGTATATCCATCTCGCCCGGCCGTAACGTCGTGAAACGACTTCATCGAGAGTACTCCCGCCCCATAACCAAAGCCCGGGAAGTCGTAATCGGAAACTGACACACTCCCCGAATGCGACTAAAAATATTAAAAAAGTTTGACGGCGAGGTCGGTGGGGTTGTCGCCAACGGGAATCATGGTGACTAGGTAGTTGGTGCGGACGCGGATGATGGCGATATCGCCGGAGTCGTGGTTGACGGCGAGGAGAAGACTTTCCTGGGGATCGAAGCGCAGGGCTGAAGGGGATTGGCCTGCAGGGACCGGGAAGCCTTTGCTGGGGTCGCGGTCGAGGCGGCGATCCACGATATCGACGGGGATGATGCGGTTGGCCGCGGTGTCGGAGACGTACATCAGGCTAGCGTCGGCGCTGAGAATGGCGCGTGTGGGCGCGGAGCCCAGCACCATGTAGTCGCCGACTTCGTGTGTAGCGGTGTTGATGACCTGGAGGCCGTGAGCTTCGGGCGAGATCAGATAGAGTTCGCCGCCGTCGGGCTTGAGCAGCATTTGCGTGGGGCGGCCGGCGAGTTCGAGATGCGTCAGAAGCACGCCGCGACGCAGATCGACGACGGAGATGCGGGCTTCGCTGGCGCTGCGAACGAAGGCGACGGAGCTATCGGCCATGATGGCGATGTCTTCAGGGCGCGCGACTACCGGGATGGTGCCGCGCAGCGCGAGAGTTGCGGCGTCGTGAAGAGAGACGGTGGCGTCACCACGATTGGCGACGACTATAGTTTTGCCGTCGGGAGTGCCGCGCGCGAGGACGGGTTCGCGGCCGGTTTTAGCGGTGCCCAGGATGGCGTGGGTGCGGCAGTCGATTGCGAACAGGGTGTTGCCGCCGGAAGAGGTGACGTACGCTCTCGCGCTGTCAGGGGAAAAATCGAGCGCGTAGGGCAGGGGGCCGACCGGGATTTTTGCTACGACTTGATTGCTGCGCGTGTCGAGAACCCAAACAAAACCCTCCGTTATGCTGACGCCCCAGATTTCTGCGCGGGTTGGGTGTTCGCGGACGCCGGATAATTTTTGGCCGATGGGGACGTGGGCGATAGCGCCGAGTTTTACCAGGTCCACTACCGTGAGGTTTCCGTCGGAGGTGGTGACGTAGGCGTTGAGGCGCAGCCCGGGGCGGAGGAAGGACGGGCGGTGCTCGAAGAGAAGGAGAATCAGGGCGGCCACGAGGAGGATTCCCAGGAGGGAGAAGACGCGGTAGTTGCGGGGACGCCTCATTTAGATGGTGGGAACTGGTTCGTTCTTGAAAGGGAAAGAACGGAACGGAGGAGAGGATCGGCGGGGCTACGACGGACACATCGAAGAGAGATTCCGCGACTGCGCTGACCGGCTCCTTCGCAGGAGCGAAGTAGGAGGAAAAAACCGGTCTGCTCCGCTCGGAATGACCGGTTTTTGCTTTGTTGTTTCGTAATTTGCATGAGTGATTTTTGCTTTTTGTTTAGGAATTTGCAGTGCGGTTATTTTTTTACTCCGAAACTTTTTTCTCGAAACCTTTTTTCAAAACCCTTCTATTGTAGAACCGTTTTTTAAAGACCTACTCAATGGTTGAAATCTTCACTTAGGTCTCGCCATAGTGGATTGAGGCGTTCTATCAGAGCGATCTTTTTGTTCTCTGCGCCAGGTTTTCCATTGTTTTTCGCGGGCTATGGCGTTGCGAATGTCGTTGAAAGGTTCGAAATATACAAGTTTGGTGGTGTTGTCGGCGCCTGAGAATCCTTGGGCGCGCTTTGATTGGTGTTCTGCTACGCGGCGCTCGAGATGATTGGTTCCTCCTATATATAGGACACCCGAGGTGCTGGCCATCATGTAGGCGTGATAGACCACGGCGGGAAAGTTTGGCACGACAGCCCAGTGGATGGAACTAAAAGCGCAGAGTGACTGCTACGCATCAGTTGACATTCAAGCGACGGCATTCAGTTGACTTCGCGGTGGAGGACGGCGGCGATTTGGCGGACTTCTGAGACTAGTTCGGCGAGTTCGGTGGGGAGGATGGATTGCATGCCGTCGGAGAGGGCCTGGTCTGGGGCGTGATGGACTTCGATGAGCAGGCCGTCGGCGCCTACCGCTACCGCAGCTCGGGAGAGGGGCAAAACTTTGTGGCGCTTGCCGGTACCGTGGCTGGGGTCGACGAGGATGGGCAAGTGGCTGCGTTTTTTTACGGCAGGGATGATGGTTAGGTCGAGGGTATTGCGTGAATGGTCGGCGAAGGTGCGCACGCCGCGTTCGCAGAGCATGACGTTGTAATTGCCTTCGCTCAGGACATATTCGGCGGCCATCAGGAATTCGTCGAGCGTGGCGGACATGCCGCGCTTGAGGAGGATGGGCTTTTTGGCGCGGCCGGCGCGCTTGAGGAGAGAGAAATTCTGCATGTTGCGGGCGCCGATCTGGATGACGTCGGCGTATTCTTCGACGAGGTCGAGGCTTTCGTTGTCGATGGCTTCGGTGATGATGCCGAGGCCGTAGTGCTTGCGGACTTGCCCGAGGATTTTTAGGCCGGCTTCGCCGAGGCCCTGAAAACTATATGGTGAAGTGCGCGGTTTGTAGGCGCCGCCGCGGAAAAGTTTTACGCCGGCTTTCTTGACGCCTTCGGCAGTGGCGAAGCACTGCTCTTCGGTTTCTACCGCGCAGGGGCCGCCAACCAGGCCCACGTGTTTTCCGCCGAAAAGAACTTCGCCGGAAGGAGTGGGAATGCTCATGATGGTGTCTTCTTCTTTGACATCGCGGCTGACGAGTTTGTAGGGCTTGCTGACGGGAATGCATTCGATTACGCCGGGAAGGGATTCGAGAACGCCAAGATCGAGCGCACCTTTGTTGCCGGTTATGCCGATGGCGGTGCGGAGAGCGCCGGGGATGGGATGTGCTTTAAGGCCGAGACTTTCGATGCGTTCGCAAACGGCGCGAATCTGCGGCTCGGTGGCGTGAGACTGCATTACGACTAACATGGCTGCTCCGGGCTAGGATGTGGAACATTGAAGTTTACCTGTTGGGGCGCGGGCGGGGCAAATGAAGGCGGTAACGGGATTGATAAAATATCGTCAAATATTTGGCGGGTTTTAAATGCTCCAGCGCACGCTGACGTTGAGGTCAGTTCGTCGTAGTGGCGTCTGTCACGTCGTACAGCCAACGCGTCAGACCTTTGGGCAAAAGTCCGAGTCGAGCTATGGCACCAGAAGCGTGGTAGCGCGGAAAATGAGCCCTACGACCAACGCGAGGAGGCAGCCTGAACAAGTAAAGATAACTGGGAGTGAAGGTGAGCTAGTCATATGCCCTCCAGAGATAATGGTACTCTGCGGCGATGTGGCACTCAAGGCCAACATATTCAAAGGAATCCGAGACGTCGACCGAATCTGATTGACGGGTACGGGGCCACTAAGTCAACTCGAAAGTGATTTTTTCCAGGTCGATCCCGACGGTGCTATCGGCATAAGCGTAGCCCTCGAGACAATGGGCGTATCCGTCCTTCAACCAAAGAATAAATCCCATTCCGTGATTCAGTCCTGTCACTTTAGTTTGCGGACCATCCTCGTAACCTCTTACCCGCGACGGCTGGGGTTCGGTTGCGATTCACATCGAAATCAGTATAGAAGCCGGCCCCAGTGTTTACACGGCTGCGAAATGTTGCCGTCATGAGTTGAGCTTCGAGAACCTGGCGTTCGTCTTCTTGCATTTGACAAATCGCTGCCATTACAGCGTGTTCCATAGGCGTGAATTCCGGGGCCAGTGAGAGCATCGTATTAAATTGTAGCTCAAGGCCGCAGCGAGGCCAGTTCGGCGCGTGTGTTATAATTGATGGTTTATGAGCGAGCGAAATTTTACATTGAGCATTGCAGCACAACCCCTGACGCGGCTTACCGAGTTTGATCCCGAAGACGAGTACCGGCCGGAGCCTGAGCCGGAGGCGCTGCCGCCAGCGTGGCTGGATGGCAGCACGCGCATTGGGATTCATACTTCCATTGCGGGCGGGCATCGGAACGCGCTGGAAACGGCACGGAAGCTTGGTTGCAACGCGCTGCAGATATTTTCCGCCAATCCGCGGCAGTGGCAGGGCGGGTCGGCGCGCATTCCGGAAGTGGATGCGCAGGCGTTTCGCGCTCGCCGAGCGGAACTGGGACTTGGGCCGCTGGTCATTCACGCCAATTATTTGGTTAACCTGGCGTCACCGCAACCTATGTTGCGGGTGCGGTCGATACAGGCGTTTCACGATGAAATAGTGCGCGGGATGTCGCTGGGGGCGGATTTTCTGGTGGTGCATCCGGGGACCCGCGGCGAAGCGACTTGCGCGCAAGCGGTGGCGACGGTGATTGAGTCGGTGAAGCAGGCGTCGAAGCGGGCGTCATTGGGCGGGATGCGGATACTGCTGGAAAATACCGCGGGGATGGGAACGTGCTTGAGTTCGCGGCTGGAAGAGATGGCGGAGGTTTTGGCGGGATTGAATGGGTTTCCGGTCGACATCTGCCTCGATACCGCGCATCTTTTTGCGTCGGGTTATGACATTCGAAGCGAAGAGGGATTGGCTGCGACGATTGGGCAGATTGAGAATACCATTGGGCTGGAACGCGTGCCGGTGATGCATATCAATGATTCGAAGATTCCGCTGGGCGGGCGTGTGGATCGTCACGAGCACATCGGGAAAGGCAAAATTGGGGCGGAAGCGTTTCGCAGAATTTTGCGGCACCCGCGATTGAGCCCTACGCCGCCGGAGGGATTGGCGGGGCGGGTGTTTATTGCGGAGACGCCCATTGATGATCCCGGAGATGACCGGAAAAATGTGGCGATGTTGTGGGACTTGGCGGGATTGAAGGATGTTGCGCCTGCGGCGGAGAAGGGTTTTTCGATGTTGACGGCGGCGCTGAAGAAGAAGATGGATGTGCAGCGGGCTTTAGAGAAGAGAACTGCGGTGGCGGCGGCGCGGCGGGAGGCGGAGGAGGTCCGGAGGAAGAGCGAAGAGAGATCCCTCCACTTCGCAGGCCGGCTGCTTCGCAGGAGCGAAGCAGAAAAGCAAATGCACCGGCCTGCTTCGGTCGGGATGACCGGTGTGGGTGGTGGCGCGAAGGGAGCCAAGGTCACGGCGACAGGTGTTGCTAGCGGCGGCAAGCGCGCCAAGGTCATGGCGATGAAGCCTGCGAAGCGGGCGGCGCCTACGAAGAAGGCGAAAAAAGTAAGTGGGGCGAGCAAGAAGCGAAAAAGGGGATAGTTGAGAGTGGCGGAATACAACCCACAAGCGATCGAAGCAAAATGGCAAAAACGCTGGGCAGATGCGCGGGTCTTCGAAACGGAGGCGGATCCTTCGAAGCCGAAGTACTACGTATTGGAAATGCTGCCGTATCCCTCGGGCACGATGCACATGGGGCACATGCGCAACTACACGATTGGCGATGTAGTGGCGCGGGTGAAGCGCATGCGCGGATTCAACGTGCTGCATCCCATGGGCTGGGACGCCTTTGGCCTGCCTGCTGAAAACGCGGCGATAAAAAATAATACCCACCCTAGAATCTGGACCAACAACAACATTGCGGAATTTCAGCGGGTGCTGCGGCGCTTTGGATTCAGCTTTGACTGGCTGCGGGAAATTTCCACATGTGAGCCGGAATATTACCGGTGGAACCAGTGGTTTTTTTTGCGCATGCTGGAGCGCGGACTAGCCTACAAGAAAAAAAGCCGCGTCAACTGGTGTCCCAAGTGCTGCACGGTGCTGGCCAACGAGCAAGTGGTGAACGGGTACTGCTGGCGGCACGAAGATACGCTGGTGGAATCGCGCGAACTGGAGCAGTGGTTTTTGAAGACCACTGCGTATTCGGAGCAGTTGCTGGACGATTTGAAATTGCTGGAAGGTGGATGGCCGGAGCGGGTCATCACCATGCAGCGCAACTGGATTGGGAAGTCGACGGGCGCGAAGGTGCGATTCGTGGTGGCTGGCGGGAAAGCCGGAGTTAAGGATGGCGCTGTTGCCGAGACTATCGAAGTTTTTACTACGCGCATTGATACGATCTATGGCGCGAGTGCGCTGATTCTGGCGCCGCGACATCCGCTGGTCGCGAAATTATTAGCGGGCTCGATTGAAGAATCGACGGCGAGCGCGAAGTTGGCGGAGATGCAGCAGAGTACTGTGAAGGCTGAAGAGCTGGAGACTGCGGACAAAGTAGGATTTTTCACCGGGCGATACGCCGTGAATCCGTTCAATGGCGCGGAAATTCCAGTGTGGGTAGGGAACTTTGTGCTGATGGAGTACGGAACTGGTGCGGTGATGTGCGTGCCTGCGCATGATGAGCGGGACTTTGAGTTTGCAACGAAGTATGGACTGGCGATTCCGATTGTGGTGCAGCCGAGTGATGGCGAAGCGCTGAGTGACGGCAAATTGAAGGAAGCGTTTACCGAATACGGAAAGAGCGTGAATTCGGGGCCGTATAGCGGGCTGACGACGGAAGAGGCGCTAGCGCGGATGTCGGCGGAGGCGGAAGCGAAGGGATTTGGAAAACGCGAGACAGTATTTCGGTTGAAGGACTGGGGAATTTCGCGGCAAAGGTATTGGGGCACGCCGATCCCGGTGATCTACTGTCAGAAAGATGGAATGGTGGCGGTGCCCGACGCGGATTTGCCGGTGCTGCTGCCTGAACATGTGAAACTGACAGGCGAAGGGGAGTCGCCGCTGGCGGCTACTCCGGAATTTGTGAATGTGAAATGCCCGAAGTGCGGGGGCGATGCGCGGCGGGAAACGGACACGATGGATACGTTCGTGGATTCGTCGTGGTATTTCTACCGATATTGCGATCCGCACAATGATAAAGCGCCGTTTGATAAGGGCAAGGTGGCGTACTGGTTTACGATTGATCAATATATCGGCGGGATTACGCACGCGATTTTGCACCTGCTGTATTCGCGATTCTGGTGCAAGGTGATGCGCGACTTGGGATTGGTGAATCACAGTGAACCGATAGCGCGGCTGTTTACGCAGGGCATGGTGCAAAAGGGCGGCGTGGCCATGTCCAAGTCGAAGGGCAATGTGGTCGGCGCGGAAGAGATGGCGGACAAATATGGCGCCGATACCGGCAGGCTGTATACGTTATTTGCGGCGCCGCCAGAAAAGGATCTGGAGTGGAGCGAAGAAAGTATTGAAGGATCGTGGCGGTTTCTGAATCGCGTGTACCGCTTGGTGGAACGTCATGCGGAAGTGGTACGCGCGGTGAAGAGCGCGAACAGCACGGCGGGTGGTCAAGCGATTACGCCAAATTCCGCCAAAGAAAAACAATTGCTGCGCAAGACACATCAAATACTCAGGCGTGTTACGCAGGATTTCGAGACGCGCTGGCACTTCAATTCGGCGATTGCTTTGATCATGGATTTGACCAACGAGATTTACTCCGTGGAGCCGCTGGACGAAGGCGTGCGACCGGAAGTGCAGCGCGAAGTGCTGGAATTATTGACGCTGATGCTGGCGCCGATGACACCGCATATTGCGGCGGAGCTGTGGGAAACGCTGGGCCACGAAGACGGGCAATGGACCGCAGCGTGGCCGGCTTATGATGCGGAACTGGCGCGCGAGACGGAAGTGGAAATTGTGGTGCAGGTAAATGGACGGGTGCGTGGAAAATTGAAAGTGCCTGCGGGAATGCCAGAAGAGCAGGTTATTCCGCTGGCGAAAGCCGAACCAAGCGTGACGCAGCACCTCGATGGAAAGCGCGTGGTAAAGCATATCTTCGTGGCGGACAAACTCGTAAACCTGGTGGTGGCTTAATGGCGAGCACAGCGAAACCCGTACAGGACCAAGTTGGCAGGATGGAAGCGGAACTTGGCGGTGTGGTGGTGTTGGATTTTGGCGGGCAGTACACGCAACTGATCGCGCGGCGGATCCGTGAGCAGCAAGTATTTTCGTCCATTTTGCCGTGTACCACGTCGATGGAAGAGTTGATGAAGTTGGAGCCTGTTGGCGTGGTGCTGTCGGGCGGGCCGAGCTCTGTGTATGACCCGGAAGCTCCCAAGTGCGATCCGAAATTATTGGCGCTGGGCATACCAGTGCTGGGGATTTGCTATGGCATGCAGTGGATTACGCACACTTTGGGCGGCAAGGTGGAGCGTGCGGAACGGCGCGAGTACGGGCGAGCGCAACTGAATATTGAGAGTGGCGATAGCGCGTCGGATTTGTTTACGGGGGTAGCGAGTTCGTTGCGCGTGTGGAACAGCCACGGCGACCACGTGATGATGTTGCCGACGGGATTTCGCACTGTGGGGCGGACGGCCAATGCGGTGGCGGCGGTGGAAGACCGCACGCGAAAGATTTATGCCGTGGAGTTTCATCCGGAGGTAAATCACACCGAGCAAGGCACGGAGATACTTCGAAACTTTTTGTTCCGGGTGTGCAAAGCGGAGAAGAAGTGGAGCGGAGCGGCGTTTATCGAAGAGACGGTGGAGGCCATACGCAAGAAAGCGGGCCCGACCAGCAGGGTGATTTGCGCGTTGAGCGGCGGCGTGGACTCGACGGTGGCGGCGGCGCTGGTGCATCGCGCGATTGGCGACCGGCTGACGAATATTTTTGTGAACACCGGCATGCTCCGGAAGAATGAGTTCGTGGAGACGCTGGAGATGTTGCGCGAGCGGTTGGGCCTGCGGGTGATTGGGATCGATGCGTCGGATAGATTTTTGGCGCGGCTTGAGGGCGTTACCGAGCCGGAGATCAAACGCAAGCGGATTGGCGCGGAATTTATCGCAGTGTTCGCGGAAGAAGCGCAGCGGCTGCAACGCGAAGAGGCGCACGGAGAGATTGGTTTCCTGGTGCAGGGGACACTTTATCCCGACGTAATTGAATCCATTTCGGTGCGCGGGCCTTCGGCGACGATCAAGACGCACCACAATGTGGGCGGTCTGCCCGCAAATATGCCGTTTGCCTTGATTGAGCCATTGCGGGATCTGTTTAAGGATGAGGTGCGGCGGATTGGCAGGGAACTGGGTTTGCCGGAAGAAATTTTAGTGAAACATCCGTTTCCAGGCCCCGGATTGGCGGTTCGGTTACTAGGAGAGGTGATTCGGTCACATTTGGTGACTCTCCAGGAAGCGGATGCCGTGGTAGTGGAAGAGATCCGGCGGGCGGGATTGTACGAAAAAGTGTGGCAGGCGTTCGCGGTGCTGCTGCCGGTGCGCAGCGTTGGAGTTATGGGGGATGGGCGGACTTACGGGCTGACGGTGGCCGTGCGTGTAGTGCAAAGTGACGACGCCATGACGGCGGATTGGGTGAGATTGCCTGGCGACGTGCTGGAACGAATCTCGACTCGGATCGTGAATGAGGTTCCGGGAGTAACACGAGTGGTGTACGACATCAGTTCAAAACCGCCCAGTACGATTGAGTGGGAGTAGGTGGGGCGACATAAAGGTTTTATAAAACGAGCCGGCGGGAATTGAATCAAATTAAAGTTAGGTGTGAGGTGGCGAAGGGTTAAGAGATGAGAAAAGGGGATAGAAAGGCATCGGCGCGCAGAGGGGGAGTGCGCGGCCCGATTGTTGTGGTAGGTAATTCTAACCGGTTAGCTGAGCAGCGATAAAAAAGCTAACCGCGGTAATCTACCTATTGGCCATTTTCTGAGCCATGTACAGAATGAGCTTGCGGTCTTCATCTTCGACTTTGCTGAGAAGACGGCGCAGCTTGTTGAGGAAACGGGCTTCTTTCCCAACACTGCCCCAGGCGATATCGTCAGACGATTTGCGCTTGGGAAGATTGGGAAGCTGGGGTGGCTCTTCACCGTCGTAGAAGAGTTGATAGAGTGGGCACTCGAGGGCACGAGCCAGTTTCTCGAGCGTTTCGATGGCCGGAACAGTATGGCCATTTTCCACGCGGGAGATATAGCAACGAAGTAAACCGGTTCGCTTCTCGATGTCGCCCTGGGAGAGTTTCTTTTCCTCGCGCATTACGCGGAGGCGGTCACCAATAATCATGTGGGCATTATTCCATCTGGTATGTTATTAGGCAAGTAGAAAGTTGCTACTCATGGAAGTGAAACATTTGATGCAGTTGACATCGTACGTGACGGAAACCGCGAGAGGAGTGTAGCGTAACCAAATCAGCATGGCACACGTCCCAAAACTAGCCCCGCTTGAGCCCAGCCCCAAGCGCTCCCCGAAGGCGGTGGATGCGGGGAGGACCGGGGCGGCGGCGCAGGCCAAAGGCACGTACGATCGCGAACTGGTGCGGCGTGCGCAGGCTAACGATAAGGAAGCTTACGAAGAGCTGATCAAGCGGCACCAGCAGCGGGTGTTCGCGGTAGCCGCGGGCATCCTGCGGCGGCATGAAGATATTGAAGATATCGCGCAGCAAGTCTTCGTAAAGGCTTACTTTTCGCTGAAGCGGTTTGATGGCCGGGCGGCATTCAGTACGTGGCTGTACCGCATCACATTGAATGAGTGCTGGGACCTGTTGCGCAAGAAGAAGGTGCGGCCGCTGCTGTATGAGTCGGATCTGAGCGAAGAGCAGGCGCAGCGGGTGGCGGACTCGGAGTCCGATGGCGCCGGGCCGGACATCCGGCAAAGATTGGAGAATCAGCAAAGGGTAGAACAGCTTTTGGAAGGCTTGGAGGAGCGTGACAAGTTGATGCTGATTCTGAAAGAGGTGGAAGGTTTTTCCATCGAGGAAATTGCCGAGGTACTGGACTTGAATGCAAACACCGTAAAAGTACGACTGTTTCGAGCGCGCGGGCGGGTAGTGAGGCAGGCTGCAGAGCGAGAAAAAAGCGCGAAGGGTGGTACGAGCGCGAAGAAGTAGATGAGAACGGCAGGTGGTTGGAAACAAGGAGATGCAAATATGTGGGACAAATTCAGGAAAGAGAACCGGCTATGCCAGCAATACCGCGAGGCGCTGGAGGATTTGCCGCCTGATGTTGGCGAGAGTACGGCTTCCGCGGAGCTAGGCAATAGTTTGTCGGCTGAGGTGCTGGAGCATGCGCGCGAGTGCGATGCATGCGAAGTGGCGGCGGAGACATTCTGGGCATCCCGAGATTTGTTGGCGGGGCCATTAGGATTGGTGCGCGAGTGGAACAGCGCGGCGATGAGTGAAGCTAAGCCGTGGTTTGCGGCGCGGGTCATGGCCAAGATCGCCGAGCGCGAGATGGAAGGTCGAAGAGCGCTGGCGGAATGGAGCGGCGCAGTCGCGAAGTTAGCGTCCAGACTGGCGTGGGTTTCTGCGTTGCTGCTGGTGGTGGGAACCACGTGGTTTTACGGGCCGCACGGTGGGCAGCTGAATAGCGAATCAGTGGAGTCGAAAGCGCAAGCCACTCCGCAATACTTGTTTGATAGCGCGGCAGGGCAGGGCACGGTGGACGATGCCCTGGTACGTCCGCCGGAGAAATAAAAATGACAGAATCGTCGACGACGCGCAAAGCTGCTCTGTGGGTGGGATTGGTATTTTTGCTGGGCGTGGCCCTTGGCGGATTGGGCGGGTATGTGTTTGCGCACCAGAAATATACCGTTACGAATGCTGGCGCGCCTCCTTCAGATGCGGTAAGGCGCGCGCAAAAGGTGCAGGAACTTACTTCTTTAGCTAACCTGACGCCGGAGCAAGGTCAACAAGTCGATGCCATCATTGCCGATATCCAGACCCAGATGAAGAGCATCCGCAAGACACTGGAGCCGCAATTCGATGAAGCCCGACAGAGGGGGCGCGAGCGCATACGCGCGATTTTGACTGAGGAACAGAAGCCCAAGTTGGAAGAGTTCATCCGGAAGATGGATGAGGAGCGACGGCGCAACGGGCAGTAGCTCTCAAGGGCTTTCGCTGATTGATTTGTAGAAGTGTTCGTAGATAAAGCCGCGACCCAATCCTTCGATGTACCCAAAAACGCAACCCACAATCGAACCGGACTAGTGATGCTAGCTATAGCTAGGGCGATACGCTATTTGATGAGAAGTACTGCAAAATCAAAGGACGCGATTATGCCCGCGTGCCCGGTTTGTCACAGGAAAATGGACGGTCATCAGTTCGCCCTCATCGCGACGACAATCATCGGTGAACAGGAAAAACCTCGCGTAACCGAGCTTATTGGCCATGTGAGGATGCATCGCTGGGACGTGTTGCATTCATTCAAGGAATGGAAAGGTGATCGCGACGATGTGGTCGTTTATGCGATCCGTGGTCCACACGATGCACGCGAAGTCATCTTGGTCCGCAGTCCGTACGACCTTTATGAGAACGACAAAATTTGCGTACAGGAAATGGTCACTGCCGAGGAGCTAGCGGTGATCTCCGAGCTTGTTCCTCTGACCGATTGGCAGCCGCTGTAAACTGTACAGTTCGGCATTCGACATACTGCGTTCCACGATTGATTGACCCCCGTTGGTGCGACTAGTAGAGTTTTTCCTTGCACGCGGAATTCTTGAGGCGAACTAGGAGAAATGCATGACGCGGATCGGTGTCGGTATCGGTGTGGCCTGCTTGGTGGTGGCCAGTTACGTTTTCGCGCATGCGCGAGCGAGCCAGGAAGCGCCTGCGAAACAGAGTATGCCGGGTTCATCAGACGCGACGCAAAAAGAAAAAAGCACAAAGGCGGGGGCTGCAAACGAAGCGAAGCGGGCGAAAAGCGTGACCGTGAATGTGGTGTTCGCGGGAGACACGAAATTCATTGATGCAGTCAAGGCTATCTGCCAGGACCCACATGCCGATAAGTTGCAGGATTGTTTTGCAGAAGAGATGAAGAAGGCCGGGGCATCGGACGCGGCAGTCGAATTTTCCAGACAATTAGGTGAGCCGGGATTTGTGCGCGACTTTAGAGCGGCTGGGCCAGTGGATATTGCTTATGTGTTTTATCCCTATCGCGCCAACGAAAATCAATCATGGGTGATTGTGAATGGGACTCCTCCGGCCATCGATGTGGACAATTCCAAGCTGGTGACCATCGCGGCGCGGGCGTTGAAGAACAATGCTGCGTATACCGGGCTGGCAAAATCGCATCCGGATCTTTCGCCGTGGCCGGGGGACCGCTATTCGACGGAGATTCCGGATGTGGAAATGGGCGCGAATGGCGGCGTGCATATCATCGTGAATTACCGGTTGAGAGAGAAGTGCCACTCTTGCGCGGTGCTGGGTCATGCGTGGTATTCGTTTGAGTTCGATGCGAAAGGAATTTTCGCTGGGGCCAGGTTGATGGCCATTTCTGTTACTCGCGAGAAGGCGCCGGTGGTGCGCGCAACGAGCAAGATGGTAGGGACTTCGATAGGAACTTCGGCGGGGGAAGAATTGACCATCGCATTGCCGATTAAAGATGCGGCGGGTTCTGAATGGATATTGGCGAAGGCATTGGATACCGCGAAGGTACGATTGATTGAGCACAGCCATGTCGCCCCGCCTGCTGGAAATGGCGCGGCAGGGACTGAGGAGATGTGGAAATTTGCGGCCTTGGGCGCGGGAACAACGCAGATTGCCTTTCAAACAGGGGCGGAAAAACCAATCACTTTCAGAGTCGTTGTCCGAAGCAGATCCGCGGGACCGAGTGGTTCATCCGCGAAGAAGCAATAGTTCTGTAATTTTCAGGACCTGAATAAATTAGAAAGGGATGTCTTCGTCGGAGATGTCGGGGCCTGCGGGTGCGGCTGAGCCGCCTCCGAATGCGTCGTCGGGTGGTGCGCTGTGAGCGTCGAAGTCGTCGGCGTGACGAGCGCCATCGCCAACTGCCGCGCCTGCGCCGGCACCTACCGCCGCGCCGTCACCGCGACCACCGAGCATACGGAAATTGGTGGCCACGATTTCAAAGCTGGTGCGCTTCTGACCTTCTTTATCCTGCCATTCGCGCGATTGAATGCGCCCTTCGAGAAAGAGGAGTGAGCCCTTTTTAAGATATTGCTGCGCAATTTCGGCTTGTTTGCCCCACACGACGATCTTGTGCCACTCGGTACGTTTCTGTTTTTCACCGTTACGATCTTTGTAAGTTTCGTCTGTGGCGATCGAGAAGTTTGCCACGGCCTGGCCGCCGCCGGTGTAACGCGTCTCAGGATCGCGGCCCAAACGGCCGACGAGAATGACTTTGTTGACGGACATGAAATGAATTCTCCCTTTGAAGTCGAAGATAGCATGCGGCGAATGAAAAAGGAAATGCGGCAATGGGACGGCCGTTGAACAAAATCGGTGGAAGTGGCGTATGTAAATGAGAGACGTGTTCTCCTCGAGCGTATATCGGCGGAAAGGGTTCAAAGGCAAATACCTCGCATGAAGAATTCAGTGCACACGCAAACAGCGAATATATCCCTGTATGCGCACCGATATCTACGATTCTCCTGGAGTTGCGGACAAATCTCGCAAATTGCGGGACTACGTAAGGCTCCCAACGCTGCCAGTCTTGCCAGAACAGCCGTGCTCCAAGAGGGTCATCGAGTGTGACGTGGTATTCAAACGAAGCTCCACGGTAACCTCAAGTCAAAACTGACGTCTAGCGGGGCACCCATCAGGGATTTAAGCTGGATCATACCGTGCCTAGAGCGCAGTTGAGCGAAGAACCGAACACTTGGGTGAGCAAGGTGATTTTTACGGACACCCAGTTTATGTAGGGCCTTCAAAACATTTTGGACCATCACCCGCGTTTCTCGATGGCTACTTTTTAGGCATGTTGGAGTCTGAGATTAACTATAACAAAGCTCGCCACGACTCGGCGCAGTGCCTGACCAGTTGCGTTTGCGCTGCCGCCATTCTGAGCGACAAAGAGTCGTCCTTTTTGCTCGAATTTCATCATTTTGGGCTGTCATGAGCTGGTCCTAACGACGACCAACAGGCGAGGCACGCGGCTTAATACTTTTTCCCCTTCAGGGCTTTTTCGGGGGATTATCGGCGGGTTTTTCAGGTGCTTGCGGAGGACGGTCTGATTTCTGAGCCTCGACGGAAACGACGCTAAAATTGCCGGCGCTGTCACGAACTTGAGTGGTCTTGGTCTGTTGCGTACCTGCGGCAGCATACTGCACGACGTATTTCGTTTTTGCCCTACTTTGCAGACCATCAGTCGGGAAGCCTAGGTTAGGTTCCTCGACCTGCTGCTCTGTTTTTTCTCCGGTTGAATCCTTTTTCTGGATAGTCGTGACGCGGCGATTTAGCTGTAGAGTGCCGTTGCCGGACGAGCCAGGGAGTTGCGTAGAATATGTATCAACGGTCGTGTTTTTTTCTCCTGCGGCGGTTTCTGTTTCTTGGCCCACAGTGCGGGATAGTTCCGAAAGTTTGCCGTTGACGTCAGGGCGGGAAATGCGCTCTTCGGTGGTGCGATTCTTGCCATCCTCCTTAATGGTTTGTTCTTTTACTTCGCCTACTTGCCAGTTTCCGTTTCCATCCGGAACCAGCAGGGTTTTCTTCACTTCGACGGAGTGGTCGGCGTTACGCTTTTCGAGTTCGTGCGTCTGCAGCAGCGTACCAAAGCCGCCGTTGCCGTCAGCCTGGTAGAGTGTGGTTTTCGTCTCCTGCGTATCCGGGCCGGACTTGGTGGTATCGGCGACCTCGCGCTGCACAACCTGGAAATATCCGTTCACATCAGACTTTGAAGTCGTACGCGTTACCTGCTTATCACCGCTTGCTGTCGTTCGGGCATCCTCTTCCGTTACCTGGGACAGTTGCCTTCGCCCATTGCCGTCCCACCTATAGGTGCGCACCACGGTTCGTGTCGTGGAGTCATTTACGTGGATGGTTTCTGTCTCCGTGTCGGAATCGGGTTGATAATGACCATCAGGCCCGAGCACTTCTGCCCTTTGTTTATCGACACTTCGGTTGCCGGACTTGGTGTGGCTCTCCATCGTCCGCGCTGGGTTGGTGTTTTCGGCTTTGGATTCCGCAGTGGTGGCCCAAGATTCATCGCCCTTATTGGACTGAGAATCTTGCGCGCGCGCGACGACAAATGGACCGACGCATAGAACAATAACCAGCAGCGGCTTCACGAAAAGCCTGATGGCAGCGAGAGAGAAATGATCTTCAGATTTTAGAAATGCCATGTGGTTGCTCCTGCAATCAGCAATGCAAGTATCTCGGATCTTTCCCAGGGAGTCTAGAAACCACGCAAGGCCAGTTCTATATCGTCAAAGCACTCGATGACCTTGTTCAGACTAACAATCTGCATTACTTCACGCAATCGGACGGAAGGGTTAAGTAGTTTCAGCTTTCCGCCTCGGCTCTTAAGCGACAACCAATTGCGCACCAAACCCCCGATTCCCTGGCTATCAATGACAGTGATCTGGCTGCAGTCCAACAGGAAGAATCGACATCCTTGGCCGGCAAGGTCTTGAATCTTGTCTCGAAGCTCAGGGACGTTCTCGATTGTCAACCGTTCGCTCAACTCCAGCAAAGTGATTGGTCCAACTGTCCGCTGGCGAAGGATCAGGGGCATCCAAACGACCTCTGGATGGTGAATAGTACCCGCATTCTGAATCAGTTTTGCGCCCAGTGGAACCGAAATCTTCAGATCGCCGCTAGGGCCAAGCCGCTCTGTTGGCTTCCTAATCCCATTCTGAGCCGAACGACTGAGGCCGTGAATGCGAACCATTCCTGAAAGAGACATTTTGAAACAATCTCTTCGCCGCGAGCGTATGTATGCGAATATGCG
>Ga0193728_1000507_pt1 | contig 18882 bp, 13 predicted proteins | sample U1c1metaG_FD_143037 | JGI IMG/M metagenome (GOLD analysis project Ga0193728, IMG submission 143037) | Soil microbial communities from a riparian zone of the East river system, Colorado, United States - U1c1 | ecosystem: Environmental > Terrestrial > Soil > Riparian zone | place: USA: East River...
CATTGGTCAATTGTTTACCAGGCCTGCACTGAGGTCATCGCCATACCGGACATCAGCAAAAGGATTGTATATCTGTTCTTCGTCTACCCCACCTGGTGGAGGTGTCCACGGTATGTGCGGTTATCACGCAGCCCGGAGGGCATTGAAGGACATCTTTAATATCAACAATTCATCATGAATGTTTGCGAAATAGATCATGAACCCCTTGACGGAGCTGCAAGCCCCGGTTGGCAAAAAATTAAGGGTGCTGCATGGGCGTATTTTTGTTTTCCGGTTGCTGAATAGGTTCAGGAAACATCTCCTTAAGGAATTCCGGGTTTGCCATGCCCATCGTTGGATTTGACGAGAAAAAACCAAAAGGCATAAGGGTAAAACCCATATGGTGGCATGGCATGACGGGCCATTCTTCGGGCCTCACGATATGCGTAATTCCGGCCACATACCACAGCACGATATCATTGTTATCGATTGCCCTGTTCTTCGCGGTCCATTGGGGCAATCCATCATATACTTTGTTGCTGGCGGGATATTTTCCTGCGGGGAATACTTCATCTTCATGGTATTGGGTGACCCATAACTGGTGATCAAGGAACCCGGCCTTTTTTCTTATCAGCGACGTGGGAGACATAAAGGGTTTCGCCTGAATACCTGTCATCAGCATATATCCTGTGTGCTGGCCAAGCGCATTGTGTTTCATGTTGTTCATAATATGCCAGTTACGGTTAGTTTCATAGTTAACCGAGCGCTGCCCGTCTTTTTCTTTCGCAAACAGCTTATGTTCCACCACAAATGCGTTGCTGTATGGATTTATTTTTCCAGGAGGCACGAGCCTGGTATTCATTTCCATCACGCTGTTGTGCTGGTCGCCTTCAATGTCCATATCCAGCCGAAATACAAAAAAGTGCTGGTGATGGATTGCTTCCACATGTGTATGAATGAGTGTGCCGAAAGGCATTCCTTCATAAGAGAGATCGTTTTTGTCGGCCGGGTCCATTGCATTCACCCGGTGCACGCCCTGGATTTCCACAACGCCCGTGAGTTCAATATCCATATCGATACTACCATCCTGTTTGAAACGCCAGGTAAAGCCGTAATCGTAATTTTCGATGGTGGTATAATATTTAATAGCAAGATTAGTGGCCCTGCGGGAGACCGAACCGTGGCGCCAAAGCGTTCCCCCGTACTCTTCGTAAATGGCCACCGCCCGGTCGAGCAGGTAAGGTTCCCCGCTTTCTTTGTGCAGTGTTGCCGGCATGTATACAGCATTTTCAGGCGCATCGGCACCCGGACTCATTGACCTTGCATTGCCCTGCCCGAGCCGGTATTCTCCCGCATCAAAAAAATTATATGCAGCCTGTAACAGGCCGGGACCGCTATAGGGAACAACCATTTCAGGCATCGAGGCTCTGTACATGATCGGCCGTTCCTTGCCGTTATCCACCCATTTCACATCATATATGACCAATCCTTCCCTGTTGTCGATTCCGTACCTAAGACGCCAGTTTTCCCAAATGATCTCCTGTCCTTTCATCCTGAGTGAACGGCCTTGTGGCTGGGTGATGACGATTGGATTTGGACCTTTGCGGTCATCCTGTATAGAATCCTTATCAAAATAATTCAGGTTGAACCTACCGCTGAATTTCCCTTCCTCGTCGACGATTTTGAGCAGTTTTCCTGTAGTCAGGTCGACGTAAGCAATCAGTCCTTCAATATCTACTTTATTGCCTTTACGTCTTGCGATGACCAGTTGTTCACGATGACCTGCCGGCGCAATGCCAAAGTCTCCTGCGAAAATGCCGCGATGAGTAACCGAGTCTATGGAAATTCCACGCTTCTTCAACGCGGCGATCCATCGCGCATCCTTTTTCACGATCTCGCTGACCACTGAATCGGCTTCCAAACCCATGCCAATCACATTGGGAATATTTTTTACGGAAATCACTTTATCCGCATTAAGGTCCACGACCGCTTCCGTGACGCCATTTTTGCTGTAATCATAAAAGCTTGTAAAAGCCTCCCGCCTGAAGGGATTGCCCGGCTTATAGGCCAGAACCTCTTTTTTAGGGGGCTCTTTCAGGTTAATGATATTAAAAAGATCTTTCCCGGTGGTGATGTGGTTGTCTTTTAAAATCCTCACCACCTTACTAATTTCTGCGGAACTGAGCGGATCAAGCGGATGCGAGACGCTATCCGTTTGGCTCATGGCCAGAACCGGTAGCAGGCAGAGTATAATTGTAATGATCCCCTGGGGATTGGTCAACCGGAAACTCATGATATCTGTTTTAAGGTGGCAGTTATTGGCGGTGTGTCGTCCCAATCTACAAACAAAAAATTATAAAAGCAGCTAACTGTTAAGAGTATTTGCTTAATGATGATATGAAACAACCTGTTGATTTTTATGAGATCAATGGCAACCAGTTTGTCGGCCGGGCCGGGAAGTTTTTTTCAGATATGAACAGTGTTCGTATCGAAATCGCACAGATACCTAATACAAAAAGATCGTAATCTTTTGTATATCAACAAAATATTAAACCGGCATATACTTGGTGCTATTTTTACAGCATTCCAACAATAGCTATGCTGAAAAATTATTTCAAGACCGCTTGGAGAAACCTTCTTCGCGGTAAAAGTTTCTCTGTAATCAACATCTCTGGACTCGCAATAGGCATGGCCGGAGCTATGCTCATCCTGCTTTGGCTGCAAAATGAAATCAGCTTTGACAAGTTTCATAAGAACAAGAATGACCTGTACGAAGTCTATGGACTGACGACCACCGATGGCAAACTCCGGGCCATTGACATGACATCTCAACCTCTGGGCCCGGCCCTGAAGCAGGATTTTCCTGAAGTGGCTTCCATTACCCGTTATGCCGAAATGAATGGTTTCCTTTTTACAGCCGGCGAAAAACGCCTGACCGGCGTCAGTGGCGCTTTTGTTGATGATTCCTTTCTTGAAATGTTCAACTTTCCCCTGAAGAAAGGTTCGCAACAAAGCCTTTTCAAAAATGTATACTCCATCGCCATTACGGAAAAGCTCGCCAAAAAATTATTTGGCAATGAAAACGCATTGAATAAAGTCGTCAGGATCGACTCTGCTGACCATTTTGTGGTAACAGGCATATTGAAAGACCTGCCTTCCAACACAAGATTTTCTTTTGAATATCTCGTTCCATGGTCCTATCTGAAGAAACTGGGCTGGAACAACGATAGCTGGCTCAGTAACAACATCAGCACGTTTGTCTTGCTGAAACCGAATACCAGGCTGTCGGATTTCAATGCGAAGATCAAAGATCTGACCAGGCATTATGCAAACCGGACCGATGTATGGACGCATTTCCTGCTTCCTCTTGCCCAGTGGCATTTATATTCTTCATTCGAGAACGGAAAACCTTCCGGGGGCCGCATAGAAACAGTTCGCCTTTTTGGAATCATCGCGGCATTCATCCTGTTGATCGCCTGCATCAATTTCATGAACCTGAGCACAGCGAGAAGTGAAAAGCGTGCAAAAGAAGTGGGCGTTCGCAAGGTAGCCGGTGCGGGCAAAGGATTGCTAATCCGCCAGTTTATCATTGAATCCTTTGTCCTGGCATCCGTTTCGGGTATCGTTGCTTTTGTGCTGGTTCAGCTGGTGCTGGCTCCGTTTAATGCACTTGTTAATACCCAGTTGTCCATACCTTATCAAAGTCCCGTCTTTTGGCTGGCTGGACTGGCCTTTGTTATTTTCACCAGTTTGCTGGCGGGCAGTTACCCGGCATTTTACCTGGCTTCATTTAAGCCCGTAGGTATTTTTCAGGGCAGATTCAAAAAGGCCCAGGGCCTCCTATCCACGCGCAAAGTATTGGTAGTGCTCCAGTTTACTTTTGCTGTGGCCTTGATCATTTCGACAATCGTAGTGCGCAATCAGATCCGGTACGCACAGGAGCGGAAAACTGGATTTGTGGGGAATAATTTAATTCATGTAGATTTTGCCGGAGATATAGAAAAAAATTATCCGCAAATTAAATATGAATTGGTCAACACAGGAATAGCTACCGCTGTCACAAAAACCATGGCAACGATCACCCGTCGTGGAGCGAATACCTGGGGCCTCCGGTGGCAGGGCAGAAACCCGCAAGCCGATGAAACCATTGCTTTGTACAGTACCGATGCTGACCTGGTGAAAACGGCAGGCCTGGAATTGGTTGCAGGCAGAGACATTGACATCAATAAATATCCCAGCGATTCACTGGCCGTAATGCTCAATGAAACGGCGGCAAAAATAATGGGCTTCAAAAATCCTGTCGGGCAAATCATAACGCAACCAAGCGACAACCTGAGCTGGCATGTAGTAGGCGTGGTTAAAGATTATCTCTTAAATTCCCCTTATGAAAAAGTGCCGCCGCTGGTGATTGAAGGACCCAAAAGCTGGTTCGGCAGTGTATTGATCAAATTTGCCTCCGGGCAATCAACTGCCGAAAATCTGTTCAAGACAGAACAGGTTTTTAGAAAATATAATCCTGCGTATCCATTTGACTACAAATTTGTCGACGATGAGTACGCGAAGCATTTTGACAATGAACAACGGGCAAAAACCCTGGCCGCATTATTTGCCGGCCTCGCCATCTTTATATCTTGTCTCGGGCTGTTTGGGCTCGCGGCATATATTGCTGAACAACGTACTAAAGAAATAGGCATCCGCAAAGTGCTGGGCGCATCCATATCGCAGGTTTGGATCTTGCTTTCAAAGGAGTTCGTATTGCTCGTGATGATCAGTTGCATCATTGCATCACCCATTGCCTTCTATTTCTTGCAAGGCTGGCTGGAAAAGTATACCTATCGCACCGGTATAAGCCCGGCCACGTTCATTTGGTCTGGTTTAACAGCCCTGGCCATAACTTTGGTCACGATCAGCTTCCAGGCCATCAAGGCGGCCATTGCCAACCCGGCGAAGAGCCTGCGCTCGCAATAGTGAGAGAGAATAGAGAATAGAAAATAGAGAATAGAAAGAAGAAAACAGGGATTTATGGTTTGTTTCCTCATCCTATTCTCTACTCTCTATTCTCTATTTTCTATTCTCTATTTCGGAATAACTGTCACCACTACACGCTTATACCTCGTCAATGACGGCGTTCCTTTGTCTGTCACTTTTAAAATAAAATGAATGGTTTGAGGGCTATCCACGACGGGTGCTGTGACCGGCAGGTCATACAGATTCGTCGAATAAGGTGCAAAGCTGACCCTGCCTTTGAATGTGCCTGCTTCGGGATATTGGAACCATAGGTAGCTCATGGAATCGCCGTCGGGGTCTGTTGTGCCATCGGCATTCAGATGAAAGGATGCGCCCGATTTTACCGTCAGGTGATCTGCATGCGCGAGCTTCGGAACCGGCGGATGATTGGTTTCATTATAATTTTTCGTCGTCCATAACATACGCGCCGCAAAATCGTTTTGAAATTCTTCCCTCCACCTCCAGATGGTTGCCTGGATGCTTTTGTACCCTTTTTTGTCAACAACAGAAACCACTGAATCTTCTGCATTGGTCCAGAAAGCCCTAGTCTCCTGTTCGTCAACAGGCCAGTTGGGTCTTGCCGGAAACTTGGTCATTGAAGTATCCAGGTCCGGCCTGTACAATTCATAACGTCCCCCCCAGCCGCCATAATCCGGATGTTCAGGATCATTCAGTCCGTTCGAAATCAAAGAGAGAAATGATGGCGTATCGCCTTCCATGCCATAGGCCACATCGGGATAACCGGCACCGAGGGGACCGTGGCCCTGCTGGATATTTTTTGCGAGCCATTCAGCACTGACCACATCTTCGTTTGACCCGGGCATAGCAGACGACATGCCCAGCCAGGTTGCCCTTCCATAGGAGTAGCCGGGGCTGCATACAAAGAAAATACCGGGGAATGTTTTGCGAATCCAGGGGCCTGCATCGTCCTGGTCGGAAATCGTGTACACCCGTATTTTTTTATAGATCTTTTCCGCTTCCGCATTGCTCCTGCTGTTCTTAATCTTCCAAAGCGCTTGTGCAAGCGTATTAACGCCTCCCCAAACAGGTATCCACAGCGGGCGTGGATCATTTTTGTCTAAGATTTTTATTATCCATTCCGACCCTTCTGAATCTCTTCCCTCTCCTACCCCCGTCATTCCATAAACAGGCAATCCTTTTTTTACTTTGCTGATCAATTCTTCATATTGCGGATATCCCTTTTCATGTTTTAATAAATTCGGTTGTACTTTTTTGTATGCGACCAACACTTTCCAGATGCTTTCCGGAGCTACTCTTGTTTTCTGGTGAATGGATGTGGTCGCAATCAATCCCTCAACATCCCATTGGTTTACATAGGTAAGAAATCTGGTCAAGGATTGTGTATCATCCGGATCGGCTTCAATATCCGTCAGTACAAGTACCCTCAATTTTGGAGCAGCCTGGGCTGAAATAACCAACGGATGGGAAAACAAGACACACAATACTGAAAACCAAAGGATCTTTTTCATGGCAAAAATTAACCAGAAAAATAAGGCAAATATTCTGTTCAACAATTCTTCTCTGCGCTGGGCATTATTTTCTACGGTTTGTCAGGATTTTCTTCGCTAAGCTAAAAAAGCCTCGTTTCTAGACAAAACACAACTGGTTCATCCATGGCATGGGTTTTCATATCATACGATCAGGTCAGGTAAGGGCCTGTGCTAACCAAAAAACCCACCAAGCCATGGAAGATTTATCCCGCAGGATCATTACATTTAATCAGAACCGTTTGCCAGAAATGGTACAGCTGAAATACGAAGCCATGAAGGAAAACGTATTCCGCTTCTACCGGGGAACAAACCATATATTCTATGAAGATCTGGCCCAATTTTCCAACCTGCCCTCTTCTCCTTCTTCATGGATATCCGGAGACCTTCATTTGGAAAATTTTGGATCTTATAAAAGCGACAACCGGCTGGTATATTTCGACCTGAATGATTTTGACGAGGCTTTATTGGCTCCCTGCAGTTGGGAGCTGACGAGGATCTTAACCAGTATTTTCATCGCGTTCGAATCATTGCATATAGATCATCGGAAAGCCATGAACATGGCCCAGCTGTTTTTGAAAACCTATTCATCAAAACTTGCTGAAGGTAAACCCGATTACATTGAACCAAAAACCGCAAAGGGCATTGTATGTGAATTCCTCACAGCGGTCAGTAAACGTAAGCAGCGTGAAATATTGGCCAAACGAACTGTTCTGAAAAAAAACAGACTGGAGATCCTGCTGGATGACCCCAGGCATTTCGAATTGAAAAAGGATTTAAAAAAAGCCCTGACAGAACACATTACTACCTGGCTAAGAAACGATGGCGAAAGCCCGTATAATTATAAAGTTGCCGACGTGGTGTTCCGGTTGGCTGGCACGGGTAGTATCGGATTGAAACGATATGCATTTTTGTTAAAATCACTAAATGATGTTGGAGAAAAATTCATGCTGATTGATATGAAACAATCAACCAGCTCTGCACTGCTGCCTTACCTGGGTATAGCACAACCCGCCTGGACCTCCGAAGCGGAACGCACCGTAAGCATTCAGCGCAGAATGCAGAACAAGCCGCCCGCCCTATTAAGCACTTCTGTCTTCCAGGGAGATGCCTATGTGATCCAGGAAATGCAACCCACTAAGGACAGCATTAATTTTAAACTGATTAAAAAAGAATATCGCAATATCTACCAGGTGATTGATGATATGGCCATGCTGACCGCCTCCTCACAATTGAGGAGTTCCGGTCGCCAGGGTTCTGCTATAGCGGATGAATTCATTTCCTTCGGACAAGATCCCGGCTGGCATGATGTTATACTAAACTATTGTATTGATTATGCCTGGCAGGTGAAAAAAAACTACGATCTTTTTATTCGAGAATTTCAAAAAGACGCATTTGAATTAAAAGACCAAAAACCAGTTTCGGCGAACCTTTATTATGCGGGAATCGAAAAATAAAACACAGATCCTTTGGAAAGCTTGCTCTCCACCCAAACCCTGCCTTCATGCGCTTTGATGATCTCGGAAGCGATGTAGAGTCCCAGTCCCATTCCGGATGAGAGGTTGGCATCTTTTTCCACGCGGAAGAATTTTGTGAATATATGCGGCAAATCAGCGGAGGGAATACCCACGCCTTCATCAGTGACCGAAACAGTCACATCCGTCTCGGTTTTCCAGATCCGGATATTGATCACTGTTGCCGGTGGTGAATATTTAATCGCATTGGAAAGAAGATTGATCAGGACCTGTTCAAGCCTGTCGCGGTCGGCCCGGACCATTATTTGCGTATCGCCCGAAACCGTGATGGTATGCCTTGCCATCGTCGTTTCCATTAGTTCGGTAATGTCGTGCACAAATTCTGCAAAGTCGAATTCCGTCAGGTTCAATTGTAATCGCCCATGCTGCAATTTGGTCGCATCCAGTAGCTCAGCGACCAGGTTTTTCAGTCTGTCCAATGCAAAGCCGGCCTTCTTAAGATAGACGGCTGCTGATGAATCCGGGCTATGTTGTTCCAGCATGATGTTAGCCAGGTGCAGGTAGCCCTTTGCGCTGGTTAGTGGCGTTTTCAGTTCATGGCTGGCAATGCCAATGAACTCTTCTTTTTTTTCTGCAATGATCTTTTGATCATGGATGTTGGTGAACGTGAGTACCCAAATGAATTCATTTTCCAGCGGACTAAAAAATGGTTTTGCGATGCCTAGGTGCCACTCAAAAATGCCATCGTTCCTTTGCAACCGGAACTCGGCATTCAACGACTGCTGCCGGTCAAGAGCGTATTGCCAGGCGGTTTCCAACTGTGGCCTGTCAGATTCATGAATAATGTTAAACCAGCCGGCATGCTGAAATTCGTCGGCAGAAAGGCCTGTATAACCCAACAAATGCTGATTGACATAAAAAAATCTTCCATCCGGTCCTACCGTAGCCACCATATGCGGAATGGCTTCCAGGATAAACCTTGTCCTGTCTTCGGTCAGTATCTTTTGCGTCTTTCGAAGCGTTTCTGATGTTGCCCTGAGGTCTTCATTGGTTTTTTCGAGATCTCTGGCGTAGGCGCTCATTTTGTCTTCAGCCAGTTTTCGTTCCGTCAGGTCGCGGGTGACTTTTGAAAACCCGATCACTTCATGGGCTTCATCATATAATGCCGTAAGTACAATGCTTCCCCAGAACTTTTCTCCATTCTTGTTTACCCTCCAGCCTTCATATTTTGCCTTTCCCTCCCTGGCCGCTTCCCGGATCAATTTTTCGGGCACTTCCCGGAGTTGGTCTTCGGGGGTATAAAAAATCCGGAAATGTTTACCGATTACATCCTCTGCTGTATATCCTTTTATTTTTTCTGCACCCTTATTCCAGTTTTCGATCAATCCCTCCCGGCTTAGCAGCAGGATGGCGTAGTCCTCTACCTCGCTGACCATTTTGTGATATCTTTCTTCACTTTTGCGGAGTTCCTGCATTTTTTGCTCCAGCAGTTCGCCGGTTTGATGCACGTCGGTGATGTCAATGGAAATATTAATAACTTCATCGACCTCGTTTTGTGCATTCCTGCTGAAAACGGTTCCGAACGTATTGATCCAGCGGTACGATCCGTTGCAGTGTTTTAAACGATAGATAAATTCAGTCAGGCTTTCCCCTGCACTCGTCCCTGAAGCCTGGTTTGCCTGATTAATCGCTTCTGTATTTTTTTTCATCAACCCTTCCAGGTCATCGGGATGAACCAATGAAATAAAAAAACCGGTTCCTCCTGCCATCACTTCATCCACACTATAACCCAACATATTTTCCAATGACTTGCTGATGTAAAGATAGCGGCCGGTATGTATGCTATAAGTAGAGATCAGTAAGGGGGCCAGCTCCATCATCTTATAAATAAAATGTTCGTTCCTGCGATGGGCGTCTTCAGATCGCTTGGTATCCGTCACATCCTGTACCGTCCCGAACAAACTCACTGCCTGGCCCTTTTCGTTGGCTATTACCTGGCCCTTGGCATGAAGGATTTTTTCCACTCCGCTCCGGAGTACGATGCGATAATAAAAATCATGAGGTTGCAGCGATTCCCGCGATTGCCGCATTTGCTCCTCGATCATATCCTGGTCGGCGGGGTGGTTAAAGGACGCAAGATTGCCGGCAAATGAGGACTGGGGTGCCAGGTCATAGATTCTGAACATTTCATCCGACCAGGTCAGTTTGTTGCTAAGAAGATCCCATTGCCAGTTCCCCACCTGCGCCATGGATTGGCTGTGGTTGTACAGTTGTTTCTGCATTTGAAAAATGGCGACGATCGAACGCTTTTCCATGTCGGAAGTGAACCGGTCCATTTCGCGCATGATTTCCAAGCCTTTCTTTAGATCGTTTGTATAACCGGATAAAAAATTCCGGAACAGGTCTCTTCGCATGACGTTAATCAATACGACATCTTCAATCATGACCTGTTCCCGGCTGATGTGTACCGTTTTGCCCGATAGCCAGGAAAGCAATGATTGTTGAATATAATCTGAAGCCTGATTGAGGCTCAGGGCGCGCAACAGGATAGCCGCCCTTTCGAAGATCGCTTCTTTGACGGCAGCGTCGGGCATGGCTACCAGCAGTTTCATCAAAGGAATTTCCATGGAGCGCGATAAACGCAATTCCTCCTTTGTATATTCGTCCAGTTTTTCTTCCAGTAAATAGCGGGCATAACCAGGCAAGACAGTGAACTTCAGCGGGGTGGCGGCATCGGGTGGTTCGCCGGTCAAGACCGGTACTGCCGCAACTGTATCCGAGGCTGCATTTTCATTCGGCATCTGGCGTACGATTAGGTCATTTGGAATAGTAGACAACGATTAAAGTTAAACATATTTGCCGGGATTAAATCCTAGGCTGAATGGTTCAGATATAAAAAGTCATGCCTAACAAAAGCGCTGGTATCCTGCTTTTCCGCCGGATTAGCAAAAAACTCGAGGTCCTGCTTGTTCACCCCGGGGGTCCCCTATGGAAAAACAAGGACGATGCGGCATGGACCATTCCCAAAGGTGAGTTTGAAGAAGGGGAAGATCCACTCGAGGCTGCAATCCGGGAATTTACTGAAGAAACCGGTAACCGGCCCATAGGCGCCTTTGCCAGTTTATCACCCGTCCGGCAGAAATCCGGTAAATGGGTTTATGCATGGGCGCTGGAGGGAGATCTTCAGGCCGAGCATATCAACAGCAATTTGTTTGAAATGGAATGGCCTCCGCGATCCGGCAGGCGACAATCATTTCCTGAAATAGACCGGGCCGCCTGGTTTGATTTGGAAACGGCGAGGCAAAAGATAAATCCTGCCCAGGTGGCTTTTTTGGACGAGTTGGAGCAGAAAATGAAATGATATCTCATGGTTTTACAGCCAGGCCGGTCACGGTGCTTTTCGATTTCTTTAATTTTGACGGTACAAGGAAAGTATTTTATTATTGTAACCGTTTGCCCCGTCAACGTCGCGCTTAAATAAGGTATTATGAAAATGTCAATACGATTACTTGCAGTTACCTGTTTATTATTAACGGCGTTTGCATCATTCAAATTTGCAATGGATTTCGACACCGTAAAAATTGACGGCGGTCTTATTTCCGGAACAACCAATGCAGACGGCGACATACATATTTTCAAGGGGATTCCTTTTGCCGCGCCCCCGGTGGGCAATCTGCGATGGAGATCGCCTCAACCGGTAGCATCATGGTCGGGAGTGCGTAAGGCTGATGCTTTCGGGCCAAGCCCCATGCAGGCCAAGCCGGCTGCTTTCAGCATGTGGACCGAGGAATTTCTTATCCCGAAGGAACCCATCAGCGAAGACTGTTTGTATCTGAATGTATGGACCGGCGCAAAATCGCCCAAAGAAAAACAGCCGGTATTTGTCTGGATCTATGGCGGCGGCTTTGCGAGCGGGGGCAGTGCGGTTCCTATTTATGATGGAGAAGCTATGGCAAAAAAAGGGATTGTATTTGTCAGCATCAACTATCGTGTGGGAATATTTGGTTTTTTTGCTCATCCTGAATTGACCAGGGAATCCGGCAGAAACGCATCCGGCAACTATGGGCTAATGGACCAGATTGCAGGACTTGAGTGGGTGAAAAGAAATATTGCAGCGTTTGGCGGAGATCCGAACCATGTAACGATCGCTGGACAATCCGCAGGTTCCATGAGTGTGAACTGTCTTGTTGCTTCACCCATCGCAAAGAATTTATTTCAACAGGCTGTTGCTGAAAGTGGTGCAAGCTTTGTCTCAGGTCCTTTACGTGGAGCTACAACATTGCAGCAGGCTGAACAGGAAGGCGTAAAAATCGCACAATCATTGAATGCATCTTCTGTGGCTGAATTAAGAAATAAAACTGCTTCAGAATTATTACCAAAAGCTCAAGGCCTGCGCGGCCCCATCGTCGACGGTTATGTTTTGCCCGATGCAATTGCCAATATTTTTGCCGCCGGTAAAGAAAATAAGGTTGCCTTGCTTACCGGTTGGAATGAGGATGAAGGATTGATGTTTGGCCCGATAAAAAATGCCGAAAATTTCCGCAAAGAAGCAAATGAAAAATACGGGGCTGAGGCAAATACTTTTTTGCAATTCTACCCTTCCGGCAATGATTCAGCAGCTGCTGTTTCCCAATTGAAACTTTCCCGGGATATGATCTTTGGCGTACAGAATTATACCTGGGCAAATACGCAAAGCGAACACGGATCCAAAGTGTACGTATATCGTTTCACCCGCAAACTGCCCGCAACAGGACAATATGTTAAATATGGCGCATTTCATACCGGTGAAGTTCCTTATGCCTATGATAATTTGAAGTTCGTAAACCGGCCCTGGCAGCCGGTTGATCAGGCGCTCGCCCATACTATGTCATGGTATTGGGCAAATTTTGCAGCCACGGGAAACCCAAATGGTAACGGACTTCCTGAATGGTCTGCCTATGATACCAGGGACAAAAAGATCATGGTATTGGGCGAAAAACCACAAACAAAAAAATTGCCCGACGGAGCAGCCCTGGACTTTCTTTATGGAAAGATGAATGTCAAATAAAGTGGCAGGCTATTAGTGATCAGGACAATTTTCATCATGCCATAGAAATTGACAAGAAATCAGTAAATTCATTGCTTCATTCAAACCAATAAAGATTGCTATATGGAAAAAGAATTCTCTCAGGAAATAAACGGGTCAAAAGACGCAAACAAAGGGAACGATGCCCCTCTTGAAAAATCCGGAATCAACCGCCGGAAATTCGTTGAAGTGGCAGCCGCCTCTGCGCTGGCCTTTACGATCGTTCCGAGACATGTACTCGGCGGTAAAAATTACACTGCTCCAAGCGACAAAATCACCCTGGCCTATATCGGCATCGGCACGCAGGGCATCCGCGAACTTCTGCCCCTGCTGGCAAATGACCAGATCAGGGTGATCGCAGTTTGCGACCCAAGCAAAAATGCAGTGGGCTATAAAGACTGGGGAAAAGATTACCTTAAAAATGAAGTGCGGAAGGCCATTAAAGATCCGAACTGGAATCCCGGTGGCGACAATACCGTTCCCGGTGGCCGCGACAATGGCAAATCGATCGTGGACAATTATTACAATAATAATCACCCCGAACTAAAATATGCCGGGTGTAATTCGTACGCCGACGTTCGGCAGCTCTTCGATAAAGAGAAAAGCCTGGATGCAGTCAAGATCATGACGCCCGACCATCTTCATGGCGTCATCTCCATTGCCGCGATGAAAAGAGGCAAACATGTATTGATCCATAAACCGCTCTCCAACCGGTTGCTTGAAGGAAAAAAAGTGATTCAAACCGCCCGCGACAGCAAAGTGATCACGCATTTCATTCCCTGGGATTCCAATGGAAGCATGGAAACGATTATGTCCTGGATCAATGCAGGAGCCATCGGGACCCTCACCGAGGTACACAACTGGACCAACCGCCCGGTCTGGCCACAATATCCCACGCTCCCAACAGATACGCCCGCCGTTCCGGATGGATTCGACTGGGATCTTTGGCTGGGACCCGAAGCCAATCGGCCCTATAGTCCAAATTATACGCACATGGTATTCCGGGGATGGTACGATTTCGGTGGCGGATCGATGGCTGATATGGGACATTATAGCCTTTGGACAGTATTCAATGCCCTACAATTACAGGCGCCTATGGTAATTGAACCGAACCTGAGTCATGTCTGCGGCATGCATGATCCTGTTCCCTTCCAGATCAAAAATGATTTTTCCTTCCCTATGGCCAGTTCTGTACGGTTTAAATACGGTGCCAACGGTTCCAGGCCTCCCGTAGATCTTTGCTGGTATGATGGTGGAATGAGGCCTGCGATACCCGCTGAACTGTTGGATCAGAATAAAGAACTTCCCGCGGAAGGAATGATGTTTGTGGGTACCGAAGGAAAAATACTCGCCGGTTTCAACGTACAGAATCCACAGCTGATCTCAGGAAAAAAATCTGCCATGACGGCTGAAATAAAGCAGGATGCCCGGAGCCAGGTTCAGCAAACTTCAGATGCCCTTCCTTTATTTGTGAATGCCTGCAAGACCGGGAAACAGTATCCCGGAAATTTTATGGAGGCAGAACACATTACGGAGGCGGTGAATTTGTATGGTGTGGCGTTGAGAACGGGCAGGCTGTTAAAATATGATGCAGCCAGTCTTAAAATCACGAACCTGCCGGATGCCGATAAATACCTGTCGCGTGAATACAGGCAAGGATGGGACCCATCGTCGATATAATGATTGATTCAATCGACAATTGAACAAAAAGGCCCTGCAAATGAACCATTTTGCAGGGCCTTTTTAATTGACATAATTGCAACAAGCTGATTTACATACATTTAGAACATCTCTCCACAATAACTCCAAAACTTTTCAATTTTCATCTTCCCTTCATCTTCCACCAATAGTTTTGTTTTGTAATCAAATTATTCAATTTTAAAAACAGACATTATGAAAACGAAATTATTATTGGCAGCAGCTTTATTATTGTCGGGCGCCACATTCGCCCAGGCTACCGCGAAAACCGAACAGGCAGCCACCGTAAATGCAACCGTAGCGGGAAGTTCAGCGAACGAGAACCTGAATTCTTCAGCAAACACATCCGTTAAAACCCATACGGCGACTAAGGCAGAAATGAAAGCTGGTCCCACAAAACAGGAAGCCCGTGTTGGTACCGGAAACCAGGGCAATAAAGTCAGCCAGAAAGCGTCTATAAATGATCAGGCTGCCGTTTCTGCCTCCAGCACTAAGACCAGGGAGGCCATGGGATCAGGGACGAAAACGGTCAGTGGTACTGCCAGGAGCAGTGAGAATGCTGCAGCCAACGCTTCTTTAAAAGCAAAAGCTGGCATCCAACATGCTGTAAAGCCCAGGCCGGCATCTTTGAAATTGCAAACACAGATGAAGGCAGGTGCAGGACTGAAAATTAAATAACCCTAAGAATAACAGGTTTTCGCTCGACGATGAGCGAAAACCTGTTGCCTTTGTCTCGAAGACAATATAGAAATAATGACAGGAAATATTTCATCCGGGTGCTTTTTGATGCTGGCGCTTTTTGTGATCCGCCCAGTGACAGGCCGGGCCAGTGACGGTAGACCGCATACACATGTGAGCCTGATTCAAAATGCCGCTTTACTGTCCTTTTGTGACACGCTGCCAGACAGTAGAAGAGTTACGGAAGAGCCCGGCAATAAAAGCAAGCCTGATTTGGTCAAAGAAGTTCCTAAATCACGCAAGCAGCTAAAACCGATCGCGATTCCGGCGATCACACCGGCAAAACCCATACAGATCATCAAACCTAAAATCCTAAAACCCAACATCAGGATACACTAAATACAAATTTTAACCTTTATGAAACTTATGACTACTTTGATCACGGCGGGATTGTGGAGCGCCCATGGTTTCGGCCAGACGGACAGCTTGGCAAAACCAGCGGCAACCGACACAACCGGTACTAAGTCTTCGCTTACTGTCGGGGCAGTGTATGCCAATAATGCCAGTTATTATGGCCAGCGTGCCCAGGAAAATATTCCTTATGTTGCCGCTGGCGCAACATTCCGGCTGCGGTCCGGGTTTTATTTGTCAGGCCTTGCCTTTAGAATATTGAACGATACCAGCGCTGCTGTTTCCGCCGGAAACCTGGGAGCCGGAATAGCCTTTAAGCTCAGTAAAAAATTGTCTGCGGATCTTAGTTATAGCCATACCTTTTACCCGCAATATTCTCCTTTTCTGCAGGCGTCAAGTCCTGACAATGCAAGTGCGGCCCTTGTCTATGAAACCTGGCTAAACGCAAAATTAAATGTTGATTACGCCTTTGGAAAAAGTTCCGATCTGTTTGTGACCGCGGGAATAGGTAAAGTGATCTCCCTGGGAAGCATTACTGCGAAAGATGTGATTTCCATTACCCCTGAGTTCAGTGTGGTTGGCGGCACGCAACATTTTTACCAAACTTATATCACTGAAAAAAGATTACGGGATAGTCTGCTGGGCGTCCTGCTGACGCCCATTGTCGGGGCCCCTCCTTCCCAAGGCGGCACCACAACGACCACCACCACAACGACCTTCAGTGTGTTGTCGTATAACTTTAAATTTCCGATTGCCTACAGCAGGGCAAACTATATGCTCGAATTGGACTATCAGCTCGCTGTACTCAGCAATAAAGCACAAAGCGGTCCCGGACAAGCGAATTCATTTTTTAATGCGGGCTTCTATTACCAGTTTTAATAACATGAGAGTTCTGATCATAGAAGACGAAAGATCGATGGCGCTGGAAATGGCGGCCTTTCTTAAAAAAGCATTTTATGCCTGTGATCTTGCTTTTACAGCCAAACAAGCGAGGCAGATGATGGAAGACAATGCATATCATTTTATTCTGCTTGATCTGGGTTTGCCCGACCAGGATGGCTTGCATGTCCTGAAGGAAGCCAAAGCCATTTGTACGGATGCCTCCTATATTATCCTTACGGCCCGTGGTGATTTGGAAGACAGGATCAGGGGCCTGGATCTCGGGGCTGATGATTACCTGCCCAAACCATTTTCTTTATTGGAATTGCAATCCAGGATGCAGGCCATTTCACGCAGAAAGTCCGGATTGAATGATTCACTGGTTTCATTGGGCGGGTTTACGATCGATCTTTCCAGGAGATTGGTGTTATTTGAGAACAATGAGATAGACTTTTCACGAAAGGAATTTGATCTGCTCAGTTATATGCTGCTGCATAAAAACAGGCCGCTCACCAGGCTGCAACTCAGCGAGCACATCTGGGGCAATTTTTCCGACGATGACTACGATTCCAACTATATTGATGTGCATATAAAGAACATCAGAAAAAAACTGTCCGGTTATGACTCAGTGGAATGGTTGCAAACGATACGGGGAATTGGCTATAAAATAAAAATCTGACTGTGAAACTCATCAGCAAATTAACCCTTTACATAGCTCTTTCTAAAACAGCCATTGTGCTCCTGTTTATATTGCTGCTTCCGCGGTTGATCAACAGCGTGGCCTTTCAGTATACCAACTATTCTCTTCAGGAACAAAAGGCAAAAGTGCTGAATACCATTAACAGGAATGGTATAGAATACTATTTAGCGGGCGATTCCAGCTACGGAAGCTATACCATGCTGAAAGAAGAATACATTTCTCTGGAACCTGCCGGCACCCGATTAAGGCAGGATACCATAGAAACCTCCCGCCGCGTGGTAGAAAATGATACCCTCACTTACCGGGTACTCAGCCATGTATTTCAATACGGAAAAAAAAATTATCTGCTCGAAATCGGCAAGACCATCGCGGCGATCAATCAATACAATCGTCCCTTGCAGCGGGTTGCCTTATATGTTTTGATAGGACTGATTGCCTTTACGCTCTTCATTGACCTGGTATTTACCCGCTTATTGCTTCGGCCCTTAAGCGTTATCATCAATACAAAGCTTGTCAACAGAAAATTTCCGTTCAAAGAACATCCTCTTCCGGTCAGAACTTCCACCACTGATTTTAAATACCTCGATCAGTCACTGATCGACCTGATGAATAAAATCAAGGAAGCATTCGAAAAAGAAAGGGAGTTTACCTCCAATGCTTCGCATGAACTGATGACGCCCATCAGCATTCTTCAGAATAAGCTGGAAAACCTGATGATGGAAAATGAACCGGGGGAAGACTTGCAGGAAAGGTTTATGGGCATGATGAATACTTTGAACCGCTTAAAAAAAATTGTGCGTTCCCTTTTATTTATTTCCCGGATAGAAAACGAACAATTTGCCAAGTCTGACCAGGTCAAGGTCAAGCGATTATTTGAAGAGGTCATAGAAGAATTGCAAGACAGGTTGCAAGCCAAGGCTATTTTATACAAATTGAATATTTCAGAAACGCTGACCTTACAACAGATTAACCGCGATTTGCTTTTTCAACTGATTTATAACCTGGTGAATAATGCCATCAGGTATAATAAAGAGGGAGGCAAAATCGCCGTCACCGATCATCTGATTCCTGGAAAATCGTATACGATATTTATTCAGGATACCGGTATAGGGATACCCCATGATGAGCTGAGTTCAATATTTGACCGGTTTAAAAAAACCGGCCATTCCGACGGGGAAGGATATGGGCTGGGTCTGTCCATTGTTAAAAGTATTGCCCAGTATCACGAGATGAGAATAGAAGTAACATCTGAAGTTGGGAAGGGCAGCGTTTTCAGTATTTCTTTTCCACCAGTCACTTTTTATCTTCAGCAGCCAGTTTAAACGACCATGGACCATTGCCTACGATCAAAAAATAAATAAGCAATAGCAAGACCAATATAGAGAGGGCTAATTCAGAAAATGGTTTCAGTACATCACCCGAGGAATTGATAAAGATAATGGCCCCGAGTAGAATCGGTATTTGCAAAAGACATGCAAACCG
>Ga0193728_1000508_pt1 | contig 18842 bp, 27 predicted proteins | sample U1c1metaG_FD_143037 | JGI IMG/M metagenome (GOLD analysis project Ga0193728, IMG submission 143037) | Soil microbial communities from a riparian zone of the East river system, Colorado, United States - U1c1 | ecosystem: Environmental > Terrestrial > Soil > Riparian zone | place: USA: East River...
GCTGCAGCATCAGCAACTCGCGCATGGGAATCGCAAAGCGCCGCGGAATGGCCACGCGCGACTGCTGCGTGCGCAGCACCGTGTCGCAGGCCTGCATGAGAAGCGCAAGATCGGGAGTCGGACCCGCCTGCCTCTCGTTGAGTTCGCGCAGCACCGCGCTCCACAGCAACACCGCGAACAAGAAGGTCGGTGTAACCGGTTTGTCCGCGGCGATCCGCTCATCGGTGTTGGCAAGCCCGCGCTCCAGCATCTCGGCCGCGTAGGCATAGGGCGGCAGCGCAAAAGCTGCGGCGGATTGGGGAAACAGATGCTCGAAGAGACCGTATTGCTGCAGCAATCGATACGCCTTCAAGCCGAACCCTGACAAAAATAGTTTCAAGACCTCATCGAACAGCCGCGCCGCAGGCACGCCGTCCAGCATGTACGCCAGGCGCTTGATCGGCTGCTCGGTGTTTGGCTCGATGGAGAAATCCAGTTTCGCCGCAAAGCGCACGGCGCGCAGCATGCGCACCGGATCTTCCCGATAGCGAGTTTCCGGATCGCCGATCAACTTCAGGCGCCGCGCCTTGATGTCGCTGACACCGTCGACGAAATCCCAAATCGAGAAATCTTCGATGTTGTAGTAGAGGCCATTCGCCGCGAAGTCGCGCCGCCAAACATCCTCTTCAATGGTGCCGTAGATGTTGTCGCGAAGAATCCGGCCTCTTAAGTCGAAGGCGCGATGCTCGGAATCGCTGGGCGGTGAGAACTCGGCGGCGGATTGGTCAGCATCCGAATCTGCCCCGCCCTCAGCGTCGGCATCGGGCCCAGTGTCGGTGTCGGCGTCGGCGCCAGACTCAGCGTCGGCATCCGAGTCTTCCGCGTCCTCACGCTCGGGAGCGGCCGCGGCGCGGAAGGTGGCCACCTCGATAATCTCGTTGCCGAAAAAGACATGGGCCAGGCGAAAACGCCGGCCGATCAGCCTGCAATTGCGGAACAGTCGCCGCACCTCTTCAGGCAGCGCATTGGTGGCCACGTCAAAGTCTTTCGGGCGCAGTCCCAGCAGCAAATCGCGCACTGCGCCGCCCACCAAAAAGCCCTGATACCCCGCTTCTTTGAGGCGATAGAGCACCTTTAAGGCGTTCGGCGAGATTGCCGCACGCGATATGGAATGCTCCGACCTGGGAATCACTACTGGTGGAAATGGAGTCGACGATGCGTTCAAAAAGGGGGGTTCCGCTTGAGTCCAAAAAATTGGCCCGTATACTACCAGCCCTCTTGGGTCCCAAGGCCCAAAGATCCGCCAGTCCGCTCCCTTCGTCTAGAGGCCTAGGACACGGCCCTCTCAAGGCCGGTACATGGGTTCGAATCCCATAGGGAGCGCCATCTTTGGTCGATTTGGCAGGTTTGTATCAAAATCGTATCAAAGTATTTGCGGTCGAATGCCAAAATGCGAAGGTGGCGTTTGATACGACGGGTTGATGAGGTGATCTATGGCAAATGGGCTAGCGGTAATTCCGGTTCACTTGGAGCCCGAGCTTTTTGACTGCATCCACGATAACGCCGCTGATGATGGCCTAACCATGTCGGAGTACGTCGCGCGGCTGCTCGATGAGCATGTACCGCGGCCCGGCAGCCTCAAGCATGCGATTGCCGCGGCCGTCAAGGGCGTCCTGGCTTAGCCTTCACCGAATCGACTACGCGCACCAATCAACCGAGCGCGAGAACAACCCAAAACCTATGAGCAATCGCGTTAATCCAGTCGTCCTGCGCGTGAAACTTTCCTTCGATGATTTCAAGCGAGTTGGTGAGTTTCTGAAAGCGGCTCGTGCGCACCCGCCTTCGTCCATCGAGTACGAGGCACTGTTACACAGCGCGATCCTTTTCTACGCACGCCCCTTCACCAAGAACGCGCGCCGAAAGTCAAAGCTGCCGGACGCGGCAAAGCAGCTCACTGGTCTAAACATCAAGGCAATACTCGAAAAGGACATTCGGTATCACCAGAAAATCCGCAAGCTGCGAGATCAGGTCGTGGCTCATGCTGACGCCGAATTTTTCCCTGCGACAAAAACAGAGTTCAAATTGGGCAACCAATACACTCAAGGTTTCTCAATGGATTGCACGACCTGGCGCGTGGCCGATGAGCAGTTAGACCTCGAAATCTTCGAGTTGATAGCGAGCAAAATGGCTGACGCGACGCAGAACCACCTTTTCAATGTTGGAGTTGAATTAGACGAAATTCAAAACGGACCGGCAGGCGGAGCCCCACTAGTGCCAATCGCCGACCGTGACAAAATGATCGCTGCGAGCCTGCGGGAAAAGTAAATCAAGCTCGATTCGCACGCGTCCATTCGCGAAATGCATTCTGCATTGCGGTGACGGCGCGCGACATCCTGTAGCACTGATCGCAGAGCGCGTGGTCAGCGCGCAAAGGCGTGAAGCACTTCGCGCAGCCTGAGCAGATGTGACCGCCTGCGATTCTCAACTCTGCTTCAAGTACAAGTAGCGCAGACCCACCGCGAGGGTTTGCAGGATCGCGTTGACCTGCGCGATGTTGGTGGAATTGGCGGCGAGGTATGCCGTGATTTGTGCCGGCGTCGCGGTAACGAGCTGCTGCAATAAAGCCTGCGACTGCGCATCCATCATCCGTTGATGCGCTGGCGGGACGGGAACGGTGACGGCGCTCATGTGAGGGTGAAACTCCCGGAATAATCAAGCAGGGGAAAACATGGAATTGCGACCGCGTAATTACCAGGGCCGCCGAAGGTCAGCGCCAGCGTCCCGCTCTCGTCGCACGTGCCGCTCAAGGCCGCATCACCGCTGATGGTATAGGCCGCATCAGACGGCACGCCTGAGAGCGTCACAACGCGAGCCGCGATGCTGGAGGTGATCGGGCAGGCGCCGCGGGCAACCGGCAAGCCGCTCGTAATGTCGATGCGCTGCGCTGACCGATCACCTCCAGCGCCTTCATACATCGCGCAGCCGGCCGGCGTATTGGCAATCACCAGCGCCGCCGCCACCGTCTCGTCCGCCACGTTATGCGAAAAGGTTTGACCCACTAGTTGCCCGGTGATCGCGTCGTAAGCGTTGAATGGGTCGCTCATCGGAGTATGAATTCAGACTGGAGCGTTGCCGCTTGCCAGTCAAATGAATTGGTGGAGGGACCTGTGTTGTCCACGTAAATTCCGATCTGGCCGCCGATACCGGCGTTCGCAAGAACGTGGGCGAACTGCCACTGTAAAGTAAAACTCTGATAGGACGCCCCCGATATCGGAATCTCCTGCGCTGCCGAGACAAAGGTTGAACCGTCATCGGCATAACGGACGACCAGCTTCATTTGCCCCGCGGTGCCCACGGTCTGGCGCGCGGTGATGGTCGCGGTCACTATCAGCGAGCAGGGCACCAGCGGCCCGGTGGGGTTTAGAACAACGCCGAGACTAATCAAGCCGGTGAATCCTGTGATTCCCGTGGTCCCTGCGCTGCTGTTATTAATCAGGATTTGCGTCGCCGCATTCAGCCCAAGTTGAGGGGCGTGAACCGCGGGCGCGATTTCAGGAGACGACACCGCTTTACCGACTATCTGACCAACAATCGTGCCGTTCAATCTGTGCATAGAGTCTTTGCAAAGAACCCACCATTGGCCGGCAAAGAAGCGCAAATATTTCGCGATGATGATGGGCTCGGTGCCTCTCAGGTTAATCGAGTCGCGATAGAGCTGGACTTCGCTTTCGTCGTGCCAGCGGATCAGGTACAGCCCGCCGTCGATCAACGTCTCATCTTCCGCGACCGGCCGAATTCGCATCCTGTCGCCGGCAACAATTAGCGGATTGAGGCAAGTGCCGCGGGAGATTCGCACGTGCGTATCGGCGCCGCGGTAGGGCTCGAATTGCAGGCCGCGCTTTACTATGGCCGCCCATTCGTCAGCGGCACAGAAATGCACCGTGCCGTCTTTCTGCTCGTAGCCGAGCGGCGGTGCGTAGCGATGCTCCCTGCCGTAGATATCCGTGTACATTTATTTATCCTTTTGATTTGGAGCTGTTGGCGCCGCGACCCATGCCGCGGCGCCCGTCGCCGGGTGCAGTTTCGCCCGCTGGGAAATATCTATGATGTCAGCGAGGGCTGCTGTGGCCCCTTATGTTTTACGAACGGAGTAAGGCCACGTGCCGTCGATCAGCCGCGCAACGCCTGAACCTGAGCGGCGCGCGGCTTTGCGATTCATTCAAGCTGCTTAGTTTGCGATCAGCGTCCGTCGCGTTGGCGGGAATAGCAAATCCCAAGGAGAACTCCGGCTGTCGGATCAGCGCGGCCATTGCTAGACCGCTGAGTTGAGCGCGGTTCATAGGATTTCCACCGACGGCGGTGTGCTGTTTCGCAGGCCTTGCGCTTCGCTCAAGGTCATAGTGGCGAGGGCGCCGATCTCTGCTGCAACGCCTCGAACGAAAATTGAGGAGAGGATTCGCACGGAGACGTCGGGGTCTTTGAAAATGGGCGGACGGATATTTTCGCGCATGTGCATAAAAGGTTCCTTCATTAGGTGACAGCAGAGACGACGACGAACGCGCTCGCGTGCTGTAAAAAAGTATCGACGCTGACCATGATGCGCATCGCGGAGATGCCGGCCGCAAAGTCGTTCGCAGAATTGAACGGGGTCGAGTCGAGCTGGAAACCGTCGCCGAAAAATGCGTAGGTCAACGAGCTGAAGTCGCCCGCGATCAACGTCCCGGCCGGTACGATGGTCGAAACCTGCGCGTTGCGTCCGGTGACCTGATCGTTCGCGCTCCAGATATATTCGTCGCCGGCTCCGCGCTCGCGTGCTGCCAAAATACCGCGCACGGCCGGAGTGCCCAACCAGCTTACAGCGGCGTCGTTTACGTTGGCGGTCGCCAATGAAGTTCGCGTCGTCCACGAATTTGCGTGGCTGTATGACGTACCGCTTTGAGTGCCGATGCCGGCCGCGTTGAGAAGTCCAAGAGGCTGACCAAGTTGATCGGGCCCGTTGAGCGCTGCGGTGTCAATCGCCATGATTGCGGCTCGCGCAAATATTTGGCGAAGGAAGTTTTCGAGGTTAGGCGCTTGCAGCTCGAGCTGCCGCGACCATCGGCACGTCGCGGCCCATGTTTTCGGTGTTGCTGCGATCTGACCGAGCAACGGCGGCGATTCGCTGGCGGAATTTGTCTCTGCAATGAGCCATCCGCCAGTTACGTCGCCGGTCACGCGCGGGAAAATCGCGTTCTGTGTGAGTCCGTCATAGACCGTGACGCCAGAGGCAATGAGCGGCGAGAAGGGACGAAAGATGTCAATCAAGCCGGGTGCGGTCAAGCCGCCGTCGACCAAGTAACCGCCGCCTGCCGAGCTGCCCACCGTCAAGGGTGTTGCGCGTACCGCAAGGTCGGTCCAAGGCATCCGCGGCGCGAAGGGGTCATAGTCAATCCCGCGAAGCCGCGCAAATTCCTCCAGCCGTTCGCCGTCGTAGCCGTCAACGGGTCGCCCGGATTTCAGGCAATCGACGATGCGCACGAATGAAGGCTGCTGACGCTGCTCCGTGGAGTCCATGAGATTGAGCGCATCGGTCGCGCTTTGTAGATGGCGTTGAGTCGTGCGTCGAGCAGAAGCGGAAATCGGATCAAGCATTTGTGTCGGGCTCCGTTGAAGGTGCCCTCAGTCAGCCCGGTTTTTGTGCGGTGAAGTCACCTCACACATTCATTCTGAGAAGTGCGTACACATGCCCCTTGCTCAGCCGCTCTCGCACGCACAGCGCCGCCACTGCGTCCCCACGGCTGTGCCCTGCCTCGCGCATAGCCCTGACGGTGTTCGCCATCCTGGCGGCCCGTGCGAGCGACACGCGGCGACGTGGGTCAACGTGGTCACGCTCGAAGTATTGCAGGTCGAGCAGCGCGCTCACGATTAGATCGGCGCTTTCCCGAAGCCAGTCAGCGGGTGCGCCAGAGTTTTCTGCAAGCGTGCAAAGGAAACGAAGCCGCTCTGGCAAGGTCAAGGGTGTCGTGATGATGGTCATCGTGCCGGCTTTGGCTTTGCGAGTGTTTTCGCATCGGCAGCGGCGCCCGCGGCAATCTCGCTGATGATCCGCTTCAATACGTCGTCGAGGCGGGCATCATCCGGTAGACGGTCTTCATTAATTTCGCGCATCAACTCGATAATGCCGTTCGCCCAACCCATGATAAGGCGATCCAACGGATCGTAGATTTTGAAGGTCATCAATCGAGAGTCGTGTTCGCTGTGCGACTTCGAGAATTCGGAGTAAAAACGCGAGGATTCGGCCTGGCACGAGTCCCGAGCACCCTCGAAAATCAGAATCGCGACTTCTTGCAATTCATCGACGGTCAGCATGCGTCGCTGCTCACGGCGCACCTTCTGCTCGATCCTGAGCGCCGTCGCGTTCACCTGCCGCGTCCTGGCGGCCTTTGCCTCGTCGTCCCGCTTCAGGTACTTGATGTAGGCGAGCGCAGTCTCTAGCGGCTCGTAGGCGCCGCCGCTGCGCGTTACGATGCCAAGTCCGGTGAGTTGCTGAAGCCGGGTCTCGGAGAGGCCCAGCAGGTGAGCCATTTCGGCGCGTGAGTGTGAAGAGTTCATTATTTGCCTCGTTTTTCAAGAAAAGTTAGTCAGTCCCTCGGTGTATTTTTTGTGAGCGGTGGCCCTACCACACGCCTCAAACTACCCGCATTGGCACTCGGTTTCTAAGGACCCAGAATTTCTGCCCCGGTCGCCGTTTTGTGCAGCTCGCGGCTCACGTGGTTGATATGCCGCGCTCGAAACGAAACTTGCGGCGCATCTAACCCGCGTATCTCAGTTGCTCGACATCGGCGATTGGCAGCCGGAACCTTTGCGCCACCTCTGCATCCGGCGCGCTCGGAGTGAGGCGCATGAAGTCCGCGGCGGCGGTGTGTAGTTCCTCCAGCAAAACCACGCTCTCCGTCCCCTGTAGGGGCGGAACCTCGGGAACCTGTGAACCGCCCGCAATGTCGCGCTGTGTCGCCGACAGTTCTAGAGGTTCCGCAAGTTCCGCCTGTGCTGCCGGCGCTGGAGTGTGCGCGGCGACCATCAGTAGCCGTCTCGCATCTGCGCGTTGCTTCAAGGTTGCGGCTGTGGCGGCAGGGTCTTGATGTCGTCGAGGTTCGAATGGTCGAACGTCGTCACCATCGAATTGATCGACTATCGACACCACCGACGCGTCGCTTGCGGCGCGTCCTTCTCTGTTCTTAGACTTCATAACTTCTCTACTCCTAAGACTTTCTAATACTTCCGGCTGCGTTTCGAGCGCAGCCAATGGGTTAGACGATTCCGCTGATACAGCATTGATACAGCAAGTGGGGTTTTCGGGGTCAAGTGATACAGCAAGTGGGGTTATCTGATACAGCATCGGTGCGTTTACGGGTTCATGTGATACAGCATCGTCCAGCGTGTCCGGCGAAGTCGGAGGCGTTGCTCCTGTATCACTTGCCGCCACCAAAACAGAAGTTTTGTCGTTTGCTGTATCACTTATGACTGATACAGCAACGTCGTTTGGTGTATCACCTAGAGCTGATACAGCAACGGCTTTATTTGCTGTATCGCTTGGAGCATCTGACACAGTTTCACCATCGATGTCTTTGCGCTTCAGAATATCGGCAAGTTCCACATCCATGTCGGTGAGTACAACGTGACCGGGAGCGGCGCATCGAAGTAGCGGCGACCTATGAGCTTTGGTGGCGCGGCGCTTTTGCTTGATGAGCCAGCCGGTTTCGAGTGCAACTTTTAGCTGTCTTTGTATCGTATTGACGCCCATCCGCGCGCCCTTGGCCCAAGTGTGAAGCGTGACGAACGTCGCCGACGTGTCGGTATTCATCCAGGTATGCAACGTCAGCATGGCGCGGATGAAATCTCCAGACTCTGGACCCATTGGACCTTGATCGCGCAGTAGTAGCGGCCAGCTCCACTTATCGACCAAGTCGCATTGCACGCTCACGTGCCGGCGCTCGAAAAAATCCGAACGTCACGGTCCATTAATTCGCCGGCAGACTCAAGCGCCAAGGCAACGTTGCTGATCTGGCGCCAGTGATCCTTGACGAAATTGACCGCGGTCTCTGCTGCACGTTGGCACGTCAAAATAGGCCATTGCGCGCGTGTGTTGATTTCGTCAATCAACAATCTCGCCTGCAAAAAATCCGAGCTTTTGCCGTGGTACTTATGGATGCTCGCTGGGTCGAATTTCGTTTCTGCGATGGCGCCGGCTAGGTGGAACTTGATGGCGTCGAGCGGATTGGTAATCTTGCTGCATCGGACCACGCCGGTCCCGCCAGCGCGTATTCGCGCCTCTATGTCGGTGCATTCTAAATGCCACGCGGCGAACGCATGACCGGCCTCGTGATAGGCAACACGCCAACGCTCCAGCTCCGTGAGCGGCGCTCGGTCTGGTGGCATGCGGTCTAGAAGGGCGTCGGCGTCCAGAGCGTGGAGCGAATCAAGAGAAGCGCTTTCAGTGTTGACGCTGCGCAATATCCGCGCCGCGGTGTCGGGGGTGCTCACTCACAGGTTCCGAGAACCCACGCCTGCACTGCGTCGAGGTCGACGAAAATGCAACCGTCAGGTGCCCGGATGTATTGCACACCATTCTGCCAGACGCCTTTTTCAATCTTTCTGCGAATAGCTGGGACTGAGTAGCCAGTCGATCCCGATTCCGAGACGCGAACCAGGCGCCGCGAGTTCGGTGATGGGTCCGGCGCCACCGCTGGCGCGCGTGAGGATTGATTCATTCGGGTGTGTGCTCTGTGTGACCCAGGGGGTGCTGACAGTGCGCCTTACCCGCTATAGGGCACGCATGTATTTTACGAAAGTGGCTAACACTTCCGCATGTTTTACTTTTCAGTAAAACTTTTAGTAATACTTTTACTTTTTAGTAACGGAATCCGTTTGTGTCCACGTAGCCCGGCTTACTGTCCGCTGGCCTTCACCGCGTCGAGCTTCTCAAGCAGCGAGTCCGGCAGGAACTTGAAGTAGTACTTCTCCATCATTGCCATGCTGGTGCCGGTTTGCTTGGCGACCGTCAGCGGGTCGACGCCATAGATTTGCAGTAGCTCACTGATTCGCGCATGTCGAAACGAATAGGCGCACGCGCCTTCCGGAATGGGTTGCTGCTTGGGTTTGGCATTTTCAATCGCGAGTTTCGCGGCGCGAATGGCTCTCGCCCATCTATGCCGGCGCCAGTGTCCTCCCTCAGGATTTGAAATCAACGGCGCGGTGGGCAGTTTGTTGGCGGTGTGTGATGCAAAGAACTTCGCATCCGTCGAACTGAGCGTAACGGCCCGCGAACGTAGCTTCGATCCTTTGCCCTTGCGATGCTTCAACACGAGCCGCCCTTGCTTGGCGTCGAAATCGGCCACGGTGGCGGCGGCGAGTTCAGAAGGCCGCGCGCCGGAATGCTCAAGTCCTCGAAGGTACGCGGCCAGTTCTTTCGACGCGTGTTCAATCAATCGTTCGCGCTGCTCGGCCGTAAGAAACACTGCGCTGTCGCCGGTATCTTCTTTGTCGTCGGTCAGCTTCGTAAATTTCCACGCCGCGGCGTTGCCGGTGTAGCCGAGGTCGCGCACTGCCTTGTTGAGACCGGCGACGACGCTGCGCACGTGCCGGTTAATCGACCGCGGCTGCCTGCCTGTGCGCAATCGGTCGCGCCATTCCTCGAAGTCTTCGCGGGTCGCGGCGTCGAGCTGTTTGCTGGCTATCTTGTCGCTCTCGATCAGTTGCTTGAAGCGCCTTTCGCCTTCGTCGGCGGCATTGGTGCGTTGGTGATTGCGCAGATCAGCAACATAGGAATCGAGCGCATCCTTCACCGTGCCGCGCTTAGGCGCTCGGTGCGCGCCCTTCGTAACCGTGTTGAACCAAGCGTCGGCCGCCTTCTTCGCCGCGCTGTAGTCTTCATGCTGGCCGAGCGGCTGATATTCGAACGGCGTCTTTTTGTCCGCGTTGACGGCGTCCGGTGTATACAGCCGCGCGAACCATGTGTCCGGGCCGCGGCGGAATCCAAGAGCGCGGCCCTTCGATAGCGTCTCAAAATAGGCGTTGCGGCGCGGCGCCAGCTTGTCGCGGCCGGTCTGCGTTTTGATGTTGTTTGGCATGCGGTTCTCCCTGGTATCAACAAAAAGGCTGGTACGCAGTATCAAACAAATATCAAAAACAGGCAAGGGGAATGGGGGGTATTGCAGTTGGCTACAGTGTTATAAATCAATTACTTACATTTCGTCAGAGGGCGCTCTAGACCCCTAATTCAACCCTCTCAAGGCCGGTACATGGGTTCGAATCCCATAGGGAGCGCCAATAAAATCATATGGTTACGGTTTCTATCCTCCAGGCAAGACCCATTTATATAACCCTTATATGACTATGGGTGCAGGTATCTTGGGATCAATCCCCAAAGGGCCTGTTTAGAAGGGCCAAATTCCGCCCTGTAAGCTCGCTGGTGGGCGTGAGAGGGAGAGGCCGTTTGGTATCCCCTTCCCTGGGTTCGCTATTCAGGCCTCGAAGTCCCCGGCGGTCTGCCAGCCTTTTCCAAAGGCGATCGGGCACCGTGCCGTGGAAAGTCTGGATGCCAGTTCTTTACGCTTCGCTTCCGAATTGTTGAGTTTCACGATGTGCCGTCCGAACACATCACTGAACGGCCTGCACTTCCCGACCTCGACAAGTATTGTTGCCTTCGGGAATGACGCGAATGCCATACCGGCTTCAAACAGAACATTCGGCCGCGCCTGCCCGGTAAGCCTTTTCTCGAAGGCATCTTCGTTGCGGCTCCAAAATTCCTTACGCAACATGGCATCGTCGTCTGGGCTGAGCAGAACTACTACCGCTGTTGCTTTACGAAGTCCCGCCGCCAATACGTCTCCTATGTAGGGTGCAGCAGACTTTGTGGCACTCAACAGCGTGTCCCATTCGAGTGGGTTCAACCCTATCGCACGAAGAAACTCAAACATCGATTTGCGAACAGCGATATTACGACCATGAACCACGAACACGTTTTTCGACGGAGGTTTAGCTTTGGGCCTCCGTTCAGTCCGCACTGTTCTGCTTGGCGAGGAAGTTGCGTTAGCGGCTGGCAATGGTGGAGGGTGGTGCCCTCGACGTGCTTCGCGTAAATCAGCGAGTTGCTCCGAGCTTGCATATCGATTGATAGTCATGCCTTCGTCTTGCGCAACAGCTAGTGCCGCGACGTCGTTTCCAACGGACAGCGCGTTGGCGCAATCCTTTATACGGGCATAGACTGGCGTGCGGGTCAGACCCGTGTGCTTCATTATTGCCGGGACTAAGCGCGGGTCGATTCTTGCACTCATCTAGATCTTAGGCCTTTGCGGCATTTTTCTTTTTCTTCTTCCCTTTCCGGGCCATGTAATTCGTTTGCCCAATGAAGCCTGACGTGGTGTCGAGCAAATTCGATATTTCCGCAACGGAAAATCCAGCGCGCGTAAGGGTGACGATTGAATCGGTTTGATTCATTTCCTTCACCAACAACAACGCAACGACATTTGCCAATTTTTCTTCGGCATTCAACCGGACAGGTGGTTCAGCGCCTTTTCGCTTTGCCATTTCTTCCTCCCTTTTTCTTCTTGGCTCTCAGCATATCGCCAATGTTTTTAGAAGAAGTACCCAACATTTGGGCCGCTTCGTCGCGAGGAATTCCGAGGGCCTCTAGGAAAACAGCCTTTTCCACTATCGTTGCGTTTCCGAGTTCCTGCTTTAAGCATAGGTACGCGAGTGCTTTTCCGATCACTGCGATCCATGGATCACTATCAGTCGCCACAAATCACCTCCGTGTAGATAGGGTTTACATATTCAAGGAGGTTCGCCCAATTCGCAACTCACCTACTTAAATTCTGTGAATTCGCACCCGACCACAATCACATTAAGACTAGGGGCTTCGGGGCAAAGCCTTAAAACTTCGGGCGTTCGAGGTCCTTCACGTCTTGGTCCAATTCCTCCGCTTTCTTGGCGGCGGCCATTCCCTGCTTTTCCTTTCCCTGCGCCAACCGGTCGATAGCCTTCCTCGACCATTTGCCCCGTTCTTGGCTGGCTTCGACGTGCCGCATGATGCGCTCAATAATGCTCATTCCGCGTGAGCCATTTTTCTACTAACTTCTTTGCCTTCCCAGGATTTCCTTCTCCATCTGACGGAAGTACCTTGGATCCCAGACTTTGATCAGTTCGCTAATCGAGTCAGTCAATTCTTGCGCCAAGCCATCAAGGTCTTTGGCCTCCATCTTGAACCACTTCCCTCTGCCCTTCCGATGATAGGCAATCCCTGGTGGCACCTGATCGCGTGTAATTCTTCCGGACATTGCCCCATCAACCAATTCAAACGTGACACCGCCCTCTGGCCGCCAAAGACCGTGAACGACGCCGACTCGATCAACATTCAGCCTTGCGAGCTTGTCCATCACTTTTGTGAATGCCTTTTTTCGCTTCTCAGATTTCAATTTCAACAGCCCAAGGTCTTTCACAATCGCGATCTTGGCTCCCATCATCCTTGCCCCAACCAAGATGTCATATTGGGCCTGACTCAGTTTCGTCATCCCGATGATGAAACCCTCAAGCACATTCTCCAGTTGGGCTGACTCAGCAACCACCGAACCGATAGCTGCCATTTCGCTTTGTGTGAGAAAGTCATTGACTCGCAGTCGGCCTATTTTGCTCATGACTCACAATCTCGCAGCGGGTCAGTGGGGCAGCTAGAAAAAATCATCATTTGATTTCTATCAAATCGTTAACTGGCGGGGTCCACCCGGACCCGAACAGTTGATTCCAGATTTGCCCGGCTTGCGAAATTTCTTCCAGAAACTTTGGAAGCCGCCGACGAGTCATAATGTGCAGGTGAGAAATCGTGAAAGTCGCCGTGTGGGCTGGGGCCTGCGGGTTGGGCAATTCGTAATCCCATCCCAAATAAAATTCCGTTTCATCTGTCTGTCTTGGGTCGGCGACTAATTGGCCTGCGTCATAGTCGGCAATCCACAACGCTCCATCTGATACCACTACGACGGGTAGAAAGGCTCGTGCCAATCCCGGGGCGGCGTGCGGCGATCGCAACGCAAGAGCTGCCTCTTGAACCACTTCGTTCATGGATGTTAACGCCTGAGTATATTTCTCGTAAATTTCCGAATCAGTTGCTGAGAAGCCGTTCTCGACCACCTTAACCCGCTTCATCGACTTACCGACCTGTTGTCGCGAGTCATAGAGATGCGTGCCGGACATCCTAAATAAACTCGCTCCCGTCCAAGGTTGGGGCTCTCTTGCAGTCCCAAAGGAAGTTGTAGCGTTTCTGGATAGCATGATTTGGTGGAAACTTTCGTTCCCCGGTCGGGGTACGCGCTGAACCAGCAACGGATAAGTCGGATCGAGAGATTTGCATTCAATAGTCAAGTAAATGCTGTGAACTCGATTTGGCAACTCATAGGAAGCTCGAACATCGAATTGGCGCCTTTTGTTCGTCATTGCGTCGTCGTATAGGCCTGCATGCGATGCTTTGAACTGGAATCCCAGAGCGTGCCTGTACACCTCTAGTTCGAGAGCAAAATCGTCCTGTGTATCGAGGTATCGTCGCAAGACTTCGCCTGAGATTAGCGCGGTAGGCTGCGGCGGTGGTTTTTTGCTCATGACTCACAATCTCGCGGTGGGTCAGTTAAGTCAACAAGCTGGGGAAACAAAAAAACCCCCTCACAGGCGGGGGGCTTTGGTCGGAAGGATTGGATTTACTTGGCGGGGAACAGCTTCGCGAAATCCTCGACTGAATATTTTGACATTTCCAACGACGTAAATTCCTTGTCCCCTGCGTGCCACTTCCGACCGGCCCAGGTCAGCTTAATGCCGCGTTCCTTCAGTGCTGCGGTCTTTGCATCCAGAATCGGTCGGGGGTTGAGGGAAACGCGCTTTGCCTTCGTTGGCGCTTTGGTCTTCGTAGCCTTTGTTTTCTTGGTCATGATCGCCTCCTTGGTTTGGGGGGGCGCATAGTGTCGTAGTACTTTTGAAAGAAACATTACGGATTGTGAACGTCTTCGGCATGGAGATAGTCGATTTGGCTGTATAGTGAAGTTACCCGTGAGGCGACCAATTTAGCAGCTAGCCTCAGAGGGACATATCGGTCCACACCCGATTTATACATGGAGGTAATGATATGGCTGACTATTATGAACTCGATTTCTTAGGAGTAGAAACCGCAAAGAGCGGTGATGCAATAACACTGCGATATTCCATCAACGGGACACAAACAGTTCACGTTATCGATGGCGGCTACATAGACACCGGCGATCAAATCGTAGCGCATCTGCAGAAGTATTACGGCACAACGATAATCGATAATGTTGTTCTCACGCATCCGGACCGAGCCCCCGCGAATTGATTTCGGGCGGTACTTGAGAAATGCACAGTTCGAAGACTGTGGATAAATAGGCCGTGGATTTACGCCGAGGAATTGCTTCCGCGGTTCGAAACTTACAATTATGCCGATTCATTGCGTCAACGTCTGCGCTCGGTTTATGACGCGACAGCGATGCTGGAGGATATCGCGATTGAAAAGAATATCCCCATCTCGGCGCCCCTGCAGGGGCAAACCATTGGCGCGTTTACCGTATTGGCACCCTCACGATCCAGGTATCTAGATTTAATCGTTGACTCTGAAAAGACTCCCGAAGCGGTTGAAAAGGCCCAAGCTCTCGGCGCGTTAGACAGCATGTTCAAAGCCCTGAGAGAGGCAACCAAGTACATAAAATCGTTGTGGGGCGATGAGTACTTCCCATCTGGCCCCACAAGTCGTGAGAACGAAATGAGCGTGGTGCAAGCGGCGCTGCTAAACGGCAGCAAGATACTATTGACTGGCGACGCTGGCCGAGAAGCACTTCAGGAATCCATAGACTATGCGCCGGTTGCAGGGCTTGCGCTACCTGGAATCAACAACTTTCAAGTGCCACATCATGGCGGGCGTCATAACGTATCTACGGAGGTATTGGATCAACTTCTTGGTAAGCGATTGCCGCAAAAGCCGGAAACATATACATGGAATGCAATTTGTAGTTCGGCTAAAGCCGACGAGGACCACCCGCGAAAATCGGTCATTCGCGCCATGCTTCATCGGGGCGGACGCTTCTACATGACTGAGGGTAAAGCGGTCGGCGTCTGTGCTGGAATAACACGCGACGGGTGGTCACCCATTCCACAAATAGAGTATCCGGAAGAACAAGAAGAGTGACTACACAAAGCGAAAAAAGCACGTCGAAGTCTGTCAAGTCGGGCAATTTCGCCTGGCTATGCACACTTGTTACATTTGATGCGGTTATTCTCGCGGCCGTAGTACTGCCAGAGGCCTTCGCCTCTCTTTCCGTCAGTACTATTGCTACCTTAAGGGCCATCAGCGTAATCCTGCTCCCAATTATTCCGCTACTACTTACGAATGTGATTTCGCAGCTAATGAAAGCTCGCCTGGTATTTTGGCGTTGGAACAACCCTTATCCCGGCTCTCGAGCATTCAGCAAGTACGTACATAGCGATGACAGAATTAACGTGGAGAAACTGCGGAAGAATGTCGGGGAGTTTCCAACCGATCCGAAACAACAAAACTCCCTGTGGTACGAACTCTATCGGCGAGTTCAACATGACGGCGCCGTAGTCGACGCGCACAGATCGTTCCTCCTTTTTCGTGATATGTCGGCCCTTTCCATTCTGTTGTTGATTCTCACCGCACTGGCATTCTACTTGTTCAAGTTCGGATTGAATGATATTGGAAAGATAGCCCTGATTTTTCTATGTCAGTATCTTCTAGCGATGATGTCAGCCAGGGTTACCGGTGAGCGCTTCGTGTGCACCGTCCTCTCGATACACTCCACAAAGAAGATCGCGAAATGAAGTCTATTCCGCTAATTTCGCCCAAACTTCCAATGACCGGCTCTGTGGATTGAATGCGATCATGAGGCTGTCGGCGCGATTTCGGCTCAACGTTCCAGGTGGTTGTTTATCTATGAGAATCTTGCCGGTCTGATTGATCGAATAAGTGATTTGCGACAATTCGCTTCGAAGCGGTTCCAATTCATCAAGGTTCGGATCGAGGCTGATGATGCTATCAATATCAACTGGCATTTTTTCAACGACGGCCCGATGCGTTTGTTCAAATCTAAGTCTGAGTGCCCACCACGCCTGGCTTTTTGCATTGGCGAAGAAATCTTTATTCTTGCGCCCTTTCACCATTTCTCTGTCTGGTTGAAATACTTGGCCCGATCCCCGGAAAGCTGTGACATGGATGACTGACTTCTCAGCCTTGTCACGTTCGTCGTTTATGTTATTCGCATCCCCTCGTACGCCAGCGCCCAAGCCGTCGCCGTCGTAAGTCAGCGATGTGGATCCAAGTTCGTCGCACAGGGCGAAGGCCCTGACTGTTGTCTTGTATATGTCGCTGTTCTTACCGCTCCATGATTTCAGATACTGCAATTCAATCCCATGCCTTGCGGCAAGACAGTTCGAGTCCTTGCCCTCGTCTGCCACGTCAAGCGAACAATAACGTTGACCGGTGGGTTCAATTCCCAACTTTTTAGCAGCACCAATAGCGGCGTTAATCCATGACGTGGGAATGAGTTGGCCTTCAACTGAGCCCCGGTAATCAATATCGACCTCTGAGGCCAACGTTACAGCGTCGAGAATTTCTACCTATTTGCGATACCAGCCCTCGCCTTTCCGGGGATCGCTTTGCCACCTGAAAGTAAAAACGGAAATCTTGCCCGAGTGCCGCTTGATGGCGAATGGATTGTTGTAGCCATTAGGCGTACTTACATCGATTCGGCAATTGGTCGTCTGGGAAAGGCTGGCATCAATCTGTTCCGGGTGTTCCAAGAACGCCGACTCATCAATGATGTGCAAACTGGTCCTGTCGCCCCGGCCAATGCCATCCCCTGATTCGCCTGTGATCACAGACCCAGAGCCAGGGAACAGGATTCGCATGTATAGCGCGTGCTTATCGCGGTCCCAACCATCTAGAAACTCGATTGGGAGATGCGACAGAAAGAATCGGGCTTTCTCGAATAAGGCTTTAGGATTGCCCTTCGAGTCGATATATTCTTCTTTGCGAGAGCCAAACCCAATCACCATTCCAGGGTTGAACAAACAGAGCGCGCAGGCCGTCGCAATGCAAAGCCAGCTAAGCCCCATCTCTCGACTTTTTCCCGTCAGGCCCGGTTCCTGGCTCTTCCATCGTTCGAGTAACCATGTCACCCATTCGACCTGCCGTGGAAATAGCATAAAATGGAATTGTCGTCGGTAAATTGCGTTCAACATTCCTTGGGTCGAACGTCATTCCAAAATCGGATATGAACTGCGCTGGGTTGTTTTTGTAGTGGAACTTGAGGGCCGGTAGTGCCGAGGGATTGGCCCTCAACCGCTGTAAACGTTCAACCCGTTCTTGATAAACTGCGACGTATTCCGGGTTGCGCCAATCAAACGGAATTTGTGGTGCAAAATCGTCGTCGGTATGAATCGCCGGTTCTTCGTGAATCTCCGGCGCTACACGCTTTTTCCCCTTCCCACAGTCAACACATTTCCCACCTTTTATATACCTCAGCATCTTTGCATGAGCAATTTGCGCTGCTCGAAGCGCGCGTCTTGCGGCAACAAAATGAGCCTGCTGCGCCAGTTGGGGGGCCCGATCTCTCAGCGCTAACCTACGGAATAAATCATCATTTAGAGGATCGAAAAGATATTCAGAAAAAACTGTGGGAACTCAACGTTTCGGGAAGCACTTTCTTTGGCGCGGATGTGCTTCCCCCAGCGGGAAGGAACGTGTCACTTGCGAGAGCTCTTTCTCAGGAATATGTTCGAAGCATCGTCGCTCTAGCAAGAGATCTTAAGTTCGAGACCTACAGCTTCATCTCAGGAGAAGAAGATATCGTCGAAGATGTGCTCTTTGGGTCGTATGGGCAACCAGAGTTCGAAATCAATCGGTGAAGCGTACGTTGGCCTTGACGGCACGCCCCACTATTCATGGGCGCCTTCTGTTATGGTTCGATCCGGTGCGCAAACGGATCTATGATTTTGCGCGCACTGCCCGGCGTTTACAGGCCGGGTTCGCTGCTTTTTCGAAACTCGCCCCGGTTAGGAACGAGAACTATACGCAACCGTGCCTTACGGTTTCTTCGCGACGACCTTTCCGTTTTCCCAAACGTACAAGGGCGTTCCATGCATGCGCGCGGTCTTTGCCGCATCCTTCGCGGCTTTACGCAGCGCCTGCCCGACTCCTGCAGCAAAACTTTGTACCGGACGTCTCTTCTTTGCTTTCAAGGCCCTCTCTCCAGTAATTGCGGTTCGCGGTCAGAATTGTCGTAAATGGCCCAGGCATCTGCCAGCGGCCGGTAGACGCGCTCAAAATTATCCCAGCTGCGCACGAAGCGCCGTACCACATCCGATTTCGGGATGTCGTGACCGCCTTGCCGCACTCGGGCTGCAATGCGTCGCAGCGCCAATCGCGAACTGCGAAGCTTAAGATACACCATTTCGATTCGGTAACCGGCGCGCTTCCATGCCTGGATTCGCCGTACATGGGACAGGCCGCTGAACGTCGTCTCGAAGCCAAAATTCCATCGTGCAGTTGCCATCCGGTCGTCCCTTCAATGACCGTGCGCGCCGCCGCGAAAGCGGCCAGCTCCGGCCTCGCTCTAATCCGGAATAACGTCCAGCCCGAGTCTCTTCCCGGCCTTGCGGACACGATCATCGAGGCTCAGGAGCGTCAATCCCACGATCGCAGTCCGGGCCACCAGCGCTGACGCGAGATGGATCGCATCCAATGTTCGAATCGGTTCGCCAGGAAACGGTTGCCGGGCACGCTCCACAATCTCCGGCGCGATGCGCAGGATCTG
>Ga0193728_1000509_pt1 | contig 18770 bp, 18 predicted proteins | sample U1c1metaG_FD_143037 | JGI IMG/M metagenome (GOLD analysis project Ga0193728, IMG submission 143037) | Soil microbial communities from a riparian zone of the East river system, Colorado, United States - U1c1 | ecosystem: Environmental > Terrestrial > Soil > Riparian zone | place: USA: East River...
TTATGGTTTCGCATCCCTCCCTGAGCGACGACGAGTTCGACACCTGGGTGGATGTCGTGCGGCAGTGGGCCGCGGCGCTCTCGCCGCAAACCAGCGATGCATTCTCGAGGGAGATCAAGGTGATGAGGAAGGTCGAGGACGGAATCCCTCTCTCGAAGCTGCACAAGGACATGCCCGCGTCGTTGCTGTTCTCCTATCGTCGGCCCGGAGACTTCGTCATCGTAATTGACCCGCCCGCTGCGGGACAGCGCAAGATCTATACGACCAAGGGCATCGGATAGGTCCCGTCTCTGCGCCCGCCGCGCAGGCGGCGTAGCGTTATCGAGGTGACGCGACCAACGATTGCAACTGTCGGCGAACTCCGGAAATCGGGGCATGTCCAGAAGACCCTGCGCGAAGAACTCCGTGAAAACCTGCTCGCTGCGCTCCGTGAAGGTCGCGATCCGTGGCCGGGTCTGCACGGCTTCGATTCCACGGTCATCCCGCAGCTCGAGCGAGCGCTGATCGCGGGTCACGACATCGTGCTGCTCGGCGAGCGCGGCCAGGGCAAGACCCGTCTGCTGCGCACGGTCGGGGGCCTGCTCGATGAGTGGTCGCCGGTCATCGAGGGGTCCGAGCTCGGCGAGCACCCCTACGAACCGATCATCGCCGCGAGCATTCGTCGCGCCGCCGAACTTGGTGATGAGCTGCCCGTTGCCTGGCGCAGCCGCGACGAACGCTACGCCGAGAAACTCGCCACGCCGGACACGAGTGTCGCCGACCTCATCGGCGACGTCGACCCCATGAAGGTGGCCGAGGGCCGCAGCCTCGGAGATCCTGAGACGATTCACTTCGGCCTCATCCCCCGCAGCCACCGAGGCATCGTCGCCATCAACGAGCTTCCGGACCTCGCCGAGCGGATCCAGGTTGCCATGCTCAACGTGATGGAGGAGCGCGACATCCAGATCCGCGGCTATGTGCTGCGACTCCCGCTCGACGTTCTCGTGATGGCCAGCGCCAATCCCGAGGACTACACCAACCGCGGCCGGATCATCACCCCGCTCAAGGATCGCTTCGGCGCCGAGATTCGCACGCACTACCCGACGGAACTGGATGACGAGGTCGCCATCATCCGGCAGGAAGCGGAACTGGTCGCCGACGTGCCCGACTATCTGGTCGAGATCCTCGCCCGCTTCACCCGGGCGCTGCGGGGCTCGAGCGCAGTCGACCAGCGCAGCGGCGTGAGTGCCCGGTTCGCCATCGCCGGCGCGGAGACCATTGCGGCTGCCGCCCTCCATCGGGCGAGTCGGCAGGGCGAGGGCGAGGCGGTCGCCCGGCCCGTCGATCTGGAGACGGCCGTCGACGTGCTCGGCGGCAAGATCGAATTCGAGTCGGGTGAAGAGGGACGCGAGGATGAGGTCCTCGATCACCTGCTGCGCACCGCGACAGCCGAGACGGTCAGAGCCCACTTCGCCGGACTCGACTTCGGCGTACTCGTCGATGCCATCGAGGGCGGCACCATGGTGACCACCGGCGAGCAGGTCACGGCGCGGGACTTCCTCTCGGGGCTTCCCGCTCTGGGCGAGTCTGAGCTGTACGACGACATCTGCGAACGGCTTGGAGCGACCAACGATGGCCAGCGGGCGGGCGCGATCGAGCTGGCGCTCGAGGGCCTCTACCTGATGCGCAAGATCAGCAAGGAGACCGGCGGCGGCGAGACGATCTATGGCTAGGACCAACCGTCGACTGACTCGCTCATCTCGCTACGGCAAGTACGCCGGCGGGCCGGACCCGCTTGCGCCGCCGGTCGATCTCGCGGAGGCGCTCGACGCGATCGGTGAGAATGTGATGGCTGGCTACTCGCCCGAGGCGGCGATGCGCGAGTTCCTTCGACGCGGGGGGCGGGAGCGGAAGGGCCTCGACGAGTTGGCACGTCGCGTCGCCGACCGCCGGCGCGAATTAACGCAAAAGCACAAACTCGACGGGACCCTGCAGGAGATCAAAGACCTTCTCGGGAAGGCCGTCCGAGCCGAGCGCGGCCAGCTCGCGAGGGACGTCGACATGGATGACGGCGAACGGATGCTCGCCGAGATGCAACTCGAGAACCTTCCCGCCTCTCCGGCTGCGGCGGTCAGTGAGTTGAGTCAGTACGACTGGCGAAGCCGCGAGGCGCGCGCAGACTACGAGAAGATCAAGGATCTCCTGGGCCGCGAGATGCTCGACCAGCGCTTCGCCGGCATGAAGAAAGCGCTCGAGAACGCGACCGACGAAGACCGGACCGCGATCAACGAGATGCTCGGTGATCTGAACAATCTGCTCGAGTCGCATCGGCGCGGTGAGGACACTCAGGAGCAGTTCGACGAGTTCATGGCGAAGCACGGTGAGTACTTTCCCGAGAATCCCCGGAACATCGACGAACTTCTGGACTCGCTGGCCCAACGAGCCGCGGCGGCCCAACGGATGCGCAACTCAATGACCCAGGAGCAGCGCGACGAACTGGACGCCCTCGCGCAGCAGGCGTTTGGGACGCCGGAGCTGATGCAGTCGCTGACCCAGCTCGACGGCAACCTCCGCTCACTGCGCCCCGGCGAGAACTGGGACGGCTCGGAGAGCATGGACGGCGGCGAGGGACTCGGTCTCGGCGACGGTACTGGTGTGTTCCAGGACATCGCCGACCTGGATGAGCTGTCCGATCAGCTGTCACAGTCATACAGCGGCTCGCGGCTCGATGATCTGGACCTCGACAAGCTGGCGCGCCAGCTGGGGGATGAAGCAGCAGTCGATGCGCGCACGCTCCAGCAACTCGAACAGGCGCTGCGCGACACCGGAACAATGAAGCGGGGCACTGACGGCAAGCTCAAGCTAACGCCGAAGGCAATGCGCCAACTCGGCAAGGCGCTCCTGCGGGATGTCGCCAATCGGATGTCCGGTCGCCAGGGCAACCGGGACCTGCGCCAGGCCGGTGCAGCCGGGGAACGCTCGGGCGCTACTCGCGAGTGGGCGTTCGGCGACACCGAGCCGTGGGACGTCACTCGCACCATCACGAACGCGATTACCCGGGTTGCGGGGGAGGGCGGGCGTACTGGCAAGGGCGTCCGCATCCAGATCGGGGATGTCGAGGTCCAGGAGACCGAAGCGCGCACCCAGGCCTGTGTCGCCCTGTTGGTCGACACATCGTTTTCGATGGTGATGGATGGCCGCTGGGTGCCGATGAAGCGCACCGCACTGGCGCTGCACACGCTCATCACGAGTCGCTTTCGGGGCGACGATCTACAGCTCATCGCCTTCGGCCGTCACGCGGAGGTCATCGACATCGAGCAACTCACCGCGCTCGAGGAGATGTACAACAAGGGCACTAATCTGCACCATGCTCTGCTGCTGGCGAATCGTCACTTTCGCAAGCATCCCAATGCCCAGCCCGTTCTCCTTATTGTTACGGACGGTGAGCCGACCTCTCACTTGGAGGCCAGCGGCGATGTCTTCTTCAGCTACCCGCCGCATCCCGTGACCATTGCCTTCGCCATCCGCGAGCTCGACAACTCGATGCGCCTCGGCGCGCAGACCACGTTCTTCCGTCTCGGCGACGATCCTGGTCTTGCCCGGTTCATCGACTCGATGGCCAGGCGGGTCGGCGGCACGGTAGTCGCTCCGGAACTTGAGGACCTCGGCGCGGCCGTCGTCGCGTCATACCTCGGCTCTCGCCGGCCGAACGGTCCCGCCGAAGCCTCGAGCGGAGACTTCGACGGGATGTTCGGCCGCGGATGGGGTTACTGGGCCGGCTGATTCGCTACTCACTGCTTGCCCACGGTGTTACCGAGTCGGCAGCCCGAGGCGCAGAGCGCGTTCGGTCTGTCGCTCGCGCTCGGCCCGCTCGAGCAAGTACTCGCGGCGCGCTCGCAGGTCGTCACGGCTCTGCTGCGGGGCAACCGTCCGGGGACGGCGACTCCAGGTGATGAGCGCGAGCCCGAGGTGCAGGGCAACGCGGTCGGCGAGCGTGATGTGGCGTGATTTGGTGAGTTCCGTCCGCGAGGGCGGATGTTCATAGTTCTGTTCGTCGACGTGGGTCGACAGCATGGTATTCACGATTGTGTTCCTCACAACTGGTTCGGCGAGGTCGCCGAATGGTGCCCGTTTGTGACGGGCTAAAGTGTCGCCACGGTGGTGACGGATCGAACCGGGAGGCCGGGTCGATCGTGACGGGACCGACGACTGTACGGTCGCGATGGGCCGTGAGTGAATCGCGGAGCTTCCTTACGCGCCGTCACCGAGATCGTGACGGCGCCGCGCTTTGACGGCGCAGAAACTGTTCGAATCAGTCGGTGAGAATGCCGAAGAAGCCGGCGAAGCGGATCATTGCAGCTGGTGTCTGAATGTCTGGTGTCTGAATCATGGTTGCCTGGCTCCTTTCATGAGAATCGGCAGACGCCTACGTTATCGACCCGCGGGCCCGGTGCGCAAGAGTGACACGCGAATTTGTCGAGGCCGCCTCCGTTTTTCTCCTCACGGCAGATCCTGTACAGCATCGGCTCAGGCGTGCGTAGCTAGCATTGGCGCGGGCACGGCGAAATGGTTCGCACGTGGAATTTCGAAGAAGGCTGCCTCTCGTGAAGCCTGACGGTAATGAGATCGCGTCGACCAGGGCGTCGTCAGGGCGATTCACCGGCCTCGCGATTCCCGTCCCAACGGCAGCAACCTACGACACCGTCACAGAAGGCAAGACCGGCTGGCGATTCGTCTTCACGAAGCGATGGGTCGCGTTCATCCTCGGGGTCCTGGTGTACGCAGCTGGGTGCACGGCGGGCGTGGTCTGGCAGGCCCAACTCGCGCAGCAGATCGCCCAGTTCAACGCGACCGTCAACCGGAATTTCGACGCACCGGCCGTACCGCTTGACCGCGTGCTGCCGTCGCTGGGCGCATACTCTGCATCCGAGCAGTGGAGGCCGGTTACGGCGGTCGGCACCTACCTCGTCGCGGAGCAGCTCTACGTCCGCGACCGCACCTGCGGCGCCGACACCGGATTCGAGGTGCTCACGCCGCTGCGATTGGCCAGCGGCCGAGTCCTCGTAATCGATCGCGGCTGTGTGGATTCGAGTGCCACCAATCCGAACGACCCGTCGATCGCCGTACCACCGCCGACCGGAACCGTGTCGGTAGTAGCTCGAATCGTGGCGAGCGAGGCTCCGCAGGGAGCGGTCGTCGCCAGCGACGCCGGACAGCCGGCCGCGGGAAACCAGGTCGATTCCATCGACCTTCGGCAACTCGCACCGCGCCTGCACGCGCCAAGCTACACAGGCGCGTACGGGATGCTGGCCTCGCAGCAACCTGCTCCGGCGCACTCACTGCAGCGAGTGCTCACCGCCAAGCCGACGGTTGATGGAAGTGCTCAACAGGGGACGGTCTTCGCGACGATTCTGTACGCGCTGGTCGGGCTCGGCATCTTCGGCTACGCGTTGCGCGAGAAGTTCCGGTTCGTCAATCGCTTCGATCCGCGGCTATGGGCCAGGGAGTGGAAACGCATCCAGCGGCTGGCGCGAAAGCCCTACACGGATGCAGAGATCGAAGACCTGCTGATCGACGGCCATCCGCTGGCAGGTATTCCCGAACTCGAGACGGCCACGGATCGCGGGCTCCACCAGGAACTCGATCCCGGCGAGGTTTGATCCTCCGCGCGTGACGTTTGGTTACGTACGGTGTCGCCCGGTTGCGCCGCGTTGCGCCTCGTTTCGTTCCGTGAGCGGATGTGACGCCCCCGTTCGCGGGCCGTCAACTGAGCGTTCTAGTCTGACCGAAACCCCTGCCGCACACCGACATATGGAGTTCTCGCATCATGCGCGTTTCACGCATCACGATCGCCGCCGTCGCTCTTACCTCTGTCCTCGCCCTCAGCGCATGTGCCGGCACGAGTGCCGCATCGCCCGCCGGCCAGCCGGTCGACGGCGGAACAATCGTCTACGCGCACCAGCAGGAACCGGCCTGCGTCTTCGGCGGCTGGATTGAGCAGGCCTACCTCTCCTACCAAGTGCTCGACAACCTGGTCTCGCTCGACGCGGACCACAAGGTGGTCCCGTGGCTCGCCACGTCGTGGAAGGCATCCAGCGACGGACTGACCTGGACGTTCGACCTCAAGAAGGGCGTGAAGTTCACGGATGGCACGCCGCTCACCGCGGCCGTGGTCGCCTACAACTTCGACTACTGGCTAAAGGGCGGTAACAGCACCGCGGATGTCTGGCTCGCCGGCTACTACAAGTCGGCCGAGGCGGTCAACGCAACGACGCTGCAGATCAACCTGTCGAAGCCGTACCCGCGCCTCGCGGACAACCTCACGCAGTCCTACTTCGGCATCCAGTCCGAGCATGCGCTCAAGACCCGCACGACGGCCCAGAACTGCGAGGCGCCGATCGGCTCTGGCGCGTTCATCGTCAAGAAGTGGAACCGCGGACAGGACATCGTCCTGGTTCGTAACGACAAGTACACGTCGCCGCCGGCGAATGCCCTCCATACGGGTCCCGCGCACGTGAAGGAAATCGACTGGAAGTTCGTCGCCGACCCGACAACCCGTGTCGCCGCTCTGCAGAGCGGCCAGGTTGACGCGATCTACGACGTACCTTCGGTGCAGTGGAAGACACTGAAGAGCGCCGGATACCAGCTGGAAAAGTACGTGACCTCCGGTCGCCCGCAGCAGATCTCTTTCAACACCGAGGTCGGGCCATTCACCGACGAGAAGGTGCGCCAGGCGTTCGCCTACAGCCTGAACCGCAAACAGATCGTCGACACCATCGGCCAGGGCGTGATCCCGTTCGAAGGCAACGGCAGCGTCAGCCAGGCGACGCCCGGATACAGCACGAAGGCGGCCGACTGGTACAGCTATGACCCGGCGAAGGCGAACGCGCTACTGGATGCCGCAGGCTGGACCGGCCGGAACAGCGCGGGCGTGCGTACTAAGAACGGCACGCCGCTCAAGGTGGTCCTGCCGTATGGCGCGGGTTCGATCATCAACCAGGATGGCGCCTCCATCCTGCAGGGAGTGAAGCAGGAGGCTTCCCAGGTCGGCTTCGATGTCGACCTGATCCCGGTTCCGCAGAGCGAGCTGTTCGCGGGCAAATACTCGAGCCCGCAGTCCTACGACCTGAGCGTCGGCTACTGGACCGCGGTCACCGCTGGAATCCTGTACATCAACTGGCGCCCGAGCACCGTGGATGACCCGAACTACAGCAACAGCGCGTTCTACAACGACCCGGTCCTGAACGGGTACATCCTCGCCGGCAACTCGGCAGCGGATGTCGCTACGCAAAATGCCGACTACGAGAAGGCGGAGAACTACATCGCCCAGCACGCCCTTTCGATCGGCGTCTATGACCGGCTGAGCACGCTCGCCGTCTCGACAAAGTTGAAGGACGTCTGGCAGGAGCACTCGCAGGGGGGACCGACGTTCTATGACGCCTATTTCGTCAAATAGCGCGGTTTCGTCAGGGAGTCCAGTCGCGACGCGGTTGGTTCTCGAGCAAGCACCGAAGGTGCCGTCGGTACGCCGCACATCGCGACTGCGGCTCGTCGTGTTGACGATCGGCCGCAAACTGATCTCCGCGGTCGTCGTCCTGTGGGGAGCCGCGACGGTCGCGTTCTTCGCTCAACTGGCGCTGCCCGGGGATCGGGCGACGGTCATCCTGAATATTCGCGACGGGCAGGCGCAGCAGCGAACGGCGGCCGAGTTGGCGCCGATCCGAGCCGAGTACGGCCTGAACCATCCTGTGCTCGTCCAGTACTGGGACTACCTGCGCGGCCTGGTCGTCGGCGACTTCGGTACCTCGTACCAGCAGTTCCGCCCCGTCACCGCAATCATCGGCGAACAGTTGGGTGCAACGGTTACGCTCTCGCTCACGGCGATCCTGTTCGCCTGGGTGCTAATGGTCGTCTGGGTGACGCTGACCGCCGGTCGCGGCTCACGCGTGCGCAGCCTCGGTGCCCTCGTGGATGTCGTGGTCGCCGGACTTCCCGCCTACTGGCTGGGCATAATCCTGCTGCTCGTCTTCGCGCTGGGGCTGCGCTGGTTCCCCGTGATCGGCGGGACGGGCCTTAACGGACTGATTCTCCCGGCCCTCACCCTCGCCATTCCGTTGGCCGGATTCATGGCGCAGAGCACGCGAGTCGAGTTTGAGCGCGCGCTGGATCAGCCGTTCGTCGTCTCGGCCCGGATGCGCGGCATGAGCGACACCGGCGTGCGACTGAGGCACGTGCTGCGGCATGCCACCATCCCGGCAGTCACCCTCTCGGGTTGGGCGCTCGGCTCAACCCTGTCCGGCGCAATCATCGTCGAGTCGATCTTTTCCCGGCCCGGCATCGGCTCGGTGCTCGTCGCGGCTGTGAACTCGCAGGACCTGCCGGTCGTCGTTGGCATCGTGACCCTGGTCGCCGTCTTCTATGTCGCCGTGAACCTGCTCGTCGACATCGCCTACACGCTCATCGATCCGCGATTGAAGTCATCATGACGGCGATTCGCAGCACGACCCGGCAGGCGCAGCGCATCCAACTACGTCGTCGGCCGTGGGGTCTCTACCTCGCCGGACTCCTGGTGGTATTCCTCGCAATCGCGGCGATCGCCCCGCAGTTGCTGGCCACGCACGATCCGTACGCACTCGACTATCCGGCCGCCCTGCAGGGCCCGTCCTGGGCACACTGGTTCGGCACGGACGAATCGGGTCGCGATCTCTACAGCCGCGTCGTATTCGGCGCCGGCCAATCGTTACTCATCGGTCTCGGCGCGGCCGGGGTTGCCATCGTGCTGGCGCTCATTCTGGGATCGCTCGCGGCGCTCGCCGTCAAGCCGGCGGCCGTCGTGGTCGATCGCTTCGTCGAGGTGATGTTCGCCTTCCCGGCGCTCCTGCTCGCCCTGCTTCTCATCGCGATAGCCGGTCCATCCGCACTGACTGAGATCTTCGCGGTGGGCCTCGGCACCGCGCCGGGATATGCCCGCATGATCCGCGGCCAGATTCTCGCCGCGAAGAATTCCGGTTACGTAGAGGCGGCGACTGCGCTCGGACACTCCAGCGCACGGATCGTGTGGGCGCACATCCTGCCCAATGCGCTGCGCCCGCTCGTCGCGGTGTTCGCACTCTCCGTTGGACAGTCAATCGTGTGGTCTTCGAGCCTGTCGTTCCTCGGCCTCGGCGTCGCGCCGCCGTCATCCGAGTGGGGTGCGCTGCTCGATGCCGGTCGTGGCTACATTATCCAGGCGAGCTGGCTCGAAGTCATACCCGGACTCGTCATCGTGGCCGTCGCACTCGCCGCGACCACGATCGGGCGACACCTGCAGGCGCATCTCGAAAAAGGGGAGAAATGATGGGCATCACCCAAACGATCGATGACCCGGTAGAACTCGGCCTGGACTGGCCGGTCACGAGGCTTTCCGTCGAGAACCTTCGCGTCGGCTTCCTGATCGACGGCGTGCGCCGCGATATCGTCAGGGGCCTCTCCTTCGAGCTGTCGCCCGGAGAATGTGTCGCGATCGTGGGCGAGTCGGGGTCTGGCAAGAGTGTGACTGCCCGGTCACTGGTCGGTCTCGCCGGGCGGAACTCGATCGTCGAGGCCGACATTCTCGAGCTGCACCACGAGGATGCGCGCGAATTTACATCGCGTCAATGGCGTCGGGTGCGTGGTCGGGACATCGGATTCATCCTGCAGGACGCGCTCGTCTCCCTGGATCCACTGCGCCCGGTGCGGGTGGAGATCGCGGAAGCGTTACGGCTACACAAGTGGGGAAACCGGGCTGCGCGCTCCCGTCGGGTCATCGAGCTGCTGACTCGGGTCGGCGTGCCCTTCCCACAGGTGAGAGCGCGGCAGCGCCCCGATCAGCTTTCGGGTGGGTTGCGCCAGCGCGCACTCATCGCATCGGCCATCGCCCTCGATCCCGACATCGTGATCGCCGATGAACCGACAACGGCTCTGGACGTAACCGTCCAAGCCCAGGTGCTCGGCGAACTCGAGAAGATGAAGCAACGCGGTGCCTCGATCATCCTGATCAGTCACGATCTCTCGGTTGTCGCTCAACTGGCGGACCAGATCCTCGTGATGCGCGGCGGCGAAGTGCTCGAGCAGGGTGCGGCGGCCGAAGTGCTGGGCGCGCCGAGCCACGACTACACGAAGGCGCTCATCGCGGCGGTGCCGAGCGAGCACACCAGGGGACAGGCGCTGAGCACGACAGCCGTACCCGGGGTCGCGAGTACGACGGCGGTCTCGCCGTCTCCGTCCGGGCCCGTGCTGGAGGCGAGTGATCTCGTCAAGCGCTTCGTGTCGCCCGACGGCACCGTGAACGTCGCGGTCAATCGCGTGTCCTTCATCCTCGGGGCGGGAGAGACCCTCGGCATCGTGGGCGAATCGGGCTCCGGGAAGAGCACGGCCGCCAAGCTCGCGCTCGGGCTCGAGAAGCTCGACGGCGGAACCGTTCGCCTGCTGGGCGAGAACTGGTCGACGCTCTCCGAGCGCCGGCGTCGCCGACTGCGGCCGCGCATCTCCTTCGTCAATCAGGACCCGCTGAGCTCGTTCGATCCGCGCTGGAATGTCGAGCGGATCCTGCTTGACGCGCTGCGTGGGAGCAGGCTTTCGAGTACCGCTCGGCGATCCCGCGTGCTCGAACTTCTCGGGCAGGTCGGGTTGTCGCCCGAGGTACTCGGTCGATTCCCGCTCAGACTCTCCGGCGGCCAGCGCCAACGCGTCGCGATCGCTCGAGCGCTTGCTCCGCGCCCGTCGGTGATTGTGCTCGACGAGGCGGTGTCAGCGCTCGACGTCACGATTCAGGCGAAGATCCTCGACCTGCTCGTGGCGCTGCAGCGGTCATCCGGCGTGAGCTACCTCTTTATTTCGCACGATCTCGGGGTAATCAGCCACCTCAGCGACCGCGTGCTAGTAATGAAGGACGGGCGGGTGGTCGAGGAGGGCACTCCCGATGACATCTTCCGGCGCCCCCAGCATCCATACACGCGCGAACTCATCTCATCCATCCCCGCCTTCGACCCGGCAGCCTTCGCGGCCTGATCCCCAGTCCACAAAAATCAGAACTCGAATCATCGCAGGAGAAACGAATCATGGCCGAGCCAAAGCAACTGTTCCTCAACCTCTTCGAGATGGCGTGCGTCAGCCACATCACACACGGCCTGTGGCCGCTTCCCGGTAACAACCGCCACCGCTTCGCCGACCTCGACTACTGGACGGAGCTCGCGGGCATCCTCGAGAATGGCGGGTTCGACGGAGTGTTTCTCGCCGACGTGATCGGCGCATATGACGTCTTCCGCGGCGGGCCCGAGACGGCGCTGCGCGAGGGACTGCAGAGCCCGAACATCGACCCCCTGCTCGTGATCCCGGCGATGGCCGCGGTCACCAAGCGGCTCGGTTTTGGCGTCACGTTCTCGACAACCTACGAACCGCCATTTGCCTTCGCGCGACGGATGTCGACGCTCGACCACCTGACCAAGGGGCGAGTCGGCTGGAACGTCGTCACCTCCTATCTCCCGAACGCTGCCCACAACTTCGGTCTGGATGGCGAGGTGCCGCACGACCTGCGCTACCAGTACGCCGACGAGTACCTCGACGTGCTCTATAAGCTGTGGGAGGGCTCCTGGGACGATGGCGCCGTCGTCGCCGACAGGGAGCACGGAATCTACACGGACCCATCGAAGGTGCGCTACATCAACCACGTCGGCGACCGCTTCCGGGTGTCCGGACCGCACATCGTGCATCCGTCGCCGCAGCGCACGCCGGTGATCTTCCAGGCCACCGGCTCTCCGGCGGGCATCGAATTCGCCGGCCGTCACGCCGAGGCGGTATTCACCGGTGGTCGCACCTCCGAGGAGTTCCGCCGCAATGCCGACACCATGCGCGATGCCGCAGTGCGCCACGGCCGTAACTCGGACGACATTAAGTTCATTGCAATGGCCGGCGTCGTCGTCGGTCGCACCGAGGAGGAGGCCGCCGACAAGTGGCGTCTCTACAAGGAGCACGCGAGCCTGGACGGGATCCTGGCGCACAGCAGCCTGCCCGTCGACCTGACTGTGTTTCCCCGGGATATCACCGTCGGCGAGGCGCTGCGCCGCGCTGAGGTATCACCGGATAAGGTGCCATTCCTTCCCCTCGAGCGCACGGTCGGCCAGGCGCTCGACTTCATCTCGGGTTCGCGGGATGACCGCTTCTTCGTTGCGGGAACGCCCAAGGTCGTTGCCGACGAGATCGAGCGCTGGCTCGACGAGGATGGCCTGGACGGCATCAACCTTCGCCAGTACCACTCCTTCGACACCGCCCGCGATTTCGCGGAACTGGTGGTGCCGGAGCTGCGCAAGCGCGGTCGTCTTCCCGAGGAGGGGTCGACTCCCGGGACCCTTCGCGAGCGTCTGTTCGGAACCGGGAACAGCCGACTTCCCGATCGACACATCGCGACGCGGTATCGCGGCGGAGCCAACCTCGACGTGCCCGTCCCGCGGTTGGATCTGGTCGGCGCAGCGAATGTGGCGTCGTTCTGATGGCGGAGATCTCGGTCGTCGGAGTCAGCGGCAGCCCGACTCGTCCCTCCCGCACTACCGCCCTGGTCGACGAGGTGACCCGCGCCTTCGCGACGAGCCTCGGCGGCGTCCCGACACTCATCGAGCTGGCACCACTGCTCGGTGAGCTTGGCGAAGGCCCGTACCGCAGCGACATTGGTCCGAACGCACGGCACGCCCTGGAGCAGGTGGAGGCCGCGGATGTCATCGTGGTGGGCTCGCCCGCCTATCGGGCGACCTACACCGGCCTGTTCAAGCTGTTCTTCGACCACGTTGGCCAGTACGCGCTCGCCGACAAGCCGATCATCCTGACGGCCACGGGCGGCAGCGATCGGCACGCGCTCCTCGTCGAACACCAGATGCGGCCGCTGTTCGGCTTCTTCCAGGCGCTCACGTTACCGCTCGGAATCTTCGCGAACGAGGGCGACTTCACCGACTATCGCGTGACCTCGACGGAACTCTACGACCGGATGACCACAACGATGCAACGGACGCTTCCGATCATCCTGTCGCACCTCACCCCGCGCGAAGTCGATGCGGATTCGCCGGTACTGGAGTTCACGCGACCGGACGTGTTCTAGAGGGCAACCGCAGCACCGGTATCGTCGTGCCGTGACCACAGCGCGCGAACTAATCGGCCGGCCCGCGATCTACTCGGCGTATCTCACTCCGGTTCTGTTCATCGGCGGGACGATCATCGCCGGTCTGGCGTCGCCCGGGTACGACCCGGTGCGGCAGACGATCAGCGAACTGGCGGCGGGAGACGCGCCGACTCGCGTCTTCATGACGATCATCTTCGTGCTCACGGCGTTGTCGCATTTGGTCACCGTCGGATTTGCGCGCGGCATCGGAGTCCCGGGTCGAATTGTCTATCTTCTGGGTGCGCTCGCCTCGCTTGCCGTGGCGGCATTTCCGTTGCCCTCGGTCGCGGGCACGTCAGCGAAGCACAACACCGCGGCGACTATTGGATTCGTCTTGCTGGCCGCCTGGCCGATCCTCGGGATGCGTCTGCGTTCCGACCTTCCGTGGCTGGTTCGTCCGCTTGGGTCGATTCTTGGCACCGTCGTGCTGACCGCCGGCTGTCTCTGGTTCCTCGTTGTCTGGACCTCGCATTCGGTCCCATACGTCGGACTCGTGGAGCGCTTCGCGGCGGACGCGGAATCGATCTGGCCTGCCGTGGTCGTGACGGCCCTCTTCCTTCGGGCTCGACAAATCGGGATGAAGCCGTAGGGTTGTGGCCGGGTCCTTGCTGCTGACCGCGACCTGCGGTTTGATCGAACCATGAAGATCAGAACCCGCATCACCGTCTTCGATACTCCGGATCTCGCTACCGAGAGCGCATTTTGGGCTGGCCTCCTTGGCGGCACGGTCGATCTGGAGGACGACTGGGCAACGGTCCTCGTCGACGGTAAAGCACAGCTCGGCTTTCAACTGGCGCCCAATCACGTGGCGCCGGACTGGCCCGACGGCGAGCCCCAGCAGATCCACCTCGATCTGTACGTCGACGACATCAAGGCGGCGCACGATCAGGCGATGGCCCTCGGCGCAAAACTACTGAAGCTGGCGGACCCCGACGCGCCCCACGGGTTCCAGGTCTACGCGGATCCGTCGGGTCATCCGTTCTGTCTGTGCTGGCCGTGATCGCCGTAGCGATCGCCACCCGCTAAGTGGATACAACGGGGGAGTCGACCCTCAGCATCATCCTCGACCTTGTGGTGCTGGTCGCTGGGCTGCAGGTAGCGGCACGACTGCGGCCGGTAAACCGGCGGTTCCCGATCGTCGCGGTGGTGTCGACACTCGTAATTGGAATACCGTCGCTGCTGCAGTTCGCCGTTCCGTCGATCGGCGCCGCTCTGTCCCGGCAGCCGTCGCTCGAACTCCAGGGCCAGTGGTGGCGGATTCTCACAGCGGTCATGGCGCAGGATGGAGGGCTCGTCGGCGCGATCTTCAATCTGGTCGTGGTCGCCGTGGTTGTGACGCTGGGCGAACGCGCATGGGGACGATGGCGCACCGTCGTGCTTTTCCTCGGGCCATCCGTCGTGCTGAATCTGCTCGCGATCGCATGGAACGCGCCCGGGGGCGGAAGCTCGTTCGCCAGCGACGCGCTACTGCTCAGCATGTGTGCACTCGGGGTGTTGACGCTGCGACGCCCGCTCATCCTCATCTGCGCCGGAATCGCAGCAGCGGCAGGCATCGTGCTCGTTGGTGCGAACGACGCTCACGGCGTCGCCATGCTGTTGGGCGCAGTCCTCGGCCTTGGGTTTGGTTATGGACGCCGCCTCAGCCCGGCGCGCGAGGTTGAAACAAGCGGCGGCGCGCGGGCTCAGAGCTAGCCAGCTTGCGGGCGGATGCCGTCGAGCGCGAGGGCGAGAACCCGCTCGCGTTGCTCGTCGGATCGATAGTTGACTGACATCAGACCGCTGACCAGATACATGACATCTTCGATGTCCAGATCGCTGCGCACGTCGCCGGTTGCCTGAGCTCGCCTGAGCAGCGGCACGGGTGTCGCGTACATCGCCGCCTTGGCATTGGCGAACAACTCGGAGTCATGGTTGATGCCGTCGACGAGTGCACGCTTGTTGTTGCAATACGTGACAAACCTGCGCAGCCAGACCATCAGCGCATCCCACGGGGGAAGGTCATCCAGATCCTCGGCCGAGCGGCACAGCTCTTCGACCTCATCGACGTAGACGGCGTTGATCAAATCCGATCGAGTGGGAAAGTTGCGGTAGAGCGTGCCGATGCCGACTCCGGCCCGGCGCGCGATCTCCTCGAGGGAGGCGTCCGCACCGTTCTCGGCGAAGCTGAGTTTGGCGGCAGCCAACACGGCCTCGAAGTTGCGGCGGGCATCCGCGCGCTGCGGGCGAGGGGCGGCGACCGAGGGCCGGGCAGGCGGGGCGGTCGTTGCTGCGTCAGTCATTACAACTCCCGGCTTGCTAAATGGAGGCGAGCCTCCGTATAATCGGAGGCATACCTCCACTCTACCATCTGCCATAGGGCGGGTGGATAGTGCCGTGCGTTCGAAAGGACATCATGTCAGCACGCCTTCGTTCCAACTACTGGCTCACGTTCGCGGTCCTCGCTGCGGCGACAGCCTCCTTCTCGCTGCTCCAGTCACTGCTGAACCCGGTTCTTCCGACCATCCAGCACGACCTGCACACGACCCAGTCGGCCGTAACCTGGGTGATTACGGGCTGGCTGCTGTCTGCCGCGATCGCAACTCCGCTCCTCGGCCGCGCCGGAGACATGATCGGAAAGCGTCGCGCACTGCTCATCGTGCTGGGCGCGGTCATCATCGGCGACCTGCTCGCTGCGCTCGCGCCCACGCTGGGCTTCCTGATCGTCGCACGACTCATCCAGGGCCTCGGCGGCGCGATCTTCCCGCTCGCGTTCGGCATCGTGCGCGATGAGTTCCCGGCTCGCCGGGTATCGTCCGCGGTCGGGGCGATCTCCGCGATCATCGCCGTTGGTGGTGGCCTCGGCGTCGTGCTGGCCGGCCCGATCGTCGGTGCGCTCGGGTGGCGCTGGCTGTTCTGGATCCCGATGATCGTCACGGCGGTGGTCGGCATCCTCGCGGCGGTCATCGTGCCAGAGTCACCATCCCGCCCGGGCGGCCGCGTCAATCTGGTCGGCGCCGCGCTTCTGGCAGGATGGCTCGTCGCCGTTCTCCTTCCGCTCAGCGAGGCCAACAGCTGGGGCTGGAGCTCACCGCTCACCATCGGCCTCTTTGTTCTCGCCGCCGTGCTGATCGCCGTGTGGATCAGGGTCGAGTACCGCTCCGCCAACCCGGTCATCGATATGCGGATGATGCGCCTGCCAGCCATCTGGACAACCAACCTCGTCGCACTTCTCTTCGGCGCCGGGATGTTCGCGACCTACGCGTTCCTTCCGCAGTTCACCCAGACACCAACCAGCACGGGTTACGGCCTGGGCGCGACCGTGACGGAGTCCGGCCTTTTGCTCCTGCCCATGCTCGTCACCATGGCTGTCACCGGATTTCTGAGCGGCCCGATCGCGCCGTACCTGAGCTTCAGGCTGCAACTCGCGCTGGGTTCCGCGGTCATCGCGGTTGCGGCCATCCTGTTCGTCGTCCTGCATTCGGCGCCATGGGAGGTCGCTTTCGCCTCCGGCATCTTCGGTCTCGGACTCGGGATCGCATACTCGGCCATGTCCAGCCTCATCGTGCAGGGTGTACCTGCGCACCAGACGGGCGCCGCGAGTGGCATGAGCGTCAATATCCGCACGATTGGTGGAGCGATTGGAACCGCTGTGGTGAGCGCCATTGTCACCAGCAGCACCGATGCCCGTGGCCTCCCGCTCGAGTCGGCGTACACGACCGCCTTCGTCGTGCTCGCCGGCTTCTCGATGGCGGCCTTCGTCGCATCCTTCCTGGTGCCATCTGTCCGACGGGCCCGTGCCGCGACAGAGCCCGTGGCCGAGCTTCGAGTCCCGGCCGAGGTGGGCTGACAACCCCCAGATGATGCAGAATCTGAGCATGCCGCGCTCACTGTCCTCTCCCATCACCGCCGAGTTGATCAGAACCACTACCGCAGTCGGCGAGCACTATTACGCCGCCGCGAGTGCTGTCGGGCTAAGCGTTCAGGAGGCGCGACTGCTCTACATCCTGAGCCTCAACCCCAGCAACATGCTCGGCCTCACGTCAGCGCTCAATGTTCCCAAGTCGACGATGAGCGGGCTCGTCGCCCGGATGGAGTCTGCGGGCCTCGTCGTCCGCTCGCATGCCACGCACGATCGCCGCAACTTGCTCGCGACCCCGACAGAGAAGGGAACGGCGATGGCAATTGCGTTTGCGCGTGATCTCGCCAAGCGGGTGTCCGGTGTGTTGTCGGGTCTGGATGCCGATGAGCGGATCGAACTGGCGAACATCCTGAGCGAGGTCCTGGCCGGAATCGAGCCATGATCAGAGCGAACCCGCGAGAGGAATGGGTACTGTCGCGTCCGGCAGCTTCGCCATCAACTCGCGCAATCGGCTCGCACGATCGGGACTGAGGTTCAACAGCAGCCCATCGATTCGACCAGCAAGAGCCAAATCGAATTCGCGGAGTCGGGCGTTGCCGGCCGGGGTGCTGCGCACGATCTGTCTGCGGCGATCGTCCTCGTCGCTGGTACGCGCCGCCAGACCCAGCGCCTCCAGCTGGTCGATCACGCTCGTCACAGTCGATTTTGGCGCTCCGAGTACCTGCGCGAGCGTGGTCATGCTCGCGCCGTCCGCTGCGAGGCGAAGCACCTGGAGCTGCCGTGCGGACATCCCAGAGGCCTCCCGCTCCTCGAGAACACGCTCGCCGACAGCCGTTGTCAGGCGGATGACCGCGGCGCCGACGTCGAGCGCGTTCGGCGAATTATTCATGATGCTCTCCTACTACCCGGAGAGTAGGCGCCCGGCTCGGGGTACTCCACTCCGATCAATTGCGAGGGATATTCTCGACATTAGTCCGACAGTCGTACTAATTTACAGTTAGTACGACGGTCGTACTAATCATCGAAAGGTTCCTCCAATGCCTGCAACCGATACGGCGACCCCCGCCACCCCGACCTCTACCCACGTCCGCACGGCCGCGATTATCGTTGTGGGCATCCTCGTCGCCATCCTTGCCAACTCGGTCATCGCCATGGCGGCTCACGCGGCCGGCGCGAGCGCCGACTTTTCACCGCTTCTGGTCTTCGTCTATGCACCCTTTACCGTGGTCGGCTTCCTCGCAGCGTACGTCGGGTGGCGCATCGTGCGGCGCCGTGCACGCCACCCGATTGCGGCGCTGCGCATCCTCGTTCCCGTCCTCACCGTCCTTTCCTTCGTGCCCGATACGGTTCTCGCCGTCACTGGGTTTATCCCCGGCGCCTCTCTCACGGCTGTGCTTTCGCTCGGCCTCATGCACCTCGTGGTCGTCGCGGCCGCCGTTCCCATCTGCGTTCGACTGGCTCCGATTCGCTGATTCTGTGAGTGCACCCCCAATTCGCGTGCAGTGGCGGATTCCTGACCGTTGACTGCATGCGGATTGGGGGTATAAGCAATAGTCTTGCCGGAAGGTTGCCCAGGACCACGGTCGCCGCAAACACCTCAAGCACAGCAATCCGCTGAGTGCCACGGGGTGCGACCGAATCGAGGCTCAACGTGAGCAGCCCCGTCATCAACATCATCCGCACGAAGCCGCGCGGAGACCAGGCGAACCCGACCACCGAGTACGCGGCTCTGCTGCACACAGTTCGGGATGCCGGACTCCTTCGCCGCCGCACCGGATTCTACGTCGC
>Ga0193728_1000511_pt1 | contig 18738 bp, 15 predicted proteins | sample U1c1metaG_FD_143037 | JGI IMG/M metagenome (GOLD analysis project Ga0193728, IMG submission 143037) | Soil microbial communities from a riparian zone of the East river system, Colorado, United States - U1c1 | ecosystem: Environmental > Terrestrial > Soil > Riparian zone | place: USA: East River...
GCGCGGGCGTCCCGCTCGCCGTCGCCGCCCATCGCCAGCAGAGCGGGCGCGACGAGCCCGGCCGAGAGCCGGGCGAGGGCCACCACCTGCTCGCACCGTTCGGGATTGCGCTTGTGCGGCATGGTGCTGCTGCCAATGGTGCCACGATGCCACGGCTCCTCGACCTCGCCGAACTCGGGACGGGAGAGCAGCCGGATCTCATCGGCGATGCGACCTAAGCTGGCGGTGACGTTCGCCAGGAGGCAGACGTACTCGGCGACGCGGTCACGCGCTACGTGCCAGCCGCAGACGGGGACACCCAGGCCGAGCCGCGCGGCGCAGCCGTCCAGGACGGCGAAGCCATGGTCGCCGAATGCGGCCATGGTTCCGACCGCGCCAAACATCTGGATGACCAGCAGACGCGGCCGTGCCCCGTCGATCCGGGCGGCCTGCCGCACTAGCTCATCGATCCAGCTCGCGATCTTCACGCCGAAGCCCAGTGGTAGCGCCGGCTGGGCGTGGGTGCGGCCGAGTGCGACATCGGAGCCGTGCCGCTCGGCGAGCCGCACCAGGGACTCGACTATCAGCCGCAGGAGGCGACGGAGCTCGTCGAGGACGTCGCGGATCTCCAGGGCCTGCCCGGTGTCCTGAATATCCTGCGTCGTCGCCCCGTAATGGACGTACTCTCCCGAGCGTCCGGGACATGCGCCCTGGAACGCGCGGAGCAGGCCGACGAGCGAGTGACCCGAGTTCCTGATGTGCTCGCGGATCTCTCCCAGGTCGATCCGGTCGAGGCAGGCGGACTCCGCGATGTCACGGGCCACGTCCGCCGGAAGGATACCCAGCTCCCCCTGGGTAAGAGCGAGCGCCGCCTCCACGTCGAGCCAGCGCTGGTACCGGCAGACGTCGCAGAAGATTCTCCGGCTCGCCTCGGTGGCATACGAATGCCCGTAAAAGATCGAATCCGTGATGTGCCCGCGCTCATGGCTGCAGGCCAGTCCGGCGCCACCCACCTTTACCGCCCAACTCTGGGTACATCGTAAGCATCGAGACAGGCATGCTTTCTGCGCAGGCCCACGAGTCGGGAGCATCCGTCGGCCCTAGTGCCTAGTACGCCAGCCGGAGGGCAACAAGTTCATCCGCGGTTCGGGGCAGCAAGCGTCCGCCCGCACGCGATGAACCCGTAGCGCACGCTTCACGTGGGATTAGTTAGAACGGTCCCGCCCGGACTGTCGCCAGGGCCCAGCGTGAAGAGGTGAAAATGCCAGGTCGGGAGGCATTCGATCCACGGGCCGACGGAACATCGGAACACGCGCTTGCCGTCGCGATCGTCGGTGCCGGGCCCCGGGGCATCGGGATCCTGGAGCGGCTGCTCACGCACACGCCGGCACTGCTGGCTAACCGCAAGATCGTCATCCACCTGATCGACCCTTATCCGGCAGGCCCGGGCCGGATCTGGCGGTCCGCCCAGTCGGCGCTCCTGAGGATGAACTCGCTCGCGCAGGACGTCACGATGTCCGGCGCCGATCCCGATCCCTCCGGCTGCGCGGGACTGCCGCAGGCCGGGCTCGGCCTGCTGGACTGGGCGCTGCACCTGCGCCGCGCAGGCCTGCCGGGCGATCTGGAGCCGTCCCTGGCCGACGAGTTGACCGGACTGGCGGCCGGAGATTTCGCGACCCGGCGGCTGCAAAGCGCCTACCTGTCGTGGTACCTGCGCCAGATGGTTGACGGTATGCCCGCCACCGTGCGGTTACGCACCCATACCGCCGCTGCCGTTGATCTTGCCAGTGCCCCGGACGGCGAGCAGCTCATCCGCCTCGACGGCGCATCCGACCCGTTGCACGTGGATGCGGTCGTGCTCGCCCTCGGCCACCTGGAGGCCGAGCCAGACCATCATGAGCAGCGGACACTTGATTTCGCCAGAAGCAGCGGACTCACCTACATCCCACCCGGATATACCGCTGACCTGGACTTGTCGGAGGTACAACCGGGCGAAGCCGTGCTACTGCGCGGTTTCGGCCTGGCGTTCATCGACCTCATGGTGCTGCTCACCGAGGAACGCGGTGGCCGGTTCTCACCTGGCGATAGCGGCGAGCTGGTGTACCACCCATCCGGCGCAGAGCCACGACTGTACGCCGGCTCCCGGCGCGGCGTTCCCTACCTGACCAAGCCGCGGTATCGGCTGCAAGGCAAACCGGCCAGCCTGCCCAGGTTCTTCGGCCCCGACGAGATCCAGCAGCTGGCGGCGAGGACCCAGCCGGCGGACTTCCGGGCGGACGTGTGGCCGATGATGGCCAAGGAAATCGGCTGGGGGTACTACACCGAACTGCTGACCGGGCACTCCGGCAAGGCCCGCATGAGTTACGACCACTTCGCCGAGCAGTACGCCGCGGCGGCCTGGGGCAGCAGTGAGGCGCGCGACTTGATCGAGAAAGCGGTCCCCTGCCCCGGAGATCGTCTCGACCTGCTCGCCGCCGACCGCCCGATGGCGGGCTTGCGCTGCCAGGACATCAAGCAGTTCGGCACTCAGCTGCAGGATCACGTCCAGCACGCGCTGGACCGCCGCGCCAGTCCCGCGTTCAGCCCGGACCTGGGGGCGTTCACAGCCGTGCTGTCGGCCGGGCACCATCTGGGGAAGCTGGTCAGCTCCGGCAAGCTGACGCCGAGATCCCAGATCGAGGACGTCGACGGCTGGTGGTCAGGATTTTGCAGCTACTTCACCGCTGGCCCGCCGCCGCAGCGAGTGCGGGAACTGCTGGCACTGGGCCGGGCCGGGGTCATCTCCTTCCTGGGACCCGGCATGTGGGTACAAGCTGACGGCCAGCGCGGCATCTTCCTGGCCGGCGGCAGCGCCCATCCCACGGTGGTCTCCGCCCGCGTCCTGATCGACGCGCGGCTGCCATCACCCAGCGTGCGCCGCACGGTCAACCCACTGCTGCGCGCACTTCTCCGGCGCGGCGAGATCGCTGAGGAGATCCTGGCCAGCGAGGACGGGCAGGTGTCGTCCGGCCGCCTGCGAACCAGGCCCGCGGACCACCGACTGGTCGACGCGACGGGACACGCGCACCCGCGACGGTTCGCGCTGGGCCCGCACACCAGCGTCCGGTCACCGGGCCCCTTCATCCGCCGCCCGGCCAGGGGCACCGCCTTTCAGGAGAACGACGCCGTCGCCAGGGAGATCCTCGCAACCCTGGGAGCGGCTGAGCCCCGACCCGCCGAACCCTCACCCCGGAACAGGCTGCGGCGCAGCTATCGGTCGGGTAGTACGTCCTTTCTGGCCCGCCAGCCCTGATCAACGCGCCGGACGAAGTCGCCCGCGGCCAGCAGGCCCAGGCAGCGCAGCGCGGTGTCGAGGTCGACGCCGGCCAGCACGGCGGCGCTGGCCGGTCCCGGCCGCCGCGCGCCGGAACCGCCCGCGCTGGAGCAGGCCCGCTCCGCCGGCCGGTTCACCCCCGTCCGCGACGCCTGGTGGGCCGCCGCATGCAAGACCCGCTGCGACGCCGCGGGGACCGGGCGCCGATCGAGGTCCTGCTGCTGCACCGGCACCTGCCCCACGACCACGCGGCGGCTGGGACTCTCGGTGCGCCCGGTGCTCATGCCTCGCCCGCGGAGGCCCGCGCTGCCTTATGACACTCCCGCCGCCGACGTCGCCGCCACGGGACGGGCGGAGATCCGCCCGCGGCTACTCGACCGCGGCCATGGCGCTGGCGAACTGCGCCGAGTACAGGCGGGCGTAGGCGCCGCCGGCGGCGAGCAGCTCGTCGTGGGTGCCCTGCTCGACGATCCGCCCGGACTCCATGACCATGAACCACCACGACGGCGACCAGCCCGCCGCCAACGAGGACGAGACATGCGCAGCCCTGCTGGCGAAATCCAAGCGGGAATTCACCCCGGTCCTCAAGCTGTTTGTCCAGGCGGCACCCAAGAGTCCGAGCCGCCACGGGCCTCTGGCCACCTTTGTCCGCAACCGGGACCTGCGCGGACTGCGAGCCCACCTGCTGGTGCTGGGGATCACCAGCAGCGGCGACGGCTTCGATGGCTGGAGTACGACGCTGCCGATCCCGGTATGGGCGCGCGCCTTCGACACCACTCGCGATGCCACTGCAGCCTCAGCCGCCACCGGGGTTTCCAAGGTCCTCAGCCGTCTGGAGGAGCGTCGGCTCATCGAGCGCGAACGGCGGGGCCGCGAGCGCAAGATCCGCGTCACGCTGCTGCGGGAGGACGGCTCCGGGCAGCCCTACACCCGGCCCGGCAAAAGCAACTCCGACCGCTTCCTCCGGCTGCCGCACTCCTTCTGGCTCGACGGTTGGCACGCCAAGCTCGACCTTCCGGCCACCGCCATGCTCCTAGTAGCCCTGCACGAGAAGCCCAACTTCGAGCTGCCCACCGAACGCGTACCGGAATGGTACGGCTGGTCAGCCGACACCGCCGAACGCGGCCTGGCGACCCTCGAACATCACGGCCTGCTGACCCGCAGCACCCGGCTCAAGAAAGCCCCGCTCAGCCCGACGGGGCAGACCAAGGTCAACCGGTACCTGCTGCGCGAGCCATTCGCCAGCTACACCTTCAACGACATCTTCAGCGACGACCTGTTCGACGCCTTCCTCCACGCCCCCCCCGCAAGAACCCCTCCCGCAAGCCCGCAGCGGGCGCGGCCAGGAAGGAGACCGGACCTTGACCCCGTCGCCCACCGGAACACCCGGCCCCGACTCCCCGGCTCGAACACGGGCGCCCATAGGCTGGTGGCCCGAGCCCGCCACTCCGCCTGGCGCAGTACTGTACGCCGTCGTCGCGCGCGGTACTGCCCACCGCCTGGGGCATGCCTCTTCGAGGACGCGCGGCGCACAGTCGCCATTAGCGCGTCTCGACGAGTGTCGATCGGCTCCGCACCGGCCTTCGCAGCCTGCTTCATCACACCCCGATTGTGCATCAAACCTGTGCATCAAATCAATCAGGCGAGCGCCCTTGATGCACGCTTTGATGCACGAAAATGAGGGGGTGAACATATCACTCTGCCCGGTCGGCGCGGCCATGCATCTAACGATCGTTTGATTCCACTGCCGTGCGCCCGGTAACGACCCCGGCCCTGAAGCCACCAGCACGGTGCTACTAGGAATGACCAGTCAACAACCGACTCAATGTGGGTTTTGGGCTTACTTGGGCTGCACCCCAAGAAGAGCAGCCGGCAATCATGATGCAGGCCGACGGCAAGGGCATCGCCATGCGCCCGGAGCACCGCAAGGGCAGCGGGAAGGAAGACGGCACCCGGCCCGGGATCAAGAAGATGGCCGAGATCGTCGCCGCCGCGGACTTCACCCCTGCCGTCCGCGAGCCGGAGGACATCGCCGCCCCGCCCGCCCGCCGCCAGGCGCACCCGGGGCCGAAGGCCCGGGACAAGTGGGTACCGGCGTCGGTCACCGGGTCCACCGAGGACATGATCGCCGCGGCCTTCGACGAGGCCGACCGCCGCGACCCGCAGCGGGCGCGGCAGCGGGCCTTCCTCGTCGACGGGAACAAGCAGCAGCTCGCCGCCATCGCCGCCCAGGCAGAAGAGCGCGGGCTGAAGGTCCCGGTCCTGATCGACTACATCCACGTCAGCGGCTATCCCGGCAAGGCCGCAGCCGCCCTGCGCCCCGGTGACCCAGCCATTGCGGGCCAGCGGGCCGACGGGCAGCTGCTCCGCGTCCTGCACGGGCGCGCGAAAGCCGTCGCCGCCACCCTCGCCTCCGTCGCCGCGAGGACCCGCGCGAACCCCCGCACCCGCCACCCCGACCTCACCGACCTCGACAGGGCCGTCACCTACCTGGAGAACAACCGCCAGCACATGAAGTACGACAAGGCGCTCGAGAAGGGCTGGCCGATCGCCACCGGCATGATCGAGGGCGCCTGCAGATTCGGGATCACCGGCGCCAGATGGTCCCCCGACGGCGCCGAGATCATCCTCAAGCTCCGCGCCATCGTCGTCAACGGCGACCTCGACGACTACATGAACTACTACAAGAACCGTTACCGCGAGGAACACCACCTCACCCGCTACAACCAAGACACCATCGAGCGCCTCAACCTCGCCGCATGACCGAAACACCCAGAAATGGGGAACCTTTTAGAAAGACGCACCCATGACCAACCCCCCGTCTCGCATCCGGACCGGGAAGAGATCCCGGTGCTGGTGGGCCGTGTGCTGAGGTCAGATGTCCCGCACCCAGAAATTGTTACTGGCGGTCCACCACTCCGCCGTTTGCGGTTGAGCAGCGTCCGGCTCCGTAATGTCGCGCGCTACGCCACGCAAATAGTGGTCTCCGTAGATGAATCCATTGTATTCGCCGGTCTTGCCATCATCCCAGAACACTACAAAATTGATAACAGTGTCGGTCACGAAGCCGTCTGAGACTCTCCCGCGAGTGTGAGAGCTTTCGCCGCCAACCGCACCACCCGTAATTTTGGCACGGTTGATCTGGTCGAATGTGAAGGTGACATTGAACCCAACCCGCACTTCGTTGCCGTCGATTATTGTCCGCTGCAGGACGTCAAACCTTTCGCGAACATCAATTACTAGCGCCATATCGGACCTCTTGTTCTCGTAGTTCGGACGATTGAGTACACATTGCGTCCCGTTAGTGGTCACGGTTTCGTTACAAGGAAGTCCGGGCAAGGCCGTGATCATAAGCTGCCGAGGCTGCTCCGTCACGCGCCGGTCCAGGTCCCCTTGCCATCACGGACGCACGACCGCACCGGTCGAAGATTCACGAGACTGGAGTCACGCGTCGACTCGGAAATGGTGTAGGAGCCATCGTCATGGTAGGTAACGGTCGTTTGCGAGCTGTTTCCCTCGCCGTCGCTGGCCGAACTCGGTCCCATCTGTTCCCAAGCACCGACTGCCCCGGCTAGAGCAGGAAGAAGATGACGATCACGGCGATGACCACCAGGGCTATGCACCCGCCCGCTTCGCCGCCGCTACTCGCAGGCTGGCTGTACCTGGCGGGCTGGTAGTACCCGACGGGCTGTCCGGGCCGACGGTTGGCTGGCCGGGCCGGCTGCTGGTATGCGCGCGGCTGGCGCTGCCACTGCGCCTGCTGACCCTGCCGGGCGAACCGCTGGTGGTTTTGCTGTGCCTGCCACGAGGCCTGCTGCGCGTGCTGCGCCGCCTGCTGGGAAGCTCGGTGCGCCGCTTGCTGGGCGGCCTGCTGTGCTTGCTGGGCGGCCTGCTGGGCCTGCCAGCCTGGGAAAGTCATGATCGTGCCCCCGATACCCGAGTTCCGGTTTCTGGCGTATTCCGGCCGTACCTCTCCATCGCCGGTACCGTCCTCCCGGCGGCGGCCCGGTGCCGCCGCTACGACGACGGTGTCAGCTCAGGGCCGGGAAGGGATCCGTGGTACTACGGCTGATCGGTACGCAATCCGTCTCGCGCCCGGGTGGCGATGTGGGTGCGGTTGGCGAGGCCGAGCTTGCCGAGGATGTGCTGGACGTGGCTCTCGGCGGTGCGCTCGGAGCGCGCAAGGGCGCCATGCCCAGCTGCCCTGCGGTGGCCGCGACGGAGGCGGCGAGCGCCGAGGCCTCCTCGCCGTCGCCAGGCCGGCGCCTGGAGGCGAGCACCGTGGCTAGTTCGAAGCGGGCGAGGGCGGCGAAGGGCGGCGTGCCGGCCTGGTCGTCGGCGGCGATGCCGAGCCTCAGTTCGCGGACCGCGTCGTCGGGGCGTCCGGCAGCGGCTGCGGCGACGCCGAGGTAGGTCCGTACCGAGCCGGAGACCAGGATCGCGCCCGCACCGCCGGTGACGAACAGGTCGGGGTACAGCCGTAGCACCGCCGCCGCGTGGTCCGTGGTCGCGGACGGACCGAATTCGGCGGTCAGTTCTACGATCGTGGATGCTACCGGAAGGAGAGCGGGCACAGGGATGTCGCTGGCGGGGATCGCGGTGTAGTCGCGGCGGGCGCGTTCGCGGTCACCGCGCCGCAGCCAGTGGGCCGCCAGGAGGGCGCTGGCGAACCGTGGTGCGTCGCGGGCGAACACCTCGAGCATCTGCTCCGAGACCAGTTCGTCCCGTCCGGTCATCCCGGCGAGCACGGTCAGCACGATGACCGACACGCCGGGCAGTGCGTCGTGCACCCGGCCCTCGACCAGGGCCAGGCTTTCCTGGCTCGCCGCGGTGGCGGCGTCGAGCCGGCCCCGGGCCAGGTCCATCGCCGCCTTGCTGCGCAGGTAGTGCCAGCGGGCCAGTGGCCGCTGCAACCGACCGGTGAGCGCCAGCATTGGCCCGAGCTCGCTCTCGGCCTCGTCGAGGCGGCCTAGCATGGCCAGCGCGTCGAAGCGCCACAGCCGGCCCCACAACGTCGTGTCGTCGTCATCGTCGGCCTTGCCGAGCGCGAGCATCCGGTTGCCGAGTTCGAGCCGTTCGGCGACCCCGTCCGGGCCAGAGCGGGCCATCTGCCGTGAGCGCAGGGCCGAGCGCAGCACCTGGCCGTCGCCGAGCTGCCCGGCCATGGCCAGCGCCTCGGCTGACACCCGGTCGGGGTCGACGCCGCCGGCGACGACGGCCTCGCCGGCCTGCAGGGCGAGCAGCCGGGCGCGCAGGGGGGTGTCCCCCGGCGGCAGGCCGGCCAGGGCTTCCGCGGCGAGCAGGCCGCCGCGGAATGATCCCCAGGGGTCGGACAGTCCCTCGATCGCGAGCGCCACTTCGCCGAGCGCGGCGGAGTCGCCGGCCTCCCGGGCGGCCCCGGCCGCGGCGGTCAGCGCGGCGGAGCCGGCCTGGACGTCGCCGCCGCGCAGGCATGCGACGCCCTGGCGGCGCAGGAGGCGCGTCTGGTCGGAGGCGGTGATCCGGGCACCGGCCTCCCGTGCCCGCCGGTACATGTGCGCGGCCCGCTCCCAGGCGAGCTGGCCGAGAGCCTGATCGGCCGCGCGCTCGGCCCACTCGCAGGCCGAGGCCGGATCGCCGAGCGGCAGCGACTCAAGCCAGTGATACGCGATTTCCGAGGCGCGGGCACTGGCATCCGTCCGGCTCTCCAAGCAGGCGGCCAGCCGCGCGTGCGCGGTCAGCCGGGCGGCGGTGGGCAGGTCGAGCCGGGCCGACTCGCGGATCAGGTCATGACCGAACCGCCACCCGTCCGAATCGGCTACCACGCCGGCGGCCGCCGCCTCGTCCAGGTCTGCGAGGACCTGCGCAACCGGCCGCTCGGCCACCTCAGCCAGCATTGCGGGATCAAGCTCGCTGCCCAGGGCGGCGGCGGTCGCGATCAGCTGCCGGCACGGCCCGCTCAGCCGCCCCAGCCGCGCCCGGACGGCGTCGAGCACGGCCTCGGGCAGTGCCCGGCCGGCGCTGCCGGCCAGCCGGCCCAGCTCCGCGACGAAGAACGGGTTCCCGCCCGTGCGCCGGCTGACCAGCACGGCCAGCTCCGGCGGCACGGACGTGCCCGTGATGCGGCTGAGCTGCCGCTCGACCTCGGCCTGGGTCAGGCCCACCAGCCTGATCCGGCTCAGGCCCGGCTCCGAAGCGAGGGTCAGGAGCGCTGACGACAGCGCTGAGCGGCCGGTCGTCTCGGTGTCCCGGTAGGTGGCCACGAGCATCAGCCGTGACCGCCCGATCCCGCGCGCCAGGTGCACGAGCAGCGCCAGGGATGCCGCGTCGGCCCACTGCAGGTCATCGAGCACAAGGAGCAGACCCTGGGCCTCGGCGGCTGCGCGCAGGTCATCGGCAAGCGCCTCGAACGCCTCGAACCGTGCCCCGGCCGACCCGCCGTCCCCGGCCCCGCCGGTGAGCAACCCGGGCATGGCCCGGCCCGTCGAGCGGGCGAGCTGCCGGAAGATCCAGTACGGCGGGCTGCCCTCGTCCTCGCTCGCCCGCCCCCAGCCGAGCGGCACGCCGATGGCCTCAGCGCGGCGCCCCAGTTCCTCGGCCAGCCGCGTCTTGCCGATGCCCGGCTCACCGGTAACCAGCACGAGCTGGCCGCGGCCGCCCCGCGCGTCGTCGAGCCGCGTGCCGAGCAGATCGAGCTCGCGGGCCCGCCCCACGAAGGTCCCGCCGACGTCCATACATCGGCATGATAGGGCCCTAGCGCGCCACCAGGGCGCCGCGCGCGTAGACCGCGCGGACCCGCTGCAGCGCCGCCGGGTCGGCCAGCGGGTCGCCGTCGATAGCGAACAGGTCGGCGTCGTAGCCGGGCGCGATGCGGCCCTTGCGGTGCGCCAGGCCGCACACGCCCGCGGCGACCGAGGTGATCGCGCGCAGCGACTCACCCGGCCCCAGGCCGATGTCGCGCAGCATCGGCGCTGCCCAGGCCAGCACCCCGTGCGGCTTGACCGGGGCGATGCCGGCATCAGTCCCCGCGGCCAGCGGCGCACCCAGCTCGTACAGGCGCCGGGTGTTCTGGACGATCTTCGGGAGGCGCGCGACGACCTCGGCCGGCGGTGCCAGGCCCGCAACCGGCACCATGCCGACCGTGGCGCCCACCATGACCCGCCGGTCGGCGACGGCCCGCAGCAGCTCCTCCGGGCTGTCGACGCCGCTGGCCGACCAGAACGTCACGTGCTCCATGCCGTCGACCCCGGCCGCGAGAGCGTCGGCGATGGCCGGGGTGCCGTGGGCGTGCGCGGTCACCGGCAGCCCGTGCCGGTGCGCCTCGTCAACAGCCGCCCGCAGCACGCCGGCGTCGAACTGGGCGCACTCCTGCCGGGTGCCCGGCGTCATCGTCCCGCCGCTGGCCATGATCTTGATGGCGTCCACGCCGCGCTCGACGTGCTCGCGCACCGCTGCCCGCACGCCGGGCGCCGTCGGCTCGGCGGCCCCGCCCAAGAAGTGGCAGTGCCCGCCCGGACTAGGAGTTACAATGTATGAGCTGATCGGCGAGCCTGTCCCTGCCACCGATCGCCGCGAGCCCCCCGGCCTGGCCGGAGTACGAACCGCCCTCATGGACTACCGGCAACTCTCGCCGCTGATGTCCCTGATCGAAAAGGAAGGCATAGCGCCCCAGCTAGACCACCTGCGCCGAGACCTCAACGAGGTAATGAGCGCTTATCAGGCATCACAGTACGGACACATGCTCCGTCGAATTCCCGAGCTATTAGCTCAGGCCCAGCTGGCCGCCCGAGAACACTCTGGAGACAGCCAGCGTACCGCTGAACGCCTTCTCGCCCTCGCGAACCAGTCAGCGGCAATGATCCTTACCAAGCTCGGCCAGGGCGACCTTGCGTGGGTCGCCTCACAGCGTGGTCTTGCGGCAGCCGAACGCTCCGAAGACCCTGCCATCATGGGCTCGCTATTGCGATCCGTCGTTCATTCGCTACTCAGTGACGGCCGAGTTAATGATGCGCGGGACATGACCCGCCGAGCCGCGGACTACCTGCGTTCCATCTTGGACACCGCGGAGCCAAGCCTCGTCTCTGTCTACGGCTCGCTGCTACTGCCTGGAGCCGTCGCGGCGGCACGCTCAAACGACCGCAGCACTGCGGGCGAGTACCTGTCCGAAGCGGGCGACGGGCGACATGGCCAATCTGGTCAGAACGGACACCAACTATCTGTGGACCGCCTTCGGGCCGACGAACGTCCAGATTCACCACGTCACGATCGCGAACTCACTCGGGGACGCACAGATCGCGCTCGACCTCGTCCCTCGCATCGACGCTCGTGGCCTGCCGCCTGAGCGCCGGGTTCGACACGCTCTCGAGGTGGCCAGTGCTTATCACGCCCGTAATCTGATTGACGCCGCGGTCAGGGAGCTCCTGGTGGCTGAGCGGCTGGCATCGGAACAAGTCCACGCACACGTCATGAGCCGAGAACTCGTGCTGCGACTGCACGCCACGGCCGCTGGAAGGCGGGATCGTAGGCTCGCCGCCCTGGCCCGGCGGATGAAGCTCATCTAATGAATCTTCTACAGTCGGACCCGTGACAACCAACTCACCAGACGTTTTCGCCCGCCCGCGTGCAGCAGCAGGCGTGCTGTTCTTCGATGAGCAGGACCGCGTCATGCTCGTGGTGCCGTCCTACAAGGACTACCGAGACATCCCAGGCGGCTACATCCACCACGGCGAGACTCCGACCCAGGCCGCCGTCCGCGAAACCCGCGAGGAGCTGGGCATCACCCCGCCCATCGGCCGGCTGCTGGTTACCGACTGGGCGCCCAATCACGAGGAAGGCGACAAGCTGCTCTTCATCTTCGACGGCGGCATCCTCTCCAGCAAGTACCGCGAGAGCATCCGCCTCGCTCCCGACGAGCTGACTGCCTACGCATTCCACGAGGTGGCCAGCGCCCGCGAGCTGACGATCAGCCGCCTGGCATGTCGAATAATCCATGGCCACGCCGCCCACCACGACGGCACCATCCGATACCTCGAACACGGCCGGCCCATCAGCTGAGGGCTCCAGCAGGAGCCAGCGTCTGTTGCCGCGCGGCTACTCCACCGCGGCCATGGCGCTGGCGAACTGGGCCGAGTACAGGCGGGCGTAGGCGCCGCCGGCGGCGAGCAGCTCGTCGTGGGTGCCCTGCTCGACGATCCGCCCGGACTCCATGACCAGGATGAGGTCGGCGTCGCGGATCGTGGACAGCCGGTGCGCGATGACGAAGCTGGTCCGGCCCACGCGCAGCGAGTTCATGGCCCGCTGGATCAGCACCTCGGTCCGGGTGTCGACCGAGCTGGTCGCCTCGTCCAGGATCAGGATGGCCGGCCGGGCCAGGAACGCCCGGGCGATCGTGATCAGCTGCCGCTCCCCCGCGCTCACGTTCGCGGCCTCATCGTCGAGCACCGTGTCGTACCCGTCGGGCAGCGTCCGCGTGAACCGGTCCACGTAGGTGGCCGTTGCCGCCTCGATGACCTGCTCGCGGGTGGCCCCGGCGGAGCCGTAGGCGATGTTGTCGGCGATGCTGCCGCCGAACAGCCAGGCGTCCTGCAGCACCATGCCGGTCAGGCCGCGCAGCTCGTCCCGGCTCATCGTCGCGATGTCGGTGCCGTCCAGCAGGATCTGGCCCGAGCTGACCTCGTAGAACCGCATGAGCAGGTTGACCAGCGTGGTCTTGCCCGCGCCGGTCGGGCCGACGATGGCGACGGTCTGGCCCGGCGCCACGGTGAGCGACAGGTCCTCGATCAGGGGCTGGTCCGGGGCGTAGCGGAAGGACACGTTCCGGAACTCCACCTGCCCGTCGACCCGGGCCGGGAGCGCGGGCTCCGCCGGGTCGGGGGCCTGCTCGTCCGCGTCGAGCAGGGCGAAGACCCGCTCGGCCGAGGCGACGCCGGACTGCAGCAGGTTGGCCATGCTGGCCATCTGGGTCAGCGGCTGGCTGAACTGCCGCGAGTACTGGATGAATGCCTGGACGCTGCCCAGCGACAGCTGGCCGGTGGCCACCTGCAGCGCGCCGACGACGGCGACCAGCACGTAGTTGAGGTTGCCGATGAACATCATGACCGGCTGGATGGTGCCCGAGATGAACTGGGCGCGGAAGCTGGCCTGGTAGAGCTTGTCGTTCTGCTCGCCGAAGACAGCCATGGCCTCGTCGCGCTGGCCGAACACGGTGACCAGCGAGTGCCCGGTGAACATCTCCTCGATGTGGCCGTTCAGCTTGCCGGTGGTCGACCACTGCTTGATGAACTGCGGCTGGGCGCGCTTGCCGATCCGGCCCACCACGAACACCGACACCGGGACCGTGACCAGCGCGATCAGCGCCAGCAGCGGGGAGATGAGGAACATCACGGTGAGCACGCCCACGACGGTGAGCAGCGAGATGACGAGCTGGCTCATGGTCTGCTGCAGGGACTGGGCCAGGTTGTCGATGTCGTTGGTCACCCGGCTGAGGATCTCCCCGCGCGGCTGCCGGTCGAAGTAGCTCAGCGGCAGCCGGGCCAGCTTGGCCTGGACCTGCTCGCGCAGCCGGAAGACCATGCGCTGCACGACGGTGGCGGTCGCCCGGCCCTGCAGCAGCGAGGCGGCCGACGCGCCGAGGTAGACCAGCAAGACGACCAGCAGCACCTGGCCGACGTGGCCGAAGTCGATGCCCTGGCCCGGGATGACGTGCGCGTGCGCGACCAGGTTGGCCTGCGTGCCATGGCCCTGCGCGCGCAGCCGGGCCACGGCCCGGGCCGTGGTCACCCCGGCCGGCAGGCGCTCGCCGATCACTCCGGCGAAGATCACGTTGGTGGCGTCGCCGAGCAGCCGCGGGCCGAGCACCGAGAAGGTGACGCTGACCGCGGCCAGCACCAGGCTGCCGATGATCAGCAGCCGCTGCGGCCGCATGGTGGCCAGCAGGCGCCGGCTGGAGCCGCGGAAGTCCAGTGACTTCTCCGTGGACTGCCCGCCCGTGAACGCGGCCGGCCCCCGGCCGCCGCCCGGGCCCATCCCGGTGCCCGGCCCCGGCCCGCGCTTGGGCGTCGCCCGCTCCCCCGGCCCGGTGACCGCTGCCTCCCCGGCCGCTGCCCCGCCGGCCGCCGGCCCCCCGGCCGCCGGCCCCCCGGCCTCCGGCCCGCCGGCCGCCGGCCCGGTGTTCGCTGGCCCGGTCACGCTGCTTCCTCCTCGGTGAGCTGGGAGAGCACGATCTCCCGGTAGGTCTGGTCGGAGCCCATCAGCTGCTCGTGGGTGCCGGTCGCCACGATCCGGCCGGCCTCCAGCACGATGATCTGGTCGGCGTGCCGGATGGTGGCGACGCGCTGGGCGATGATGAGCACGGTCGCCTGCGCCGTCTCGGCGGCCAGCGCCGCGCGCAGCCGCGCGTCGGTGGCGTAGTCCAGGGCCGAGAACGAGTCGTCGAACAGGTAGATCTCCGGCTTGTGGACCAGCGCCCGGGCGATGGCCAGCCGCTGCCGCTGCCCGCCCGACACGTTGGTGCCGCCCTGGGCGATCGGGGCGTCGAGGCCGCCGGGCATCTGCGCGACGAAGTCCGCGCCCTGAGCCGTCTGCAGCGCGTGCCACAGGTCCGCGTCGGTGGCGTCCTGGTTGCCGTAGCGCAGGTTGCTGGCCACCGTCCCGGAGAACAGGTACGGCTTCTGCGGGACCAGGCCGATCACCTTCGACAGCACCGCCGGGTCCAGCTCGCGGACGTCGACGCCGTCGACCAGCACCGCTCCCCCGCTGACGTCCATCAGCCGCGGGATGAGGCTGACCAGGGCCGTCTTGCCGCTGCCGGTGCCCCCGATGATCGCGGTCACCTGGCCGGGGCGGGCCACCAGGCTGATGTCGCACAGCACCGGCTGCTCGGCGCCGGGATAGCGGAACTCCGCGCCGCGCAGCTCCAGGTGCCCGTGCCGGGCCAGCGCGGTGACGGGCCGGACGGGCCGGGCCAGGTCCGGCTCGGTGTCCAGCACCTCCATGATCCGCTCCGCGCAGACCTCGGCGCGGGGCACCTGCATGAACACGAAGGTGGCCATCATCACCGACATCAGGATCTGCAGCAGGTAGCTGAGGAACGCCGTCAGCGCGCCGATCTGCATCCCGCCGTCGGCGACCAGGTGGCCGCCGAACCACAGCACCGCGATGCTGGACAGGTTGAGCACCAGCATGACCGACGGGAACATCAGCGCGATCAGCCGGCCGACGCCCAGCGAGACCCCGAACAGGTCGGCGTTGGCCGCCTGGAACCGCTCCCGCTCCTGGCCGTCGCGGACGAAGGCCCGGACCACCCGGACGCCGCTGACCTGCTCGCGCAGCACCCGGCTGATGTTGTCGAGGCGGTCCTGCATGACCCGGAACAGCGGCCGCATCCGGCGGACGATCAGGACCACGATCACGGCCAGCGCCGGGACGGCCACCAGCAGCAGGCCCGACAGCGGCACGTCCTGGTTGAGGGCCAGGATGATGCCGCCGATGCACATGATCGGGGCCGACACCAGCAGGGTGAAGGCCAGCACCGCGAGCATCTGGACCTGCTGCACGTCGTTGGTGGTCCGGGTAATCAGCGACGGGGTGCCGAACCGGCCGACCTCGCGGGCCGAGAAATTCTGCACCCGCTCGAACACCGCGTGCCGCACATCGCGCCCGAGCGCCATGGCGGTCCGGGCGCCGAAGAACACCGCGCCGGTGGCACTGAGGATCTGCACCACAGTGACCACCAGCATGATCGCGCCCGTGCGCAGGATGTAGCGGCTGTCGCCGGTGATGACGCCGTTGTCGATGATGTCGGCGTTCAGCGTGGGCAGGTAGAGCGTGGCCAGCGACTGCACGAGCTGCAGCACGACCAGCGCCATGATCGCCGCGCGGTACGGGCGCAGGTAGGCCCGCAGGAGCCGGAGGAGCATCGGGGGCGTCTTTCTGCTGAGCGGACGGCCGGGAAGGTTCGGGGGCGTCGGCCAGGCTAACCGGAGGGACCCGCCGCCTGCCCCTCATTTTCGCGCTGGGCGCCGGCGGGATCGCTGAGGGCGGAATCCGGCGGCAGCACGTCGCGCAGCCCGGCCACCAGCTCGCGCAGCGCCTCCTCGATGACCGGGGCCAGCGCTACCGGCGGGTCGGCGAACAGCCACCGCTCGGTGGCCGCCTGGATCACCGCGGTGACGGCCCCGGCCAGCGCCCGGGCGGTGAAGGTGTCGGCCGCCGGGCTGCCGCCGGACCGCTCGGTGATGACCCCGGCCAGGTCGTACTGCATGATCGCCAGCGCCTTCAGGTACTCGCCGCGCAGCTCCGGCGAGCTGGTGACCAGCCGGATGCCGGCGATGAGCCGCGCATCCGGCGCGGTGCTGGCCACCGCGTAGACGTCCAGCACCGCACCGCGCACCGCCGCCCACAGGCTCTCCCCCGCGGGCCGCTCCCGGAGCGCCTCGCCGACCGCCGCGGCCCGGTCCAGGGCCAGGGCGCTGATCGCCTCGTACTTGCTGGCGAAGTAGTTGTTGAACGTCCGCGGCGACACGTCGGCCGCCGCCGCGATGTCCTCGACCAGCACGTTCTCCAGGCCGCGCTCGACGGCCAGCTGCATGGCCGCCGTGCCGAGAGCCTGGCGGGTGGCGAGCTTCTTGCGCTCGCGCAGCCCGCCGCCCGCCCTCTCCGTCATGGCCGCCAGCATACATGTTCATGCGGGGCACGCAACTTTGCTTGCCGCGAACTTTACCCTGGCGAAACGCTGGCCGACCCTGGTAGCGGTTTTACGACAGCAACGTGCCAGCCTGGGGTCTGAGCGCGGTGGTGTCGCATTCTCGCTAGGACGGGCCGCCGCACCCGCCGATACTGGAGGCATGCACGAGGACACCGGGCAGTGCGTGCGGGCCGTCCGCTCCAAGGACGCCCGCTTCGACGGCTGGTTCTTCACCGCCGTCTTGACCACGCGGATCTACTGCCGGCCGAGCTGCCCGGCCGTCCCCCCCAAGCCGGAGAACATGGTGTTCTACCCGAGCGCGGCCGCCGCGCAGCAGGCCGGGTTCCGGGCCTGCAAGCGGTGCCGGCCCGACGCCAGCCCCGGCTCGCCGGAGTGGAACGTCCGCGCCGACCTGGTCGCCCGGGCCATGCGGCTGATCGCCGACGGGGTCATCGACACCGACGGGGTGCCCGGCCTGGCCGCCCGGCTCGGCTACAGCGTCCGGCAGCTGGAGCGGCAGCTGCGCGCGGAGCTCGGCGCCGGGCCGCTGGCCCTGGCCCGGGCGCAGCGGGCGCAGACCGCCCGGCTGCTGATCGAGACGACCCCCCTGCCGATGGGCGACGTCGCCTTCGCGGCCGGCTTCGCCAGCATCCGGACCTTCAACGACACCGTCCGGGAGGTCTTCGCCCTGTCCCCCAGCGAGCTGCGCGAGCGGGCCGCCCGGCGGGCGGGGCAGGGTCAGCGGGCCGCGCCGGCCGCCGGGGTGCTGGCGCTGCGGCTGCCGTTCCGCGCGCCGCTGTTTCCCGACAACCTGTTCGGCCACCTGGCGGCCACCGCGGTGCCCGGCGTGGAGGAATGGCGCGAGGGCGCCTACCGGCGGACCCTGCGGCTGCCGCACGGGCCGGGCGTGGTGGCCCTGGCGCCGCAGCCCGATCACGTCGGCTGCCAGCTGTCCCTGGCCGACCTGCGGGACCTGGCCACCGCCATCAGCCGGTGCCGGCGGCTGCTCGACCTGGACGCCGACCCGGTGGCCGTGGCCGACCTGCTGCGTGCTGACCCGGTGCTGGCGCCCCTGGTCGGCAAGGCGCCCGGCCGCCGGGTGCCGCGCTCCCCGGACGCGGCCGAGTTCGCGGCCCGGGCGGTGCTCGGCCAGCAGGTCTCCACCGCGGCGGCCCGGACCCACGCGGGCCGGCTGGCGGCGGAGTTCGGCGAGCCGGTGGACGACCCGGCCGGCGGCCTGACCCGGCTGTTCCCGGATGCCGCGACCCTGGCCGGCGCCGGGCCGGGCAGCCTGGCCGTTCCCCGGTCGCGCCGGGAGTCGTTCGCCGCGCTGACCGGGGCGCTGGCGGCGGGCCGGCTCGACCTGAGCGCCGGCGGCGACTGGCTGGAGGCCCGGCGGCGGCTGGCCGCGCTGCCGGGCATCGGGCCGTGGACCGTCGAGACCATCGCGATGCGCGCCCTCGGCGACCCGGATGCGTTTCCCGCGACCGACCTGGGCGTCCGGGCCGCGGCCCGGGAGCTCGGGCTGCCGTCCGGGCCCGCCGCCCTGGCCGCCCGGGCCGCGGCCTGGCGGCCGTGGCGGGCCTACGCGGTGCAGTACCTGTGGGCCACCGGCACCCACCCCATCAACGACCTGCCTCCCGCGGCCGCCGACTCCGGCCCGCGCACGCCTGACACCGCCACCGCCGGCAACTCCGCGCCCGCTGGAAAGGACCCCCGATGATCGTCACCGGCACCGCCCGGACCCACGTCACGACCGGCAGCGCCGACGTGACGCGGTCAC
>Ga0193728_1000512_pt1 | contig 18736 bp, 20 predicted proteins | sample U1c1metaG_FD_143037 | JGI IMG/M metagenome (GOLD analysis project Ga0193728, IMG submission 143037) | Soil microbial communities from a riparian zone of the East river system, Colorado, United States - U1c1 | ecosystem: Environmental > Terrestrial > Soil > Riparian zone | place: USA: East River...
GATGGTTAGCAGCCGCTGTCAAGGGATCAAGGGCCCCGGCTCCCGTCCCTTCAAAAGGCGTTTTTATGACAACAACGGCAACACGCTAGCAAAGGTCGACTCCACCGGCACGACATCATACACTTGGGACTTCGAGAACCGCCTGACCAGCGTCACGTTGCCCGGGACCGGCGGCACGGTCAGCTTCAAGTACGATCCCTTCGGAAGAAGAATCTATAAATCCTCAAGTTCCGGCACCAGCATCTTCGTCTACGATGGGGATAACCCCATTGAAGAGACCAACGCAAGCGGAACGGCGGTCGCCAGGTACACGCAAACCGAGAATATCGACGAACCGCTGGCCATGCTGCGCAGCAGCACGACGAGCTATTACCAAGCGGACGGCCTGAGATCGGTCACGTCTTTGAGCAATGCAGCGGGAGCGCTCGCGCAGACCTACACGTTCGATTCGTTCGGCAAGCAAACGGCGTCTTCGGGTTCGCTCACAAATTCGTTCCAGTACACGGGCCGTGAGTTCGACTCTGAGACCAATCTCTACTTCTACAGGGCGCGATACTACGATCCAAACGTAGGCCGCTTTCTTTCCGAAGACCAGAAGGATATTGGTGCGATGGGTGAGTGGTCGAATCTCTACTTCTACGTGAAGAATTCGCCCGTTAACCTTGTCGATCCTTTCGGACTGTTCACCGTAAAGCCGGGCGTTCCGTACCCATCCCTTTCAATTCAGGCCTTGGTCGATTGCATCGAGTTCAAGACGCTACTCCCGATTCAGATTACCTCGACGACCGATTCTCACGATCCGAACACACCACACACAAATGGAGTGGCGGTTGACCTTCACTATGACAACCCCGCCGCTACGCAGAGCATCCTGTGCGCTGCTGCCGGTTGCGGAGCCGGATTCGGGCAGGATGAGAAAGAACATCCGTCACATCCCTGGGTCAAGCCGCACATCCATTTGCAGATCCCTGCTGGTAAGAAGGGGGGGCATGGTGACCTTCCGCTCCCGAACTGCCATAGCTGTGAGCGATGAACTTTTGGAGAGCCAAATGACCTGACTAGGCTCCATGCTCGGACCGATGCTCTTGCTGACGACTGCTCTGGTTTTTGGTCAGGCAGGTTCGGCTCGGCCTGCGCTAGCCAAGCCCACCGGGGAATCAACCGCCTGTAATTTGGGTTCCCTCCCTTCCGATATCCAGAGTCATCTCAAGGGAGACTTTGGCTCGTGGAAGGTTCAGGAAGCCGAAACTCTAAGCGAGTACGCTCGGAAGACTTGGGCGGGGAAGAAACCGTCCGCATGCCCTGGAATCGCCGTGGGACTATTCCAGAACGCGAAGGCCCCTTCCTACGCTGTGCTGCTTGTCCCGGTTGACCACCCGGACGCTGGGTATAAGTTCCTGGTCTTCAGCCGCAAAACTGGACAGGCATCCTACGAAGCGACGGTTGTCGAGCAGTCCGACGACCACGGAGCTTCTAATTATTTCATTCGGAAAGCCCCCATCAGTAGGTTCTTCAACGAGGAGTCCAAGAGAAAGTTTCAGGTACAGGCTACAGACGTCATCTTGATGGTAGATTCGGCTGAGCAGGAATACGAAGCCGACATCTACTTTTGGTCGAACGGCCATTTTCAACATCAGCCTGTAGACGAGTAGCCGTACGCTGCGCGGTTGCCGTAGAGCGCCGGAGGGGAGCGCCGCCTTCGGCGTCGGGAGTGGGTATGACACGTCACCCCTAAAAGGGTGCCGCACAGCAACTTTGGTTGCTGTATAGGAACCATCCAGAAATCAGCGACATACAAAATCTCCGGCGCTCCAGAGCGCCGCACGGTTCCTATACGGGAACTTGTTGATTTTCCTAGGCTGCCAGGAAGCAAGCCGTTGTCTCTCAAGAACGAATCCCACAGAGCCATGCAGGTGTCCGCGAGTTCGAAGAGGTCGTACTTGTTCTTCCCGGAGACGATGAACCACGACTCGTTGACGTGTGGTCTCTCGCCGGACCAGTCTGGGGGCACATACTCGTGCCCTACCGAAAAGTCGGCATCAACGCTCGGGTGATCGATGTGCCAGTGCTTGGTTCCGTTGCAGATGTCTCGGCAAACTCCCATCGGTTCGTTGAGCCGGAAAAACTCCTGCAAAGCTTTCGAGGTGAGTGTGCCCGAGTTCCGCAGCCAATCCCGCAGGTGGTAGCAGTTCTGGAAGTAGGCGTCGAGGAAATCGTGTTCCTGTTCCGTGTCTTCCGTCTGTGTCTTCGCACGGCCAATTCGGTGAATGAGCCGGTGCCATCGCTGCAAACGCTGATACTGCCCTCGCCAGCCCCCGTTCTTGTGCACACTCCAACCAAAGCCCATGAGGAGAAGCCTCAGTGACCGACGCCTGCGCCTTTTAAGAATCCATCGATGGTCTTGAGCAGGTGGTTCTGTTGGTGAAGCGGCAGGCTGTCGATCCGCTCCATGCGGCGCAGCACCCTGCGGTTGGGCATCTTACTGGAAACCTTTTTCGCCTTGGGATGCAGGAACTCATCCAGGCTCACATCGAGAGCCAGGGCAAACCGCACGGCCATCTCTGCCGAGAACAGCCGCCGATCCGTCTCATAGGCCGAGACCAAGACCTGACCGATCCCAACCTTCTTTGCTAGTTCCCCTTGGGTGTGACCGCGCAGCTTCCTGAAGCGAGCCAGGCGCTCACCTAGGGTCTCTCCGCCAAAATCCAGCGGTGGCTTCTTGATGGTAGGTCTTTTCGACATGGAGGTAGTTTAATGCTGTGTCTTTTTCCTACTTGACGTAAGTATACGTAGCGTATTATTTTACACAACAGTTTTAGAGTTCCGAAATCCTCTTGACAGGGTTTTCGGGGTTGAGCGGACCGGCTGGTGGGAACCATATTCTCCGGATGCCATCCGCGGATTATAGTCCCACTGGCGATTCCAAGCCTTCTTGGAACTTATGCAAACGTGAGCCAAGCCTTTGAATGGCTAAACCGGGCTTACGCCTGGAGAAAGACATCGCGAATCGCCCAGTCACGTTCTACAAGCCGACTTGAACGAAGCTGTCCGGCGGCGGACGCTTCGCGTGCGTGTGGGTGAACGGTTTCGATGTGATCGGGATAATGTCGGGTCACAAGGAGGTCCTCATGACCCGACTTCGCAAAATGATGCTCGAAGAACTCGAGCGTCGTAATTATTCTGAGGCTACCACACGCTGTTACATCCGCACAGTCGAAGATTTCTCAAGACGATTCAAGCGTTCTCCAGATTGTTTGGGTCCGGAACACATTCGTGAATATCAGGCCGAGCTCTTCAAGAAGCGCAAGTTGTCGCCGGGCACGGTTACGCAACGATTGGCAGCTCTGCGTTTTTTCTACGTCAAGACACTCAAGAAAGCCTGGAGCATCGCGGAGACGCCCTATCCCAAAAAAGGATTTCACCTTCCTTCGATCCTCAGCCGGGAAGAAGTCGCGCGACTCAATAGGCGATGTGTAATTCAGGTACGCGGATCAAGGGATGATTGAGGGACGGATCCGACCATGAATCCTGTAGACTGCGAAGTCTCTCTTGTCCACGGTGAATATTTTGCGGATACCTTCTCGCTCGGCAATCCGGATAAGCGCTGCGTCGGCAAGATCCATCGGACGATCGGCATATTTTCGTAGAAGTTCACGGATGCGAGGCAAATCGCCCAAACCAAGCGGCAGCAGCTCGACCGCCTTCCTCACCAACATCTCCCATAAAGCTTCCTGCGCCGCCGGCAGATCGTTTAACAGATACATCGCTTCAGTCAGAGGCGGCCACACCGTTGCCAAAGGTTCTTGCAAACTCTTCAGAGTCGACACGCATTGCTCATGGTATTGGTCATCTGCGTCCACGAGAGCCACGAGGGGCCCCGCATCCACCAAGATCACCGGGAGCCCCGTCGGCTCTTTAGCAGAGCGGCGAACTGACGGCCCGCTGCCGCCGAGCGTTTTCGGTTTCCGCCGTGGACAATTCCAATCAAATCCGAAACCATTTCATAAGGCGATCCGGATGGTTCCTGCTCTTCGATCCATGTCTCGATCGCCTGGCGAATGACCTCCGACGCGGACACTTGCTTGCGGCGCGCAATGCGGGCGATACGCTGCCTGGTTTCCTTATCCACCCTCAATGTCACTGGAGATGGCATAACATTACCTCGGAGTGTTAGTCTAATGTATTACGGGCTGTAATACAAGAAGATTGCGCGGGAGAGACGGCATTGCAACTCCACTTTTCGTCACCGGGTGCACCTGATTCGCGCCCTAGCCGAAACAGTCACACTGCGGGGCGGGGTAGCTCGTGTGGGCTGAATCTACGTAACAGCTTGATAATGGGCCAATCGTTCCATAATCTCGAGATCCAAACCAACAGAAACACAGCATTACACAGCATATGATCGCGGCTGGAACGCTCGAAGCTCGAGAACTGATGACGGGGGCAAGAACCTTCGCTTGCAGAATGGGCGAGTTCGGAAACAATCTCGCGGAAAGAATAGCAAAGTGAAGAGGGTTTGGGAAAACGATAGTTGAATTGCCAGGCGCGATTCCGATTACGCGTCATCTTGCATCAGTCAGACCTCGGTCCGATATGTATCAGCTGGTTTTGGCCTCTTGGATTTGGTAAATGCCTCGACGTCTCGCTCACCCGAACGCAGAAAATCTAGAAAATCAATGCCTCTGTTCCTACAGGTTTCGCAGACGCTAAGAAGAACGAGATATTCGGAAATTTTCGGAAATAGCAATTGGGCTAGGCGCACCTTGGAACATTACTCGCGACTTTGCATACGCTTTGATCGCGTGTTCCGCGTTGTTGTTATTCCAAAGAACGCCGCTGTGCCTGAGGAATGTGAAAAGCTTATCGCGGTTCTTTTCGAAGCGCCGTTTCAACTGGAGTGCGTATTCGCTGCAATATTCTCTGAGCGACACTTCTTTGTAAAAGCGATAAACGGATTTTAAATGCTTGTTCAGAAAGCGCCTTTTGAGGCCGTGGCGATCAATCGTCTCAATCATCGGATTGACCAGTGACGCGAAATTGTGGACAAACAGCTTGAGTTCTTCATCATAAGGGTGTGCCAGAACATCGTTATTCATATCACGCGGCAGGTGTATCAAGCACTTTTGCTGCGGGCATTCAATTGAATCATATGCAGCATAAAAGTCGGAGATCAGCACGCCTCGGAATCCCTTCAACACCCGTCATCTTCTTGAATGTCGCTGATTTCAAAAAAGGTTTTCGCACCGGATGACATTTTCGGTCGGGACCCCGTTCTTGACGAGAGCACCTGCTAAGGCAGTAGGTTGTCACTCTGACGAAAATCTATTAGAATCATAGAGTTGAAGGGGCGTGTAGCTCAGCTGGGAGAGCACCTGCTTTGCAAGCAGGGGGTCACCGGTTCGATCCCGGTCACGTCCACCAACTAATTCTCGCTCTCTCAATTATTTACGCTGCAATTTCTGTTGCACTATTTTGGTGCAATTTCGGTACATTCGGTACAACAGCCACGATTGGAGTTTCTGGAAGACTGAATCCAAATCCCACTCGTTCAGCCTCATCGAGGCGTACTTGCAGTTCCTCGTGAAGGTGTGAATAGAGTTCAGACATGGATTTCGGCTTGTGGGCCATCCAGAAATTGTTGATGTCCTCCAGGCAGCGTCTACCTCGCAACCAGGTTTTACGGAAACGCTTGAATGAATGCCAGCCCATTCCTTCCTCATCCAATTCCATTTTGGTGAGGCGAGGCGTAAGCCAGCGGTCCTCCAGGTTGCCGTAGAGATGTGGCGTGCCATTCGCCGTGTGGAAAAGCAGACCACTTTTTCCGGCTGCGTAGCGTTGCAGGTACTCTGCAATGTTGGAGTGCAAATCAACCTGCCTTTTGGCAGCGGCAGTTTTCAGGTATTTCACGATACGCGGGGAGTCCTTCTGCACCTGTTGTTCGATGTTGATGGTCCGACCGTCGTTCGTGAAATGACGGATTTCCACGGCAAGTGCTTCAGAGACCCTCATGCGGGTCGCGGCCAGAAGAACGTACAACGCTTGCTCCTGAGCACTACTTGCCTTGATAAGTTCTGAGATTGCGCTTGTCTTGAGCGACGGACGCTTTTGTTCCGCATGCTCAACGACGGGGAGGTCCATTGTTTCGGCGTCCCATTTCCTGTTATGGATGGGTTCGCCGTTCGCATTCTTCAAGGATTCCACGGCCTGCTTAACATGCTCGATGTACTTGTTCACAGTTCGTGGCTTGAGCCCCGATGAACACATCTTTTCGACGAGCGGTTTGACTGACAGATTGTCCACGTTCGGATTCCAAAAATTCCCGAAAATTGCGAGGGGACTATACAGGCTGGTAGTCAGTCATAGAATCCGTTCCCACCCCACCGTATCCACCAACTGATGCAGGCGCAGAGCGGTCCAGCGGCGCGGTGCGCCTTTAAGAATTCCTGCTCATCGTTGCAAAACAACCGGGCGGAGAGTAGGCTGCTCCCACGGTGAACCTATGCGGGTGCGTGCGTTGGTTGCCATATTGGGCGTAAGCATAGTTGCTTGTTCGGGTGTGCCCGCCAATGGCTGCGGAGATAAGCTGCTTGTTATGGGCCGCGGCGTTCGTCTTGGAACTCTGCTCGGAAACCGTACCGCCAAAATTCTTGCTTACCAACACGCGGGCACGCATGGCGCCGAGTTGATCACAGATTCGGAATTTCAATCGGCGTTGAAAAATGCTGGCTACCAACTTCGAGTAGTCCGCGACACCGAGGAACTCGAAGTCGCGTTACGGCTGGGTAAGTATGACCTCGTCGTCGCTGATATCGCAGACGCGAGCGCCCTCGAACCAGCCATACAATCGGTTGCCGGCGCACCGGTACTGGTTCCGATACTCTATCAGCCCACAAAGCCCGAATTGTCCCTCGCTGAAAAGCAATACCACCATGTCCTCAAATCAGCGCGCAAAGTCGGGGGAAATCTCTCCGTCATCGAGCGGGCGCTAGAAACGAAGCTTGACACAGAAGCGAAACTCAAACGTGAACACCGCAAGGCCAGCGGGGTTTCGTAGCAAGGGAAAAGGCAAGAGTGCGCGCCACGCATCGTCTGCTCTTGTTGTCATCTGCAATGCTGCTTGCCGACGCCACTGGCTTCGGCCAGGCGTGGGTGCCCCTCAAGGGCGAGGGGGAAATGGCGGTCAGCTATCAGAACTTGTTCACACGAGACCACTTTAATGGCGACGGCTCGCGGCACGACTATGGGCACATCCGGCTATATGGCGTTATTGGGGAGCTCGACTACGGAGTCACAAATAGGTTCGCGGTCAACCTGAGCGTACCTTACGGAGTCGGCAAGTATAACGGGCCTTTCCCTCATCAGCTTCCGATCGATGACGGCACCTATCACGGAGCACTGCAGGATCTGCATGTGGGTTTCCGGTACAACGTCTTGCGTCGTGCGATCCAATTCACTCCCTTCGTGGCCGTGGCGTTTCCTAGCCACCACTATGAACACTTCGCGCACTCGGCAGTGGGCACCGACCTGTGGGAAGTACAGATGGGCATGAGCCTCGGAAGAAATCTAGCGCCGGTTCTGCCCCGCGGATACTTTCAGTTGCGCTATGGGTACTCGATAATGCAGCGTGTATTGGGAATTCGTCCCAACCGCAGTAGGATGGAAACACAGTTTGGTTACTTCGTGACCCGGCGTCTGTCGCTTCAAGCCATCGCAGCTTCGCAAATCACGCACAGCGGCTTGGATTTTCCGCAAGATTTTCCCATACGTACGCCAACCAACATAACCTGGACACACCACGATCAGATTTCGACGATCAATTTCTTGAATATGGGTGGCGGCATTGCGTATGCCATCACCAAAAACTGGCAGGTGTACTCTTCGCTTCTCACTACCGTGTGGGGTCAGAACGGGCACGCCTTGCGGACAGGACTAAGCGCTGGGATGAGTTGGAATTTCCGCACGCTGTGGGCACATCAGCCGGTCGAGGCGGCCATTAGTAGTCCAGAAACCGAAGGCCTGGATTTGCGCCTGTCAAAGCTTATTCCACCCACGCAGCAGCCGTGTCACTGAACCGGAGAAAAACACTTCACCCGATCCGGGAACGATTTGGCGGGCGGCGCGAATCTTTTGTCCGGCTCGCCGATGCGTGCTCCAACGAGACGAGAACGCCGCCCACAAAGAAGAAGAGCACCCGCACGCATTGAGGACGACAAACGGGTGCTCCTCTTTGGATGAATCTACAACCAGGTTCCGTACTAATTGTCCTTCTTATTCACACCAACTGCGTACCCACCAAACCAACCGGTAGGCAATAATCCTGGAGTATTCGCATGGCCGGTGTAGTTTGTTCGGAAGGCCCTGCCCTCTTGTCCTAACTGGTATTGCACGCCACTTAGTGTAAACAGGTTCGTATCGGTGATGGTGTTGAAGTGCACAGTGGTAAAGGTACCACTCACCGTGTCTTGAACGACCTGCTGGGTATAGTCTGAAACAAGGATCGGGGTACCTGACTGGAAGGAGCTTGGGTTCGTAAAGTCCCCCGCTGGGCTGGGATTATAGTAGATGGTGGTGGTTCCCACCCGATTGATGATCTTCAGAGGGCCGTTTGTAATCACCCGCACCGTCGTGGCCTGAGTGAAAAAGGTGAACATCGCGGAGGTTTCGTTCTGCGTCGTGCCACTGAAAATCGAACTCAGGCCTTTGATGTTCGCCAGATATCCGTACTGTTGTGCGCTCGTCCCGGAATTGATGAACTGACCGACAAACTCCAACGTGGGCCGGTCTTCACTGATTGGAACCAGGACCGGTTGGTCCTGTGCGGCCATTGCGCCACAGGTGAGCGCTGCTATCGCCAGTACCAGTAACTGTTGTTTTGCACGCATTGAAATTCCTCTTTTCTCCTTGGAGCTAGGTTGATCTCCAGATGTTTGTACGGCGTTTCGGGTGTACTTTGCGGCAGGAATTGGGGCAAGGACGACAGGGTGAAGATGGCATGAAGTTTCTCTGAAGCAACTCAAATGCATGAAAACGGGCGAGATTCCTGCTATCGCAGAAAAGGGAATTTCGTTACTATTTTTCATTCGTGGGATCCAATGTCGGGGACATCGCTGAAATTCGAAAACATCGAGCTCGACTTGAGTTCCTACCAAGTGCGACGCAACGGCAGTGTGGTTAAGCTCGAAAGAATCCCCATGGAATTGCTGATCCTTCTGGCCGGTAGAAACGGCCAGTTGGTCAGTCGCGAGGAGATCATCGAGAAACTATGGGGGAAGGATGTTTTCGTTGATTCCGAGCATGGAGTCAACACCGCGATCCGCAAAATTCGAAACGCCCTGCAGGATGATCCCGAGAATCCGCGGTTCATCGAAACTGTCGTCGGAAAGGGCTACCGCTTCGTAGCCCCCTTGACCACACCCTCGGAGGAGCAGATTTTCCCCGCCGCTTCGGTCGGTTATAGATCCCACCTCAAGCGATCTGTGCTGCTTGGTGCGTGTGTGCTCGCAGCATTGTCAATAGGAACGTACGTGGCGGTGCGGTATTTCCAACTTGGCGGCACCGGTGGACGAACTATGCTCGCAGTTTTGCCGTTTGAGAACCTGACGGGAGACTCCCAGCAGGAGTATTTCAGCGATGGCCTAACGGAAGAAATGATCACGCAGCTTGGCCGGCTCAATCCGCGACACCTCGGAGTCATCGCGCGGACCTCAGCGATGAGTTACAAGCACTCGAGCAAAGCGGTGGACCAGATCGGCCGTGAACTGGGTGTCAACTACATTCTCGAGGGAAGCGCGCGGCGTGAGGGCGGAAGAGTGCGCATTACGGCGCAGCTTATCCAAGTACGTGACCAGAGCCATGTCTGGGCGGCTGAGTATGACCGCGAAATGCAAAGCGTTCTTCAACTGCAGAGCGAAGTTGCGAATGCGATCGGTAACGAAGTCCGCCTGAAGCTAGCACCGGCAGAGCGCGTTCACCTGGCGAATCCCCCAACCGTAGATCCGGAAGTCTACGAATCGTATCTGAAAGGCCGATACTTCATCGAGAAATGGACCGAGGAAGGAACCAGAGTAGGGCGAGAGTATTTCGAACAGGCTATCCAAAAAGACCCGAATTACGCGCTTGCCTATGCTGGGCTGGCCGACTCCTACGCCTGGGGACGCGCGGGCCTTCCTCCGCAGGAGGCGCTTCGGAGGGCTCGGGCTGCAGCAACAAAGGCTTTGGAGTTAGACAACACTCTGGGCGAACCTCACGCCGCGCTTGCTCAGGTTAGGTTCGTCAATGACTGGGACTGGGCGGGTGCAGAAGCGGAGTTCAAACGCGCCATTGAACTGAATCCGAACGACACCAATGCGCTGCATATGTATTCCCACTACCTGCTGTCCATGGGGCGCATACAAGAGTCTTTGGGCGTGAGTCTTCGGGCTTTGGAGCACGACCCTGTATCTCCGACTATGCAGCTCCACCTCGGGTTTCATTACTTGACCGCCAGGCAGTACGATCTGGCGATCCCGCAATACCTGAAGGTCTTGCAGGCAGATCCCAGCCTGCCCGACGCACACAACCAGCTCGCCGTAGCCTACCGGCAAAAGGGACTGCTTGACCGGTCAGTATCTGAGTATGTGCAGGTCGAAACCCTTTTGGGGATGACGTCAGATCAGATTGCGGAACTAAAAGCGGCGTATGACCGGTCGGGAATGAGGGGCTTTTGGCTCGCGGTACTGGAGTTCACAGCAGCATCGGACCAGAGCCTTATTTCGCCGTATCAGGTCGCTTCGTACTGCGCGATGCTCGACAAAAAGGATGAGGCTTTCGAATGGCTGGGGAAAGCCTACGAAGCGCATGACTCCAGCTTGGTTGCAATCAAAACCGATTCAGACTTTGACAGTCTTCATTCCGATTCGAGGTTTGCTAATCTTCTTCGCCGCATGAAACTCCCGGATTGATTTGCCATACCGGCTGAAACGTCAGTATCCCGCCACAACATGCATAACCCACATCCTGCGGAGGTGCGGCTGGTCCGACCGTCGTTCGTGAAATGACGGATTTCGACGGCAAGTGCTTCCGAAAATTTGTAGTCCAGGAACTCCCGTTAGTAGGTGCGTAGATTGATGCGTAGAATAAGCGTAGGTTAAGCTGGACGCGTGCGTCGAATGATGCGTAGAATAAGCGTTCAATATGACCTACATCTATATGTCCAAGGAATGGCCGCGATTCAGGTGGAACGCGGACCATCTCGTTCCTCATTTATCCACTACCCGCTACGAGCAAGGCCTGCTCCTCGGGAAAATGAAAGACCTGGGCTACCAATTGAAGAGCGAAGCGACGCTCGCCGCGCTGACCGAAGAAACAGTCAAGTCGTCGGCGATTGAAGGAGAAGAACTCAATGCGGAGAGCGTTCGTTCTTCGCTCGCTCGCCGCATGGGGCTCGAAGCCGCAGGGCCGCGGCCTGCGGACCGCGATGTGGAAGGCGTGGTCGAGATGATGCTCGACGCGACGCAAAATTATGCTGCTCCGTTGACCGAGGAGAGAATCTTCGGCTGGCACGCCGCGTTATTCCCAACCGGCCGAAGCGGAATGCGCACGATCACAACCGGGGCCTGGCGGAAGGGTCCGATGGAAGTTGTGTCGGGTCCCGAAGGGAAACACAAAAGCCACTTCGAGGGCCCTGCGGCGGAACGCGTCGAACCCGAGATGAAGAAATTCCTGTCTTGGTTTGAGGACAGTGGAACGGCGGTCGAGCCGCTCATCAAGGCAGGCCTGGCCCATCTTTATTTCGTGACCATCCATCCACTGGAAGACGGAAACGGAAGAATCACGCGCGCCATCACGGAGATGTCCCTGGCCCGACTCGAGAACAGCGCACAGCGTTTTTACAGCATGTCGTCGCAGATTCGAGAAGAGCGCAAGAGCTACTACGAGATTCTTGAATCCACCCAGAAAGGCGACCTCGATGTTACGGAGTGGCTCGTCTGGTTTCTCGACTGCCTGGGCCGAGCCATTGCCAAAGCAAAGAATCTAAGCGCGGGTGTTGTCGCCAAGGACGCGTTTTGGCGGCATCTCAAGCAGGAAACGATCGAAGTGAGCGAACGCCAGAGAAAAATCATCAACCTGCTGCTCGACGGCTTTGAGGGAAAATTGACAACGGAAAAGTGGGGGAAACTGGCAAAGACTTCCCACGACACGGCGTTGCGGGACATTCAGGATTTGATCGAAAAGGGGATTCTCAAACAGGAAAAGGCTGGCGGCAGAAGCACCGCGTACGTTTTGGTTCGGGAACGCTCTGTTTGAGCGAACTCCAACACCTGATTCGCCTCCTTGCGTTTCGAGAGTTTCCATTAGAGTCGAAATTCTGCATGAAGCCGAAGCCGAAAGGATCGTTGCGGGAATTCAGGCGAGAGTAGGCCATTCCCAGTAATCGAGGAGCACCATTCGACCGGCACTTTGAGATCGTGCTGTTCTAGTCTCAACGGCAACGATAGCCTTTCAAGAACGGTGGATCAGTGTCTCGTTATGCGAATCAGCATTTCCTGACCGCTGCTGAGTGTGATCTTCTGCCGCCGCATTCGATGGCGCCTTCAACACCTACCTTTTCACATGAGGGCGCGTGGTACAGCTCTATGATTTCGGCGCAAATCCCTGCTCGTCGTCCGTCGGGCATGACCAAGTGATCGAATCGAAGCATCATGCTGGTGCGACCCTTGATTTTGCCGGACATGTCGATCTGCGCAACGTGACCGTGAACTCGGACGTTTCGGTACCCGCCCTGGTCAACTCAATGTTTTGCGACCTAGGGTTGACCACTTGTGTTGATCCCTTCGAGTAGCCATCTGCTCTTTTTCCAAACGCTGAATAATCACCCGCAGCCAGCGTCCAATGGTCTCTTCGAACAGGGCAAATTTTAAAACGTCCAACACGTCGCGCTCATCTTCTTGCGTCATACCTCCTCCATTCACGAGGCCGCTGACAGCTGCTTGTGAGTTTCGCCGGGTGCGAGTTCCGGCCAGAGCACCTTGAGCACGACTCCATATGCTTCTTCGTAGACCAGTGTAAAAACTTGCGAGCAGCGCTCGCACAGCCAATAATGCCTCACGCCGTGGACTCCGCTTGGCGAATCAGCTGATGAATTATTCCCGCTTGCCGGAACCGGATCCGCCCGAAATCGGAAAAACTTGCCACCTCCGGTCCAATGAAAAGCCGTCGTACACGCGGAATTTGCACACTTCGGGTGATGCTTCTGATAGAGGGGTTCGATCCCGGTCACGTCCACCAACTATTTGTAAATTTAGTTATGCTCGAAGTGGGAGACTATGCATTATTACAACGCGTGGTCTTCCAGAGGAAAAGCGTTCATGTGAATGCTACTGTGAAGGAAGAGAATTGGCAGGAACTGGCCCCAGTCGGTCTTATATGGTCCAATCCTCGATTTTCAACGTGCCCGGCGAGAGCCATTACCGTTGAGTCAGAAGCCTGGGACTCGGCCAGTCGGCGCACACTACCCCGACTTCCAGCACCGCATCGTCACCGTTAACGGACCTTTCGTCGTTGCAGTGCCGGCAGACGTGCCCTCACTGTCTCCATCAAACTGGTTCGCAATCAACATCACTGCTTCGCAAACTGGTGGCTCGCCAGTTCACATGACGTTATATGGCCGCAGCATATCTATAGTCGATTGAGAAACTTCCTTACGGCTTTATGGGAACCCAACAAGAGCGAAAAGGCCAATTCGGCACCGCGATGTTTGCACCGTCCTTTTCGCGGGTGTCTAGCCTGGGCTCGACTCAGAAGGAGCTCGGTTGAGTAGACGTTTCGTATGAATAGATCCATGACGCAAAACCACCTGCGGTTCGCGGAATGTTGCAGGAATAACCTATCGTCGGCTCGTTAAAGAACTGATCTTCCCCGAAGGGATAGTTCCAAGTGAGCGCGTTGAAACCTACAAATTCAGTAGTTGAATCAAAACACCCGCCTTGGCTACCGCTGCACGTATATTTTTTTATGGACCAATAGGTGGCTCCCGAATTTTCACTCACCCACATGTAGCCCCAGAAGGGTACGGTGCTGCTGGTGTCGGTATAGCGTAATATACCGAAGATGACAGTCGTCAAAGGCCAGTCGTTCGTGCGAAATTCCGTCCGATTCATTGGACAAAAGACGCGAGCCTCTGCAGAGTTTGAAAAATTTCCAATACCCGGCTCACCGTATCCCGTCTGGGCGAAGACACCAAATCCTGGTTGGCAGCTGGTCCCATGGTTGTAGTAAACATTCGTCTGAGCTCCGCCAGTGCCTGCGTAGACGGTAAGGAGAATTCCAATCAGGATAAGAAATTTGATTCCATTTCGCATTTTTGATCCTCCTATTTTCATCAACCGGTAGAAATTTCATTTTTCAGCTGGTCGGAATAAAACCCACATCACGTTGACTGTCCCGTCTTTAAGCACCTCGGCAGGAGATCGATACTTAGTGCCTGGCCAGTTTTGAAAAACATCGCTCTCGGCCAGACTCTGACTCCCAGATTGATATTTACCAAAATCAGAATAGGTAGCAGTGACAAGGCAACCGCGCTGGAAGCATTTAGCGGAAGAAAACTTGACACTGGCAGTCGCCTCCTTGCCGTCTGCCTTCCAGCGATCAAAGATGCCGTCCGCATTCTTAGTCCAGGGTTCTGTGCTGGGTCCAGATTCATTCAGATAGCGATTCATTCGCTCACGCTCTTGTACGGGCGAAAGAGGTGATTTGCGCAGAGGCGGGCTTGGTTTTTGCTGGTTCGCTTCGGTTTCGGTAGCTGCATTTCCGCTCGACACAGCTTGAGCTGCGATCGATGTCTTAGGCAAACTGGAAACCCCTAACGAAAGAGCAAAAAGCACGATCATTTTGCGTTTCATAAATCCCTCGCTGGTCCATATTTGGTCAAGAACATAAGTATGTACTCCCTCAAAGTCAAGTGAAATAGCGGTAGGCGACCTACAGCGAAACCAAAGCGAGGTCAAATTAACAAAAATTTCCGGGGCGGTCAGGCCGTTTCCGTGACCTATTTTTTCGGTCTGGCGGAATGGGGCCGCCCTTCAAGGCCGGTGTCAGTTCTGGTGTCCGTTGGGTTTTCTATTTCCTGCATCCAGGTGCGTGGTGCTGCGGGAATCATCCATACTAAAAATGCATGGATAGAGGTGATTTGCGCTTTAGTACTCCCAGTCGTGCAAAGTTCCGACATCAACTTTTAGACTCGGACCTTATGGATCTGAGAAAAGCTGGCGTCTCGTCGAGAGTGGTCGCGGTCATGGTCGATTCTAGTGCGCTTACGCAGATCCATGTGACTGTGGACAAAAAGGAAGTGACACTCCACACCTTGGGGCAGGCGAAAGTTGGCGGCCGTCTCGGTCATCATTTGACAGCAGGCATCAAATCAGTAAAAGAAAAGGCATATCTCGACGGGCCGCACTCGTCGGTGTTCGCTAGTTCCGCCCCTGTTATCGGGATAGAGCTACCTAAGGGCGAAACGATCGATAACTATATTGTGGTTCAGCTCGATGGCAAGGGCGATCGTCGCGAATTAGAAGTTGAGGCTCGGGGCGGTATTGTTGGTGGGAAGAACAGTATCAGAGCCGAATCCATCCGCAAGACGTACGCTACCTCTTTAGGCGGTAATAAATTTCAACTCGCTACTGCAGGCCTCAAGCATGATGAATATCTGATTTACGTTGTAGGTTCGCCCGATACGAACAGAGGAATTTACGGGAAGGGTTACGATTTTACTGTCGAATAGTTCTGGCATCTTTTCCGATGCAGAACAGCGGCGAATCGCCGAAGGGCGAATCCATGAGTGAAACTGTTTTTTGCAAGTACTGGATACATTGCCCGATAACTCAGGCGTTCTGGAGGGGGACAGCGGCGGAACGCACATGTATATTCGAGTGCCTGATTGAAGCCATCTGCGTCTGACCTCTTCGATAACGAAATTGCGAAAAATTCAAACCGAGCAATCTTATCTGCTTGTTCAAACGTTGAAGCTCTACGTGTCGTGAAAATCGGATATTCACTGAAGAATTCACCGGATCGTCCAGAGCCGGAACTAAGATTAAGATGGCATTGATTGGTGGCATTGATTGGTTGAACTTTCTGCCTTCTCCGCAGTAGGATGTCCCCAATTTCGGGATGGTCCCCGGCCATCCCACGGTTTTTTTATCTATCGGCCATTTCCGGTCCGTGCAGTTGAGAATTAATCCATCTAAGAGCTAAGGAGACCCACGATGCCCTTTTTCTCTCGCGTCAAAATCCGGCAGCTGGCAGGAATCGTTTTGATAGCAGGCGTGTGGGTCTTCACGCAACCCACGCTGACCGGCCTGCCCAATCAGGTCAAATCCGCTGTCAAGTCACCGAAGACTGAAACAAAGTTTAAAGCCATCTGGGAGCCGGTCAACGTTAAGGAAGATATTGAGCTGGAGTCGATTCATTTCGTCACTCCCGAGGAGGGTTGGGTCGCGGGGGGCCGTACGAACATGCAGGGTGGCGTGATTCTCCACACCGCAGACGCGGGCGCCAACTGGGAAGTGCAGTTAGGCGACCCGCAATCCTCCGACCGTGCGTACCACGATGTTCGGTTTGCCACCCCCACGCTGGGATGGGCTGTGCAAGCCACCGGAGTCGGTGACCATAAACTGCTTCGTCTCGACGGAAAAGAATGGAAGGATGTCGGAACTGTTCCGCAACACCGTGGCGACTACCGCTTCGTTTCAGAACGGGTAGGTTTTGCGACTACCCATGCCGGGATAATGCGCACACAAGACGGAGGCCGTAACTGGCAGCCGGTTTATCCCTGTCAGATGAAGGCCGAAGTAAACGGTCTTACCCGCAACCTCTCGTGCGAATTTGCCAAACTGTTCTTCCTGAATGAGCAAGTTGGATGGGCCATAAGTAATGCTGGTGCCGGTGGTGCCGGATTTGTTCTCGCAAAAACTCGCGATGGCGGCACGACCTGGGACTCCACTGTGGTACTTCCCGGAGAAGACCCGCGGGAAGGCTCGATTTATTTTACTGACGACAACCACGGCTCCCTGCTGACCGGCGGAAAATTCTTCTATTCAAATGACGGCGGGAAAACATGGACAGGAGCCACTGGTCAGGCGGAAGGCAAACCACGCATAGAATTCGCGGACGCAAAAGTGGGCTGGGCGATTCACTATCAGAAGATGAATTACACCACCGACGGTGGTCAGCATTGGATTACTCGAGATATTCAATTTCCCGCATCGGTGGAAGAATTTAGCATAGTCCGCCTAGATAGCGGCTACGCGGTGGGCGGTCACGGCATGGTCTATCGCTATCGTGTGGTGCCCATCAACTATACCTCCAAAGGCATGGTGGCAGCTCCGGCTATGTCGGCGAAGCCCTAGTCACTTTTGTCACGCAGACCTTGAAAACTTTTGTATAAACTTCTTTTGCGGGACACCAACTCGCACTTGCCATCCCAGATGTGCGCGAGCGCCTGGAAGCCATCGTGCTTCAACTCGAATAGAAAGTCATGGTGGTCGAAGGGTTGGCGGACCAAAGTTAGTTGAGCAGTGTCCATTCGGAGCGGGCGCATATTAATAGGATGTGGTCGGAGCTAGGGCGGGATGAACGAAGGAAAGGCGAATCTGGACGGTAAGGCCATGCTTAACGGTTGTACAAGTAAGGTGTGCCGTTTCGCGAACAACAATCCATTCTTGCTCTTCATAAATGCTCGCAGGTACTTTGCGACTTGAGTTGCAGCATAACCCACGCCGCGAATCGGAGTCGGTCATTCCATTCTGACTAACTGATTAAATGCGAAAACCGTTTTCCAAGATAATTGGTTTTTTCTTCGTCTTCTTCCGGGGAATTTTGCCCCAATCGTCAGTCACATGGCGCCTAACCAGCCGGCAATAAACGACTGACAGCGAATCGTGAGCCTTCACAATTCCTGGAGACTCGCACGGAGTATGCCTTCAGGGCGAAGAGGGTTCATTATCCCGTTGCGAAAAAAGGAAACTCGCCCAGGCACGAAGCCCAGGCGAGGCTGAATCAACTTGCTGGATGATTGGAGCTCAGCAACGACTGATTGCGCGTGTAAAACAGTGACCCGCAAAACAATCCGCTGAGTAACAGAGCCAAGGATCCCGGTTCAGGAGTACCGACGGGGTTGGATGAGGGACCGCCGGGTGTAGGGCCACTGGGCGTAGGGCCGTTGGATGTGGGTGGACAGTCATCGGAGTCGAAATGATCCCGGTCACGGTCCCGATCTCGATGCCGGTTTCTGTCCCGATCCCAATCGCCTCGCCATTCCCAGCCTCTGTCCTCGTCAAAGTGTCGGTGTTCCCGATGCTCGGAACCTTCGATGTCAAACCCACCGCGGTCCCTAACATCGGATTGACCGACTCTAGACCAATCGTTTGAAATGTTCGCGATGATAGATGTGTCAGAGTCAGGCGTCTGTCTTGATTCCATGGAGTCTCCCCAGGCTGGCACCGACAGGAAGAGCAGTCCACTAGTTAAAACAAGTGTTGATTTTACATTCATTTATCTCCCCCAAAGAAGTTTGGCGAGTTGAATGCGCCCCGCTCCGGAGTCGATTCCAACATCGCCCAGCTCAAGGACACAAGCCCGCCTCCAATGGCAACCCCCACCCGAACCAAAAGTAGCGTGCCTAACCTGCATTATTCGTGAAAAGCGATTCCGCGAAGATTTTTGTGAGCGCGTGACAAATTTGCGGCGAAATGACGGAGAT
>Ga0193728_1000513_pt1 | contig 18731 bp, 18 predicted proteins | sample U1c1metaG_FD_143037 | JGI IMG/M metagenome (GOLD analysis project Ga0193728, IMG submission 143037) | Soil microbial communities from a riparian zone of the East river system, Colorado, United States - U1c1 | ecosystem: Environmental > Terrestrial > Soil > Riparian zone | place: USA: East River...
CGGGCGCACCCACAGACAGGGGAGAACACCGGTGAGATCACCGTGCCGTAGATCGGGCTCTTGACGAGCTTCAGCCGTTCCGTGATTGCGAACGCCGCAGCCGTCGCCACGAGGAGCCCGACCAGGGTCGCAGTCGTCAGAACTCGCTGCAAAGCTCAGCGATTCTATGTCGAGGGAGTTAAGGAGCGAATGAGTGCGGCGTCTCGACCCCGCGCTGCCACAGCTCGTCGGCGATGTTGCGCCCTGTGACGATGAGCACGACCGGCCGCGGGGAGGCTCTCCCACAGCGCACGACGACCGATCCCGGCGACTCGGCGAGCTGGTCGAGCAGCTCGGTTCGAGACGCGCACGCCGTAACCCACGAGCACGAACGCGAGGCCGATCAGCCCGCCGAGCAGCACCCACTGCGCCCCCGGCATGTTCAACAGCTTGAGCCCGCTGAGCAGCAGGATCGTCCCGAGCGCGCCGCGCAGGAGGATGTCGGGAACGCGCACGGTGAAGCGGCTCGAGATGAGCACGCCGGGGATCGAGCCGGTGAGGAGCCACGCCGTCGCATGGAAGTCGACGTTGCCGCCGATGATGTGACCGATGCCCGCGACCCAGAGCAACGCCGCGGCATGGAAGATGTCAGTGCCGACGATCTTCGACATCGTCAACGGGTAGACGAGCACCATGATGAGCCCGAAGAAGGTGCCGCTGCCGACGGACGTCAGGCCGACGACGAAGCCGAAGACGGCGCCGATGATCACGGCGAGGATCTTGTCGCGGCGCGCCAGGATGAACGGAGCATCGCTCGGCTGGATGCCGCGCTTGATCACGGACTTCAACAGGAACCCGGCGCCGCCGGCGACCAGCGCGGCGCCGACCGCGTAGCCCTCGATGGTCTGTGCCGTCTCGCCGTAATGGTGCTTGATCAAGGTCGCGACGCCGACGCCTGCCAGCGATAGCGGGCCGGAGCCGAGGAACATCCACAACGTGAGCCGGGCATGCACGGTGCCGAGGCGGCGGTGGCGGATCGCGCCGAACGTCTTGAAGATCGCGCCGTGCACGATGTCGGTGCCGACGGCGTACGTCGGCTTGAAGCCGAAGAGGATGACGAGGATCGGCGTCATCAGCGAGCCGCCGCCCATGCCGGTGAGGCCGACGATCGAACCGATCAGGAGACCGGCGAGCGTGAACTGCCAGGTCATGGCGTTACGGAGTCGCGGTGACGATCATCCCGGCGCCCACGGTGTCGTTCGTCGCTTCGTCGATGAGGATGAACGCGCCGGTCTCACGATTCTCGGCATAGGGATCCACGCACAGCGGCTCAGACAGGCGGAGCCGGGCGAGCCCGATGTCGTTCAGCTCGAGCTTCGCCGGGCTCTCGACGTCGTCGAGCGTATGGATGTCGACGACCGACACGAGCTCTTCGACGAGCCCGCGCACCGTGCGCGTCGTGTGCTTGATGCCGATCTTCGCGCGCGGCTCCAGCGGACGCTCGCTCATCCAGCACACGCGCGCCTCGACCTCGCGCGCAACGACGGGGGGGCGCGCCGGATCGGCGAGCATGTTGCCGCGCGAGACGTCGACGTCGTCAGCGAGGCGGATCGTGATCGACATAGGCGGGATCGCCGCCTCGAGCGGCCCCTCGAGGCCGTCGATCGCTTCGACGCGCGAGCGGAGCCCCGACGGGAGCACGACCACCTCGTCGCCCGCCTGCCAGATGCCGCTCGCGACGCGACCCGCATAGCCGCGGTAGTCGTGGTGCTCGTCGGACATCGGGCGGATCACCCACTGCACGGGGAACCGACGGTCTTCGAGATTGCGGTCGGTGGAGATCTCGAGCTGCTCGAGAAACTCGAGCAGAGGCGGAGCGTCCCACCACGGCATCGACTCGGCGCAGCCCTCGACGACGTTGTCGCCCTTGAGCGCCGACATCGGGATCGCCTTCGGGTCGTGCGTGCCGAGCTGCGCGTTCAGCTGCTCGAGCTCGGTGACGATCTCGTCGAAGCGGGCCTGGGAGAAGTCGACGAGGTCCATCTTGTTGACCGCGAATACCACGTGCGGGATCTCGAGGATCGACGCGATGTACGCGTGCCGGCGGGTCTGTTCGACGACGCCCTGTCGCGCGTCGAGGAGGATCACCGCGACGTCGGCTGTCGACGCTCCCGTGACCATGTTGCGCGTGTACTGCACGTGGCCCGGCGCGTCCGCGAGCTGGAAGCGGCGGCGCGGCGTCACGAACGAGCGGTACGCCACGTCAATCGTGATGCCCTGCTCGCGCTCGGCACGCAGACCGTCGGTGAGCAGCGCGAGGTCGACGTAGTCGTGGCCGCGCCGGCGCGACGCATCCTCGATGTGCTCCATCTGGTCGACCATGATCTGCTTCGAGTCGTAGAGGAGCCGCCCGATCAGGGTCGACTTGCCGTCGTCGACGGAGCCCGCCGTCACGAGACGGAGCAGATCGGTGGCGCTAGAAGTAGCCGACACGCTTGCGGTCCTCCATCGCTGCTTCGCTGACGCGGTCGTCGGCGCGGGTCTCGCCGCGCTCGGTTACGCGTGTCGCGGTGATCTCGGCGACGACGTCCTCGAGCTTCGCCGCTTCCGACATCACGCCTCCGGTGCACGTCATGTCGCCGACAGTGCGGAAGCGGACTGTTGCCTTGAACGGCTCCTCGTCGGGATACCGCTCGACGTGCTCGGAGACGGCGTAGAGCATGCCGTCCCGCTTGAACACCTCGCGCTCGTGCGCGAAGTAGATCCTTGGCAACTCGAGCTGTTCGCGCTCGACGTACTGCCATACGTCGAGCTCCGTCCAGTTCGAGATCGGGAATACGCGCACGTGCTCACCCTTGCGGACGCGCGCGTTGTAGAGATCCCACAGCTCGGGCCGCTGCGCGCGCGGATTCCACTGGCCGAAATCGTCGCGGAAGCTGAAGATGCGCTCCTTCGCGCGGGCGCGCTCCTCGTCGCGGCGGGCGCCGCCCATCGCAGCGTCGAACTGGTGCTCCTCGATCGCGTCGAGCAGCGTCGTCGTCTGCAGCTGGTTGCGCGACGCCCGCGGTCCGGTCTGGTCGACGACGCGGCCCTTGTCGATCGACTCCTGCACCGAGGCGACGATGAGCCGCTCGCCGAGCTCGGCAACGCGGCGGTCGCGGAACTCGACGACCTCGGGGAAGTTGTGGCCGGTGTCGATGTGCATGACCGGGAACGGGAACTTGCCGGGCCGAAATGCCTTCTCGGCGAGACGCAGGAGCACGATCGAATCCTTGCCGCCGGAGAAGAGCAGTACGGGACGTGCGAGCTCCGCGGCGACCTCGCGCATGATGTGGATCGCCTCGGCCTCGAGCTCGTCGAGGTGCGTCACGACGGGGACGGCGCGCGACGTACTCACGAGACCCGCTCCTTTGCCGCGACGAGCTCGAGCTCTTCGAGTCGCGCGATGACCGCAGCTGCGGACTCGGCGGGCTCGTTGCCCTCGGTGTGCAGGCGCAGCTCGGGAGCGGACGGCTCCTCATACGGATCGGAGACGCCGGTGAAGTGCTCGATCTCGCCGGTGCGCGCTTTCGCGTAGAGACCCTTCGGATCGCGCTCGGCACACACCTCGATGGGCGTCGCGACGTGGACTTCGACGAACGGCGCGTTCTCCTCGACGAGCGCGCGCGCACGGCGGCGCGCCTCCTCGTACGGCGAGATTGCGGAAACGACGACGGTCGCGCCTGCGCGGGCGAGCCGCGAGGCGACCCAGCCGATGCGCGCGACATTCGTGTCGCGGTCTTCCTTCGAGTAGCCGAGGCCCTGCGAGAGGTGCGTGCGGATGACGTCGCCGTCGAGCACCTCGACCGTGTGGCCGCGTTGCTCGAGCTCGCGGGCGACGAGCGTGCCGACCGTCGTCTTGCCGGCGGCCGACAGTCCCGTGAACCAGATCACGAAGCCGCTCACGAGCTTCCCTCGACCAGCGTGTTGGAGGGAACTGTGTGGATGCCGCACTCGAGCTTGTCGGTGCCCACCCAGCGACCCGAACGACCCGAGCCCGGCTGCGTCGAGTGGGTGTCTCCGATCGATTCGTACCCCTGGTCGTGGAGCGGGTTGTACGGCAGCTCGCGCGCGCGGATGTAGTCCCAGCACATCTCATCGGTCCAGTCCGCGAGCGGGTTCGCCTTCCAGAGCTCGTGCTGCTCGTCCCAGCCGAGCTTCGGCGCATCGGCACGCGTCGGCGACTGGTCGCGGCGGATCCCCGCGATCCAGCCGTCGAGCTCGCCGAGCGCAGTCACGAGCGGCGCAACCTTGGCGATCGAGAGGTACAGGTCGCACTTCTGCTCCCAGAGCCGCTCGCCGTGTACGGCCGCGAGCTCCTCCGCCGACGGGCCCTCGAAGACCTCGATCGTCGTGCCGTATCGCTTCTCGACGTCGCGCCAGTAGGCGTACGTCTCGGGGAAGAGATGGTGCGTGTCGATCGCGAAGACGCGCGCCTTCGGCTCGAGAGCGAACAGCATGTCGAGCAGCACGGTTTCTTCCTTCTGGAAGGAGCACGCGAGGGAGACGCGGCCGGGGAACTGCTCGAGCACGTACGCCAGGATCTGCTCCGGCGTCATCGACTCGACGTCAGGCAGGTGCAGGCTCGCCGCCAAGCAGCACCTCCAGCATCGTGTCGCCGCGCAGACCGAGACGCAGCGTCTCGAGCGGGATCACCTCGTCGGGCGGGATGTTGCCGAGATTCACGTTCGGCCCGAAGTGCTTCACGAACCACGCCTGCGAGCTCTTCGTCGGCGCCTCGAAGATGAGGTCGTCGACCGCGACCTCGTGCGCGATCTCGTCGATCAGCCCCGTGCGCATGTCACCGTCCTTGCGGAAGATGCCGGCCGACCCACCTTCGCGGGCCTCGGTGATCACCTTCCACGCGCCGGCCTCCTTCTCTTCCTTGATCCATTGCACCCACTGGTACGGCGCGTAGACGACGTCGGAGTCCTTCGACCCGACCTCGGAGAGGACGATGAAGTCGCGCGCGAAGTCGGCGATGAGCTCCAGCTTGCGGTCGCGCGGGATGTCGAGCGTGCCGTCGGAGATCTCGACGTGCCCGAAGCGGTGCTCGTGGAGCCAGCTCTTGAACTCGTCGATCTTGTCGCGCCCGTAGACGGCCTCGAACAGCGTCCCGCCGCAGACGACGGGCGTCTCGAAGTGGCGGTAGAGCGCAATCTTCTTCTCGAGGTTGTTCGTGATGTAGCTGGTACCCCAGCCGAGCTTGACGATGTCGACGAACTCGCCGCCGACGTCGAACATCCCCTCGATGTCGCGCAGGTTGAGGCCCTTGTCCATCACATGGGTGAGACCGATGTCGCGCGGCTTGCCGGGGCGCGCGGGGACGTCGAGGAAGCCGTCGTTAAAGCCGGGCATATAGCTCCTTGAGTTTTTCCTGGGCTGCGGTTTGCACGTCGTAGTAGAGAGAGTTGCCGTGCGCGTCGATGCCGACCGTGAGCGGGCCGAAGTCCTTGACGCGGAACTTCCAGAGGCATTCGGGCATCAGGTCCTCCCACAGCACCTCTTCGATCTCCTCGATCTGCGTCGTCTCGAGCGCGGCGGCGCCGCCGACGATTGCGAAGTAGACCATGCCGAGCTCGTGCATCGGGGCGATCGCCTCGTCCGGGAAGCCGCCCTTGCCGCAGATCGCGCGCACGCCGTATTGGCGGCCGAGCGGCTCTGTGAAGCGCACCATGCGCGCGCTCGTCGTCGTGCCGATGCAGATCTTCTCGTACTTGCCCTCTGCGACCTTGCGCACGTTCGGCGCGGTGTGAAGCAGGAACGCGCCGGAGAGATCCATCGGCGGCTCGACGCCCTCGTCGAAGATGCGGATCTGCGTGCGGTCGCGGATGCCGATGATGTGGCCCTGCACGGTGACCTCGTCGCCCGCGCGCAGCTCGAGGATCTCCTGCGGGTCGGTGATCGGGAACGTGACGGTGCGGCTGGCCATCTAGGCCTCGCGATCCATGTCGACGGAGCCGTCCGCGTGGATGTGCGCGGTCGCGCGGCGCGCCGCCCAGCACTGGTAGTTCACGGCGACCGGGTTGAGCGTCATGTGCGTGTCGGCGTGCTCGATGTGGCAGTTGAGCACCGTCACGTCGCCGCCGAGGCCCATCGGGCCGATCCCGGTCTCGTTCAGCAGGCCCATCAGCTCGTCCTCGAGCTGCGCGACGATCGGATCAATGTTGCGCGTGCCGATCGGACGCGTGATCGCCTCCTTCGCGAGATACATCGCGTAGTCGGCAGAGCCGCCGATGCCGACGCCGACGATGCCGGGTGGGCAGGGCTTGCCGCCGGCGCCGACGATCGACTCGAGCACGAACTGCTTGATGCCCTTCACGCCGTCGGCGGGGACGCACATCTTCAGGAAGCTCATGTTCTCCGAGCCGGAACCCTTCGGCACGCACTTCACGTCGAGCCCGTCCCAGTCCTCGACGAACTCCCAGTGCACGATCGGCAGGCGGTGGCCGATGTTCGGGCCGGTGTTCTCGCGCGTGATCGTGTGCACGGCGTTCGAACGCAGCGGGTGCTCGACGGTTGCGCGCGCGGTGCCGTCGCGCAGCGCCTCGTAGATGCGCGCGGGATGCAGCGGGAAGTGCTCGCCGACGTGACAGGTGTACACGGCGATGCCGGTATCCTGGCAGACGAGATTGTCTTCGCTGTCCGCGACCTCGACGTTCTTGAGAATCGTGTTGAGAACGCGCTGCCCGGCGACCGACGTCTCGCGGCCTGCGGCGTCCTTCAGCGCATCGCGGAGATCCTGCGGGATGTCCTTCAACGCCCAGACGTAGAGGTGCGCTGCTGCGTCCTCGACGGCATGCTGCAGATCGGTCGCGACGACGCTCATACGCGTGCCTTCTCTGCAGCTGCCTTACCGGCGCGGCGTCCGAACACCACACACTCGAGCAGCGAGTTCCCCATCATGCGGTTGCGCCCGTGCGTGCCGCCTGCGATCTCGCCGCACGCGAACACTCCGTCGAGCGTGGTCTCGGCGTCCTTGCCGATCACGAGGCCGCCGTTCTGGTAGTGGAGGACCGGGTACGTGAGGATCTTCTCCGTCAGCGGATCGATTCCCGCTGCGCGGTAGCGGCGCAGCATGTACGGGAGCGAGAGCTCAGCATCGTGCGCGCTGATGCGCGTCGTGTCGAGGTAGACGGCGGGGCGGCCGTCCTCGGTCGTCGTTCCCTTGCCCTTCGCGACCTCGTCGACGATGGCCTGGCTGACGACGTCGCGCGCGCCGAGCGAGTCGGTGAACTCCTCGCCGTCGGAGTTGAGCAGGACGGCGCCGTAGGCACGCGTCGTCTCGGGGATCGAGTAGCCCTGCATCGTCTGGGGCCACGCGCCGCCGTTCGGGTGGTACTGGAGCGCGTCGAGATCGCGCGCCTCCGCGCCGGCGGCAAGTGCGATCTTCGTGACCTCGCCGGTCGCGCCGGGATGGTTCGTCGAGAGCTCGCCGCGCTCCTCCGCGACGGCGTAGCAGCGGCCGCCGGCGGCGAGGATCACGGTCGCGGCCTCGAGCGAGTGCTCGCCGCAGCGGACGTGCCACCCGTGCTCGGCGCGCTCCAGCTCGGCGAGCGGGCTCTTCGGGAAGAGGGTGACGGTGCCGGCCTCGACCGCGTCGCGGAGGGCCGCGGTGATCGCGTGGCCCGTGCGGTCGCCGACCTGCAGCAGACGCTTCTGCGACGCGCCGCCGCAGCGGGCGAGGCGATAGCCGCCGTTCTCCCTGGTGAATTGGACGCCGAGCTCTTCGAGCCAGTGGATCGCGGCGGGGGCTTCGGCGGTGAGCACTTCGACGAGGCCCATGTCGGCGGTCTCGTGGGAGCTGCGGCAGACGTCCTCGGCATGCTGCTCGGGCGAGTCGCCGGGGCCGACGGCGGCCTGGATGCCGCCCTGCGCCTTCGCCGAGTTACAGGACTGGATGCTGCCCTTCGTGGCGAGGGCGACGCGCGCGCCTGCCCGCTCGGCAGAGACGGCGGCGGCGAGGCCTGAGGCCCCGCTGCCGAGCACGAGCACGTCGAATCCGCGGTTGGCCGCCAAAGCCCTCCAACTATAGCCGAGAGGCTAATGCTTGACATAAGAAACAACTATGCGAATCCGCACTGGATCTGTCCGAATTGTACATCTTGATTGTCAGAACTGACAACGGTAGCGTCCCTCCCATCGTCAAACGACCCCCAGGAGGGTGCGATGGTCAAGCATCACCTGGCGACCGTCACAGGCTTTGCCGCCGGCCTCGCAGCGATCGTCCTCGTCCCAACGGCCGCCGCCGGCGGCCCCAAGCCCGCGAGCCCGGCAGACGCACAGGCACTGCTCAGCGCGCCTGCGGTCGTGGCCAGCGGCTCCTCGAGTCGAGCCGTCAGCGCGCAGGAGGCACTGGCCGCCGCCTCGCGTCCCGGAGCAGTCGTCTCCGTCGCGCCGGGACTCACCACGGCGCAGGCCGTCGGCCTCGCCCCGACAGTGTCGACGTCGGCGTCGAGCTCGACTGCGCAGCGCACAATCCAGAGAAGGGCCGCATACACCGCGTGCTCGGCCAACGCGCAGTGGTACGAGTGGGGGACGTGGCCGTACCAGCAGCGCATCACCGACACGACGTACTGGTGTGCCGTGTACGGCGATCACATCACGTACACATCGTCGACGACGAACGGCAGCGGGACGTTGTGCAGTACGTCCTGGACGAGCGCTCAGATCATCAGCGGGGGGATCGGGTTCTCGTGGTTCGTCAACCGGGCGAGTGCCGGGTTCAGCTGCCCGACGGCGATCCCGTGGGTATCGCTGCACCCGAGCCACTCCGAAGACACCTCACGGAATGCGTGGGGAAGCACGGCACTCGTCGGTGCCGGCTAGGAGGAACAGCATGACCTGGACGCCGGGGAAGCGATCACTCGCGTACGCACTCATCGCGACGTTCGTCTTGCTCCTGATCCTGTCCGCCGTGCTGCCGTACGTGGGCGGCGGTCACTCAGGCTCATACAGCTCCTTCCACTAGGCATTCAGCACGATGCCGCGGCGTGACTCCGATCGAGTCGCGCCGCGGCATCTACCACACGGACCGCAGCAATTGCTCGATCTCGGCCGACGTCGCCGGGTGTGGGTTCGCCTGGTTGCCGGCGCGCTGCGCTGCAGCCATCGCCAGGTCCGGAAGATCCTCCTCGGGAACGCTGAGATCGCGCAGCCTCGTCGCGCCGCCGAGGGCGGCGAGCTCCTCGACGCGGGCGGCGGAATCGCCGCCGACCGCCTCGCCGAAGCGGCGGAGCGCCTCGGGCGCATACCGCTGGTTGTATCGGAGCGCCGCCGGAAGGCAGATGCCGTTGAGCGTTCCGTGCGGCAGGCCGTAGCGCCCGCCAACCGCCTGCGCCATGGCGTGACCGAGCGCGAGCATCGACCCGCCGAGCGCAGCGCCGCCATGACACGCGCCGCGCAGCAGCTCGGTGCGCGCCTCGCGGTCGTGCGGCTCGCCGACGACGCGCGGTAGCCACTCCGAGATCAGGCGTGCGCCCGCGAGCGCGTGCTCGTCCGCGTCGGGATTGTGGCCGTGCACGTACAGCGCCTCGGCGCAATGTGCGAGTGCGTTCATCGACGTTCCAACCGTCGGCTCCCGCGGCAGGTCGAGTGTGAGCTCGACGTCGTAGACGATGCCGCCAGGGCGTGCGCCCGCGCCGCCGCCGCGCATCTTGCGCTCCGGGTCGCGCACGCCGAAGTACGTCGTCCACTCGGCGCCGGCGTACGTCGTCGGCACGGAGACGAGCGGCAGCTCGGCCGCCGCAGAGGCCGCCTTGCCGAGATCGATCGCGCTGCCGCCGCCCACGGCAACGACCCCGTCGCATCCCTTCGCCTCTGCGGCGACGTCGTCGATGCGATGGGACGGCACCTCCGTCCAGCGAGCACGCGGCGCGAACGGCAGCTCGAGGGAGTCCCACCGCGGCCCGGCGACGAGCAACGGCGCACCGATGCCGAGCTCGGAGAGCACGCCCGGCAACTCGTCGAGCCCCCAGCGGACGATCATGCGAGCCGCGACCGCGCGTACTCGACGAACGCCTGCGCGACACGCGTCTCCGCGCGGCCCGCGGAGCGGGCGAGCGAGATCTCGCGGGACGGCTCGAGGCCTTCGACGCGCGCGGTCGCCACGGTTCCCGCGGCAAGGTCCGCTTCGATCGCGGAGCGCGAGATAAACGTGACCCCAAAGCCGGCGATCACCGCGCTGCGCGCCGATTCCTGCAGGCCGAGCTCGAGCCGCACGTCGAGATCGCGGAGCCGCACCCCCGCAGCGCGTAGCTCCTCCTCGATCACCTGCCGCACGCCCGCCCCCTCCTGCATCAACACAAGCGGCTCACTCTTCAACTGATCGAGCGTGACCGTCTTGCCTGCGAACCGGTGCCCGCGCGGCACGGCGAGCACGACCTGGTCGTGGAAGAAAGGCTCGAAGACGACGCCGCGGTGGCGTCGCGACGCGCCGACGACACCGAGCTCGACCTCGCGGCGCGCGACCTGCTCGACGACGTGCTGCGTGTCGGAGACGGCGAGCGCGACGTGCACGCCTGGGTACAGTTGCTGGAACTCAGCCAGCACGACGGGCAGCACGGTCCCGCCCGGCCCCGTCGACGCGCCGATCTCGAGCCTGCCGGCGAGCTCGCCCTCGGCCTCGTCTCCGAGGTCGGCGAGCAGCTGCTCCTCCATCGCGAGCAGGCGCTGCGCGCTGCGGTACAGGCGATTTCCCGCCTCCGTGGGCTCGACGCGGCGGCCCGAGCGGTCGAGCAGCTGCGTCCCGAGCCGCTTCTCGAGCGAGCGGATCTGCAGGCTCACCGCCGGCTGCGTGACGCCGAGCTGCTCCGCTGCCTGGGAGAAGCTCCGCCGCTCGACAACGGCGCAGAACGCTGCAAGCTGACGCGTGTCCATAAGCGATCATTATGCCCGGAACAGCAGGACAAGCGTCTAGCATCAACCTGTGCCCCAGACGACGGCCCCGGGGATCGAGGACACGCTGATCCGCGGCTACCGGCAGCTGGCGCTCGAGACCCCTGCCCGGCCGCGCGACCTGCTCCTTCGCTTCCTGGACGTCGTGCTCTCCGCGTTCCTTCTCGTCTTGACGCTCCCCGTCGTCCTCCCGATCGCGCTGCTGATCCTGCTGACGAGCGGTAGGCCGGTCTTCTACCGCGGCGAGCGCGTCGGGCGCAGCGGCCGCGTGTTCACGATGCTCAAGTTCCGCACGCTCAAGGCGGACGCCGAGTCGCGCCTCGGCCCGATTCTCGGCGAAGAGCTCGTCCGCCGCACGCAGGACGAGTTCACGACGGTCGGCAAGTGGCTGAAGGCAACGCAGCTCGACGAGATCCCGCAGTTCATCAACGTGCTGCGCGGCGACATGAGCCTCGTCGGCCCGCGGCCGATCCGGCCCGTCTTCTTCGAGGAGCTCGCACACGACCTACCGGCGTACTGGCAGCGGCTGATCGTGCGACCGGGACTCACCGGGCTCGCTCAGGTGCGGCGCGGGTACGAGACGTCGATGGCGGAGAAGCTTGCGCACGACCTCGAGTGGATCGCCGACCGCTCCGTCCGCCTCTATCTCCGCACGGTGCTGGCCACCGGGTGGCGCGTGCTGCGTCAGTCGGTGCATGCGCCGGACAAGCGGTCCGTAGAGTAGGAAGCGATGTGCGGGATCTGCGGAATCGCGTCGCCGCTCGGCTCGCCCGACCCTGCGCGGCTGGCCGCGATGAGCGACGCCCTCGTGCACCGTGGGCCGGATAGCGGCGGCGTCTACCTCGACGGACCCGTAGGTCTCGCAGCGCGGCGTCTCGCAATCATCGACCTCGAGGGCGGCGACCAGCCGATCGCGAACGAGGACGGCTCGTGCGTCGTGGTGCAGAACGGCGAGATCTACAACTTCCCCGAGCTTCGCCGCGAGCTCGAGCGCGAAGGTCACGAATTCCGCACAGAGAGCGACACCGAGGTGCACCTGCATCTCTACGAGAAGCACGGCCCCGACTTCGCGCGCCGGCTGCGCGGCATGTTCGCCGTCGCGATCTGGGACGCGCGGCGGCGGCGCGTGGTGCTCGCGCGCGACCGCTATGGCATCAAGCCGCTCTACTACCGCCACGTCGGCGGCGTGCTCGAGTTCGCGTCGGAGCTACGCGCGCTGCCGCGCGGCGAGATCGACCTCGATGCGCTCGAGGCGTTCCTTGCCTTCAACTCCATCCCAGCGCCGTACTCGATCTTCCGGGAGGTGCGCAAGCTCCCGGCCGGCCACCTGCTCGTGTGGGAAGAGGACGGCGCGGTGCACATCGAGCGCTACGCACGGCCGGGGCCGGTCGCGATCGAAGAGATGCGAGGCGACGACGAGGCCGAACTGATCGAGGAGCTGCGCGCGCGTCTGCGAGACTCGGTTCGCGCGCACCTGCTCTCCGACGTGCCCGTCGGCGTGCTGCTCTCGGGCGGCGTCGATTCCGCCGCGCTCGCGGCACTCGCAGCGCAGGAGAGCAGCGACGCGATCCACACGTTCACGATCGGCTTCGAGGAGCGCAGCTTCGATGAGCGCGGAGACGCACGCCGCGTCGCGGAGCGCTACGGCACGAGCCATCACGAGCTGCTCGTACGACCCGATCCGACGCTGCTGCTGCCGGCGCTCGCAGAGGCGTTCGACGAGCCGTTCGCCGACTCGTCGGCACTCCCGACGTATCTCGTCTCGCAGCTAGCCGCGGAGCATGTGAAGGTCGCGCTCTCCGGCGAAGGCGCCGACGAGCTCTTCGGCGGCTACTACACGTATGCGGCCGACCTGCTCGCCGACCGCGTCGCGCCCCTTGCACGCATTGCGCGCCCGCTCGTCGAGCGGCTGCCGACCTCGACGTCGAAGGCGAGCTTCGACTACAAGGCGAAGCGCTTCGTTCGCGCTGCGCACCTGCCCGCGCTCGAGCGGCACCACGGGTGGAAGGAGATCTTCTCGCCGGACGCGCGCGCCGAGCTGACCGGCCGGAGCGCCGCGTTCGATCCCGTCGACATATACCGACACCGCTACCGGGAGACCGCCGGCGCCGATCCGCTCTCGCGGCTTCAGGACGTCGACTTTGGCATCTACCTCGTCGACGACCTGCTCGTGAAGACGGACCGGGCGTCGATGGCGCACTCGCTCGAGGCGCGCGTGCCGTTTCTCGACCCGGCGGTGACGAACTTCGCGTTCGGCCTCCGGACGAAGCACAAGGTGCGTGGCCTCTCGAAGAAGGTGCTGCTACGCAAGGCCGTCGAGCCGCTCCTTCCGCACGAGGTCGTGCACGGGCGCAAGCGCGGCTTCTCGATCCCCGCAGCCGCCTGGCTGCGCGGCGAGCTGGAGCCGTTCGCGCGTGAGACGCTCTCGGCCGAGACGCTCCGACGCCAGGGCTTCTTCCTCCCGGAGACTGTCTCGCGGCTGATCGGGGAACACGCCGCCGGCGTGGAAGATCGCAGCCGCCAGCTCTGGGGCCTCCTCTCGTTCACGCTCTGGTACGAGCGGCACGTCGAGCAGGAGCCGCCCCGTCTGCATTCCGCGCGCATGGACGCGCTCGTGGCATGACCGACGTCTACCCGCCCTTCGGGCTCGGCTACCCGCGCACGGAGCTGCGCCGGCAGTTGGTCGACGCCGTGCTTGCAGGCGAGAAGACGGCGACGGCCGGACTGTGGTCGGAGTACGAGGCCGAAGGCGAAGCGGTTCCGAGCGCCGGCGACCGGTTCGTCATGCACGACTTCGACGACGAGCCCGTCGCGATCGTCGAGGTGACCGACGCCCAACGCGTGCCCGCCTCGGAGATCGACGTCGGTTTCGCCCGCGACGAGGGCGAAGGCTTCGAGTCCGTCGAGGACTGGCGCATTGCGCATGAAGAATTCTTCAGCCAGCCGATCGAGCCGGAGACGGAGATCGTCGCCGTTCGGTTCCGCGTGGTGGAGACCATCTGATGCGCGTCTGGATCGACATGACCGCAAGCGCCCACGTGCTGGTCTTCCGTCCTCTGATCGGGCTGCTGCGCGAGCGCGGCGACGAAGTGGAGATCACGGCACGCGACTACGCGCAGACGCTCCAGCTGCTCGAGCTGCACGGCCTCACCGCAGAGGTGATCGGACGCCACGGCGGGCGCTCGCGTGTCCAGAAGGCTCGGCAGATGACGCACCGACTCGGTGCCCTGAAGAAATGGGCGAAGCACCGCGACTTCGACGTTGCGCTCGCGCACGGCTCGCACGAGCTGACACTCACCGCGCGCAGACTCGGCATCCCGAGCTCGACGACGTTCGACTACGAGTTCGCGACGCTCCAGCATCAGATCGGTTGCCGCGCGGCGACGAAGGTCGTCGTCCCCGATGCGATTCCCGCGAAGCGCCTCGAGCCGTACGGCGTGCGTCCGCCCAAGCTCGTGCAGTACCCGGGCCTGAAGGAGGAGTACTACCTCTCCGACTTCGAGCCCGACCTCGCCCTGCTCGATCGCTTCGGCGTCGATCCGGCGCGCGTGCTCGTCGTCCTGCGCCCGCCCCCGGACGTGTCGCTCTACCACAGGCATTCGAACCCGCTGTTCCCGATGACGCTCGAGCATCTCGGACGTCTCGAGGACGTGCACGCGTTCGTGCTGCCGCGCACCGACGACCAGCGCGAGTATGTCCGCAAGCTCGACCTTCCGTCGGTGATCCTTCCCGAGGTCGCGGTCGACGCGCAGAGCCTGATCGCGCTCGCCGACCTCGTCGTCTCGGCCGGCGGGACGATGAACCGCGAGGCCGCCGCGCTCGGCGTGCCGGTCTACACGACGTACGGCGGACGCCTCGGTGGCGTCGACGAGGAACTGATCCGCGACGGGCGGCTCAAGCCGCTCACCGATCCGCGCGCGCTCGACCTCCGCAAGCGCGATCCGGCAGAAGGCGCAGGCACACGACGGGATCCGGCGCTCATGCTCGAGCTGCTGCTCTCGGCCCTGCCGGGCTAGGCGACGTCCTCGAGCGCGGCGAGTAGCTCGCTGCCGTAGCGCTCGAGCTTCGCCGGGCCGATGCCCGGCACCTCTGCGAGCTCCGCGATCGTGCGCGGCGCCATCCGGATCAGCTCTGACAGCGTGCGGTCGTTGAACACGACGTACGCCGGCACTTCCTCTGCGCGCGCACGCGCGAGCCGCCACTCCTTCAGCGCGAGCACCGCGGGCGTCGACGGCAGCTTCGCTTTCGGCGCGTCCGACGCCGACGACGAGACCGCCGCATTGCCTGCGCGAATGCCCATCTCCTCGAGGAAGCGGCTGGCCTTGCCCGACCAGGTCACGAGTAGATGCCGCTTCGCACGCGTCATCCCGACATAGAGCAGCCTGCGCTCGTCGTCCAGCTCGGCGCCTTTCGCACGGCGCGACGGCAGCTCACCCTCCTCCAGCCGTGGGATGTAGACGGCTTCGAACTCGAGCCCCTTCGCGCGGTGCAGCGTCAAGAGATGCACGCCGCGGCCGGCACTCGCGCCGAACCGCTCTTGCAGGCTCGCGCTGAAGTCCGACACCGTGTGGTCGCCGTCGTCGAACTGCTCGGCCAGGCGCACGAGCCGTACGAGGTCGGCCTGCCGCGTCTGCTCGCGCTCACCGAGCTTTTCCGGTAGCACAGCGAGTAGCCCTTGTGCCTCGGCGACGCTGCGTACCGTGGCGGCCACATCTGTCGAGAAGCCGTCCCGCAGCGCCTTGAGCAGCTGCCGCGCCGCGTCCCGCGCGAGCAGCGACGCACCCTGGAACGGAATCCCCGCGTCGTGGAACGCCTCCTCGAAGTCGGCGGCACGCGCGTTCGTCCGCACGAGCACCGCCTGCTCCTCGTGCGGCACGCCCGCCTTCACGAGCGCCCGGACGCGCTCGGTGACGAGCATGCCCTGCTCCTCCGGCGTGCTGCAGCGGCAGAGCTCAGGCTCCGGGCCGTCTGCGAGTGTCGGACGCAGCGTCTTCTCGGAGCCGCCGAGCTTCGGCACCAGCCGGTTCGCGAGCGCGAGCACCTGCGGCGTCGAGCGGTAGTTCTGCTCGAGACGCACGACGTGCGCATTCGGGAACCGTCGTGGAAGCCCGAGCAGCCACTCCGCACTCGCACCGGTGAAGCTGTAGATCGACTGGTAGTCGTCGCCGACGACGCACACATCATCGCGTTGGCCGAGCCAGAGATCGAGCAGCGTCTGCTGGAGCAAGTTCACGTCCTGGTACTCGTCGACGGTGAACGCCTGCCAGCGCGCCCGCACTGTTGCGAGCGCGTCGTCGTCGTTCTCGAGCGCGGCGATCGCGAGCCCGAGCAGGTCCTCGAAGTCGATCGAGCCAGCCTCGGCCTTGCGGCGCTCGTACTCACGAAAGACGCGCACGGACAGATCCGCAGGCATCGGCGGCTCGTGGTCGCCGAGCCCTGCGAGATACGTCTCGGGCGTGAGGCGGCGGTTCTTCGCCCATTCGATCTCCGTCGCAAGGTCGCCGGCCGGCCGGAACTTGTACGGCATGGGCAGCCCGTTGCCGATGCGCCGGAGCAGCAGCGCCTTCGTCGACATGATCTTCCCCGGATCGCCGTGAAAGCGCCGCAGGAGCGCGAGCGCGGCGGAATGGAACGTCGATGCACGCACACCCTCGACTCCGAGCGCGGCGAGGCGTGAGCGCAGCTCGCCTGCGGCTTTGTCGGTGAACGTGACGGCGACGACGGCGGACGGATCGAATGCGCCGCTCGCGACCTGCCACGCGATGCGGCGCGTGATCGTGGTCGTCTTGCCGGTGCCGGCGCCCGCGAGGATGCAGACCGGTCCATGCGTCGCCTCCGCGGCAGCTCGTTGCTCCGCGTTCAGCCCTCCGAGAATGCGCTCGGCGTCCACCGCAGCACCGTACCGGGGCCGCCGGTCGGCTTCCTCGCGAGAGCTGGGAGCCTCTGTTACGGCTGCGTGGCGATCGGCTCCGACGCCCCTGAGGGCTCGGGTGCCAGCATCGCCTCGCGCTTCGGCTCGCGGACGATCGAGCCGAGCTTCGCGACGACCTCGAGCGTGTCGCCCTCGTCGGCGAGCCGTGCGAGCTCTCCGAGCTGCTCGTGGAGCCAGATCTCGTCGATCGGCGGCCGGCTCAGCCGCATGATCTTCGGGTGGACGGTCTCGCCGACCGCCTCATTCTCGTCCCACAGCACCTCGTGCAGCTTCTCGCCCGGACGCGAACCGACGTACTTCAGCGCGATGTCGCGCGGGCTCGACTCGGGATCGTTCGGCAGGCGTGGCACATGACCCGACAGGCGGATCATGTTGCTCGCGAGGTCGAGGATCTTCACCGGCTCGCCCATGTCGAGCACGAAGATCTGACCGCGGCCGCCGATCGCGCCGGCCTGCACGACGAGCGAGACTGCCTCGGGGATCGTCATGAAGAACCGCGTCATATCCGGGTGCGTGATCGTGACGGGCCCGCCCTTCGCGATCTGCTTGCGGAAGGTCGGGATCACGCTGCCCGACGAGTTGAGCACGTTGCCAAAGCGCACGCCGACGTACTTCGTCGTGAGATCGCGTCGATGACCGAGCGACTCGATGATCCACTCGCAGATCGCCTTGGACTGCCCCATCACCGTCTGCGGATTGACCGCCTTGTCGGTGGAGATGAGGACGAAGCGCTCCACCTCGAATTCGCCTGCAAGCTCGGCGACGACCTTCGTCGCGACGACGTTGTTCCGCACCGACGCGAGCGGATGCGTGTTCATCAGCGGCACGTGCTTGTACGCGGCTGCGTGGAAGACGATCGTCGGCGCGTACTTTTCGAAGACCTCGCGGCGCATCGCCTTCGCGTCCTTGACGTCGATGAGCTTCGGCACGGCTGCGGTGAAGTCGCGCTCGTCGACGAGCTCGCGCTCGATCTCGAAGAGCGGCGTCTCTGCGTTGTCGACGAGAATCAGGCGTGCCGGCCCGACGCGGGCGATCTGACGGCAGAGCTCGGCGCCGATCGAGCCGCCGGCACCGGTCACGAGCACGGTGTGTCCCTTGAGGTAGGAGGCGACCTGCTCGAAGTCGACCTCGACCTGTTCGCGCCCGAGCACGTCCTCGACCTGCACCGGGCGGATCTGGTTCGCGAGGTTGAGATCGCCGGAGATCAGCTCGTAGAGCCCCGGCAGCGTCTTCACCTGCACGTCGGAGGCCTGCGCCGCCTCGACGACGAGGCGCCGGGTCTCACCGGAGGCGGACGGAATCGCGATCAGCACCTCGTCGGGCTTGAACTCGCGGACGATGCGCGGCAGGTCGTCCATCGTGCCGAGCACCCGGACGCCGTGGATGCGCGTGTTCCGCTTGCGCGGGTCGTCGTCGACGAAGCCGATCGGGGTGTACGACAACATGCGCGAGCGCTGCATCTCCTGCACGATCAGCCGGCCCGCGTCGCCGGCGCCGACGACGATGACCTCTTTACCGCGCGCGACGACGCCGAAGCCGGGGCGCTCGATGAGCGTGCGCGCGGCGAGTCTCGCGCCTGCAATGAGCGTGAGCGTGATGAGCAAGTCCATCACCGCGACCGAGCGCGGCAGACGGATTCCGTGCACCGGCGAGACGAAGTACACCGTCACGTACGCGAGGATCGACGCGACCACGACGCCGCGCGCAGCGCTCCACATGTCGCGGACTGAGACATAGCGCCACCAGCGCCGGTGGAAGCCGAACATGAGGAAGACCGCGAGCTTGATGGCGACGACAAGCAGGATCGTGCGCCGCAGCAGCGTGTCGTAGTAGACGGGCAGCCCCTGGTCGAAGCGCAGCTCGAATGCGAGGACCCAGGAGATCG
>Ga0193728_1000514_pt1 | contig 18712 bp, 45 predicted proteins | sample U1c1metaG_FD_143037 | JGI IMG/M metagenome (GOLD analysis project Ga0193728, IMG submission 143037) | Soil microbial communities from a riparian zone of the East river system, Colorado, United States - U1c1 | ecosystem: Environmental > Terrestrial > Soil > Riparian zone | place: USA: East River...
TTCCCACTCCGGCCCGATGCCGAGGAAGAAGCATAATGCCCGAACTGTTCCAAAGTAGCCCTTGCCAGTCTCTGGATGATACCAGCGAAAGCCATTGTCATAATATTGCTGCCATCCGGCATCCCGCACCGCGCGGGAATAGTCAAAGGCTGCTTCGCTCATTTCTCCTCCTTCTGAGCGCGGCGTAGGCGTATGATAGTTGACATTTCATCAAGCTCATCAGCAATGGATTTTGGAAGCTTATTCCTCTCGAAAATCACATTGCCCGTAAAGTCTGCCTGCTCAGCCAATGTCATGTTAAGTTCGCTACCGGCATCCGTAATGATGATTGCATTCCGTATTTTCATGTTATCTATTCCTCTTCCGCAAGTGCGCGCATAGTCAAAGGCTACGGACTTTCATTTCGCCACCGTTTCCTTTTCTGCGATGGCATTAAGACGCGCCGCTTCCGCATAAGCCCAGTCATCGTCATCTGAGCCTCCTAATTCAGCATCAGGATTTTCTCTGTCTTTAACGTCATAGCCAGTTCGTTCGCCGTCATCCCAATAGTTATACGCGACCACGTAATATCGTTCGCTCATTTCGCCACCGTTTCCCTCTCCGCAACCGCCGCATCGATCATGGCTTGCCAGGTCTCTATGTCTGTTGGTCGCGCTCTCTTGTGGAGCTCTTCGTATATTTTGCGCAGCAATTTGATTTTAAGCGCCCTCGCGACGTGCTCTTCCATCTCGTTCATTTCGCCACCGTTTCCTTTTCCGCGTAGCGCGAACTGCCGATTGCCTGATATAGATCCGCCAAAGCCTCGCATGCCCTTTCGGCGAGAGCGAGCCATTCAGGGTTGTTTTTAATTTGCTCATGGTCGCAGAGCTCTTCTTCAACTGTGTAAGTGAAGAAGTGCGCCATGTGTAAAACCTCATGGCGTCCAAACTCATCCATCTGGCTCATTTCGTCACCTTCCTAATTCCAAATCGGCAACTTGCCGCCATTGATATTATTGGGCCTTTTAATAACCAATCCAAATCGCATCTTATTGATGTCTGGCGATAATATCCGGCCTGTCACGCCGGAGGTCGCGGGTTCAAGTCCCGTCTCTCTCGCCATTAAATCAATGGGTTGATAAATCCTTCCAAATATTCACTGCCCGGCAGATTTTTGGAATTCCAACTTTGTTCCTTCTATTGCGCCGCCGCAATTCCCACAAACACCGGCAGGCGGTCCGCGCCTTAGCGGGCCACATTTGCAAATAGGGGTTGGCTCATAGGTTATTTTCCCGCTTTGCAATTTCAATGGACGGAGCAATGTTTTCTCGCTCATTTCAGCTTCCAGTCTCCGATTTGGAATTTCCATATTTTGTTCAGTTCATGTTCCAAAAATTATGAAACGTAGAAGCGCCAGGCAAATTAGGGCGTACACAATCCTTGCCGCCCACATCGGCACATCAAGGCCGTCCAGGAAGCTCATTTCGCCCTGATATGATTCGCATCGAACACGGCACGCGTGCCGTCAGCGAACTCGACATCGTATTCGACTGGTTCGTCGTTTGCTTGTGGGTCTATGCGAGTTATGCCGACGATCTTCGCCTTGCGCCACTCGCCGAATACTCGATCGCCATCCACTATTTTATCGGCATCTAACACGGTAGCCACTTCCACTTCCTGCCCTTCATGAAATTGCGTCATGCTATGTAGCCACCTTGCCTTTGAGCTCGAAAGAAAGCGTGAAGTTGTGATCCTTGTTTGCTCGCTCGATTATGTCCTCATACCGGACGATCGCATCGTAGCGGCTCTTGCAATGGAACGTGACCATAACCTTTCGGTCGATCAGTTCTATTTCGACTTCCTCTTTTTGCGCTGGCTCGGTCATCTGCAAGCCCTATCCATACCTGTTGTAGCCTCTGTTCCGGTCTGCGATGCGTTGCTGATGCTCCCGTTCCAGGCGCTGCTCGACCTCATGAAAGTCAAGCGTTCTCATAGCGTCTTCGACAGGCGCGAGCGATTCAAGGAACATTTTGGCCTCGGCCGAAAGAAGCCCCATGCCGACAACCTGCGTCCTAAGGTCGAGGCTTTGCTTCTCAATCTTGGTAATGGCCGCCTTGTCATTGCCTCGATCGATGACTTCGCGACCCTTCGCAGTTCAGCCCGGCGGCCCGCCACGGCGTTCTCGCCACGCCCCGACCACGAGGCCTCGATGCGCGGGGCAAATGTTTTCGGGATGCCGAGCTCCTCGCACCGTTTGGCGACTTTGATCTGGCACTCCTCGATAACCTTCAACGATTCTTCGGTCGCATCCTTCCAAATGTCGTCCTGATCCCAAGAATAAATTGCGGCCAGCTTCTGCTCGAAATCAGCCATGCACGCGGCCGCCTGTTCATCAGCGTGCGCCCGCAAGACCTTTGTGCGATCCTTGATGATCATGCTGAGGTCGTGGGTCTCGTTGCGGCTAAGAGCGCGCGGCGGTTGTTCTGGCATGGCATACTCCCTTTCATGCATTACCAGAGCGCTCTCGCTCCGGCGCCGGCCGTGGCTCTTGCCACTCGACATCTTTCCCAGTCAAGTCTTCGATAAGATCGGCGACGATGCTCGTCATCAGGTCTATGAACGCTTGCCGATGCTCTTCGCGTGCCAGCACGATTCCCATGCGTATCGACCCAAGCATGATAGCATCGACCATGGTGCCTTCCAGCGCGTAGTACGCGACCCAGTTCTCGCCTTCTTCACGTAGCGCCAATCTCCCGAGATCTTTCGTCACCGAGCTCTCCCCTTCTTTCTTGCGGCGTCAGCGCTACGCACCGCGGCCAAATCGACCGGCGCATAGGTCTTCTGCAAATTTGCCGATGACGCGAAATCATTGGCCAGCTTGTTCCCGATCAACTCCGCGCTAGCGCCACCCCTGAGCGCCTCGACCGCGCCGGATCGGCGGAAGTCGGCCAGCGTGCGCCGCTCGTCGGCACCGAACACGAGCGCCCGCACATCCCGGAAGTCATCACCAAGCGTGTCCTTGGAGTAGGCCCGCCCGGATCTATTCCGAAAGATTGGAGCGTTTGAAGCCGGTGCCGCGCCAAGGTTCGCCAAATAGGCATCAAGGACGCGGCTAGCGCGGCGTGTGAGTGTCGCGGCCGCCGCACGCCCCGTCTTGGCCCGGGCGATCACGAAGACATCCCCTTGGCCGTCCTTGGCCCGCTGCGCGGGCGTAAGCTTGCGGACGTCAACCGGCGAGAGCGAAGAATCCCACGCTACCGCGATAACGGCCGCCAGGCCGCGATATCCGGCCCGCCAGGCGCCCTTGGCCAGCTTGGTGGCCTCTATGTAGCTCCAGAGCGCCGCGCGCCTCTCAGGCTCCTTGTTCCGCACGCCCAGTGACGGATCAGCGTCCCGCTGGCAATATCCCATCGCCGCGGCGACCCTCCAAAGCGCCCGCCAGATCTTGATGACCCGGTGCGCTTCCCGCCTCGAAACCTCCCTCTCGACCTTCCCCCTAAATCCACTGATGTGCTCAAGCATGACGGTGCGCGGGCGCACGTCTCCAAAGACGCGCTCGATGTGCGTCCATGCCCGGAACCATTCCTCGCGAGTGCGCGGTGCCTTCGCGGCCCATTCGGCGGTTCCGCGATAGCGCTGGAACGCCTCGGCCAGAGACCCGGCTGGCATGCGTGGGATGATCGGCCTTGGCGCCGCGGCGGCATGCTCTTTCCAGCGCGCCAAGCACTCGGCGGCGATCCGCCATGCGTCCGGACCATCCGGTCCGCAGGCGACGGGCTCAAACCCAGCTTCCCGCATGGCGCGCGAAGGCTCCCAATAGCCGCGGCCTGACTTGACGACGTAATATGGAATTTTAACGCGGCCCACTTCTCTACCTTCCCAGAAGGAACTGAAGCCCTGTAATGGCGAGGCCAATAACAGCCGCTAAAATTAGGCCAATCCCAATTCCAAAGCCAAGAATTGCCTTCTCACGTGTCATTCCTCGCCCCATCCACAATCTAGCGTTTGAAATGAAACTTTTTGTTCAGCGCTTTAATATGCGGCTCTAAAGCTAGGCCAATCTTCTCCGTCGCTTCATTATCCGGATCGTACCAAGCACAAAACGTTATGCTATTGATTTCTCTCAGATGCTCCATATCCTCGTCCGATACGGCGCAGCGTGCCTTAAGGCTTGCGATTTCTTCGTGAAGCTTCGCGAGAGCCTCATCGATAAGTTTGTTTTCCATTACTTCTGCACCCAGTGTTTCTTGCCATCAGGGCATTTGCGCCAGCTCAATCCAGCCGCCTTATACGCAGCATAATCAAGACGCTTAGCTAGGCACCTCTCCTCCCTGAAGTTCTCATTCTCGCGGTAACGGTGGCGATCATATTCGCGCCTATCGTCGGGATTCTTGAATGGCATTACTCGACCAAACGCCCCATAACAACGTCGTTCGCGTCTTTTGCCCCTTCCGGCAGGACTTTTCCCCCGGTCATTGGCGAGATCCTGATCGATCCGTCAGGCAGGATTGTGACATCTCGCGGCACGCCAGAGTCCTCCACCGCACGAAGGGCGCGAAGGATTTCAGATTTGGTGACGCGGCGGGCGTTCATTGCAAGGTCCCTGGCCCTTCGATTGTTGGCGCGGCCAAAATCATAGGCATGTCGCGCACTATCCGGTAGCTCTTGCCAGCGAATCCTTTATCTGGGTCACCTACCAAGCAGCGCTTCACCCAGGTGGATGTTTCAAATTCGCTCCCGCGGTGGAGGATGCGTGAGTGGCCGCGCCGCCAGTGCAAGCAAGGGGATTCATGTTTTGCCAGCGACGTCGAGCGCGTGGCGTTTCTGACCGCGGCGACATTGATGGTAAGAACGCGCACCGCTGATTTAGTCGGGAGTCCCTCTTTTCTCCTAATCCAATTAATTGGCTGCGATAGCTCTTGATTGGAGGAGCAAGCGAGGAATTTTTCGTTTAATAGCGTGATGGCCCCTACAAGCATGATGGCGCCGTTTTTGGCTTCCGCGTCTTGATTTGGGTCGCCGTGGTTAGCCTCAAAAAAATCGTCACTTCCGTCTTTGAAAATACCCATCCGAAGCAGCTTCTGATGAGGGTCTCCGTTCCTCGTGTGGAATACATTTATGGTGTTTAGCTCGCCGCCAAACTCCTTAAACTGTTCCATTGTTATGCCTCTCTGCGTTATCATGCCTTCGTCTACTGCAGCAGCAAGCACGCCAACCCCTCCAGCGAACTCAAACCAACAAAGGGGGTATGGCAGCCTGAAGGGCACTCTCGCCGCCGCTGGCTCATCGAAAACCGCCTCTCCAGTATCAATAAGGAGCTCAAGGGGCAGGTCTCGGCAATCAAAAACCTCCGAGCCGAGCGCTGCCTCGTAGCATGATCCTATCCCCTGTCTGTTGGGCTTCAATTTACACCACTTGAAAACCTCAAGCGCCTCTTGCAGCAACAATTTATCGCGTCGCATTTTCCAACTTCCTCGCTGCCAAATAGACTTGGCGCAGATCAGGCGGCAGCTCCCGCCAGTGAGCCGTGCCGCGCGCGGTTTGCCAAAGCGTCTCGCACCGCGGCGAGCACCGCGATGAATGTGCCCTCAAGGACAATCCATCGCGGTAGAAAGCCCCGAGGAATGCCCCGCAGATAGGGCAATCGATCGGGAAGAGTGGCTTAAGCCGCCTTGTCAGTGGCGATGCTGGCGACGGGGGAAACATCAATCACCAAAGACTTGAGGGCAGGCTTGTCGAGCATTGCGCGGCAATCCATTTCGAGCCGCGCGACACCGACGATAGTTCTTGCGGAATGCGAAATCGCGCGGGCTTCCTCCGGCGTGATCTTCTTCTCGTTGACGCCGTCAATGGCGTCGAAAAGCGCATCCACAAGTCCGCTTGATGTGCGAGATACTTTTTTCATTTTGCTTCCTTTTATGCCTTGGATAAATCTAAACGCGCGTGGCCAGGCGAAACCGCCGCGCGGCGGCAGATCATTCTTTGCTCCAATGGATTTTCGGCGCCGGCAGCACGATGTAGGATTGCCAGGTCTCGACGTAATGTCGCCGTATCCCCGTGCTGCCGACAGGCACCCATGCAGAAAACCAGCTCACGATCGGGAAGCCGCGTAGGTCGAGGGCGTACGGCCACATGTCACTCGTCATGGCTTCCTCGTTAGATCGGCGGCGGCTGCCATGGAGAGAAAGACCGCTGCGTGATCGCTAATCGGGATGCCGTCAGCCGCGTCTAGAATCTCATCAGTCACCTCCGGGCCGATGACATGGAATCCAGTCGCGCCAAGGGCGTCCAGGACGGCTTCCATTAACTCACCGATATCATTGCACCCACCCGGCTTATCGTAGCGATGCCAATAGCCAATACGCATTTCGTATAGCGCCTTGGCTCTCTGCTCTTCGCGGGTCATGGCTTCCTCGTTAGATCGCCGGCATCAAGCATGGCGTAAAACCGCGCGCTCCGTAGCGAATTGTGTGGCAGCTCATTCGCGGCGCGCTCCATTTCGTCCGTTGCCTCTGGGCCGACAACTTTGAACCCAGCCGCGCCAGCCGCATCGAAAGCGGCGGTCATTTTCTCGATCAGCATCAGGCGGATCGTCGCCGGCAATTCGCTGAACGCGCGTGCATGTGCCGGCTTCTGGTAATCAAAATTTGTGCCGGCCAAAATGCGAATCGCCTGATCTCTCAGCTCTGCGCGCGTCATCTCGGCCTCCTCGTTAGGTCTCCGTGACGGCCGCTAGCATCTTCCGGCCCAATGAGTATAAATCCGGCCTCGCCGAGCGCTTCGAGTATGATACGGCACTGCAAATCGGCATCATAGATGGGTTTCTGCATCGCCAATATCATCACTTCTATAGCCTTGGCTCTCAGCTCTTCGCGTGTCATCGAAGCACCACCTCAATGAGAGCCACGTAGACGATCGTCCAAGACAGCATGATAGCCGTCCAGACAGTCGCGGTAAGCCAGCCTGGATAATGGCCAACATGCGGCTCGGGAAACTCGTCGAGTCCCGGACTGTCGGGCTGGGAGCCGTAACCTGGGTCGGCATCGTAGTAAATTTTTCTCCTCCGGCTACTCATGTTCCGCCGCCTTCTTCTCCGTCGTCGCGTCATGCCTCGGATTGAATTGTACGCCATTACGAAGATTCATAGCGTCGCCGAAGCTATCTGAAACGCCAATTTCTTTGATTGAGTGAGTTCTGTGGAATTCGACCTGCACGAGACGGGTTTGGATACAAAGAGAGCCAGCTATCTGTCTTGCCTCAAGCCACGCGTGGAATGCCCACCGATGGGCTTGGGCCGCCGTGAATGAAACAAGTCCGTGATCAACCCCATCTCTGTCAAAATAGGCCACTGGCACATTCATGCCGTATAACGATGGGCCGCGCACGATAGGCAACGTCCGCCACGCAAAATCAATGACAAAACCATTGTCAACAACCGTCGGGTCATAATAGCTTGATCTGACTTCCACCTTGTACATTTTTTGAGTAAGCGTCCCGCTCCCATGGGTATCGCTTCTATGAAGTTCGATCTCTGGGTATTCCTTGTGGTTAGCCACGTTCCACCTCCTTCTCAGCTAGGATCGCGTTGAACTTTTCCATATGCGGCCCGGCTCGCGCGGCGTCCTGAGCAGAAAGCCTACGCCACCATTTGGTAAACTCTGCCTGCCCGGCCCGCGCGGCGAGCTCGCCGGACAGTAGGACGGCGGAAGTTTCTGCATCCACGGGAGGCTGCTCTGGCGTCTCTTCCTTTGGCTTGTTCTTCGAGCCAGCCGGGCGGCCGCGTTTCGGTTCCAGGCCGCCCTCATCGCCAAATGCATGGCCTTGCGCTTCGGCGGCCTCTTGCTTTGCCACCTCTATCGCGGGGTTCGTCTCACGGAGGATCTCGCCAGTCTCGGGGTCGTGCGCGACTTCCGCATTGCCGGCGAGCTTGTTAAGCCTTTGCTCTAAGGTCCTAGGCTGGCCGCCATCTTTGATACGGGTCTTCGGGAACATCTCCTCGACCGTGGACTCACTATTTTTGATAGCCGAGTACATGCCGGTCAGCGTGACCATTAGCTCAAGCGTGATATCGTCTTCTCCACCGACCTCAAGCGCAGTGAAAATCTCTTCCGGCGTCACCCCGAAGCGTGCGAAGGCTTTGATGTTGTGGTCGCGCCGCTCGGCAAGCGTCTTCACGTCACCGATGATCACGCTTTCGACCGCCTCATAAGCCCGGCGCCACACGGCCTTCGGCACACCGCCAAGGACGGCGTTGCGCTTCGCGATCGCGCACGCAGCGTTTCCGGTTACGATGATCATGTCTTCGTTGAAAAGCCTACCTTCCTTGTCCGAGATGCGGCGTCTGACACGCGACGTCGTTGCCGCGTTCGTTTCTAGATCGTGGAAAATGCCCTCGGCCTCCACGTACTTTTCAAAGCGATCGACATGAACGACGCGCGTTCCTACTCGGCAATTTCCCCACGTATTTGATATGATCTCAGCAAGCCTGATGCTCGGCCCCCTGATTGCTTTGTTGGCGCGCGGAAGCGCAAAAATGCATTCTTTGGCACTTTTCTCATCCAACGTCGCGATGGACAAAATGTTGTCCATGACCCGCGTCACGCTTCGCGGCCACGCATGGGCGGTGGAGATCTGCTGGTCGATCTCAGCCCGGGAAAGGCTGACGGCCAGACTTCCTCCGCGATCGAGTTCTGGCAGCGCCACTTTATGCGTCTCGGTTAGCTCTTTGCTTTGTTCTGTCATTATTTTGAACTCTTTGGTTTGCGTGCTTGTTTGTGTAGCTTCTCTGGGATCACTAGCTCGACCCTATCCGCTCCCCATTCCTTGGCTTTTCTAACTAGGTCGCCGAGGCGGATGGAATCGAAGGGAGGGTCGATTTCATCGCCATTTCTACGCATCGCCACGAGGCGCCAATAACGTGTGGCGAGATAGCATTGCCTAATTCGGTATTTCATTTTGATTTCCTTTTTCGTTTCCTATTATTTTTGACTATCTGTTGAACCCGCGGATATGTAAGTCCGAATTGGTCCGCAATAGCTTTGAATGTCGTCCCTTCTTTGCGTCTGGCAACAATGAGAGCATCACGCGACGCATAAAAGAAAGGCTTACCGCACGTTGGACACTTCGGTGATTTTTTGGCGCTCTCGCTCATTGATATTGATCAGTTGTTAGACGCCACGGAACTCCCCTTTGGAGCTCGACACACCTCCAATAGAGATGCTTCTCATACTCCTGATGGGCGGTCGCCATCGCTGGGCTTAGGATATGGCGGCAAGCCGCTCTGGCCTCGGTCTCGTGTGTGTCCTCGCAGTGCGCGAGGGAGCATAGTGAGAACCCCACCGCGAAAGCTCCGAGGATCGAGGCAGCGATCCTAATGATGATATCCATAGAACCCGCCCATCTGTTTGTGGAAATCGAAGTCATGGCCGTGGTGATCGCGGTCCATGTCTGGCTTCGGTGGCTTGATCACCGGCGCGGGCGGCACTACCACAACGACCGGTGGTGGCACGATCACCGGCGCAGGTGGCCGCGGCGGTGTAGGCGGCGGTAACAGCGAATATCTCGGCCCGAATTGCTGGAAGAGCTGCTGGTTAAACGCTGTCTGGGCGATTGCTGGCGCCGCGACGATTGAAGCGGCTATGATACAAGCTACAAGTTTCATTACATGCCTCGTGTTGCGAGAAATTGGGCGAAGAAAAGAAATGCCGCCATCAGCGGAATCTCGATGAACTCGGCCGCGCTTGGCTGAGTATTTAGCGCCGCCGAGACGATAACACCGACGACGACGAACCAGGTCGATGGCCTGGCTGACCACTGTTGAAGATGCTGTCTGACGGGCATTTTGGGTCCTCAAGTTCTCTAGCGTGGATCTGTCTTCGGGGTACTATTCATCTGCGTCTTTCTTCCGCGCTCTTCGGCGGCTTCAAGATGCATCACCAAATAGTCGCGAACTGTTATGCGGTTCCCGTCGCCTACTCTGGTCCCCTCAAGCATCTGTTCCATTATCCAATCTGCTTGCTTTTCTGCATTTAGTAGATCAAGGCCGTTGGCTGCTCGGAGCAACGCTGTCCAGTCAGTTTCAGGTGCGGGCATCGTCAGAACACCGTGCATGTTTTGCCATCCCAATGCTGATGGATTGGATCAGGACAAGCTGGCGGAGGTTCGGACCTAAACGAGTCGATTATCCGCGCCATGGCAATCACAGACACGAAGCTGAACGCGACGATAAGGAGGGCTCTTATTATTGGTGAGGCTAGCATCGATATCTCCAATTGCCTTAGGATGAAGCGTCGCGGGCGACTATCCGCGCATTTCCCGTTGGTCTGGCACTCCATTTCTGGCGCTTCGCTCGAAGCGGGGATTCCCGCTTCGGCCGAAACGTCATGATCGTTCCGCTCTAGTGAAGCGTCGAGGGCATTATCCTCGCATTAGAATTGGCTCTCGCGATTTTACCTAGGCTCCCAATTGCGGGCCCCATTGCTGGCGCTTCGCAGAAGGGCAGTCTCCCGCCCCTCGCCGAAACGTCACTGACATACCTGTACGAGCCGGCCCCAAGCGTCATAAGCCCAATAGCATGTGGGTACCGGTTGGGCGTATTCATACGCACCGTAAGCCCCTAGAGCACCGAGAGCGCCGAGGCCGAGGCCTAGAGCCGCACCAGGGCCCCAACCACCGCCGCCGCCACCGCTATGGGAGCCACCGTAGCCACCACGCCAGCCACCATAGCCACCGTGCCAACCACCGCCGTGTCCGCCACCACCACCATGCCATTCTCCACCTCCATGGCCGCCACCGAAGGCATAGGCCGGCGCAGCAGCTGTGAGTGCTGCTATCGTCGCAATTACAAAAATGCGTCTCATCTAAATTCTCCTTGTGGAAGTCTTGCCGGGGACGAGAGGATCTCGCCCCCGGCTCTCTCAGCTGCGCGTTCAGGGAGGGACGCCACGCAGCCGAAACTATTTCATTGGGTGAATTTCAAACGATTCTTCGTCGACGCATGGCGTGCCTACGCCGATCTCATAGCCGATATAAGTGCCAAGCAACCCGATTGAGAGCACCAGCGCCACGACAATCAGACAGAAGGTTGAAAGACGTATGTTGATATCGAAGACGTCCGGGATGATGCTCATTTTTCCGAGTCTCCTTGATCTCGCGCGCACATCATCTGCTCACATTTTTCATCCTTAAAGTGAGCGGCGCACTTTGTCTTAGCGGCGTCCGCCGTCGCGGCGGCGATGCCGATGTAGATATCGTCATCTTGAGTCGCGAACATGCAAAACGTCGGGCCTGGATATGGCGTGGCCGATTCAACAGCCAGCGCTGGCGAAGATAGCGAGGCTGCAAAAATAAATGCGATTGTTTTCATCATTCTGACCCCTTGAATTTTATGCTTCTGAAGCAAGTCGGTTTCACTTCGTATCCTTTTTTATGAACCGTGCGCGCTGTGGCGATCACAGATCCGTTGAAGCGCGCGATCTCGGCGTCGCCCATTTTGACGAGCATCCTTGCCTTGACCTCCTTGCGCGCCGCTAGAGTCTCCTTTTCGATTCCGGATAGCACACGGTCGTTCTCCGCGAGCTCCATGACCTCATTGTCGCCACTGATATCAATTTCTTTGCCGGGCGCGGCCTCCGCGTAAATCTCGCGGATTAGGTCGCCGTCCTTGTTGTAGTCCGGCTCATATGGCTCACCGCGATCGACCTTCTCCCAGAAAGCCCGCGAGCGGGCCGCGGCGGCGGCATAGAGGCCGGGCGTCAGCGAAATCTCTTGCAATGGAAGCTCAATGCCGTGGCTGACGACGATTGGGGCGATGAAGGCGTATTGAGACTTTGTTATTTCGCATTCGATCGAGGCCTGAATCGCGACATAGATTGGCGGGACGACGGCGCCATCTTGGAGCCAGCGCTTTCGGAACGCCGTGCGCTCGACCGATTTGATCTGAATGATTCCACGCCCAAGGCGTCCGGGGATTTTCACAAAAGCATCCGGCGTCGCGCCAATGCGGTTGTCGGCGTCCACAAAATATTGAAGATTCGGAAGAGTGTTGTACTGGACGGTCCAATCCGGGTGTTCCTCACGAATGATTTGGATGGCGACCGGTTCAAGCAGCCGGCCGCGCCTCATGGCGCCATTCTCTTCCGCGTCCTTGGCCATACCGGTCTTGATCGAGAACAGCCTGAACAGGCTTACCCATGATGGGACATCCTGATCGTCCGGCTCGCCGAACAGGCTAGGCATCTCGCTCGCCCCCACAACGCCGCGCCGCTCGTTCAGCCAATCTTGGCGAGTTGACGGGGCGATGATCTTGGCATCAATCGGCATCTACCTTTTCCTTGATCTTTTGCTTTAGCAACTCGATCTCGCGCCTAAACTCGTCGTCATCATGCATCCAAATCGTAACGCGATCTTTCGCATTGCAGATGGTAGAGTGGTCGCGCCCTCCAAAGAAATGTCCGATCGTTGGAAGGGATTTATGAGTACATTGCGTACAAAGATACATGGCCGTTTGCCGCACTCTTGTAATCTTTTTCGGGCGCCTATCGGCCTTTAGTTCAAGCACGTTCGTGTGAAAATGTTCGGCTACGATCTCGACAATCTCCCGTAAGCTCGCGTCCCCTGGTTCGGTATAAATCGCTACCGCTTCGAGTACGCGAACCAACACGGTGTTTACTTCGAATTTTATCCGCTTTAGCTCGGCGGAAATTGAAATTAGCGCGTCTCGCTCTTCCACGCGAACGTCCTTCAATCGTGCACCCACCATTTGCGATGACCCGAGAAATACAGGGACGTCCCATAGATGCGGCGCAGCTCCGCCGACTCTGGCGGGGCCGGTGGCACATAGAGACTCTGCGGCCTTGGCGTTGGCACTGGCGCCTGGAAAGTATGGGTTGACTCCACTGTGACCTCATCAGGCACGGAACGGGAGAAGGCGCACTTGTTGAGTTTTATGACGCTGGGCGTGTGGTCGATTATCGTGCCAGTGACGTTGACCGTGTCGCCCTTATTGAAGGCAAGGGTATCGTCGGTCGGGACCTCGCTGCAAAGCATTTCCGATTTGTCCCCGAGGGTAACGAAGAATTGCCCGCGCGCCTCGGTGTTCTCGGTGATGTCGGCCACGATTAGCGACGCCGTGAAGGGCTTACCGATATAGTCGTGTGCGAACCTGGCGGGGTTAGCCGCGAACGTCGCGTGCATCTTCGGCAGCTCGGCCTTGTTCAGCTCTGCGGCATAGACGATCGCCGTAGACGCGCATAGGGCAGCAAGTGAAGTGGTAATTTTACGCATGTTCATCTCCCTTTGTTTCGTTGGGTGAAGCGGCGCGGCCCTGGCTTTTCTATATCCGCGCATTCTTTCCAAAGCGCAGGGTGAAGCGTCGCGGGCCTCTATCCGCGCATTGATCCAAAGGATATCCGGCGCACAACGGCCGAGCCCCATTTCTGGCGCTTCGCACTGCCGGCGGGCGAACACCGGCAGGCCGAAACGTCATTTGTCTTCGAAGCGTCTCATTTCTTCAGCGGATGGTCCCTTGATAACCCAGCCGCGGCGCTCGCACTCATCGAAGACAAGCTCGGAGATTTCGCACGAGCGGGTTACGAGTTCTTGCGATGAAGGAAGACGCAGTTTTGCGCGCCCGGACGAATCCTCGCCATCCGGCATCGCCGCGACGAGTCCCCATTTTTCGATAAGCGAAAAAGCAAATCTTGCGCGTTCGGTAAGGATTTCGTCGGTATGAACAACGATTCCATTCCGGTCGTTTTTGTATTTGTCTTGAATCCATACTGATGTGGTCATTGCTCTGTTCCTTGCGTGTTGTCGTATCTAGCGAAGACCTCCGCGACCGCCGCGCGCTCCGGCTCCGGCAATGCGCGTGCTAGCGCATCGGCCTTCTTTGAGCGGACGATAAGCGGGCGACCGACACTACGCTCGACGTTGGGGCCGAGGCCCGTGGCCGCCAAGATTGCGAATTTGTAATGGACGAGCCGTGCGGCGGTCATGGCACCCTCTTAATGAGGAGAATCGCCATAGCGCTGGCCACGTCGCCGATGGCGGAAGAGATAAGTTCTGGGTTGCCATCTTCGAATACCGCGAGGACATATGCAGAGATTGCTTCGGGGGTATCGAGAAGGTCTGCGACGACATCCATCTTCGCTGCCCACGCTTTCGCACGCTCTGTGTCAGCAGCATCTTCTTGCTTGCGCTCATCGTCTGGCGTCTCGGCGACGGCGCGGTAGGAATCGTACCCGACCTTCTCGATGCGCCCTTGCTTGCGGAGCAACTTGAAGAGATATCGCCGCATGAGGATGTCTGGGTGGGCTAGGAGCATTCCTTCGCAGATTGCCCCTTGTCGCTGCTTGCCGTGCTCGGCGATATAGGCGGCCAGTGCGTCTAGGTGTGCTGTCTGGACGCTCATTCGGCCACCTCGCTGGCAAAGCCTAGTAGGGCAAAGCCGCGGCGGCGTTGGGTTGGGATGTCCTGGCGGATCTTCATATAAAGTTCTGCGATTCCATCCATGAGCTCGTCGGCGTAGATGCGATCCGCATCGGGGATGGCTCGCAGGGCGCGGAGGCAATCAAGGACGATTGTTTCGGCTGCGATAACTTCGTCGTGATATTTTGGCAGAGACCATCCGGCGATCATCTCGTCGGAGGCTTTCATGGCGGCATTGACTTCGGCAGGTGTTTCTAAACGCATAACATGTCCTCCCTTTAAAAGGGAGAATCAGTGTATTCGCCTCCGCGTGTCAAGAGATAAAAAGGGCGAACGCCCTAAGTGGGGCCAAATAAAAAGGCCCGGTGGTGAGCCGGGCCTTTCTATCGAACAGATTGTTACTCTCGTGGTTTTGGCAGGGATTTGAGTAGGCTTTTGCGCATGACCTTGCTGTTCTCAGCGAGTATCTCCTTGGCGGCTGGACGCACTAGAGAGACCGACTCCGTGAAATGATCCAGTTGCCCAAGAGCTACGTTAGCCCGACGCCCTAGCCAAGCGGCCAATAGCCTAGACTGGATAGCCTTCGGCGGATACACGACGATACCGGCTACCTCACCGCACTTGAGAATCGGGTTACCATCGTCATCCGTGCGATACGCGTATCCAGGTATCGGATGCTTCTCTGCCTCTCCGGCCGCATTGCGCGGGTAGCTCGGGCGCTTCGGTAGTGACTGCGTGATCTCGGTCTCCGTCATTGCGTCGAGGCTGTCCCGTGTGTCATCCGTGTAAACGTAGCGGAAGAGAAAATCGGTTACAGGGACGACCGAGTTGCCGGAGCGTTGCTCATATTTCTCGTAACCGGTTTGGAATACGCTGCTCGTTTGCAATGTGTTCCGTAAATCGATCTGAGCGTAACGCTTGCTGTGGGCTGACATTTTGATGACATTGCCGTCATCGTCTGTGTTGGCCAGCTTCATGAGCTCGAAAGCTACCGTCTCCTTCATAATAGCCATCGGCAAACTGAAGCGATCGCGGGCGATGATGTTCTCGATTGCATCCGCAACATCTTCACCCATAGGAACTTCACGATGGAAAAAAGCCTTCCGTATCATCTCACGCCTCCAACTTGCTAACGATTTGAAGGGCGCGAGCGGAGAGACTCTTGAGAGAATTAATCAAAAGCCTCCTTGAATCGTATGTGAGGTGTTCTTGAAACTTCACAATATCGCCGAATTCATCCTCGCGATCGACGAACGTGCGGCCGAGAATCTTCACAAGATCGGTTACGAATCTATTGATGTCTGGAACCTTAGTTTTTTGGATTTGGCGCCCGAGCCCGATCATCTCATCTGCGACGCGCTTGGCGGATCGCGGCGTAACGGCTCCATAGGAAGCTTTGTCCGCCTCCCTTTCCCTGCCGGTTGCTTGGCGCATCCCAGAGGTAAGAGTTTTGACCACGGCGGCCGCCTGCTTCTTGTCGCCGGTCCGGTTGAGGGCGCGGCGCCCTTGCTGGGCGGCAACCTTCGCTTGTGTCGTGTTAAGGTTAGCGAAGTCGTCGTCGTCCGCAATGTCTTCTTCGACGATTGAAAGAGCGTCAAGCGCCCCTTCGACTTTTGACGCGCTCCAGCCAAGGAATTGCTTTAGTGTTTCAATAGTGTACGGGGCGGCTCGCCAGTGCCAAAGCGTGGGGCAAAGCGCAAGCTGCCCTTCGTGATGCCGGTCGGCTTTGGCAGTTCTATTTTGCCGTCCGCATATCCCTTGACGATCGCGCGCACTGTCTCTTGTTCTACGGTTGCGCTGGAGCCCCATTCCTCCATGTTCTCGTGCGCCATGATTTGCGCCATCTCTGTGTCACTAAGCTTTCGCACAGGGATGTCGATCGTTTCGGTCTTTGCTTCGCGGAGGGCCGTAAGCCTGTGATGGCCAAAGGCTATCTCGTAGCCGTCGCCATTCTTGCGAGCGAGAAGATTATCCCAGAACGTCGTGGCTTTCATGGAGCGCTTGAGGGCATCAACCTTTTCGCGGCTAATGGGATAGCGCTCGATATTACGAAAGGGATTCGGCTTGAGGTCGGTAACTGCTATTTTAGTCATTTTAAGTCTCCTGACTTAAGGTTTGGACAGGCCAAAAATTGGCTGTGCTCTCTAGCCAGGTAGGGGCGAACGCCCGTTTTGTCAAGGGCGAACGCCCGCCGCGTCGGCAAATAAAAAGGCCGGGCGAGCCGATCCATGCAAGCCTGTGGATAACTTTCCCGTGCGCGCCGCGCTCTGGCGCGCACCATTTCTGAAAATCAACCACATACGCCGCAGACACGCTAACGGCCATTTTGCGCCTAACTCATTTGTCAGTTGACTTTAAATTCAAACGGCCGTTTTATTTAATTTGTCTCTCCCGCGACTTCACCAAAAAGGGAATTTTGGCATGACTGGAATCGGCGCGCAACGCGCACGAGATGATTTGCTTCGCGCAATTAAATACCGAATTACCGAATTAACGCTTTCACTGATTCCGCGCCCGCCAAATGCTCGGGAGATCAGTCTGGCAATTCGCGATCTTGAACGATTGCCAAGACATCTTTCGCCAATCGAGCCGCTCGACGTGGACTCGCGCCTGACATCTTGCAAGCCGCCTCGACAGCGTCGGTCAGCCTGATTGGGTCAACCATGATACGATCGGGCGGCGCCGGCTCTTCAATGGGTTGGCGCGGCCCTTCTATCGCTAGGAGCTGGAACATTGGCCCCTTGTTGAATTTCACGAAATCCCATGAAATTCCGTAATGGGCACACACCCATTGGACATACTCGTCCTTGCCCTTGCCGCGCATGATCGCGTCGCGCAAGAAGGAGTTGCCGAGGGGTTTCCCGGTTCTCGGGTTTTTGACCGCGACGGAGGCCTCCGCCCAATTTCCCTTCGTAATTCCCTTCGCTTCTAGCGCTTTGACGAAGCGCGCCCTCATTGCGTCATCCATTGTGGCTGACTCCCCGCTAAAGGGAGATTTTAAAGTGCGTTTGCACGAAAAACAACGGCTGCACGGCGGCAAAGTTGTGGATGATTCGTGTTTATTGACGAACGGGCGTCCGCCCTTTATGTTAGGGAGTATGACAACGACGCCCTCGCTCCTCGCGCAAATCGATCGCTTCCTGAAGCGCACTCACCTGACCGATGAACAGTTCGGCCGGCAGGCCTGTAATAACGGGAGGCTCATCCCGCGCATCCGCAATGGCGGCGACTTCAAGCTCGCCCGGGCGGCGCAGATTCAAGAATTTCTCAGGGCCTATGCGCAAAAACAGAGAGAAGAAAAATGCCAGAAATCTCCGCAAAAAAGCTCGCCTCGCTCCTCCGATTCGGCGACCAAGCCAAAACCAAAATCAGCTCGATCTCCAGTGAGTACGGTGAACGGATCAAGGAATCGGTCGAGGAAGATTCCCTTCATCGCGGGGCATTCTCGCTCATCCTGAAGCTCATGCTAAAGGAGGAAGAGAAGCGAGATGAGTTCCTGCGCTGCTTCGATTTCTACCGCGACATGTGCGACGAGCATCATCTTTGGGGCGAGACCCATACCGGCGATATCGCCGACATGGCGGAAGCCGATGCGGCGACCGACGAGTTCGAGGGCATCAAGCATAGCAACGTCGCCACACTAAAGGGCGGGATCAGGCAGCTGCCGAATGAAGGGCCAAGCGATTACGCCAAGGGCGAACGCGTGCCCGCCGCGGCGCGGCGGCCGGGGCCGACGCCACAGAAGGCCGGCCACACGTTTGGAGTGAACGCGGACCCGAGAGCCGATAGCGCGGCGGAGTAGCGGTTAATGGAAGATACCGCGCACTCGCTCGTCGAAGTCAGGGCGATCGCCAAGGCGCTTGAGCGAGCAACCACGGCTCCGGAAATTGTCGAGATCGAGGCGAAGCTCGCCGCGATCGAGCGCTATATGCGTGATGCTGGGCTTTATGACACGTCGGAGATTCGTCCAGTCAATGAAACGCGCATGCGGGCGCGGTGGAAGCTTGGAAAGGCGTTGGCTGGACTGGAGCGCGGGAAGCACCCAGGCAAAGGAAAAGTGGCGTCAACCGGGTTGACTTCACTTTTGGCAAAACTCGGTAATCAGACGAAGCAGACCGCAATGCTCGCCCAGCGTATCGGCACATTGCCAGAAGCGGATCTCGCCCGAGCTCTGGCAAATGCGCGCGAGCAAGATATCCTCACGACATATAGCTCTCTCATAAAAATTGCTCGGCCGTATTGGTATCAGGCGAGCCGCGAAAAGAAGCACAAGGACATTGCCGCTGCCGCCGCTTCTGGAGACGCCC
>Ga0193728_1000515_pt1 | contig 18688 bp, 15 predicted proteins | sample U1c1metaG_FD_143037 | JGI IMG/M metagenome (GOLD analysis project Ga0193728, IMG submission 143037) | Soil microbial communities from a riparian zone of the East river system, Colorado, United States - U1c1 | ecosystem: Environmental > Terrestrial > Soil > Riparian zone | place: USA: East River...
GCACGCGACGTGTGAGACCCGATTCCGGGTGGGATTCTTTGGCCTGATTGCTGAGTGTCACTATCAGATCTGGATAAATTCTGCTTTGTGTTTCCATTTTGCGGCTCCTGTTCAATGCGCTTCAGCGGTGCGCTCGGGTTTGGCTGCCATGGCTGTTCTCGCGTCCTTTACAAGCTCGGCGTACCGCATCGCCAAATTGCTAATCAACTCCGATTTGCGCTCTTGAAATGCATGTTTCAAAACTAATTCGCCGCCTACGCCCAGCGCAGCCGCACCGGCGCGAATGTAGTCAGCCGCGGTTTCCAGATTCACGCCTCCGGTGGGCACCAACGGAACATGCGGCAGAGGGCCTTTAAGCGCCTTGATATAGCTCGGGCCCCCTAAATTGCTACAGGGGAAAATTTTGACGAAGTCGACACCTGCGTCCCAAGCGGTCATGACTTCGGTGGGAGTGAGCGCTCCGGCCATGATGAGCATGTCCAGATTGTGAGCAGCGGCGACTGTTTTCTGTGAAAAGCCCGGAGTGACGAGAAACTGAGCGCCAGCATCGAAACACTGGAGCGCGAGATCCTGATTCACGACTGTGCCTGCTCCGACCAGAAGTTTTGGCATGGTCTTCACTAACTCGGAGATGACGTCCAGCGCTTGCGGAATAGTCATGGTGATCTCGACGATGGGAATCCCACCCTGCCATACCGCCTCGGCCGCAAATCTCGCCTCTTTGGGAGAAGCGGTGCGGATGACCGGCACGATTCCTATTTTTTCAATGAGAGCGCGAATTTCCTGTTTCTTCATCACAAGACACGCCACCTTTTCAACGGGCTCAGCGGACGATTCTCGCTCCCGCGCCCTTCATTACGTGAAGAACTTCGTCGAGTGTTGCCATGGTGGTATCGCCCGGTGTGGTCATGGCCAACGCTCCATGAGCGGCACCGCATTCGACGGCCCACTGCGGATCCTTACCCGTGAGGAATCCATAAATCAGACCGGAGGCGAAGGAATCGCCCCCGCCCACGCGATCGAAGATCTCGAGATTCTCGCGATTTTTGGCCTGATAGAAATTGCCATCGTGGTAACAAACGGCTCCCCAGTCATTGCGCGTCGCGGTGGTAGCCTTGCGAAGAGTGGTGGCCACGACTTTGAAGGGAAAATCGTTCAGGACTTTCCGGAGCATCTGTTTAAAGGCTTCGGGGTCGAGTGCGGAAAGAAGCTCTTGGGTTCCGTCCACTTCGTAGCCGAGCGCAGCCGAAAAATCCTCTTCATTGCCGAGCATGACATCCACGTAGGGAGCAATACGCCGGTTAACCTCCTGCGCGCGTTTCTTGCCACCGAAACTTCGCCACAAAGAATCGCGATAATTGAGGTCGTAAGAGGTGACCACGCCGTGTTTTCTCGCGCACTGCAGGGCTTCGATGGCGACCTCTGGAGTCGTTTCGGAAAGCGCGCAGAAGATCCCGCCGGTATGAAACCAGCGCGCGCCGTTTTTGCCGAAGATGGACTCCCAATCGATTTGACCGGGTTTGAGCGTAGACACCGCAGTGTGACCGCGATCCGAACATCCGAGCGCCGCTCGCAGACCAAATCCTCGTTCCGTGAAGTTCAGCCCGTTGCGAACAGTTCGACCAACTCCGTCATAGTCCAGCCATCGAATCAAGGAGGAATCGACGCCGCCCTGGTAAATCAGGTCCAGGAGGAGTAAGCCAACGGGATTCTTAGCAAACGCAGTAACGATCGAAGTTTCGAGTCCGAAACATCGCTTCAAACCGCGCGCAACGTTGTACTCTCCACCACCTTCGCTGACTTCGAAGTGCCTGGTGGTCCAAATGCGATAGTCGCCTGGATCAAAGCGCAACATCACTTCGCCCAGGCTTACAAAGTCCCAACGACATGCGTCCTTTTGCTTGATGGATAAAGCCATTTCGCCTCTTAACGAGCTAGCCAGCCGCCGTCCACGGCCAGGACGTGTCCGTGCACATAGTCGCTCGCCGATGAACAAAGGTATAAGGCCGCACCGGCGATGTCCTTGGGTTCTCCCCATCTCGCTGCAGGAATCCGGTCCAGAAGTTGGCGGCTACGAACAGGATCCGATCGCAATGCGGTGGTATTGTCCGTCGCCATATATCCGGGGGCTATGGCGTTTACGTTGATGCCGTGAGAGGCCCATTCGTTCGCGAGCGCCTTTGTTAACAGCGCAATTCCGCCTTTTGCAGCGGCATAGGCCGGGACAAAAACCCCACCCTGGAAGGAGAGCAACGAAGCAATGTTCACGATCTTACCGCCAAGCCCTCGCTGGAGCATGTGTCGTCCGGCAAGCTGCGAGAGGCGAAAAGCCGCAGTCAAATGAACGGCGATCAGTTCGTCCCAGAATTCCATGGGATATTCCGCAGCGGGAGCTCTTCGGATGGTGCCGGCATTATTCACCAGGATGTCGATTGAGCCAAACTCTGCGATGGTTTTTTCGAAAAGCGCGGTGCACGAATTAGGGTCCGCCAAATCTGCAGGGAAGTAGAACGTTTTGCGGCCGGCTGCGGAAATCGCATCGCAGGTAGTTCCAGGATTCGGATCTCGCCCGTGGCACGCGACATTTGCGCCGGCTTCGGCCAAAGCCAGGGCGATTGCAGCCCCCAATCCCCTGCGCGAACCGGTGACGAGAGCGTTCTTGCCGTTCAATTGAAAGTTCTCCAGGAACATAGATTCAGATTTGTCCAATTCGCGCAGGTATGAGTTTCGGACTCAGCAGTTGAATCAACAGCAGGGCAATGAGGTAAGCCGATGCCGCCATAAAAAACGGAATCATGTAGCTGCCGGTCCATTGCAGAAGGTGCCCCACAATTTCAGCGATGAGCATTCCACCCACGGCTCCCGCCATGCCTCCGATTCCCACCACCGACGCTACGGCGCGCGAAGGGAACAGGTCGGAAGTCAGCGTAAAAAGGTTTGCAGAAAAACCTTGATGCCCCGCGGCCGCGAGTCCAATCAATAATGTGGCTGGCCACAGCCCGGACACGCGAAATACTGCCGCAACCGGGACGACACACAAAGCGCTGATCAACATAGCCCATTTTCGCGACGCGTTAGTTGAAAAATGCCGCCGGATGAGGCTGGATGATAGCCATCCGCCCGCAATACTTCCCAGGTCGGAAATCACATAGATGACCACGATGGGTAACCCGATCTGCGTCAGATGCAGACCGTGCTGTCGTTGCAGATAGTCAGGGATCCAGAAGAGATAGAACCACCAGATGGGGTCAATCATGAATTTTCCAGCGGCGAACGCCCAGGTTTGTTTGTGAGGCAGAAGCTGCCCCCATTTTATCTTGCCGGTCTGCTCGACGGGATCACTCTGTATGTACTCTCTTTCACCGCTGGAGCAGCACGAATGTTCTTCAGGCTTTCGGTATAGCCACAACCAGACAACCAACCAGGCGAATCCCAGAGAGCCGGTTAGCAAAAATGCCCAGCGCCATCCAAGGTGAACGGCGATCCACGGGACAATGAGTGGGGTAACGATGGCGCCGATGTTGGTTCCGGCGTTGAAGATTCCGGTTGCGAGGGCGCGCTCTTTTTTTGGAAACCATTCCGCCACGCACTTAATGCTTGCCGGAAATACTCCGGCTTCCCCGAAACCCAAGGCGAACCGAGCCGCTGCAAAACTGGCAAGCGAGAACGCGAACGCGTGCCCCATGGATGCCAGGCTCCAGAAAACCATGGCCACCGAGTAACCGATTCGCGTACCCAGACGATCAATCAGGCGGCCAACAAAAATCATGCCCAGCGCATAAGCGGCCTGAAAAGCGAACACCAGATTCCCGTAATCGATTTCATTCCAGCCGAACTCATGCTGCAGAGGACCCTTGAGGACGCCGAGGACCTGCCGGTCCATATAGTTTTTGGTTACGCCGAAAAATAAGAGTCCGCAGATGACCCACCGAAAGCGACCCTTGAAGACACTCGCCCACGGTGATTCAGGCGAAGATGCCGAAACGTCTCCGGATCTTTCGGCCCCGGTTTCAACCATCGAGCGCTGATCGGCTATTGGCTTCACGTGGCTTTGCCAAGTCGTTTATTTGCGGGCGGCTTCCAGTCCGGAACTGGATTGTTGAAATCCCGGCTGAACATTAACCACTCCAAATTTCCGGTCTTCGACTTCCCGGTGCGCGGCCATGGCCCACAGAAAAGCGATCCTGTGACCTGGCACGGAAACATTAGGGTGGTAGCCGCTGGGCATCAACACGGCATCACCATCGCGCACTGCGGTTACCAATTCCGGATATTCAGTATCGTTGTATACCAGCTGAAGACCATAGGCCGGCTCGGGCATATCGAAATATACATACATCTCTTCCAGCATTTTGGCGTGCTCATGGGGCGGCCAGCTTGTCCAGTTACCCGGATCGGAAAAGGTGAAGCCCGCAAGCAGGCGGCCCGCTTCCACATTGTCGGCAATCAGTACGTTCAATTCGCGTTTGGATCCGGGGCCCCCGGTGACAAATTTCATGCTGGGATTCCTGGACACGTCCGCGTAGCGAACGACTTTCAAAGGGTAGGTCCCTTTGACGTCAGCCGCGAACTCCGCGAAATCCACGGAACTTTTCGTCGACACTGCAATCTCTGAATCACGTGGGATATAGATGGCGTCAAATTGTTCCAATTCGAAATCGCCGCTAGCGGTTTTTACCAGACCATTTCCTGAAAGGCAAATTAGAGCGGTTTCGTGATCCCCATTGGAAAAGGAAATCAGAGGCTTGGCGGAATTCAAAATAATGCGGCCATAGGATAGATGGCGCATAGTGCTGTTTTCTGGAGTGACCGCAACATGACGTCCAGTCTGAGCGTTGGTTTTTCGAAACACCATTTTGTTAAGAGCAATTGCGGGTTGCGTACTCATAAACAACTCCTTTGGTTAGACCTAATTCGTAAACTTCCACGAACGAAGAAAACTCAGTCTATTGACTTGCTCAGCTAAAGCCCGAAACTCACGCCGGCTGCGTTTTAAAACGTAAAGCGCAATCCAAGCTGTAATTGGCGCATCGCGCTAGCCGAGGTGATTTGCCCGAAGGTAGAGGACCCAACCGTGGCGCCGTTGCCTGACGGAGCATTCAGACTGACGATGTTGAACACATTATAGGCGTCTGCTCGCAGCTGCAGGCCCATGCCCTCGCGTAACCGAGACAATCGGAAATCACGGGAGATCGCCAGGTCCGCGTCCTTGAAAGTCGGGCCACGCAGCATGTTTCGACTCGAGTTTCCATCGACAGCGATACCATTGACCAGCGTGGACGGATTTTGCGAGAACGCGCCGATATTAAACCACTGTGCAGCGGTTCGATTGACCGCCAGAGGATTTTGCTCCGGAACGAGCTGAGCTCGTTCCACAGCACTGCCCGTCAAGTTCGCGTCTTTGCCGTTCAAAATGGTGAAAGGCAATCCGCTATGAACGTTAACAATGGAAGAAACAGCCCAGCCGTTCATTAAAGTGCGCCCGAGGAAATTCTGTCCATGGTAATAATCTAGTCGCCACACCACCGACGCCGCGAATTGATGGCGGATATCGAAATCCGCCGGGCCGTGCTCCAGGCGCAGATTCGATGGGTCTTCCGCACCCCCCTGGGTAGTATTGTTGTCCAACTGGACGCTATCAAACGTATGGCTGAAAGTATAAAAACCGTAAAGCATTACTCCACGCGTCATTCGCATTTGGACCGTCGTCTGCAAACCATGGTACGAAGCGGTTTGATTGGATTGTGTGAGGAGGACCGTGCCAAACAGGCTTCCGGGTGTAGCGCAGGTGGCGACACCCGTATTGTCGATGGGCCGGCGCGCGGTGATATTACCGGAGGCGCTGGTCGCGCAGGTGGGTGCAAGAGCGCCAGTGGCAGGGGAATTGATGTCCTGGGAGAAGGGTAAGTCGTGACTCAAAGTCCCCACGTAAGCAGCAGAGACGCTGAGATTCGAAGTGACTTGGCGCTGAACGGATAAATTCAGCTGATAACTGTACGGCCATTGGAAATTTTTAGCGAAACCGAAAAATGGGCCACCGGGAGTGATGAACTGTGGCGGAACGAATGGAAATGGATCAATGCCGGAAACGCCGCTGCCCGCGCCGCTCGAACAAATTACGGTTGGGCCAAGGGGAGCGCCCGAGGCATTTTTTGCCACTAGCTTGTTGTAGGGACAGGCAAGCGTCGCGCCCATCGGCACGGCAGTCAAACCGGAACCTGTCACTTGCTGATTGAGGTTGGTAAACGAATAGCGTACTGCGGAAGGTTCGAAATTGGTCACCGTGTTCCATTCATTTCCGGAAACGCTTCCGTAAAACACGCCTGCGCCGGCTCGGACCGATGTCTTACCGTCGCCGGACGGATCCCACGCTAAACCTATTCTGGGTGAAACATGGTGCCAGCGGACCGGTACGATTCCGCGCGTAACGCCTGGGTCGCCGGTGAACAGAGCTCCGGTCGGCGCATTGGGGATCACGGTTGACTGCTCGCCTACCTGGAAGCTCGTCCCACGATTAAGAGGATCAGTAGGCGGAGTTTGAATGTCCCATCGTAAACCGAGATTCAAGGTCAGGCGCGGGAAGACTCGGAAATTGTCCTGCGCGAATAATCCTGTGCTCCAGCTGTTGGTATATCCAGTCACCGGGGCATCCTGTGAAAGGGATGTCGGCAGGCCCATTACGAAATTCGCGAGAGCGGGAACGGCAATGGTCTTGCCCGAAGCGGAATCCTTGATGTTCGTGCCGTTGAAGCCAAATACTCCGTAATTGTTCAGCAATGTCTGCTGAATGTCTTTGTCGAGAGTTTCATCGGCACCGAAGCTGATCGAATGGCGGCCGTGGTTATAGCTGACCACATCACGCACGTTGTAAAAGTTTGAGCCCGCTACCGGACCGGCGATGGCGCTAGCTCCTGTAAAGAAACCAGTCACTGTAATTTGCGGAAGGGAATGAGGTCCTTGAATTGTGAATTCCGAGCCCAGATCGCCCAGTGAAGTCTCTGGCAGATTCAACCGGCCACCAAAATTCCGGGTATACCCAAGCCAGACTTGGTTAACGAGATTGGAGTTGGCCGTCCAAGTGTGGCTGATGTTCAGATTTTGCTGACGCCAGTTGAATTGTTGGATGGCCCAGGGAATGTTGCCGTTTGGCTGTCCGGAGGTGGAATTCAAGGGCGGCACAACATTGGTTCCGGTGGTATAAAAGTAGCTTCCGCTCAACCGCTGGTTGCTGGTTAGATTGTGATCCAACTTAATAATGAATTCGTCGGTGGTATAAGGGCTAGCAGCCGTTCCCTGCCAGCCGGTTGCGCCCACGTTCGCCACTGGAATGGTCGGAAAAGCGACCGACGCATTTGTGGGATTTAGTAATTTTTGTGCGACTGGGTCAAGCAGCGAAGGACAAATCACCGTTAATGAGCCACAGGTGTACTGCTTCGGCAAGGCCGTCACCACACTGGTAAAGTCGCCAGTCCGTTCGGTGGCAGTCGGAACAGTCGCACCGTTGAAAAAAAAACTGCTGAGCTGACGCAGCCCCTGGTAGGACACAAAGAAAAATGTCTTGTCCTTTCTTATGGGGCCGCCGAACGTTCCGCCAAATTGATTTCGCCTGAGGGGAGGTGTGGCGAGGGTGGAGTTCCAGTTGTTCGCGTTAAGTGCACTATCCCGCCAGTATTCGAACAGCGCACCGTGAAAGGCGTTGCTACCCGATTTGGTTAGAACTGTGATGACCCCGCTGGACATTTTGCCGTATTCCGCGTCGTAATTGTTAGTTTCCACGCGGTATTCCTGGATAGCGTCCGGATTAGGAAGTATGTTGCCGGTGTTTCGCAAGCCGGTCATATTGATCCCGCCATCGAGATAATAACTCACTGATCCCGCGCCACCATCCACACCTCCATTGATGAAAGTTCGTTGCTCCGGATATCCAAGGGTTATCACCGGATTGGGCTGGCCAGGGTTAAACGTGCTGTTCTGGACTCCCGGGGTAAGTTCGAGCAACTGGTACACATTGCGGTTTACCAGGGGCACATTTTCAATTTCTTCGGGCTGGATGGTCCGTCCGATTTCCGGACTGGTGGTATTAATGAGCGGCACGCGTTCTGTGACGGTGACGGTTTGGTTCACGTCACCCAATTGCATCATCACGTCCACGCGGGCGGGAACATTCACTTCCAGCACTACACCGCTTAGAACCGTTTTTTTGAAGCCAGGTGCGGTGACCTCCACTTGATAGCTGCCTACGGGAAGCAACTCGATGCGGTATTCCCCTTCGGCGTTGGGTTGTACGGTCCGGGAGAGGTTAGTGTCGGTATTTGTTACGGATACTTGGGCGCTCGCCACCGCGGCGCCAGTTGCGTCCACCACTTGGCCATACATCGTGGTGGAGGTGATCTGCGCCCTCAGACCCACCGATGAAGTTACGACCAGCAAGCAGAAAAGTATTACCACCCCGAGTTTTCTACGCATTGGTTTCTCCTATGGCTGCGCAGGGCACCTCTGCGCGAGTTCATACTCCGTTGCTCTCAGAAAGAGGCGCGGCAACTCTGCCTCACCAAAGTCGTCGTACCGCATTATGAGACTACGTCTCATTCTCAAATTAGGCCCAAAAAAAACCGGCTCTCGCCGGAATTTTCCCCTTCTTGCAAATTTCTTAACCGACCGCCTCTCGCACCAGCTCCACCGCTGTCGGTCGATATCCAAGCTCGTGGGACAATTCCCCGGCCGCCTTCATGACGGCCTTGCCGATCTCCGGAATTCTTTCTTTTGTCACTCGAAACGCCGGTCCGGAAACACTCAGGGCCGCCAATAATTTCCCCGTATCGTTGCGCACTGGCGCGCTTAGGCAGCGCAGCCCCGGTTCCTTCTCCTCGTTATCGATCGCGTATCCCCGCGAGCGGATGGCCCGCAATTCCGCTTTGAGCGCTGAGGGGGTGGTGATGGTATTCGGCGTAATCGATTTAAGTCCCCAGCGCCGGATGATCTCGTTCACCTCGGCGTCCGGCAACTCCGCTAGCATCGCTTTCCCGACCGCAGTGCAATAGGCTGGAGCGCGGCTGCCGACTGTACAACCGGTGCGTACGCTCTGGTGCGACTCAATCTTCTCGATGTAGAAGACTTGTCCGTCATCGAGCATGCAAAAGAAAACAGTCTCGCTAATCTTTCGCTGCAAGCGGTCCAAGTAGGGTCTGGCGTGGCGGCGCAAATCGATCGCGCCAAATGCCTTGGATCCAAACTCATAGAGTTTAAGGCCGAGGCGATAGCGGCCGGTGTCCACATTCTTCTCTACCAAGCGATGTTGTTCGAGCACCATCATCAAACGATGAGTGGTGCTTTTGTGTAGTTTTAGAGTCGAGCAGATCTCCGCCAAACTGCATTCGGTAGAGCTGTTGGCCAGAACTTCCAACGCAGCTAGAGCGCGATCAAGAACCTGGACGCGATAGGGTGACTTGTCTGTCTTGGATTGTGGCACGCGTCTCATAATATGAATGGGATTCCCATTGTCAAGAAAAAAATGAATGCTGGACGTCGAAAAAGCTGCATATTTCCCGTGTAGCCGGTACATTCTGTAACCTATGTCTCCGGGTTGGGGCCTCTGAACTCCGGGCACTCCGACGAGACTCGAACTCGTGACCTCTGCCGTGACAGAGAACGCAACAGAAACTTAAAGACTTACGGGATGTCCGCCGGCTCGTAGCAACAGGGCTAGTAAGCGTCCGCCATGCGACTCAATCATTGACCGACTGATGGGCAGCCCCATGCCGGTCCCGTTATCTTTTGTTGTAAAGAATGCCTTGAAGATTTTTGAATGAATGACCTTTTACATTCTGAAGGTTCGAGGGTCAACTTTTTCAGTGGAGAAATTCCTCCCCGACACCTCGAGCAGATTATTCGCGACTGCAAGACCGCGGCGCATGTTCTTGCTGCGAAGTATGCGCAAAACTTCCCAGAACCCTGGTGGTTCTGTTTCTTGCGCCTTCGCCGCACCGACCAGAACATCAGGAACGGCTTCGGCAAATTTCTTCAGTAACTCTGGATCCATTGATCCGAGAATCTTGGTCATGATCAAGAGATTGCGGATTCCGCGAATCGCTTCTGGTGTTTTGCTTGCGTCGACAACGATTTCAAGAATCTTGTTGCCGCCACCGACCATGCCTCGTAGTAGTTCGAGGACACCCTGATCATGAAGACCTTGCAACAATTCAAAACTGGCAAGCAGGGCTTCGGCATGCTCGTCCGGCGCCTTCTCCAAGCGCGAGCGCAGTTCTTCTCGTGGGTCGCGCTTCGGCAACTCGAGTGGAATCGGCTTAGCCATGGTTCTCCATCCTTAAATTAATTTGTTTGAATCTGAACAAGGCCGTTACCTGGCACGCGATAGTCCGGGCGCTTCCATTTCCGCTCCACCTCGACACCGTGCTGCGGCGTCGGATGGCCGAAGCGATGATTGACGCGCGGCAGCGGACTTTCGCCGATTTCAGGTAACACGCGCAGATGAACGGAAGCTTCTTTGTACGCTGGCGTGTGCGTCACTGCGTCGGTGTGGCTGCTGGTCAGCCGGTTCACAGGGCTCTCGACCGAATTCATGGGCATGTAGAGTTGTTTGCCCTGCACCCGGTCGGTAACGAGGGCACGCACGCGAACCTGTCCGTAACGTGAGGTCAGCTGCACCCATGTGCCGCTTTGAATGCCGCGCTGTTTCGCGAGCTCCGGAGAGATTTCGACAAAAGTGTCGGGGGTCTTCTCGCGAATTCCTGCGACTCGGTAAGTCAGATTGCCTTCGTGGAAATGTTCAAGCAGGCGTCCATTATTCAGATGAAGATCGAATTCGGCATTGGGCTGGTCGGTCGGCTCTGAATGGATGAGCGGGAACAACCGGGCTTTGCCATCCGGGAAAGCAAATCCTTTGGTATAAAGCAGCGGCTGATCCGTTCCGTCAGCTGCAACCGGCCACTGAAGAGACTTAAATCCTTCGAGCCTTTCGTAAGTCACGCCCGCAAACAAGGGAGTAAGGGCAGCGATCTCGCGATAAATTTCGGAGGGGTGCTGATACTCCCAGTTCGCGCCGAGACGGTTGGCGATGTCCTGAATGATTCGCCAATCCGGGCGGCTGCCTTCCAGGGGCTCGAACACCTGATCGAGCCGCTGGATTCTTCTTTCAGTGCTCGTGAAGGTTCCCTCTTTCTCAAGACTTGGACTGGCTGGCAGCACCACGTCGGCAAAATGGCAAGTGGCGCTAAAGAAGATGTCCTGCACGACGAAAAAGTCCAACTTCGAGAGCCCGTCGCCGACAAAGTTTGCGTTGGAATCAACGATGCTCATCTCTTCGCCAAACATATACATGGCCTTGACCTTGCCTTCATAGATCGCTTCGATCATCTCGTGGTTGTCGAGTCCCTTCGTCGAAGGCAGTTGGACCTTCCAACTCGCTTCAAAACGCGATCGGACCTCAGGGTCATCGACGGATTGGTAACCGGGAAGAACATTGGGCATGGCCCCGTGATCGCTGGCGCCCTGAACGTTGTTGTGCCCACGCAACGGATACGCACCGGAACCCGTCTTCATGTAATTGCCGGTAATGAGCAGAAGATTGGATATGGCGGTCGAGGTGTCAGAGCCCATGGCGTGCTGCGTCACGCCCATGGCCCACAGAACACAGACACCATTGGCTTCGGCGATCATATGAGCAACTTTTTTTAGAGGGTCCTCGGAAAGGCCGCAAGTTCGCGAGGCAAACTCCATGGTGAAGGGCGCGAGACTCTTTTTGTATTCCTCGAGTCCATTGACCCATTGCGCCAGAAACTTTGTGTCGGCCAAGCCATTGTCCAGCAAATAGCGGCTGACGGCGGAAAGCCAAACGATGTCGGTCCCCGGCTTAGGGCGCAGGAAGAGGTCGGCTCGCTTGGCCATTTCGTGTTCGCGCAAATCTGAAACGATGAGCTTTTGCTGGCGGAGTTTGTGAGCACGCTTTACGCGAGTAGCCAGGACAGGGTGACTCTCCGCCGTGTTGCTGCCAATGATGAGCACGAGTCCGGCGTTCTCAATGTCATCGATGGAGCCAGAGTCTCCGCCATAACCTACGGTTCGAAACAAACCTTGAGTCGCAGGCGCCTGGCAGTACCGTGAACAGTTGTCCATATTGTTGGTCCCGATGACGGCGCGCGCGAGCTTCTGCATGAGATAGCTCTCCTCATTGGTGCATTTCGAAGAAGAGACAAAAGCTAGCGAATCCGATCCGTTCTTTGCCTTAATCTCTGCAAACTTGCGAGTCACCAGGTCGAGCGCCTCGTCCCACGAAGCTTCGCGAAACTTGCCGTCTTCGCGGATAAGTGGTTTCGTCAAGCGGTCCGGACTATTCACGAAGTCCCAGCCAAATTTCCCTTTGATGCAAGTGGAGACACCGTTCGTAGGGCCATCCAAAGGTTGCACTTTCAGGATGTGGCGATCTTTCGTCCAAATGTTGAAACTGCAGCCGACACCGCAGTAGGTGCAGACTGTCTTGGTGCGGCGGATGCGCAAATCCCGCATGTGCGACTCGGCTTCCGAGAGCTTGAGGATCGCACCATAGCCGGTCTCCGGCTCGACGCCCTTTACCACATCAATCATGCCGCACAGCGCGGGGTTTGGCAGGGCGGTAAAAAATCCGGCATGGCGGAGCATGGATTTCTCCATCAGCGCGTTGCAGGGGCAAACAGAAATGCAATGGCCGCAGGAGACACAGCTGGATTCTCCAATGGTTGAGCCGCCATCCCACAGCACGCGGGGATGAGGATCCTCCCAATTAATCGAAAGAGTTTCATTGACCTGCAGGTCCTGGCAGGCTTCCACGCATCGGCCGCAAAGAATGCATTGTTGCGGGTCGTAGCGATAGAACGGGTTGGTATGATCCTCTTCGTAAGGCTTGGAATGATACGGAATAGGCTGATGCTCCATGGCCAGCAATTTTTCGGTGTTGTGAATAGTGCAATTTCCGTTGTTGTTATCGCATACCGTGCAGTAAAGCACGTGGTTGCTGAGAATCCGACCAAACGCCTCTCGTTGCGCTGCGGCGGCCTTCGCTGAGTTTGTGAGAACTTCCATTCCTGCAGAAACGATGGCCGCGCAGGCTCGCGTGAGGTGCCCGTTGGTCTCTACCATGCAGGTATCGCAGGTCTGGATAGGACCAAGCTGTGGGTGATAACAAACCTGAGCAATGTTGATACCGGCTCGATTGATTACGTCGATCAAACGTTCACCGGTAATCGCTTCGTGAGCTACGCCATCGATTGTTACCGCTATCATCGAATTGCCCTCAAACGCGAGTTAGATCCAGAACTTGTAACCCAGGGCGGTATTTACGGTGACCGCCCAGGTGCAATACATAAGCCAGATTCCGGTGAGGCATTGGAACAGTGCTACAAGCCGCCCGCCGGTGGTCCACCCGGCCAAGCGCGTTGGAACTTCGACGAGATAAATCAAGGTCAAGCCAATAAAAATAATCATGACGGGGACATCTCCGGCACGGCCAAACACGTATGCTCCGAGGACCGAAATGAAGAGATAAGCGATGGCCATCCATCCGTCCGGTGCGGCGCTTGACCCGACGTAGCGGCGATACGCCATCGCGAACCAGTGGATTCCGTACACCGTGAATGCCACGCCGGCCATGTAAAGCGGTGCGGCGTTTCCAAAGACGTTAAACCAGGTCAACCCCACCATAAGATAAACGCCGGTGAGAAATTGGCAAAAACCCGGCATCCAAAACCCCCAAAGGCCCATCGTACGATCTACTTCGGGGCTGCTTTGGGGATAACCGAAAAGAGCCTGCCCACCCCAGATAAAGTAGCCTGTACCGAGACCGAAAAATCCAATCGCGATGGGCCAAAATGGCGAACTAGCGAACGTTAGTGATTCTTGTGTCATTTTCTGCGACCTCGTCCATTAACGTTAATTACGCAATCTATACGGCCGGGTCTGCGATACCTGGCCGACAGCGCGTTGATTCTGTTTCTACAAGGACTTTCCTAATTACTCGTCTGCGCTTACCAAGCATTGGCTAGTACTAACGCCATCGCCGCGTGTTCGGTCCAGCGCAACAGCGTTGCGGAGTTGATACCGTCCGGTTCCGGCGCTACATCGTTCATCAGTTGAACGGAAATACGCCCTCGCTGGTACTGCGCGAACAAAAAGCGTCTGGCGTTCTCCGGGTCCTGGATTGTTTGCAATAGCCAGTTCACTTCTTCTTTATTCATGACGCTCTCCTTATTTGCCGTTCGGCGCCACGGTGAATGAGAGCACGCGTATTTCCACGCTGGCGTGTCTGACTGAATCGCGATTGTGCTTGCATCGAAAGGGGTTAGCAGCGAAATGGAAGGCGGGAGCAAAACCACACAGGCAAAGAAGACCACTCCCTGACAGACTGTCAAAGTGTTGGACGGACTTGCGAGGAAGACAACCGGTCCGGGCCATGGGAGTGAGACAGCAGTTGCGTTGTGATTACCACTGCGGGCAGCAGATAAATAAACGTCACGCAAACCCACATGAGGGCGCCCGCATACTCCTGGTCTTGAAGTGGTGAGATAGAGAACTGTTGATTTTCGGACAGGTAGCACGGATAGACAACGCGGTCGCAAAAGGTAAGAAATGCGGAAAGCATGTCACACGGGAAGGTGGCAAAAAAAAGGTATAAAACAGTGGACCATCGTGGCGACTGCGCGACGCTTGGCCAAGGCTGGATGACCGGCCACCAAAAGAGTAGACCGGTTGCGAAAAAACATGCGTACTCGAATGTGTGCCACACACTGGAGTGCATGGCCAATTCGAAGGCCGCTGGAACGTGCCATCCGATGAGAGCGATCACGGCGGCAAGCCAGCAGAAAATCGGATTTCCAAGAGCGCGGCCCAATCGCCGCATCGTGAACCAAGACAGAAATCCGACTGAGGCTTCACGCACGAGCCGCTGCGGTAAGGTTTGCATCAACGATCGGAACGGGGCTCCGAGCAGAATCAAGGGCGGAGCCACGGCCATCAATAGAACATGGTCCACCATGTGGATGGAGAGCAACTCATGGTGAAGCGTTCGCAGCGGCGAACCCAAGGCAAGCCACAGCGCAAACATCCCGCTCATGAAGGCCGCAACCTGCCATGGCAAAATCAGGTTTGGACTGGTGTTCCGTAAACGCGACCAACCGCGGAAGTAGCCGCACGCCACGAGGAACAGAGCAAATGTAACTGGGTAGGAGATGGACCATGGCGCGAACTCGGATTGGATTGGAGGTGCCATGTTTAACTTGTGGAGCGCACCACGAACTACTTCTCTCCGCTTTTTCCAAGCGCCATAGCTCGCGAAGCGTCGCGCGCCGGCGCTTGTCCCTCCGGATGTAGCGTTTGAAGGAATGCCACGAGAGCGGTTGTCTCTGCCGGACTGAGATTTTTGCCATAGGCTGGCATGTTTCCACCGCCCTGAATTACCTGACGTATCAACTGGTCCTCTGTAAGTTGCACAGCTACGGTGTCCAACGCCGGACCGCGCTGACCTCCATCTTGGCCAAGGGCGTGGCAGTTATGACATTGCTTCGCCTGGAAAACGAGAGCGCCTTGCCTCTCGACTGCAGTCCGGTGTTGTAGGAAGCGAGGAGGTATGGGATCACTGCTCCATGCATTCATGTGCGGACTCCAGGGGGTATATCCCGCGAGATGGGTGAAGGTTGCGAGTGTAATGGCGATAAGTAGAATCGTAAGAACAGCAATCGGGCGCCGACGCCAACTTTTCTCTCCCTCGCCGGAGAGAAATGGGAGAAACAGCAAGGCTCCGATCACGATGACTGGGCCGATGAGCAGAGCCGGCGTCTCCATCGATGGAGGCAAGAAAGAAAGGACTGCATAAAGCCACAAAAAGAAGTAATCGGGTTTTGGCGCGGTTTGGATGATGGTCGGGTCCGGCTGGCCGGTTGGTCCGAAGGGGCCAAAGAACGCGGCGCAGGCGGCCACCGCCAACAGAATAAACGCGGCGAAGAATAGATCTTTCCACACCGCATAGGGCACGAAAGGAGCGCCGTCTTTCTGCGTTAATTCGTGATATTCCTTTTCGTAGGTTGCTTTCTTGACGATACGCCCGGGCATTGGCCATTCATTGATCCCGAGTTTCAGCACCAACAAGAGATGCACGGCGACGAACGCAATCAGCATCCCCGGTATTACGAACACGTGCAGGGCGAAAAATCGCGACAGGGTGGCGCCGGCTATGATTGGTCCACCCAGCATCAATTTCAAGATGACCGGCCCTAAAACTGGGACACGGCTGGCAATCGACGCTCCGATTCCGAGTCCCACGAGCCCGAGCATGCGCCAGCACTTGAGATTTTCTTAGACAAAGAAAACCCCACGGATTGGTCGCATTTTGAATTGGAATTATGCCTGCCGGTTCGGAAACTGGCAGAGATGAGGAGTTTGAACTCCGGGGGCCCGAAAATCTGGGATGATCGAAATGAAGGACAATAAACGAGCCACTGCTTAAGGGAGGAACTTATGATCGACGGAATTGGCGGCGCTTTTCTGTTTTCTAACGATACAAAGAGATTGGCAGCTTGGTATCGCGATTGCCTCGGAATAGTTCCTCAGGGCGAAGATGCTGAGTGCAGTTCAATCTATGCATCGTTCGAATATAGGGATCTTGCAAACCCGGAGATCAAGCGAACGATAGCGTGGGCGATCATGCCCACGGATCAAGACATCAAGGATAAGCCACGAACGGGTAAGATTAATTACACAGTGAAGAACATGGGAGAAGTCCTCAGCCATCTTAAGAGTAAAGGCGTGGTAATCGAAAAGACCGAGGAATATCCCTCAATGGGGACCTTTGCGTGGCTTAAAGATCCAGATGGCAATCCGATCGAGCTTTGGGAGCCATCCAAAGAGTGAATAGAAATCCCTGATTCGTGAAGCCCCAAGGCCGCTCCAGGCCCCTGCCCTCCCGCCCGCATTGCCAGGTTTTGCCACCGCAAAGCAATTCACTTGCCTGCTTTCCTCCCTTGTGGTTCGCTAAAACTCTGGCCGCTGTAAAATCCTGCCGAGTAGCCAGCCCCCATTGCTGGGGGCCAGCCCTCTAAGAACCGGACTTGACAGTTTCCCGTCATCCGGCTCGAGCATTCGATAACGCCCCCCTGAAAAACGAGGACGCGGCCTTATTCAACATCAAATAAAACCTTCTCGATACTGATCTGCGGCCAACTCGCACGGCGGTGGAGGAAGCCACCATCGTGTGGGAAGCTGCACCAGCGGCTTGCGCCGCCATCATTTGCTTTGCTTCCTACATCGGTTCCACAGATGTTCTCGAGTTTGAACACCATCGCGAAGTCAGCTCCGTTTCCGGTGAGGTAATCTTGTCCCATCGAGCCGACGCAACCTCTATCTGCCCGATTACAGGGCAGCGTTCGCTTCCTCGCAATTCCGATACCCGCACCGCCATCGATCCACCTTACGGTTGATCTTCCCCTTGCGGGGAGCGATACGGGCTTACCTTGTTCCGTGGAGGTGACACGATAGAGTAGGTGCTCTCTGTACGCCGGCAGTGCTGTTCGCCCATGACGGAATAGAGGGGAACCTCCGTACCCACTGCAAGAGAAGCCTGTAAGCATCTTCGACTTCCTGTTATTGACGACGCTGTCGAGAATTTGCATATGCTCACCGTGCTATCAACCCTGGGCCCTCACCGCCTCGATGCTGGCAGATGCATCGTTACCTCGCGGTTTCGATGCCGATCTTTCGATCGCAGGTACGTTGTCGGAGCGCTTTCGACAGGTCGTTGCCTTCCCGCTGTAGCTCCTAGGGTACTCATCATGGGAGATGAGGTCCGGTCGAGATCTTCTTCGCCGGACAATCACTTCAACCGATTTCCAAGTCACAGCCCCTCGTATAACCAGAAATAGCTATAGGCCACGAGCCTCGGATAGAACCATGGTTGACTTTGAGTCGCCATTCGCTTGTCGCTCTCGCAAACTCGACGGCGGCCGCTAACTCACCGGAGGAGACTTATCAGAATGGGCACAAGTCACACTTCTCCAGGGAAGCCTCATTACCGTGGGCTGGATCTCGAGAAAACATCTCGACTCCGGTCGAGGCAGAAGTTTTTTCTTGACATCCCTTCTAATAGAACTCATTGATACATTGATATTCATGCGAGTTATTGAATGCCCCTAAGGCCCGCGCCCGGGGCGGGTTCTGCGGAAAGCAGGAAAGTCGAGGTGTGGCCCAAACATGGCGGCTTTCATTTTATTTTCACTGGGGGAAGCACGCAGCCGGATAGAACTAAGGACGAAAAGGGGCAGGGAATCGTGAGAATCCCACCCCTCTCTCCGTCCCCACGTGCGGACCGTCAGCCCCGACAATTAGACGTGGCGTTGTCAAAGAACACCGTCACGGTGCCATTGGGGTTGACCGTTATATGTTGGAGAATATGCTCCTCGAAGTTGGGCGCTGACCCATTGCTGATTTCGCTGAAGGTTAACCCGAAGGTCTGCTCAACCCCGACGCTGCCATTGAATGGATTATTGTCCTCCTGGTTTCCTTCGTACGAATTGCCCAGGCTGCCGGTAGCAGTTACGTGAATGTTGTCATGTGCATCTGCATGGAAACCACCAGCACCATCGAGTGTTACGTGCAGAGTGAAGTGATCAATTCCACTGAAGGTGACGGTCTCCCCGTTGCAGGGGTTGAA
>Ga0193728_1000516_pt1 | contig 18655 bp, 19 predicted proteins | sample U1c1metaG_FD_143037 | JGI IMG/M metagenome (GOLD analysis project Ga0193728, IMG submission 143037) | Soil microbial communities from a riparian zone of the East river system, Colorado, United States - U1c1 | ecosystem: Environmental > Terrestrial > Soil > Riparian zone | place: USA: East River...
CAAGACATTGCAACATTCGAGAGCCCGCTTGGATGAGCATGTAGAGGCCATGGGTCTTGAATGTTGCAATGTCTTGCTGGGTGACGATGACCCCGTCCTGACGGAACAGACCCGGACCCCACAGCTTGATCGCATCCTTGCGTGGGAACTCGTTGATCGAGATGTAGGACCCGCGGTAGGCAGGGTGCCCCGTTCCGTCGAGGGGGCCGTAGTAGAGCGCGACGCCTCCGGCTTGGTCGCGGTAGGACGTGTACGGGGGGATGAGGTAATCCGGCAGGCCGACCCAGGTGCGGCGTAGACCGGCGATGCGTGCGGAGGGAACGATCGGGTCGGGGCGCATGGCTGCGCGAGCGTCCCCGAGCGTTGTCGGAATACCTGTCGATGACCCGACGGAGGAAGTAATGCCGGGCGCGACGGTGACGCGGTGCGCGAACAGCGCCGGCCGTCGACAGTCGACCGCGCGCCCCGCAACCTGTCCTTTGCCGACGACGTGGTACGTGCCGCTGCGAAGTTGGTCGGCATACCCGCTCACATATGGACGCCACCAAGCGATCGCCGATGCCCTCTCAGACCGCAGTGCGACGTAGGTTTCGGTCGGCTTTCCGTCGATTGTCGAGATCCAGAGCGTGCCGAGTTTCGGGTCAGACCATGCCTCGAGTCCGTTCCGCAGTAGCGTGACCTTGCCCGTGCGGAGGTTGACGAGTCGGGTGTTGCGTCCTTGGTCCAAGACGACGTGGATCGTCGGCCCGGTTCCGATCGCGGCAATCGCCTGGTCGACCAGAGTCATCCGATTCTGGTGGAGCTGTCCGGGCAGCACCGCGACAAGCGCTGTGATCACTGCCGCGAGCGCGACAACCGGCGGCGTCCTCTTGCCGATGATGCCAAGTAGAGCGTTACGCGATCCGTGTGGCAGCGCGGCGGGCGCCGGCCCGATTTCTTGGAGCAAGTGAGCTCGGCGGCGCGTGAGCTCGTGCTCGGGCATCGTCGGTGCGGGAGGATCGAGAAAGTCGATGCTCATGAACGGTCTCCTTGCCTTGCGGTCGAGTGTTGAGTCGTGATGGCGTCGGTGACCTCGTCGCCAAGCGTGCGTAGGTGCTCACGGGCGCGATGGAGTCGGGTGCGCACCGTCGCCTCGGGCACGCCGAGCAGGGTCGCAACTTCACGTGCCGCCAGCCCTTCCCAGACACACAGGCTCAGCACCTCCTGCTCGAGCTGTGAAAGCTTTCGGAGCTGGCCTCGGATCGCCCGCATCTGTCGTTCGGCGTCGAGCCGGTCGATGAGACTGTCCGCGAAGTCAGGCTCGTCCGGCGCTGGTGAAAGCCGCATCAACGCCGCTCGGTAACGACGCCGGCTCCGTCGCTGATTGCGCAGCACGTTGGTAGCCACCCCGTACAGCCACGGCAATCTCACCTCCGGCGCAAGCGAGACGTCATCGCGGCGCCGCCACGCCTCGAGGAAGACGATCGACGTCAGTTCTTCTGCGAGTTCGGCGTCAGCCGTACCGCGGAAGCAGAAGCGATAGATCGGTGCCGCATATGCATCCCAAAGACGTGCGTGGGCGAGCGCGAGCGCATCCGGGGAGGAGGGCGCGGCTGCTCGCGCTTCCGTGAGGAGAGCCATCACGTCTTATATGTCCGCAGACCGCGTTCTGTTCGTGGTCGGAGTCGATGAGTCGGCGTAACGGAGCGGCGTGGGAGTCGAACCCACCCAGCGCCGGGTTACGACGCCTCACCGGTTTTGAAGACCGGCTGGGCCACCGGACCCTGCCGCTCCGTCTACGAGCCTACGTGGACGTCGACCTCGAAGTGCCGGACGACCATGTCGCGGTCGACGAGGTACTCGTCGTCCTCGGGATAGAAGACTGCCGTCTCGATGTCGTCGCCGGCGAACGCGTGGATGTCGCCGAGCGAGTCGAAGAGAATGATCGTCTCGAACTCGGCGCGGTCGCCGTCCACGCGCCGGAGGATGAGCGTCCCGCGGTTGCCCGGCAATGCGCGCGCCGATTCCAGGCCTGTTGTCTCGACGTACGCGGCGTACCTGTCCGCGTCCTCGGCGCGCGTCGCGCCGCGCCACACGCGGGCGATCATGCGTCAGGCGAGAGCGACTGCGTCTCCCACTCCGACGGCTCGAACGCCTTGCCCGCCCAGCCGCCGAGCGACAGCACGACCGTGTCCGCCGCCTTTGCGACCGCGTTGCGCTCCGCCATCGGATCGGCGATGTAGACGAACGTCCCGGCCGGCGCCTCGAGCTCCTCGCCCGCGATCGTGAACCGCGCGTGGCCGCTGTAGACGACGTAGAGCTCTTCGTGCCCGCCGTCGCCCTCGGCGTGCTGCTTGATCACCTCTTCGCCGTCGGCGCCGCGCCAGGCGTTGATGCCGAACGACCGGATGTCGAAGTGGTGCCGGATCGGCGCCCAGTAAGGCCACTTCTCCGCCGCGATGTCGTCCAGATGTGCTGCGGTGAACGCGCTCACGATCTGCCTCCTTCGTCGGTAACCATTGATACAGTAATGACTGGTTAGCTCGCTGGCAAGTGGAAGAGAGGATTACGGGATGGCCAACCTTGATCTCGTGCGGGACTTCGTCAACAGCGTCGATCTCGAGGAGCAGCGGGACGAGCTGGGCGACGCGCCCGGCCTCGTCCGCTGGCTCGCCCGACATCGTCTCGCGGGAGCCCGTGCCCGTGCAAGGGATGCGGACGCAGCCGAGGCGCGCGCCGTGCGCGAGGCCCTGCGAGAGCTGATGCGCGCGAACAACGGCGTCACCGTCGACGAGGCCGCCGCTGCTGCGACGCTCGACGCCGCCGCCCGGCGGGCCGGGCTCGCCGTCCGCTTCGACAGCGGGGCGATCCGCCTCGCTCCGCGCGAGCGCGGCGTCCAGGGCGCACTCGGCAGCGTCCTCGCGGCCGCCGCGGAGGCGATGGCCGACGGCTCATGGCAGCGCCTGAAGGCGTGCCGCTCCGACACGTGCCGCTGGGCGTTCGTCGACAACGCGCGCAACCGTTCGCGGCAGTGGTGCTCGATGAGCGTCTGCGGCAATCGCCAAAAGGCGCGCAGCTTCCGCGAGCGGCATGCGTAAGGGCTTGCGCGTCATCGCGCCGTTGCTGCCCGCCGCGTTCGCGATCGGTGCGTCCTTCGGCGTCCTCGCGCGCGCATCGCACTTCAGCGCTGTCGCCGCCGTCGTCATGTCCGCGACGACGTTCGCGGGCTCCTCGCAGGTCGCAGCGGCGTCCATCCTCGGTGCCGGCGGCGGCATCGCCGCCGCCGTCCTTGCGGCACTGCTGCTGAACCTGCGCTACACACCGATGGGCGTCACGGTTGCGCAGTCGTTCCACGGCCTGCCGGTGTGGCGCCGGCTCGCCGAGGCGCAGCTCCTCGTCGACGAGTCGTGGGCGCTCGCAGGCGGAGGGACGAGACGATTCGACCGCCGCATGATGCTTGCGATGGGGGCAGCGATGTGGTTCGCCTGGGTCGGCGGTACCGCTGCCGGCGCACTGCTCGGCAGCGTCGTGAGCGACGTCTCGTCCTTCGGGCTCGACGGAGCCTTCGCCGCCCTGTTCCTCGCGCTGCTCGCCGCTCAGGTGACGAATCGCCGCGCGCTTGCAGCGGCTGTCCTCGGTGCGGCGATCGCGGCCGTGCTGACGCCGCTGACGCCGCCGGGCGTGCCGATCATCGCGGCCACTGCCGCGGTGCTCGTCGGCTGGAAGCGCGCATGAGCGCAACCTGGATCACCGTCCTCGTGACGGGGGTCGGCACGATCGTGCTGAAGGCCGTCGGTCCCGTCGGCGTCGCGGGTCGTGAGCTGCCGCCGCGCGTCGCCTCGCTCCTCTCCATGATCGGGCCTGCCATCCTCGCCGCGCTCGTCGTGACCGAGACGTTCGCGGACGGACGCTCGCTCGTCGTCGACGCACGCATCGTCGGCATCGCAGCAGGTGCAGTGGCTGTCCTTCTCCGCGCGCCGCTGTGGGCCGTCGTCGTCGCCGGCGGTGCGGCAACGGCCGTCGCGCGCCTGATTTCCTAGCCGAGCCGCGCGAGCAGCTCGTCCGGCGGCAGGTCGGCGAGCGACTCCACGACGAGGTTGGCCGCGCCGTGGAGGTCGAGGTCGCGCGTCACGGAGTTCGGGATGCCGACGACGTAGATGCCCGCGCGCTTCGCGCCGAGTGCGCCGTTCGGCGAATCCTCGAACGCGACCGCTTCGCCGGCCTCGACGCCGAGCTGCTCGAGCGCTTCGAGGTACAACGTCGGCCTGGGCTTCGCGCGTTCCGCGTCGTGATCGGCGGTGACGATCGCATCCCAGCCGAACGCGCGCTCGAGCCGGGCGAGGTGCATGTCGATCCACAGGCGCGACGCGCTCGAGACGATCGCCCGCTTGATGCCGAGGCGCTCGGCCGCGGCGAGGTAGTCGGAGATCCCGGGGCGGAGCTCCTCCGCCTCGATCAGCGACAGCTCGTGCGCGTAGCGGCGCTCGTTCAGCGCCTCGCGGTCGAGTGTCGAGCCGACAAGCTCCTCCAGGTGCGCCCACGGATCCCACCCGCCGACGGTGCCGACCATCAGCGACCACTTCTCCGGCGGCAGCTCGTGCCCGTGCTCGCGGTACAGCCACTGCCATCCCGCACGCGAGGCGGTCTCGGTGTCGAGGATCAAGCCGTCGAAGTCGAAGAGGAAGGCGCGGATCGGCACGGCGGTGCAGAGTACGTACATGGCGACTCTCGGCGTCGACGTTGGCGGTACGTTCACCGACGCCGTGTTGCTGGACGGTGGAGTCGTGCACACGGCGAAGGTTCCGACGGCTGCGCGTCAGGAGGAATCCGTGCTCGAGGCGGCGCGGGCGGTTGGCGTCGACCTCGTGGAGCGCTTCGCGCACGGGACGACTGTGGCGACAAACGCGCTGCTCGAGCGCCGCGGGGCGCGGACGGCGTTCGTCGGCAACGAGGGATTCGAGCACCTGCTCCACCTGCGCCGGCAGACGCGTGCGCACCTGTATCGGCTCTGCGCAGAGCATCCCGAGCCGCTGGTGCCTCTCGACCGCTGTCACGGTGTCCGCGGCCGCATGGGACCGGACGGCGAGCTCGAACCGCTCGACCTGTCGACGCTGCCGGACGTCGGCGATGCCGAAACGGTCGCCGTGTGCCTGCTCTTCTCGTTCCGGGACCCGCGGCATGAAGCCGCCGTCGCCGCGGAGCTACGGTCGCGTCATCCAGGTGTGCACGTGGTGGCGTCGCATGAGATCGCACCGGAATTCCGCGAGTACGATCGCGCATCGACGACTGCGGCCGACGCGTACCTCGCCCCGGTGACGTCTCGCTATCTCGAGGCACTCGCTGGTGCCGCTCTCGACGCCGGCCTCCCGGAGCCGCTCGTGATGCTCTCGTCGGGCGGCATGGGGACCGCGGCGGAGGCCGCCGCGCATCCGGCGACGATCCTCGTCTCGGGGCCAGCGGCGGGTGTCGTCGGCGCAGGTCTCGTCGCGAGGCGCGCCGGCTTCGAGAACGCGATCGCGTTCGACATGGGAGGCACGTCGACCGACGTGTGCCTGCTGCGCAACGGGAAGGCCGAGCGCGTCGCCGAGCGCTCCATCGGCGGGCTGCCGATACGCGTATCGACCGTCGACCTGCACACCGTCGGCGCCGGCGGCGGGTCGATCGTGCGACGCGACGCGGGCGGTGCGATCCGGGTCGGGCCGGAGAGTGCCGGCGCCGCGCCGGGACCGGCGTGTTACGGCGCAGGCGGGCCGGCGACGGTGACCGATGCGAACCTGCTCCTCGGGCGCCTGCCCGCCGAGCTGCCGGGCGGGCTCGTGCTCGACCGAGCCGCCGCCGAGTGCTCTCTCGGCGACGTCGAGCCCGCTGCGGCAATCGACGTCGTCAACGCCGAGATGCTGCGCGCGCTCCGCGTCGTGTCCGTCGAACGTGGACACGATCCGCGCGATTTCGCGCTCGTCGCATTCGGCGGCGCCGGGCCCCTACACGCATGCGCGCTTGCGGAGGAGCTCGGGATCGAAGCGGTGCTCGTCCCGCAAGCGGCCGGCGTGCTCTCCGCGCTCGGTCTCGTTGCGAGCGAGGAGCGGCGCGATCGCGTTGTCTCTCACCTACGCCTGCTGACCGACGTCGGCGAGCTTCCCGCCGAGGGTCATGCCGACCTGCGCTACCGGGGCCAGTCGTTCGAGCTCAGCGTGCCGCTTCAGCCGGACCTCGCGACCGCGTTTCATCGTGCGCATGCGGAGCGGTACGGCTATGCCGACGAGTCGCGGGAGATCGAGCTCGTCGCCGTCCGAACCGCCGACACGGCGCCCGCGCCCGACATCGTCTTCTCCGCCACGGACCGGCGTGTGGTCACCGGGCCCGCGCTCGTCGAGCTTTCCGGCGCCACGTGCTGGGTGCCCGAGGGCTGGCACGGAGAGACGAACGACGACGGCACGTTGGTGTTGCAGCGATGAACGTCGAGCTGCAGGTGATCGGGAGCGCGGTGCGTTCGGTCGCCGAGGAGATGGGAGCGGTCCTGATCCGATCCGCGTTCTCGGCCAACATCAAGGAGCGCCGCGACTGCTCGACGGCCATCTTCGACGAAGCGGGCCGGATGATCGCTCAGGCGGAGCACATACCGGTGCACCTCGGAGCGATGCCCGACGCGGTCTCCGCGGCCATGGTCCTTGGCCTGAGCCCGGGACAGGTCTGCATCCTCAACGACCCGTTCACAGGCGGCACCCATCTGCCGGACGTGACGCTCGTCTCGCGCACCGCGCTCGGCTACGCGGTCTCGCGGGCGCATCACGCCGACGTCGGCGGGATGGAGCCGGCGAGCCTGCCGGCCTTCTCGCGCGAGCTGTACCAGGAGGGCCTGATCATCCCGCCCGTGCTCCTCACGGGCGAGGTCGAGGCCCTCTTCGTCGCCAACGCCCGCAACCCGCAGGAGCGCCGGGGCGACCTACGCGCGCAGATGGCCGCGCATCGCCTCGCCGAGCTGCGGATCGACGAGCTGTGCGCCCGGCGCGGGCGTGAGCGCATTGCCGCCGCGATGGACGAGCTGTACGCCTATTCGGAGCGCATGGTGCGCGCGGCGATCGCACGGCTGCCCGACGGCCGCCGGTCTGCGGAGGACGTCGTCGAGGGAGTTGAGGGTGAGCTCACCATCCGCGTGACCGTCGACGTGCGCGGCGACGACATCGGGATCGACTTCACCGGCACCGACGGCCAAGACGCGTACAACCTCAACTGCCCGCTCTCGGTCACGCGATCGGCGTGCTATTTCGTCGTGCGCTGCCTCACCGAGCCGGATCTCCCCGCGTCGGGTGGCGCGTTCGCGCCCGTGCACGTGACGGCATCGGCAGGGTGCCTCGTCAACGCGCGACCGCCCGCCGCCGTCGTGGCCGGGAACACGGAAACGTCCTCGCGCATCGTCGACGTCGTCTTCCGCGCGTTCGGAGACGTCGCCCAAGGCCAGGGCACGATGAACAACGTTGCAATCGGAAACGATCGCTTCACCTACTACGAGACGATCGGCGGGGGTCAGGGCGCATGCGCGGACTCGGACGGGCCGTCCGCCGTGCACGTCGCGATGTCGAACACGCTGATGACCCCGGTCGAGGCGCTCGAGCTCTCCTACCCGCTACGGGTCGAGCGCTGGCAGCTACGTGAGGGATCCGGCGGCGAGGGACTTCATCGAGGTGGCGACGGGGTCGTCCGCGAGCTGCGGGCGCTCGAGGACTGCCGGCTCTCCGTGCTCGCCGCACGCCGCGCGCGCGGGCCGCGCGGCGCGAGCGGAGGCGCCGACGGCGCAGCGGGTCGCACGCTCGTCAACGGGCAGGTGATGCCGGCAAAGGTGACGCGACAACTCGCCGCCGGTGACGTGGTCCGGATCGAGACGCCTGGTGGCGGCGGCTTCGGACACGCCCCGTGACAGTCACGGGACGTGTCTAGATCGCCGGCAGCCCGTCGATGCTCTGTGCGTTCTTCTCCTCGATGTACGCATCGAAGCCGCCGTCGCGCGCCTTCTTGTCGGCCCACTTGTCGTATTGCGTGCGCTTCCCGTCGAAGCGCATCAGCGGGACGCCGTAGCCGCACGAGTCGGCAATGCGCTCGACTTCGACGCGAATCAGCGAGCGCAACGCGTGCTCGGGCGGCTCGAAATGCGCAAGCAGCTCGTCGAAGCCCTCCTCGCCGGGGAGCAGCACCGTTGCGCGCCCGTGCAGCCGCACGATCCGCGGCGGGCCGTCGAACGCGCAGAACATGACGACGATGCGCCCGTTCTCGCGAGCGTGCGCGATCGTCTCGGCGCCGCTGCCGACGAAGTCGAGATAGGCGACCTCATGTGGCCCGAGCACCCGGAACCACCGCAGGTCACCCTTCGGCGAGACGTTGACGTGGCCGTCCTCGGCGAGCGGCGCACTCGCGACGAAGAACAGATGCTGCGCCTCGATCCAGTCGACGAGCCTGTCGTCGATCGTATCCAGCACCTTGCCCATGTGTCCGATTAAAGCTCGCGCGGGCGGTGCGATGACGAGTAGACGTCCTTTCGGAAGATCAGCTCGTCCTTGAGCGGGAAGACGTCGATGCCGTCCCACTCGAGGCTGCGCCCGTCCTTCGTCACGTTGAGCGTCCACTCGCACACGGCGAAGTCCTCGCCCGCCTGCAGGCTCCGCGTCGTGAAGCGCATGTCGGGGTTGTTCTCGAAGATCCGCCCGATGTGCTCGCGCACTGCGTCCGAGCCCTCGGCGCGCTCGCCGGCCGTGTGGTTGTCGAACACGATCGCCGGATGGTGCAGGGCATCGATCGTGCCGAGATCCTGGCCATTCCAGGCGTCGTTGTAGCGGCCGATCAGCTCGATGACTTCCGTGGGATTCATGCCTGCAGTGTTCCACGTCGGCGCAGCACGCGCTCGTCGCCGACGCGGCGTGTCAGCCCGTCGGCATCGAACCGCTCGAGGAGCAGCTGCGCCGTCTTGCGGCCGACGCCCAGCAGGTCGCGGAACCTGGCGAGCGAGATCGAGCCCGCAGCCTCGCATTCGGCGACGAGCGCGTCGCGCGCAGCTGCGAACGCCTCGGCCGACACCGCGAAGCCGTCGCCGACCCGCACCAGCCGGCCCTGCTCCTCGAGAAAACGGGCGAGCCCCGCGTCATCGACCTTGACCGGGTCGAGGCCGAGCTGTGCCTCCAGCGCCGCGGCCGCCTCAGTGCGCACGCCGAGCTCGGCGGCGGCGCCGGGGAGATAGAGCTTCGCGCCTCGGCGCTCGAGACCCAGTAGCGGCACGATCGCCGAGGCCCACGGCTCCGGCGGAGGTGCCACGCCCGGGTCGAGCGGATCCGCGGCGGCGATGCGCCGCTCGAGCTCCACACGAAGCTCGTCCAGCCAGGCCGCCGCGAACAGCCAGCCGTCGGCCTGCTCGACGCCTTCGACTTCGCCGTCGACGAGATGTCGCACAGCCTCCGCGCGCACCGGCTCGTGAACGGTGGCCGCGATCGCGCCGCGCTCGACGAGCTCCATGCGATCCGCGCTCGCATGGCGCGGCGGCGCCGGATCGATAACGCGCCCGCCGCCGACCGTCGTGTCCGCACGCAGCACCACGTGATCTCCGCGTGCGGCGACGACAGGCTCCGCGAGACGGAGCTGCGCCCAGCGCTCGCCGACGCGTACGACCCGCGCGAGCACAGCGCCGGTCCCGTGGTGCACGAGCACGCGCGTGGGTACGTCGGCGAGTGTCTCGAGGGCGATGTCGAGCCGGTAGCTCGACGGATACGCGCCCGCCGCGACGAGCGCGTCGCCGCGGCGAAGCTCGCTCCGCTCGACGCCGGGCAGTGCAACCGCGACGCGCTGCCCGGGCTCGGCGCGGTCGACGGCCTCGTCGTGCACCTGCACGCTGCGCACGCGTACGGGGCGTGAGCCAGGCTCTGCGCGCAGCTCGTCGCCCTCGCCGATCGATCCGGACCACAGAGTCCCAGTGGCGACCGTGCCGATGCCGCGCAGGGTGAAGACGCGATCGACGTAGAGGCGTGTGGGCGCAGCGCTGTGCTCGCGGTCGCCCGACCGCGCGGTCTCCGCGAGCGCCGCCCGCAGCTCGTCGAGCCCGGCACCCGTGCGCGCGCTGACGGCGACGACCGGAGCGCCCGGCACGAGCTCCTCGGCCTCAGCGCGCGCGAGCTCGAGGGTCTCGTCGTCGACGAGGTCGGACTTCGTCAGCGCGACGACGCCGCGCTCGATGCCGAGCAGCCGGAGGATCGCGAGGTGCTCGAGCGTCTGCGGCCGCGCGCCCTCCGCTGCGTCGATCACGAGCAGGAACAGGTCGATGCCGCTCGCGCCCGCGACCATCGTGCGCACGAAGCGCTCGTGTCCCGGAACGTCGACGACCGAGAGCTTCGCGCCGTCCGGCAGCTCGAGCGGCGCGTAGCCGAGGTCGATCGAGATGCCGCGCTCGCGCTCCTCGGGAAGCCGGTCGGTGTTCTTGCCCGTCAGCGCCTCGACGAGCGTCGTCTTGCCGTGGTCGATGTGGCCCGCTGTTCCAACCGTCAGCGGCATGCGCTCACGGCGGCCGCAACCTCGTCGACCTCTGCGTCCGCGATCGCGAGGCAGTCGAGGAGCAACTTGCCGTCGCGCACCACGCCGAGCACCGGCGGATCGCCGTGACGGAGCGGCTGCGCGAGCGACTCCTCGACGGCGCACGCCGCGCTTGCGAGCTCCGCAAGCGGCAGCGCACCGCCGCCGACGCGGCCGACCGTCTCCTCGACGGTGCCGCCGACGAGCGCGGCGAGCCGCCCGGCCCGCGTGCGCACCGTCTCGAGATCCTGCCCGAGCATCCGTAGGACGGGGATGCGCTCCGGCGCGTCGAGGTAGAGCTGCAGCGTGCCCTCGAGCGCGGCGAGCGTGAGCTTGTCGGCGCGCATCGCGCGCTGAAGCGGATGGCGGCGTAGGCGTTCGACGAGATCGGCGCGCCCGACGACGATGCCCGCCTGAGGGCCGCCGAGCAGCTTGTCACCGGAGAAGCAGACGAGGTCGGATCCGGCGGCGAGCGACTCCTTCGCCGACGGTTCGCCGGACAGCTCGATGAGCACACCGGAGCCGAGATCGTCGACGAGTGGGATGCCGTGCCGGCGCGCGACGGCTGCGAGCTCTTCGAGCTTCGGCAGCTCTGTGAAGCCGACGACGCGGAAGTTCGACTGGTGCACGCGTAGGAGCAGCGCGGTATTCGGGCCGACCGCCTTGTCGTAGTCCTTCGCGCGCGTCCGGTTCGTCGAGCCGACCTCGACGAGGCGCGCGCCGGAATGCGCGAGCACGTCCGGAATGCGGAAGCCGTCGCCGATCTCGATCAGCTCACCGCGCGAAACGACGACCTCGCGCCCCTCGCCGAGCGCCGCAAGCGCGAGCAGCACCGCGGCGGCGTTGTTGTTCACGACGAGCGCTGCTTCGGCGCCGGTCAGCCGTCGCAGCAGGAAGGCGACGTGATCCTGGCGCGAGCCGCGTGCGCCGGCAGTCAGATCGAGCTCGAGGTTCGAGTAGCCGCGCGCGGTCTCGACGACGCGTACGAGCGCCTCCTCGGCCAGCGGCGCACGACCGAGATTCGTGTGGATGATCACGCCCGTCGCGTTCAGCACGCGGCGCAGGCTCGGAGCCCGGATCCCACGCAGCTCCTCCTCGAGACGGGCTTCCAGGTCGCCGGGGTCAGCGCCGGCGCGAATCTCCTCCCGCGCCCGCTCGATCACAGACCGCGCAGCGTCGACCGCGAGCGGGTCGTCCAGCCCGCGTGCGAGCTCGTCCACCGAGGGGAGGTCGCGCAGCTCCACGACCGAAAGGCTACGTCGTTTCGCCGACGTCCAGGAGGAAGCCCTGGAGGAACTGCGCGTCGCCGTACTCGTCGCTCACCGGGATCGTCTGATCGAGGAGCGTGACCATGTGGCCGTCTCGGTGCCTCATGCGGTAGGTCCGGCGGAACGGCTCCCCTAGCGTCCGCGTGCGTGTCGCGCCCTCGACGGTGGCGTCACGGTCGTCCGGATGCAGCAGCGCGGCCCAGAAGTCGTTCTCCTCGAGCCACCGGTCGACCGGGTACCCGAGCAGCTGCTCGACGTACGGGCTGATGTACGTCGTGCGGATCGGGAAGTCGAGCGGGTTGATGTACGTGCAGATCGGCAGGTGCTCGACGAGCGTCCGGTACCGAGCCTCCGACTGCGCGAGGGCTTGCTCGGCCGCGCGCCGCTTCGATGCGTCGAGGGCGATTCCGCCGACCCCGACGATTTTCTCGCCGTCGCGCAGCGGCTCGACATAGATGTCCAGCACCCAGCGTCGCGTGGACCGCGTCAGCTGGGTCGGCGCACCCTCGAGCGCGCGTTGGTGTGCGCGCACGACCTCGGCGCCGTGGTCCTGGCCGCCGGCGAGGATCGCCTCGAGACCCTTGCCGATCACGCCTTCTGCGTCGCCGATGCCGAACAGCTGCAGGGCGGCGCCGGATGCCCACGTCACCTTGAGGTCGGGTGAGGTGGTCCAGACGAACGACGACGGCAGCTGTTTGAGCAGCAGCTCGACGTGAGCGGAAGGGCGGCGACCTCCGGGCATCCGCGCAACAATCGGCAATCCGTCGGACGGACTTGAATCAGCAGTCAGTCACTGCACGTCTGGGAAGAGCACGCGATAGGAGTCGAGCACCGTCTTGACCGCGACCTCGGGGTCATCGGTCACGTAGAGGAGCTCGAGGTCATCCGGCGAGACCATTCCCAGCGGCAGCACACGCTCGCGCACCCACCCGAGCAGCGGCTCCCAGAACGTCGAGTCGAACAGCACGACGGGGAAGTGCAGCACCTTGCCCGTCTGGATCAGCGTCAGCGATTCGAAGAGCTCGTCGGCCGTGCCGAAGCCGCCGGGGAAGACGACGAAGCCCTCCGCGGCCTTCACGAACATCGTCTTGCGCGCGTAGAAGTGCTTGAACGTGAGCGAGACGTCGAGGTAGGGGTTCGCGCCTTGCTCGTGGGGGAGCGCGATGTTGAAGCCGACCGAGAGGCCGCCGCCCTCGCGGCAGCCGCGGTTTGCGGCCTCCATCACGCCGGGGCCTCCGCCCGTGACGACGGCCCAGCCCGCCTTCGCGAACAGGTGGGCTGTCGTGCGCGCGAGCTCGTACGACGGCGCACCTTCGCGCACGCGCGCCGAGCCGAAGATCGAGACGGCGGGGCGGTCGATCTTCTCGACCGCGATGAAGCCCTCGTAGAACTCATCGGCGATGAGCGCGGTGTGGCGGCGCAGCTCGTCGGGGCCCTCCTCGTGGGCTTCGAGGAGCCGTCTGTCCTCCATCAGATCCTGCCGTGGTTCGTCGCGAGCAGCCCGCCGACGAGGAGCGCTGCGAGACCGAGGTAGAGCACGCCGATCAGTACCGCGCTCTTTCTGTCGGGCGCGAATGCCTGCACGGGCACCCCTCCCTCGAAGCGGATCACCGGCATCCGCCAGGCCTCGGTCATCGAGCGGAAGATCTGGCCTCCGTCGAGGAAGCCGATCGGCAGGAGGTTGAACGCGTTGAGCAGGAACGCGATGTTCGCGAGCACGACGAGCATCGTCGAACCGCGCGCAGAGCCGATCGCCCACACGATCCCCGCAGCGGCACCGCCGGCCGCCGGGCCTGCGAGCGAGATGAGCGCGTTGCGCCACGGCGTGAGGCCCGCGTGGCGGATCTTCACGTACGCGCCGATGAACGGAATGAACATCGGTGCCGACACCTCGAGCCCCTGCCGCCGCGCCTCGGCGGCATGGCCGAGCTCGTGCACGAGGATCATCAGCACGAAGCCGAGCGCGAACGTCCAGCTGTGGAACCAGAGCGTGTACGCGGCGACCGAGATGAAGAAGCCGAAGAACTTGACGAAGATGAAGCCCCACTTCAGCGCGGTCGTGCCGATCAGCAGCGCGAGACCGCCGATGCGCTCGAGCGCCTTGCGGATGCTGTGGCCGATCCCGCGGGGCTGGATCGGCTGGTAGTCGCGCATCTCAGCCATCTCTAGACCTTGTATTCACGATCCACGGCCCAACCACTCCTCGCCGCCTTCATAGAACTCCTTCTTCCAGAGCGGGATCGTCTCCTTCAGCGTGTCGATCGCCTCTCGGCAGGCATCGAGCGCGGCTCCACGATGCGGCGCCGAGACGGCGATCGCGACGCTCGGCTCTCCGATCTCTACGCGGCCGATGCGGTGGTGGATGGCGACCTTGGTGAGCCCGTATTTCTCGGTCAGCTCCGCTGCGAGGCTGCGCAGCATCGGCTCCGCCATCTCCTCGAACGCCTCGTACTCGAGGTAGAGCACGGCGCGGTCTCGGGACCGGCGGCGCACCGTGCCGACGAACGATGCGACCGCGCCCGCCTCGTCGGCTTCCGCCTCGCGAATCACCGCAGCGATGTCGAGTGGCTGATCGGTGATGCGAAAGTCGCCGCCGGAGACAGGAGGGATCACCGCGACCTCGTCACCGTCCTGCAGTGCGTGATCGCGGTCGACGTAGGCGCGGTTCACGGCGTAGAGCAGACCGCCCGGCTCGTCGCCGAGCCCGAGCTTCGGCCAGACGTCGGCGACGGTCGCGACGTCGTCGAGGTCGAGCTTCCCCCGGCCGGCTTGCTCGCGGAGCCCGGCGAACAGGCGGACAGAAATGCGCATCTGTCGATCTTGCCTCACGACGTACTCTGAGCCGATGGGAATGTTCTTCCATTCGTCCGCCGCACCGCCCGAACGGCCCGACGATCCGGCGGTGCGCCGCGCCAACTTGAAGCGGATCTGGCCCCTTTTCGCGGCCTACAAGGTCCGTCTCACGAGCCTGCTCGCGCTGATCGTCGTTTCCGCCGCGGTCGGCGTCGTTCCGGCGTTCCTGCTCAAGCACGTCATCCAGGCGATCACCAGTCACAACGACCGCGCCCTGTCGTGGAACGCGGGGGGCATGATCGCCGTCGCGATCGCCACCGGAGTGCTCGGAGTTCTGCAGACGCTGCTCTCCAATCAAGTGGGTCAGAGCGTCATGCACGACCTCCGAGCCGCGGTGTTCCGTCACCTCCAGCGGCTCTCCCTCGCGTTCTTCACGCGCACTCGAACGGGCGAGGTGCAGTCCCGGATCTCCAACGACATCGGCGGCGTGCAGAACGTCGTCACCAACACGGCAACGTCGATCGCCTCGAACGTCACGACCGTCATCGCGACGATCGTCGGCATGGCGCTTCTGAACTGGCAGCTCACGCTGTTCGCGCTCGCGCTGCTCCCGTTCTTCGTGGTGTTGACGCGGCGTGTCGGTAACGAGCGGCGGAAGATCGCGAAGACGACGCAGGAGACGCTCGCCGACATCTCGAGCCTCGTCCAGGAGTCGCTGTCGGTCTCCGGGATCCTGCTGGGCAAGACGATGGGCCGCACCACCGAGCTGGCCGACCGGTTCGACTTGGATTCGCTGCGACTCGCCGAGCTCGAGGTTCGGCAGCGCATGGCCGGGCGCTGGGTGATGGCCTCGATCCAGACAAGCTTCGCGATCATGCCCGCCGCGGTCTACTGGTTCGGCGGCCTCGCATTCGCGCATCCGTCGATCCCGATGCTCGTCTCGTTCACCGCGCTGCAGACCCGTTTGTTCTTCCCGGTGGGCTCGCTGCTCGGCGTCAGCCTCGACGTGCAGACGTCGCTCGCGCTCTTCGACCGCATCTTCGAGTACCTCGACCAGCGCGTCGACATCGAAGAGAAGCCCGACGCGGTCTCCAGTGTCGACGCCGGTGACGTGGTCTTCGACCATGTGTCGTTCGGGTACGCCGACGCGTTGACGCTGGAGGACGTCAGCTTCACGGTGGAGGCTGGCACCACGACGGCCATCGTCGGGGAGACCGGCTCGGGCAAGACGACGCTCGGCTATCTCGCCGCACGTCTCTACGACGTAAAGGACGGCAGCGTGTCGATCGGCGGCGTCGACGTGCGCGATATGACGTTCGCGGCGCTCTCGAATCTCGTCGGCGTCGTCTCGCAGGAGACGTATCTCTTCCATGCAACCGTGCGCGAGAATCTTCGCTTCGCGAAGCCCGATGCCACCGATGAGGAAATAGAGGCAGCGGCCGAGGCCGCGCGGATCCATCACGTCATCGCGGCGCTGCCTGAGGGCTTCGACACCGTCGTCGGCGAGCGCGGCTATCGCTTCTCCGGCGGCGAGAAGCAGCGGATCGCGATCGCCCGCACGATCCTCCGCAATCCGTCGATCCTCGTGCTCGACGAGGCGACGAGCTCGCTCGACACGGAGACGGAGCGGCTCGTGCAGGAGGCACTCGACCGGCTCGCCGAGGGCCGCACGACGATCGCGATCGCGCACCGGCTCTCGACGATCCGCGATGCCGACCAGATCGTCGTGCTCGACGCGGGGCGCGTGGTCGAGATCGGCACGCACGAGGAGCTGCTCCTCGCGGGCGGGCGGTACACGACGCTCGCCTCGCGCGACGCCGACCTGGCAACGACCTCCTGAGCCTCGCGCGTCCTCGATAATGCAGTCATGAGCCACTTCTCCGCCTCTTTCAGCTTGACGATGCGCGCGCGGCTCGACGACCGGCCCGGGAGCTTCGCCGACCTCGCGCGCGCGATCGCGGACGCCGGCGGGCTGCTCGACGCGATCGACCTCGTGCGCGTCGAAGGCGGTAGCAAGGTGCGCGACGTCAGCGTCCTTGCCACCGATGCAGCGCATGCCGATCGCATCGTGAGCGCGTGTCGCAGCATCGACGGCGTCGTGGTCGAGCAGGTGTCGGACCGGACGTTCCTGATGCATCTCGGTGGCAAGATCCACATGGACTCCAATTCGCCGGTGAAGACGCGCGACGACCTGTCGATGGCGTACACGCCGGGTGTCGCACGCGTCTGCCAGGCGATCGCCGAGAACCCCGAGAGCGTGTGGAACCTGACGATCAAGCGGAACACCGTCGCAGTCGTCAGCGACGGCAGCGCCGTGCTCGGGCTCGGCGACATCGGCCCCGAGGCCGCAATGCCCGTGATGGAGGGGAAGGCGCTGCTCTTCAAGGAGTTCGGCGGAATCGATGCCTGGCCGATCTGTCTCAACACCAAGGACACCGATGCGATCGTCGCCGCCGTCGAAGCCATCGCGCCCGGCTTCGGCGGCATCAACCTCGAGGACATCTCGGCGCCGCGCTGCTTCGAGATCGAGCGGCGCCTCCGCGACTCGCTCGACATCCCTGTCTTCCACGACGACCAGCACGGCACGGCGGTCGTGACCCTCGCCGCCTTTCTGAATGCGCTGCGCGTGGTCGGGAAGCGCATCGAAGACGTGAAGGTCGTCATCACGGGGGTCGGCGCCGCCGGAGTCGCCGTGACGCGTACCCTCCAGGCCGCAGGCGTTCGCAACGTCATCGGGTGCGACAGCAAGGGCGTCGTGCATCGCGGGCGGACAGACCTGACCGACGTGAAGGCGCTGTACGCGGAGGAGACCAACCCGGAGAACGTCAGCGGCAGCGCCGACGATGCACTGGCCGGTGCCGACGTCTACATCGGTCTCTCGCAACCCGGTGCGGTTTCGGCGGCGGCGGTTCGCACGATGGCGCCCGGCGCGATCGTCTTCGCCATGGCGAACCCGACGCCCGAGGTCTCGCCGGAGGAGATCGCGGGCTCAGTCGCCGTGATCGCGACCGGCCGCTCCGACTATCCCAACCAGATCAACAACGTGCTCGCGTTTCCCGGCATCTTCCGCGGAGCTCTCGACGTGCGCGCGCGAACGATCACGGAGCGCATGGAGGTGGCTGCGGGCCACGCGATCGCCGCCGCGATCTCCGACGACGAGCTGTCGCCCGACTACATCGTTCCGAGCGTCTTCAACCGTGACATCGTGCCCGCGGTCGCCGCGGCGGTCGCGCAGGCCGCCGAGGAAGACGGTGTCGCGCGCCGCTCACGCGACCCCGAGCTCACGGCGTGACGCTGTACGTCCGGTCGTTGTGGCCGTAGTAGCCCACGCTGTACCCGAGCGACGCGAACGGGCCGAGCAGCTTGCCGCGGCGTAACGCGTAGAGCGAGCCGCGGCCCTGGCGCGTGCGGACGAAGTACAGCGTGTCGCCGACCCGCGTTGGTGCGTCGTCGGCGAAGCCCGCAGGAGGCGACGTGAGCTGCGTGCGCCGGCCGTCGACCCCGACGCGCCAGAGCGACCAGTGCGTGTGGAAGAAGTTTGAATCGGCGCTTTTCGGCTGCGACTGCACGACGACTGAGCGACCGTCGCCGCCGCACACGACGGAGCCCCAGGCTCGCTGCGGCTCGCGCACGACCGGCCTCGGCCGCCAGTCCGGGGGCGCGGCGGCGAGCAGCCGCTTGTGGTCCGTCGAGAGACGGTCGCCGCCTCCGGACCATACAAGCATCGCGCCACACCACGCGAGGTAGTCGGGGTACGCCAGCATCGGTCCGAGCTTGTGCACGCGGCCTCCCTTCGCCGAGACGACGCGCAGGATCAAGCCGTCCGCAGCGATCGACCCCGAGCCGCCCGGGTCGACGGTGAAGAAGATCCAGCGGCTGTCGCCCGACCACCCGAGCAGCTCGATCGGGCCCGGCGTGTCGCCCGGGCCGATCGACTTGTAGTACTGCGTCTCGGTGAACACGGGCCTGCCGCGCGCCCAGATCGTCTGCTTCGCCGTCCGGCCGTGCCCGGTTGAGCGAACCGTCGCGACGGTGCCGTCTGGAGCTCGAACGCCCCGGCGCGGCGCGGG